>Ga0075433_10003080_pt1 | contig 12815 bp, 14 predicted proteins | sample RhiMethybrSRZTD2_FD_75299 | JGI IMG/M metagenome (GOLD analysis project Ga0075433, IMG submission 75299) | Populus rhizosphere microbial communities from Tennessee, USA - Rhizosphere MetaG P. TD hybrid SRZTD2 | ecosystem: Host-associated > Plants > Roots > Rhizosphere > Soil | place: USA... | reverse complement strand
GTGATCGGCGACGGTTCCCAGCGCCTGGCTTGGCGGTCAATGTCGAGGGCCATCCCATGCATCTGCACGTTCGCGGGCCTAACACCAGCCGACCCACCGTTGTGCTCGAGGCGGGCATGGGCTCGTTCTCGCCCAACTGGTACTGGGTTCAATCCGAACTGGCTCGAACCGTCCGGACTGTGGCGTACGACTGGGCTGGAGCCGGCCCAGTCGGCGGCAACGCTATGCCCAGACGATTGCGATGGAGCTACGCGATGCGCTTCGTGAGGCTGGTATTTCCCCGCCGTACGTGCTGGCCGGTCACTCCTTCGGTGGTCTGCCGGTCCGTGCCTTTGCTGATCTTTATCCCAGGATGACAGCCGGGCTGGTTCTGGTCGATGCGTCTCATCCCGATCAGTGGGTGCGCTGGCCGACATCGCGGGCTGATCGGATTCTTGAGGTATCGCAGCGGATTGCGAGCTGGCTGGGTTGGTTCGGCGTGCTGCGTGCTCTCAACCTTTCGCGTCGGATCTCGGCAGGGTTGCCGGTGCGTCAGGCGGCTGAGTTGCGAGCGGGAGCCGCATTGCCGAGCTATGCGGCGACGGAGGTCGGCCAGATCCGATCATGGTCGGTAAGCCGCGAGCAATTGAATGCCGCCGCGCCGCTCGGCGATCTGCCGCTGGCTGTGCTGGCAGTCAGCGTGCAGCCAGTTGGTGGTGAACTGCTGACAGCACTCCAGCGTGAACTTGCCGAACTGACCGAGAACGCAAGCTTTGAGATTGTCCAAGGTGCGAGCCATGAATCACTGATCTCCGATCGTGATCATGCTCGCGTTGTCGCCAGAACAATCCTGACGGTAGTTCAGGCGGCACGAGACCGGGAACGCGCCAAGCTGACCCAGCCCTGATCACCGCGGAGTTTTGTACGTTCTGCTTGGGGTAACGACCGTTGTAGCCTGCCGGCCGTGGCCGTATGTCGGCACTGTCAGGCCGGGATGCCGAAGAACCCGTAGGGATGCGAATGGCGAAGGCTTACACGACCGAACGCACAGAGCAGACAAGACCTCGCGTTAGCGCAAGGGCGCTGCCGAGCTATTTGATCACTGCGGTGCTGATCCGGCTCGCTGACGAAGGTGCCCGGGTGGCGCTTGTGCTACTCGCTCTGCAACGCACGGACAGCGCTGCGGTCGGCGGACTGTTGGTAGCTGTGCTGCTGGTCCCACAGGTGGTTGCTGCACCGGCCATCGGTCTGCTGACCGATCGAGCTCGCCAGCCTCGATGGGTGCTGACTGCCACAGTTGCGGGGTTCGCTGCATCCTTGGCCGCTGTGGTTTTCCTGCTCGGTCGCGTTCCGCTACCACTCGTTGTCGCCGTGTTGCTGGTGGGCGGATGCTGCGGTCCAAGCCTCACCGGCGGCCTGACCAGCCAGCTGCCAACGCTGGTGTCGGAATCGTCGCTGCCTCGTGCATTCGGGGCGGATTCACTTACTTACAACGTGTCTGGAATTGCCGGTCCAGCGCTGGCGGCCGTCATCGCTGGTACAGCCGGCGCCGCGACAGCAACCGTCGCGCTCGCCGCGGCCGCTGCCGCAGGTGTGCTGCTACTGGCCACCCTGCCGATCCTTTGCATCACCGCTCTCATGATCAACAGCGGTTGCGACTGACAGCCGGCTTCCGCGCTTTGCTCGCCCACCGCGTACTTGGAACTGTGACGGCTTCCAGCACCCTCGGTCAGCTCGGCCTCGGGGCGCTTCCGATTGTCGCCGCCGTCCTCGCCTCTCGGCAGCATCAGCCCGCCGCAACTGGATGGTTGATGACAGCCGTCGCTGGCGGGGCACTGATCGGATCGCTCTTGTGGACCTGGCGTCCGGTGCAGCCGGCTCGCACACCACTGACGGTGATGATCGCGCTGATAGCAACAGGCGTTCCACTGGCGCTCGCAGCGATGACCACATCATCTTTGACGTTGACCGCCGTACTTTTCGGCATCTCGGGCATTGCCGTTGGTCCCTTCACAGGAGCAATGTTCACAACGCGCAAACTGTTTGCCCCCGATCAGGTGCAGGCCCAGGTGTTCACCATTAGCGCGGGGCTTCGGCTCACCATGGCAGCCGCCGGGGCCGCAATCGGGGGCGCTCTGGCGGGACTCCCGAGTCCCACTCTGTTGATCTTCGTTGCCAGCGCCCCGCTCCTCGCGGGCGTGCTGGGCGCTCTGGTGCTCAGCTATAGCTTCAGACGAAACCGCACGCCTTGATCCGCGCTAACGATTCAGTCTTCGCTGTCCTCTCGATCATTGGCGTGATCTTGTGCATCATGATTGCCGAATGAACTCCGCCAGCTGGTGCCGGGCGGAAGCCCGCGAAGGGACGGTCGCTCGGGATGTGGCAGAGCAGCCTGGACGATCGGTGGCAGCTGGGATAGCGGCTTGGCCCGCTGCTCAGCTCTCCACTGTCGGCGTATCAGCGCCCGATCTTCAAGATTGAGTTGATTGAGCACATGTTCGACCGCCGCCAGTATTGAGCCGCGAAGTAACCAGGAGGACTTGTTCTCTTGGACATTGACCATGATCAGTTCGGTCAAGATCGCCTGCGTTTCCCGGAGGATGTCAAGGCTTTCATCCAGGGAGCGCTCAGCCTCCTCCTGCCGCTCCTCGACTTCGGCAAGGACAAGACTGCCGAACGCTCGAATGCAATCTGCGACGTCATGCAGGACGAGAGCAAAGGCATTTCGCAGCTCCTCACCGTATGGATCATCCGGCCTGTCTTCGGCGGGGACCTCGGCGAGCAACACGATGAACAAAGCGCGAATCGCCAGCTGGCAGCTTTCCAACGTCTGAAGTCCGCTGGCCAAAACAGGTTCGGTGTCGGTGGTGGCAATGGCCCGAGTATTGAACCGCCGGCTGTCCTTCAGCGACGCAACGGTGTTATTGGCAGCTGTCAGCCGCCGTACTCCGGCGCGTACGCGTTCGAGCCAATCCTGTACCTGTTCCCGCGTAATCGGTCCTTCGCTCAACGCTGTGCTGGCAGCATCGAGTGGAGCCGCCGTTGCATCCGCGACGTCGATGACGGCGCGGACAGCTCGCCTGGTTGGCAATGCCGGTGGGTAGATCAGATTGAAGGCAATGCCCACTCCGGCGCCGATCAAGGTATTCAAGACCCTGGTCTCGGCCGCGACATTAGGACTCGTGACGCCAAGAATCAGCATCGCGCTGATGGGTGCCTCTATCGCCTGTTCGCCCAACCGGAATATCTTGGCGACCACGAGCGAGGAGGCCACTGCTGCGCCCAGACTCCACCATGTGAGGCCGATCCAGAATGAGAGAAAGATCGCAATCAAGACGCCCGCCAGCACTGCGCCAACCCGGACCACCCCCATCCTGAGCGTCGAATAGGCCGACGCCTGCATGACGAGCAGTGCGGTTAGCGGCCCAGTCAGGTCAATTGCACCTCCGGTTATGACCAAAGTGAGGAGGTAGGACACCACGGCGGCTGCGGTCAACCGAAGGATGTTGACGGCGCTGGGTAGCAATCTGCGCGGGACATCTCGCCATTGGGCGGGGTGTACCGGCCACACCAGGTCGGCCAGCTGTGCAAATCGCAGGTGACCGACTACTGACTCGATCTTGCTCAACTCGGACCCGAGATTCTCATAGATTGGAGCTCAGGCTGGGTCGAACCTCGTTAGCCACGTCAACTGGGATTCGCCCTCTTCGATGAGGCTGCTGAGCCGCTGATTGAAGATCACACCGTACTCAGCCTTGATGTGCGCTTCAAAGGCGGCATCATCCAGATACTGCTCAAAGACGAAGAACTTCCGCGGATTGTCACGTTCCCGGTAGACGGTGAACTCGGTGTTTCCGGGCTCCCGGCGTACGTCCTCGGCCAGGCCGGAGATCATCGATGCCACCTCATCCTCGGCGCCTGGGTTCGCTGTGAACTCGGCATACAAAATCTTGGGCACGATCGACTTCTATCATGCTTGACCAGGTCATTACTCGGCGGCGAGCATGACAGATCTCGGGCCAATGCTTCCAAGGAGCTCCAGTGACCGACGCGGCTGTACGCGCCAAGACCAAGGTGCCGCGCGCCTGCTCGGATGTGTTTCGGCTTTGGACGTCGGTGGGCTTGGGCTTTCTGATCGCAATCGCGTTCGAGATAGTCGTGGTCGTACTTCAGGTCCAAGGGGCCAGGCCCGGGTCGACCGATGAGCAGTTCGAGTTGGAGTTTGGATTCGGCGCGCGGCTGGCCGCCTGGATCGGGTTCGCGGTTAGCTATCTGGCGCTTGGCTTGCACGCCTTCTCCCGCTGCGATCGAGCTGAGCTCGTACGGCGTGTACTGGCAACGCCGTTGCCGGCATCGCGGGCCAAGAGGTGGTTGCTTGCTGGGGGAGGCGGCACCAGCTGGCCGATCGTCATCGCAGCGATCGCTTTCTTCACCATCATCTATGCGGTGCTCAAGCGAAGCCAAAGTACGTCGCTTGTTCTGGCGTTGGCATGTTTCACCGTGGTGACGTGCTGGATGGTGATCACTTTCAGCTTCGCGTTGCACTATGCCCGTCGGGACATCGAGCAAGGCGGACTGCAATTTCCCGGCTCGCGGGCGCCGGTGTTCACCGACTACAACTATCTGGCGATTGGATGTTCGGCGACATTTGGAGCCACTGATACGACGGTGGTCAGCAGCTCTATGCGGCGGGTTGTCAGCGTGCACAGCGTACTGGGATTGCTGATGAACACGGTTGTGGTGGCCGTGTTGTTGTCGATCATCGTTAGTTAGTGATCATTTCGTGGGATCTATGTGCCCTGAGCCTGTCGAAGGGCGCGGATGAGTGTGACCTGAGCTTGTCGAGCGGCCTTCGCAGCCCTAACGACGGCGGGCCACGCGGAGGCCGGCGTATCGAGTAACCCGGCGTGCCAGCTCGTCGCCGGAACGTTAGCGGGCCTCTACCGCTCTTCGTGGACTGATCTCGGCCCCGCTGGCCACCGCATCGGGAGCCAACCTCCGCGGCTTGATCTGGCCCTCGCTAATGGGCAGCGCTTTGGAAGCCAACGTTGGATTGCTCTGCGATAAAGATGCTGTCCGGCGGCCGACCGAGTGATTCCGCAGTTGGAACCGGTCGCGGGTGATTTCAACGAGCTTGCCGCGGTCGTCTACACGAGACCAGCGCACGTCATAGAAGCCGCCGGGAAACACGTCATGGTTGATATCGAAGCGGCACCGAATGATCTTGTTCGACATCAATACCAGTTCGTTGTCATCGACGACCTCCCAGTTGCCATGACTCTTGACGCATAGCTCCAGGTCAACTCCCGGCTTCCGGCTGCCGCCTGATCTGCGACCGAGCTCCAGAAAAAGAGCACCGCCTTGATCTGAGTCATCGTGTCGCGCGAGCCAGTCGCGGTCCCGAAATCCGCTAGATCGATACCGCCAAAGGTGAACGATGAAGAGCCCAGTCCAGAGGGCAATGTAGCCAGCCACTGCCCACAAAGCGGCCCACACAACCTGCGCCAGGGCGCCATCCCACGGCACGGGGAGAAGAGAGGCGACCATCGTTCCGACGGCGGCCGCGCCGCAACCCAAAGCGACCTGCCGAGCAAAGGGAGCACTTGCCCGCCGGGCGGCGCGTCGGACCTCTCGGATCCAAAGCCGTTCCATCAAATGAGCCTCCTCGCGAAGAGAGCTGGCAAGCCACGGAAGTAACGCAGAGCTAGGTTTGCGCGGACCTGAGAGTGTTCCGATCCACTAACTGCTGAGCTGTCACCGCAGAGTCGGTTGACTTGTCGGATTTGAGTCGAAAGCCAGCGCCCGAGGGAGGGCTCCCGGACGTTGGCCGCATCGTCGCCATTCCCAAGCTCCGGCGCCACCGACCCGCTGGCTCGGCTTTGAGCACAAGGAGGGAGCCGACGTCCCGCAGCCACAGGCAACTGAGCAGCGTCGATCCATTGCGCGGCGCCGTTGTTTGTGTCGGCTGGCGCGGGCAATCACTACCAGCCCAGCTAGCACCGCCGCTGCGCCAACAACCAGCAGCAGCAAGCCCCCTTGGCCAAGGGCACCAGCCGCTGTTGCGTCCGAATTCTCTGTTCGGCCGCGCAGAGCCACGACGAGTTCGCCGACAGTCTCGGCGTGCTTGTCAACGCTCGCTCCAACGACGCCAATGACCACCCCCGAAAACAGCAGCCAGGCTGGTGTCCGACCCGCCTGAAGCCGCATGGCCTCGCTCATAGATCCTCCGACAATGGAATGTGTCAGGTCGGCGCAGAGCAGGGGTCTGCTAGGGACAGTACCGCATAGTGACCGGATCGTTATCTTTTCGACTTTCTTCCCCGCTCGAACATTTGGCATGTAAAGATCCCAGCAACAAAGCGGCTGCAAGACAGCTACGGTGTTCGCCATGCCAACGGTCGGCTTGCCTAATGTCGATCCGTCTTGCGTAGGAGAGAGGGGGGTTCTCCAGGGCCATGAGCAACATCACTCTGATCACCGTGATTGTCGTTGCCGTCGTGGTGATCATCGCGATCGTCATCGTTAGCTATCAGATGATCCGGCAGAGGCGGACCAGGCAGCTACGTGAGCAGTACGGACCGGAGTACGACCGCGCCGTCAACTTGGCGGATAGCCGAAATGAGGCGGAGTCCGAGCTGCGGGGCCGCTCCAAACGGCACGGACAGCTGGGGCTGCGCAGTCTCGACACGTCTGAGTGTGAGGCCTTCGAGCGGTCTTGGTCAGACATACAGGGCCAGTTCGTGGACGACCCAAGCGCCGCGGTGCGCGACGCCGACCTGCTCGTCGTCGAAGTGATGTCCGCCCGTGGCTATCCGGTCGAGGACTTTGACCAGCGGGCCAACGATTTGTCGGTGCGCTACCCCGAAGGTACCCAGCGCTATCGGGAGGCGCGCCGCATCGCCGAGGCAAATGAGGACGGAACCGTCGACACCGAGGATCTTCGCCAAGCCGTGACGTCGTACCGGTCGTTGGTGTTGTCCTTGCTGGCAGACGACGAGGATCGCCCTCGGCATCACCGCGCACTGAGCACGGCAACAACCCAGATGACAGAACGGGAGACCCAAGCATGAGCGGCACTGAGGCGGGACCGACAGGCACTATCGAGACCAGACATGACGCCATTACCGCGGCCGAGCGGCTGGGCTGGCCCCTCCAGGACGACCAGATCCGCGACACGGGGAGCGAAACAGAGACCGACGCTGGTCGTCCAGCCGACTCGACCGCCGGCGAGGAAGAGCCGACCCCCGAAACGGCGACCGAGCCCCAGAGCGGCGCTGATGGTCAAGCTGACACCGGCCTAACACAGCGCACGCCACTGATCGAGCCTGAGCGGGCAGAGAGCTACAACAGTCGCTGGAAAGAGCTCAAGGGCGAATTTGTCGACGATCCGCGCGGTGCCGTGCAAGGCGCGAACGAGCTGATCGGAGAGGCGTTGGATGAGCTGGAAGAGCTGTTCCGCCGCCGGCGCAGCGACCTCGAACAGGGCCTAGACAGCGAGCAGACGACCACTGAGGATTTGCGGCAGGCTCTGATAGGGCAGCGCTCCTTCTTCGATCGCCTGCTCTCCTTCTGAGTGTGGTGCGGTAACCCGGAACGGCCGCATCTTGGCGTCATTCCTCGCGCTCCGGGACAAGAACGCGGCAACTGCCGCGCCGGGCGTACATGCCAGCCGCCTGACCAGCTTTGTTGACGGTCTGGCGGGCTTCGGCTTTTGGCAAGCGCGACTTCTTGCTGGAACAAACCGACAGGTCACGCGTCACGTCGCCGAGCGCTCTCCAATGCTGTTGGTTCCGGCCTCGGCTTCCAGTACCTCGCCGTACTTGCCCCGCGGGTCGGTCATCGACGGGCCTCACGTTCTATCGGCGGCGCGTTGTACGACTTATCGGTCGTCGGCGCCATATCCGGATAGGCATTGCCGGTTGCGCCTGAAAGACTCGACGGCGTGCCCTGGATCGGAGAGACCGGCCAACTGCTCACCGCCGCCGGCCTCGGCTCCATCCTCGGCTCACTTATCACCCAGTTCATCTCCCGAGGCGGCGAAAGGCGAGCCCTACGGGCGAAGGTTCGCGAGGAACTGTCGACGGTGGAGCAGTTGCGCTGGGCCACAGACGCTGGACCGCATGTCCAGAGGTCGCCCGAAGCTCCCGCTGCGCGAGAGCGTCGCCCGAAGCTCCCGCTGCGCGAGAGGAGAGCCATGCTGCCAAGCTGGCGGCCGCTCGGCTCCGTTTGCAGACTGCGGCGATGATGGCGCATCTGCCCAGGGGCATCGTCGAGGACCACCTCGCGTTGGCGGCTTATCAGTCGAGCAAAGAAAGCCTCACTGACCGCCAGGTAGCCTCCGTACCGCGGCCGGTTGCCGAATGTGTCGAAGCGGCCTATCAGCTCATCTGCGATCTGCTCTGGCATCCCGTCCTCACCCGCCTCACCTACCGTCCGCGACTCAGGAAGCTTCAGAGGCTGGTGCATAAGAACCGAAAGATCGAGGCTGGCGCCAATCTACGCTGGGCGTATGACGAGGCGCGATCTGCTGCCGGGAATTCTGAAGGCCCCGAACCTTGATCGGCCCAGGGCTCCCGTGCGTGTACCGGCTCAGTGATCAGTCACTGGAACTCGGGGGAATCAGTCGGCCGGCGGCGATCTTCAAAGAAGTTCTCGAAATTGATCTGTTCACCGTCCGACGGCTGTAGCCGCTGAACACAACCGGGGGACTCCTTGGCGTCGCTGTACTTCCAGTCGGCGTCCGCCTACACCTGCTTGAGGAGTCTGCCCCGAGACTCTTGCTGGCGCTTCGCGAGCGGAAGTTACCCGACGGTAGCTAGCCTGTTCCCTCGAGCGACAAGGCATCCGTTGAGGCTGCCAACTCGCGAGCCACGGCGGCTCATGTTTGGGATCCGCAGACAGGTGTCTCGACAGAGCTCGGTCCGGCGCTGGTCGGGCGCGATTCAGGGAACCTTGTCCTACCGCGTCGTTACCGTCGCGTAGATTCCCCGACTTCAGCTGCCTCAATGTTTAAAGGTCCGGCATCTGGATATCGAGCTGCTGCTGGCAAGCACCCCATTGATAACTCCTCCCATCCGAGGGTTTCTGGGGGTTGGTGAGTATGGCCACCTGGTAAGCGTCGCCGCTCACCGTGGAGGAGGCTCCGGACCGACCCCGGAGCCTCCTTGATCACACTGCAGATGCAGATCTACCCGAGCATCAATCGATTCAAAGAACGGAGTCCAAAATGGCCCAGGCGAGGAAGCCACAGCAAGAAGAGGAGCCCGGTGGCCCCATGTCACCAGCACAGTTCGGCGAGCAAGCCCGAGCCCTCAATGAACAGATCATCGAAACCCTAACCAACATCGGTCAGGATGCCTTGCAGCGCTACGTCGACTGGCTGCAGGCGGTCGCTGACCAGGAGCGCACGCTTGCATCGTCCCCGCAGGTCAGCGAGAGCCAGATGGCCTGGTTCGCCTCGATGTTGAAGGCACAAGCAGACTTCACCGAGCAGTTCGCCAACATGGTCGGCGGCATGCCGCAGTTCGGCCAGCAGCCCGAGAGCTAGTCGATCCGCCCCTGCGCATGGACCCCGACTCGATGTCGCCGCTAACGGGCTTATAAGGCGCAACAAGCGTCGTAGCGAACGGCTTAAAAAACCGGGCGGTGAACCGGTGCTATGGCGGACCTACCGCGGCGCTGAGGGGTTCTGCGTCGCAGCCGTGATCACCGTGGCGTTCATGACCTTCCCCGGTAGCGCGCTCGGCGGAGGAAATCGGCTGGCGCGGGTTCGCACTGCCTCGCTTGCAATACAGGCGAACGGCCTTGATCGCCAGCTTGGTCCTCGGAACCTTGCACGCACTGTGGCACCTGCCGCTGTGGTCCACGGGCGACCCATACAACCAGCTGAGTCTCCACCCCGCCTTTGTTCATCCAGGTGATCGCCGTGGCCGTGCTCTACACCTGGCCCTACAACGGCACCAGACGCACCTGCTGCTGGCCGTCCTTTTCACACCGCACTCAACGCACCGCTGACTTTGATCTTGCTAGCCCAGGGCTCCGACAATTTCACCCTGCCCTTCTGGCTCCTCCCTGGATTGTGGGTCGTTTCAGCGATCATCGTGGTGGCCGTGTTTGGACCGTCGCAGCTCTCCCGCCACGATCGCCAACGGGAGCCTCCGCAGATCACCAGGGCACCAGTCGCTGATCAAGCACAAGCCGCCCGGTACGACGACGCGACAGCGTGATAATGCGATGACGAGTCCAGGCCCGGGATTGTTTAGCTTTCGTCGAAACTGCCGTAAATCTTTCGTCACCACTCGGTTCCCGGACTCGGCAAGTGCTCATGAGCACGGCTCAAACCCTCCTCTTGATCACTTCACAGGTAAATTCAAGCGAAGACTCCACTAGTTACAGGCCTTCACCGCCAGTCGGGATGGTGCGCATGCTCGGTGAGGACGTGCAAGCCATGGCTCTGCGCAACGCCTACGCCATTGACATGCCCGCGCCGGACACCCTCATACGGCGCCATGAGCGCATTGCAGGCATCCATGGGCTCAGTATCGACACTATCGAGCTGTACGAGCGCAACATGATCGACGAGTTGACACGCAGACTCCCGCACGGGGAGCTACCGGTAGGTAGTTGACAAGCGGGAAGTTCCGCCACCAGGCGACTTAACCTAAAGCAGGCCGTGCAACCGCACGATGCGTTCTTCGCTGTGACTGAACGGGTTTCAGACCCTGTTGACCTGGCAGCGGAGAGCTCGGCACCTTCATATCCAGCTCGCAGCCCGGCTGAGAACTCACCCATCCCTCTGGACCTTTCCGATGGCTGATCGGTCAGAGGCGCCGGTCTACTAGCCCGGCGGCCGAGGGCCTAAACGAGTTTGAGACTAAGAAACCAGTGGAACCCGTCCCGGGGGGCTTCGCTTCGATATCGCCACGGCGCCACTCACGCATAGCCTTGGCGCTGGTGAACCTGGCGCAGCCCTGCGTAACTGGTGGATGCAGCTCGCACCTGGCGATCGAGGCGCCTGGGTCGGCGGGCTCGCCAGTCCTGACGCTAGCCGTGACATCGATCATTACGGCCTCGCGAGACTCTTGGCAACGCCGAATTAAGCGAGACTTGGAATGGATTCGCGGTAGATGCAGTCTCTTGACAAGCTCGGCCGTGAGCTACCGTCCCGTCACGCACTATGTCTCGACCGTCTCCGATTCGGCCCATGCGATCTCGCTCGAGCTTGCGCGCTTCATCCTCGAGGTGGCGAGTGAAGAGCACGCAAAGCGGCTGCTCGACCTCGGATCCGGATTCAGCTCATACGTCCTGCGGGCGTACGCCGCTGGCGTGCCGGGCGCGTCGTGTGGTCGGTCGACGACGACCCAGCCTGGCTACAGAAGACCCGTGCCTACTTGGCAAGCGACGGCATCAACACGGAGCACATGTACATCTGGAGCGAATTTCTAACCCTCTCGGATGGTGTTGCAGGGACTTTCGACCTGGTCCTGCACGACCTGGGCACCGTGCGCTCGCGCCACGGGACTGTCCGATCCGTGCTCCGTCTTATCCGCCCCACCGGTGCGCTCGTCTTCGACGATATAGACGTTGCCGCGTACCGTCACCACGTGCAAAGCGAGCTCGACGCCGCTGGCGCGAAGCACATCGACGTTCGGAACAGGACGCTCGACGCGCGCAGTCGGTATAGCTGGGTGGCTCGACCCAGGCATGCCCCCGGCTGATCCGAGTCTTCCTGGTAGCAACTCGTAATCCGTTAGTCAGGAGTGCTTACGCCATCACCATCGAGCTGATCCAGCCCGACAGCATGCCCGCAGTGGTCCGCATCGTCTGGCCGGCCGCGGCAACGATCACGACACCCGCCCGGTACTTCTAGGTCACCGCCGCCGCAATGAGATTGCTGGCCGAAGCCTTCATTGCGCCGGCGCGAACTCTCCTCCCGAAATGCACTGACCTCAATAGATGATCATCTAACGGAGCCTGGCCGCCCTGCTTTGAGGAGTCACAACACGGCGCCGACCGACGATCCATCAAGCTGGGCGTTAGCGGGTCTCGGAAACCTCGCGCACGATGATCCGCCCAATGCGCCGCAGGAAGCCGCCAAGGTCGGCGGGAGTCGCATCGGCGCTATCAGCTGCCTACGCGGTTGGAGTTGTCGCCCATCGAGGCGGCACGCCCCGCGCCATCTTGATCGCCGAGACGGTGCAGCGGCAATCAAATTCTCCGGATCGCGCGGCGCGACTCGGCTAGCTGCTCTGGTACAGCGATTGCGAACGCCAGGACTCTCTCACGCTCTCGTGCCGCCTGGCTCCGAACCTGTCGGTCTAGGAGTTCGTCAGGGTGCGCAGCCGACGTGCGTTGGTCACCGCGTGCCCGTAGCCGTCGTTGTTGAAGTAGGCGTAGACGTCAAGGTGTTGTCGGTGCCACTCGCGGATGCGGTCGGCCCACCAGGACAGATCGGCCTCGCTGTACGAGCCGGCGTAGAGGTGATCATGATCAGGACCGTGCAGCCGCACGTAAACCGTTGTCGAGGTGGCCCGCAGGACACAGGGCAGGCCGGCGCCACTCATCACCACATAGGTTGCGTGGTGGCGGCCTAACAGGTCGAAGACAGGATCGACGGCCCAGCTGTGGTGGCGGAGCTCGACGGCGACACGCATCCACTCCGGTAGCCCGCGCAGGAAGTAGTCGAGCCGGTCCTCATCACGTTCCTGGTCGGGCGGCATCTGGACCAGCAATAGTCCGCGTCGCTCCCCCAGCTCGTGCCAACACTCCACCAGCCGAGAGGTCCATGTCTCTGGCCGATACAGACGCCGGCCGTGGCTGAGGCCGCGGGGGGCCTT
>Ga0075433_10003079_pt1 | contig 12818 bp, 11 predicted proteins | sample RhiMethybrSRZTD2_FD_75299 | JGI IMG/M metagenome (GOLD analysis project Ga0075433, IMG submission 75299) | Populus rhizosphere microbial communities from Tennessee, USA - Rhizosphere MetaG P. TD hybrid SRZTD2 | ecosystem: Host-associated > Plants > Roots > Rhizosphere > Soil | place: USA... | reverse complement strand
CGCCGCAGCGGCGCCGCGTCGAGCACGTCGTCGTGGACCAGCGTCGCCATGTGGACGAGCTCGATCGCGGCCGCCGCGCGAACCGCCCCCTTTCTCCCTTCCTCGCCGGCGCAGAGCAGGACCAGCATCGGCCGCAGCCGCTTGCCGCCGGCCTCCAGCGTCATCGCCGCGTCGCCAGCCAGCGTCTCCCCGTGGCCCTCCCCCTGCTCACGCAGGATCTCCTCGACCTCGCCGAGACGGGCCGGCAGCCAGCGGCTCGACGCGTCGAGGACCGCGGTGACCGGCGGCGGGACGGCGGAGTGGCGGGTCACTCCGAGATGACTGGTTTCGCGGCCGCGTGCACCTGGGGGCGCATCATCCAGGTGTGCGGGGTCGTGGGACCAGTCATCTAACGACGCCGCTGTGGATCGCGAGGATTCCCCCAGCCGTCAGCAGCCAGCGGATCCGCTCGAAGCCGGCGGCGTCCATCTTCGTCGCCAGGCCCCGCGGGTCGGGAAAGCCGTGGACCGACTCCGCCAGGTACGAGTAGGCCTCCGGATTGGAGGTGAGACGGCCGAGCACCGGCACGATGCGGTCGAACCACAGCGAGTAGAAGGTCGAGAACGGCGGTCGCCGCGGCTCGGTGAACTCGAGGATGACCAGTCTCCCCCCCGGTTTCAGCACGCGGGCCATCTCCCCCAGCCCTCGATCGCGGTCGGCGAAGTTGCGAACGCCGAACCCCACCGTGACGGCATCGAAGCGCCCCTCGCCATAGGGCAGTCGCAGCGCGTCCGCCCACTCGAATCGAACCGCCTCGATTCCTCGCCGCGCCGCCTTCTCCCGCGCAAGGTCGAGCATCTGCTCGGAGAAGTCGCAGCCGACGACGTTGCCGCCGGGCGAGACCCGCCGCGCCAGCTCGAAAGCCAGGTCGCCGGTCCCGCAACAGACATCGAGGACCCCGTCGCCGGGACCCACCTCGGCGCGGTCCGCCGCCCTGGCTCGCCAGCTGTGGTGCAGCCCGGCGGTCATCAGCGAGTTGAGCAGGTCGTATCGACCGGCGATCCGGTCGAACATGCTCTGGACCTGCTCCGAGAATTGAGCAGATTCACGCGAAGGCTGCGTGAAGCTAGTCAAGCGACGAGAGGAAGTCCGCTAGCTCGTTGATCTTCTTCGGCGGCAGGTCGCGGAAGGAGGGCATGATGCCCGGGCCGATCTCCACCGAGCGGATGATCGCCGCCCTGGGGATGCGCTGGGCGATGTGGGTCAGTTCGGGGCCGGGGCCGTTGTTGCCGTTCTCGCCCAGCTTGTGGCAGGCGAGGCAGCCCAAGCCGGCGACGACCTCCTTGCCGGCCTCGTATTGCGGCGCGACCTTCATCTCGATCTCGGTCGGCGAGCCGCCGGTGGCGCCGAGGAAGGTGAGGTAGGCAATCGAAACGATCGTCAGCACGCCGGCCGTGGTCGCGATCGGCCGCCGCGCCGGGTTGCGCTCGGGGCCGCGGTCGTAGAAGGGCAGGAGCAGGAGCAGGACCATGCAGACCGTGGGGATGCCGATCGTCGCGATCGGGACCAGCTCCGGCGGCTTGATCACGCGCAGGAGCTCGAAGAGGAAGAAGAAGTACCACTCGGGCCGCGGCACATACGTGGTCGAGGTGGGGTCGGCCTTCGGCCCCTGCTCGGCGCCGAGAACGATCGACATCACGATGATCACGCCGACGACCAGCAGCGCCATCGTCGAGTCCTTGAGCACGGCGTAGGGGAAGAAGGGCTTGCCCTTCTTCTTCAGCACCTCGTACTCCTCGAGGTAGGCCTGCTTGTCGGCGGGCTTCACGTCTGAGCCCTCCCATTGGCCCCAGCGTCCAGCGGCGCCACCGGCGCCGCGACTTTGGGCTTCTCCGCCCGCAGCCAGGGCGGCGCCGTCGTGCCCAGCTTGACCACGAGGTAGAGGTGGGCGCCGATCAGGGCGATGATCGCGCCGGGGATGAGCAGCATGTGGATCGCGTAGAAGCGCGAGAGCGTCGTCGCCCCCAGCTCCGGGCCGGCGCGCAGGAAGTCGCTCAGGTAGGGGCCGATGACGGGACCGGTGCCGTTGATGTTGATCCCCACCACCGAGGCCCAGAAGGAGCGCTGGTCGAAGGGCAGCAGGTACCCGGTGAAGGCCATCGTCATCGTCAGGATCAGCAGCACGACGCCGATCACCCAGTTGAGCTCGCGCGGGTACTTGTAGGCGCCGAAGAAGAAGACGCGGCCCATGTGGAGGAAGATCAGGATCACCATCACGCTCGAGCCCCACTTGTGCATGCCGTGGACGAAGGCGCCGAGGAAGACGTCGTTGTTGATGTGGGAGATCGAGGCGTAGGCCTGGGTGGTCGAGGGCGTGTAGAACATCGCCAGGAAGACACCCGTGGTTGCCTGCACGATGAAGGCGAAGAGCGTCGCCGAGCCGAGCGTGTAGAACCAGTTGGTCCCCTTCGGCACCTTGCGGTAGAGCATCCCGGTGAGGAAGCCGCTGGCAGCGGTGCGCTGGTCGACCCAGGCGAGGACGTCGGCCGGGGCGTCCTTGGCGCGGTCGCCGAGCCGCGCCGCGTCGGACTGACGCTCGGGCGGCGCGGTCTTGAGGTCGGCCGGGGCGGGCCCCTTGGCGCCGTTGCCCTGGCCGGGCTTGGCCGGTTTGCGCAGCGGCGCCGGTATCAGCGAGTCGAGCTTCATGGCGGCGGGAAGGTGGACGGACGGGGCGGGTAGAGATATTCCCAGATGCCGCCGGTGAACTCGCCGGGGTCGCGAGCGCGCACCGGTTCCAGCTGGGAGGTGACGCTGTAGCGCGGGCCGAGCTCGACCTGGCCGTTGCGGACGCGGGCCTGGAAGTGGTCGAGCGGGCGCACCGGGGGGCCGCCGATCCGCTTGCCCTGGAAGTCGTAGACGCCGCCGTGGCAGGGGCAGATGAAGTTGCCCGCCGCCTCGACGAAGCGCACCGGGCAGCCGAGGTGGGCGCAGCGGTTGGAGACGGCGACGATCGAGCTCGGGTCCTCGCCCAGCTGCTTGGAGCCCTTGCGCACGTAGGCGGTGGTCTTGCCGGCGTCGCCGATCCCCTCGGTTTCGGTGAAGACGACCTGGCGGTAGGTGTCTTCGACGAAGTCGCCGACCGGGCCGACCGCCTCCCAGCGCTCCTTGCCGCGGTGGAAGATCGGCGCCACGGCGAATCCGACCGCGGGCAGGACGATCGCCGCCCCGGCCACCCCGCCCAGGCCCTGGGCGGCGACGGTGAAGGCACGGCGGCGAGTCATCGACTCGCCCTCGAAATAGCCGGGGGGGTCGGGCTTCGCCCGCTCCGCCGAGGTCGCGCCGTCGGCGCCGTTTCGCTTGTTCGCCTCGTCAGCCAATGATCGTCAGAGAGTCACTCCCGAAATTAGCGCGAGACCGGGGAGGTCGATGACCAAGCGAGATGGTCGCGGCACGGTTCCCGCGTAGCAGCGCTACGCGGGACACCGGGACGGGGCCGTATCGCGCAGCGTCACTCGGCCTCATCCGGGCCGGGGTCATTTTCGGGAGGGGCTCCATTAAGAAGGGCCGCGAAGTTTATTCGCTCGGCGGCGCGGCCGAAGTGGCGACCTGCGCGACGTGGTCTTTTGTGTACGGCGGATTAACGCCGGGGGAGTGCGCGGGCGGGCTTGGTATAAGCGCCGTGCGTGTTTGCTCGTCGACGGGAGGAGAGGCGGTTGCCGCTCTCGCTGCGGCGGCCAAGAGCCGTGCTCGCCACGGCCTTGGCCGCGATAGCCGTGCTCGCCGTGCTCGGCCAGGGAGTCGAGGACGAGCTGCGCCCGACCTCGCTCAGCATCCCCGGCACCGAATCTGGGCGGGCGGGAGAGCTGGTGCACCGCTACTTCGGCGACAGCGCCCCCTTCGCGATCCTGCTGCAGGGGCCGCCGGCCGAGCTGGATCGCCAGGGGCCGGCGCTGATCCGCAAGCTGCGCGAGGACCCCGCGGTCTCGACGATCTCCCCCTGGGACAAGGGCAACGTCGGGCGCCTGCGGCCGGGACCGCGCAAGGCGCTGATCGTGGTCGACTTCCACGTCGGCACCGAGGAGGCGGTGAAGGACACCGTCCCCTTCCTCAACCGGACCCTGGAAGAGCAGATCTCATCGCCGGTGCGGGCCTCCCAGACCGGCCTGGCGAGCCTGCTGCGGGCGACGATCGACGAGTCGGTCCACTCGACCGAGGTGGCCGAGCTGATCGCCATCCCCTTCCTGCTGCTCGTCCTCCTGCTCGTCTTCCGCTCGCCGGTGGCCGCGGCGATCCCGCTTGCATTCGGCGCCGTGACCGTGACCGCCTCGCGCGGCGTCCTCGCCCTCGCCGCCAACCGGATCGCGATCGACGGCTCGGCGCTGACCGTCTGCACGATGATGGGTCTGGCGCTCGGCGTCGACTACGCCCTGCTGATGGTTTCGCGCTTCCGCGAGGAGCTGGAGGCGGGCGCACCGCCGCTGGAGGCGGCGCGGATGACGCGCCGCACCGCCGGCCGCACGACCGCGTTCGCCGGCTCGACTCTCTTCCTGGCGATGTTGGTGACGCTGTTCGTGATGCCCGGCAACCTGCTCGTCTCGCTGGCGGGCACGGCGATCGTCGTCACCGCGATCAGCGTCCTCGTCGCCGCCCTGGTCGGTCCGGCGCTGCTGGTCGTTATCGGCCACAACGTCAACCGCTGGCGAATCGGGGGGGCGGGAGACGGGGCTGGCGTGATGGCCCTCGTGCGCGGCGCCCTCAGCCGCCCGCTCGTGGCGACGATCCTGATCGGGTTGGTCGTGCTGGCGCTGGCCGCGCCGGTGCTCGCCCTGAAGACGGGGCCGCCGACCGCCCAGCAGCTCCCCTCCGGCAACCAGGCCCGCGAGGAAGCGGAACTGATCGCCGACGCCTTCGGCCCCGGCTGGGAAGCCCCCTTCGTCCTCGTCGCGGTTTCCAACCGGGGGCCAATCACCGAAGACCGCAGCCTCGCCGCGCTGACCCGCTGGCAGCGGCGCATCGCCGGCGACCCGGGGGTGCAGGCGGTGATCGGGCCCGCCCGGATCAAGAGGGCGGTCGGACCCCTGCAGAAGACCGGCAACGACTTGATCGCCGGCCGCGGCGAAGCCGACCCCGAACGGCTGACGGAGCTGGGGCGGAACCTCGGCAAGGCGACCGCGGGCGTGCGCCGGCTCCGCTCCGGGATCTCGAAGGCAAGCTACGGCGCCGGCCTGTTGGCGGGCGGGACCGGTCGGGCCGGGGAAGGGGCGGAACAGCTCGAAGGGGGGATCGGCAAAGTCGCTTCCGGCGCCGAAGAAGCGGTGGGCGCGCTCGACCGGCTCTCGAAGGGCAGCGGCCGGTTGGCGGAAGGGCAGCGCAAGGCGCAGCTCGGCGCCCTCTCGGTGGAAGGGGCCTCGGAAGTGGTGCTCAACACCGTTAGAGAACGAGCGCTGCGGTCGGCACGAAAGCTCCGCGCCGACCTGGAACGCAGAGCGGCGGCCGACCCCAGCCTCGATCCGCAGCTGCGCGAAGCCGAAAAGCTGGTCGAATCGCTGACCATCGCGGCCGGAGAAGCGCACCGGCTGGAAAGCAAGGCGACGAAGCTGAACAACGGCCAGAAGAAGCTCGCCAAGGGCGGGACGGAACTGCACGAGGGGGCGGCGAAGCTGGCCGAAGAAGCGGCACCCCTGCCCGAGGCGCTGGGCACCCTCCAGGGCGGCGCCTCGCGACTGGTCGACGGGCTGGGACAGCTCCGCGGCGGCGCCGACACGCTCGAAGAACGGCTCGCCGAAGGCTTCCATCGCTCGCGCCCGCTGCAGACCAGGCTTCACCACGGCCACGTCGAAGTCTCGGTCAGCGCCCACCGCGTCAACCGCAAGGTCGACCGCCTGCGCCGCGACTCGCCGGGGATATTCGATTCCGGCTACTTCGTCCTCTCCAGCCTCGCCGGCGCCCCCGCGAGGGAACGCAAGCGCGTCGGCGACATCGTCGACCTGGAAAACGGCCAGGCGGCGCAGATGGTCGTGATCTCCCGCTACACCTTCAACACGGACGGCTCCAGGGCGCTGAACGGTCGGCTGCGGGACGACGCCGACGGCCTCGCCGCGGCAAGCGGCGCGACCACCGGCGTCACCGGCGGCGCCGCCGAACTGATCGACTACACCGACGTGATCTCGGAACGGATCCCGATCGTGATCGCGGTGATCACGATCGCCACCTTCCTGGTCCTCGTCGTCATCCTGCGGGCGCTGCTGCTGGCGGCGATCGCGGTCGCGCTCAACTTGATCACCGTCGCGGTCGCCTTCGGCGTCCTCACCCTGCTCTTCGACGTCCCCGAGGGCTGGCCGCTGGGCGGGCACACCTACGTCGACGCGATCGGCGCGGCGGGGATCTTCGGGATCATCTTCGGGCTCTCGATCGACTACGCCGTCTTCCTGCTGATGCGGATGCGCGAGCACTACGAGAACAACTCCTCCAACCGAGAGGCGATCGTCTTCGGGCTAAATAAGACGGCCCGGGTGATCACCGGCGCGGCGGCGATCATGACCGCCGTCTTCGTCGCCTTCGCCGGCGCCGACATCGCCACGGTCAGTCAGCTCGGCACCGGGCTGACGGTCGCGGTCCTGCTCGACGCCACCGTGGTGCGGATCGTCCTGCTGCCGGCGCTGATGCTGCTGCTCGGCGATCGGGTCTGGTGGCTGCCGCAGCCGCTGGAGAGAATCTTGCCCGAGGTCGATCTTCACGGCTCCCGGGCGGGTTAGAGGTATGAACGGATCAGGAACCTGTGTATTTTCGATAGGGGCTTTTGTGAACAGGGGTCGGGCGGGGCGCGCAGCGCGGGCCTGACGCGCTAACAGGAAGGATCATCCAAGTGGGAAGCTCAGCGAGAGTGTCGTCTTTGGCAAAACTGGCCCTGGCATTGGCGATGGCGCTGCTCGCCGTCGTTCCGGTGGCCCTGGCGGCCACCCAGGAACAGGTCGAATACGCCGAAGGGGTCGAGCCGATCTGCAAGACGAACAGCGAAGCCAACTCGCGCATCCTCAAGGGCGTCAAGGGCCAGGTCGAAGACGAAAAGCTCGTGCCCGCCGGCAAGCGCTTTGTCCGCGCCTCGACGGCGCTCGGCAAGGCGGTCACCCAGATAGACAAGGTGCCCAGGCCGGAAGCCTACGACGCCAAGCTGACCAAGTGGATCGGCTACCTGCGCAAGGAGAAGGGCTTCCTGCAGCGGATCGGCAGCGCGCTGAAGGCGAAGGACAAGCACAAAGCGCAAAAGCTCGCGGTGGAACTGAACAAGAACAACAATCAGGCCAACAACACCGTGATCACCTTCCCCTTCAAGGAATGCCGGATCGATTCCTCGAGGTTCATCTAGTGGCCCCTCTCGTAACGTTGGCCAGGAAATGACGAGACCCAGGCGCCGCCAGACAAGGACGCAGGGAGCCCGAATAGCAGCGCTATTTGGGCGACCGAGGACGCAGTATGGCGGTGATCTGGGGCCGTCATTTCCGGTCATATGTTGCGAGAGGGGCCACTAGATGCGGCATCGAGTCCTGGCGGCGGCGCTGCTCGCGGCGCTGGGCGTGAGCAGCGCGGCCCAAGGTGACACCGTTCAGGAAGGCGACGTGATCGTCAGCTTCGACGGTGGGATCTCGCCGCGGGCGCTGCCCCGCACCGGGGTGGCGCCGGTGTCGGTCAGGATCGACACCAGCTTCAGGTCGGCGGAAGGGGCCGACCCGCCGCCGCAGCTGCGGACGATCTCGGTCGGGATCAACCGGCGCGGCAAGATCTTCGACCGCGGCCTGCCGACCTGCCGGGTGCGGAAGATCCAGCCGGCGACGATGGCGGCGGCGCGGCAGCTCTGCGGGGGAGCGATCGTCGGCAACGGGCACATCCGGGCCCGCATCCACCTCTCCAACCAGCCGCCCTTCACCTTCGACGGGCCGATGCTCGTCTTCCACGCCAAGCGCTCCGGCGGCAACCGGCGGCTGCTGGCGCAGGTCTACGGCCTCAAACCGCCGTCGGCGTTCGTGCTCACCTTCAAGATCCTCAAAGTGGCGGGTGAATTCGGCACCGTGATCAAGACGTCGCTGCCGAAGTCGGCGCGCAAGTGGGCGTATGTCACCGACTTCAAGATGAAGCTGCGGCGGATCTACGCCTATAAGGGTCAGGAGCACAGCTACGTCAGCGCCGGCTGTCCCGCCCCGGACGGGTTCACCGTCGGCCTGTACCAGTTCGCCCGGGCAAAATTCGGCTTCGCCGGGGGCCAGCAGGTGACCAGCAAGCTGATCCGCGAATGCGCCGTGCGCTGAGAGGCTGTGTGACCGGCGCATTTCGGCGTCCTCGGCCGGGCGGCTGCGGGTCACGCACTTAAGTGCGCTCCCCTTGCCTTCCTCCCTGCGTCCTTGAACTGCTTGGTCACACAGCCTCTCAGGAGCGGATGATCCTTTCAATCGTCGCCTCCCAGACGGCGGGGACCTGGTTCTCCTTGCCTTCGGTATGGAGCTGGGCGCAGCTGCCGATCAGGTCGGCGAGCAGCTGGACCGCCTCGGTGTCGCCGAGGGCGGCGAGGCGATCGATCCCCAGCGCGTAGAGGTAGTCGCCGGCAAGCAGGGCGAGATCGGCGTCGTGACCGGCCAGCAGGCGCGGCTCGCCGTAGTGGAGCAGGTAGCCCTCGCGCACCGCCTCGACCACGAAGGCGTAATTGCCCTCTGGCGCGAACGCCTGGCCCGGACCGGGGTCGACGACGTGTGGCGATATGGGCGTGCCCTCGCCACGCAGCTGGGCAGCGAGCAGCTGCAGGCTTTCCATCGGGTCGCTCATGCCGGCTGGCACCTTTTACCCCCTATAGCGCGTAAAAGGCGCCAGGGGGCTCAGCTCAGAGCCTCCTCCAACGACTCGGCCGCCGCCTCCAGCGTGCGCTCGATCGCCGCCTCGTCGTGGGCTAGCGAGACGAACCACGCCTCGAACTGGGAGGGCGGCGGGTAGATGCCGCGGTCGAGCATCGCGCGGCAGAAGCGGGCGTGGGCGTCGAGATCGCAGGCCGCGGCTGCGCCGAAGTCGGTCACCGGCTCGGCGCTGAAGAAGAGGGTGAGCAGGCCGGGGGCCGAGGCGACCCGCAGAGGGCGATCGGCGGCCAGGTCGCCGAGGCCGCCGGCGAGCAGCTCGGTGAGCTCGGCCAGGCGGTCGTAGGCCGCGGCGTCGAGCCGGCGCAGCGTCGCCAGGCCAGCCGCCACCGCAAGCGGGTTGCCGGAGAGGGTGCCGGCCTGGTAGACGTCGCCCGCGGGCGCGATCCGTGCCATCGTCTCGGCGGGCCCGCCGAAGGCCGCCGCCGGCAGGCCGCCGCCGAGGACCTTGCCGAGCACGGTCAGGTCGGGCTCGACCCCGTAGAGCTGCTGGGCTCCCCCAGCGGCCACCCGAAAGCCGCTGATCACCTCGTCGAAGACGAGCAACGCACCGGCCTCGCGGGTTGCCTCGCGGAGGAACGCGAGAAAGCCGTCCTCAGCCGGGACCACGCCCATGTTGGCCGGCAACGGCTCGGCGAGGAGGGCGGCGACAGGATGCTCCCCCAGGGCGCGGGTGACCCCCTCGCGGTCGTTCCACGGCACGACGACGGTGCCGGCGGTCTGGGCCGCGGTCACGCCCGGGCTTGCCGGAATGACGAGGGTCGCCAGGCCCGAGCCCGCCTCGGCGAGCAGGCCGTCGGAATGGCCATGGTAGGCGCCGGCGAACTTGATCACGATCTCGCGGCCGGTCGCGGCACGGGCGAGCCGGACGGCGCTCATCGCCGCCTCGGTCCCGGAGCTGGTCATGCGCAGCATCTCGACCGAGGGAACGCGGGCGGCAACCTCCTCGGCCAGCTCGACCTCGACCGCCGTCGCGGCACCGTAGCTCGTTCCCCGCGCGGCGGCTTCGGTCACAGCGGCGACCACGTCCGGGTCGGCGTGCCCGAGGATCAGCGGCCCCCAGGAGCAGACCCAGTCGACGTAGCGGTTGCCGTCGACGTCGACCAGCTCGCAGCCCTCGCCGCGCTCGACGAAGACCGGTTCGCGGCCGATCTGCCGCATCGCCCGCACGGGAGAGTTGACGCCGCCGGGGAGCACCCTCAACGCCCGGCGGTAGAGCTCCGCCGAGCGCGCGTAGTCAGGAATGCTCGGCCTCCCAGGCGGCGTAATCGTCGGTGAAGTAGTGCAGGCGGATCTTCTTGTACTCGGTCGAGGAGTAGAGGGTGGCGCGCTCGTCAGGTCCCATGCCGCACTCCGCCGCGATCGAGTCGAGGATCGCGTCGCACTCCTGCTTCGAGCGGCCGTGGGCCATGGTGAAGACGCTGTAGGGCCAGTCCTCGTAGGTGGGGCGCTGGTAGCAGTGTGAGATGCCGCGGAAGGAGGCCATCCGCCGGCCGGTTTCGAGGATCTCCGCCTCGGGCACCTTCCAGACGCCCATGCCGTTGGCCGAGAAGCCGGCGCGGCGGTGGTAGAGGATCGCGGCGACGCGGCGCAGCAGCTTGCGCTCGACCATCCCCCGCAAGCGCTCCAGCAGCTCCTCGGTCGAGATGCCCAGCTCGGCGGCGGCGTCGTCGTAGGGCCGCTCGACCGCCTCCATCGGCCCCTGCATCGCGCGGATCGTCGCGACGTCGTCCTCGTCGTAGGGCTGGCGCTCCAGCTCGCGCGGCGGCGCCGCCTCGACCGCGGCGGCTAGCGCCTCGGTCCCCTTCTCCATCTCCAAGTTCATGTTGATCTTGAACAGGGTCAGGGTCGGGAGCTGGCGCATCGAGTCGGCGCCGGTCTCGCGCATCAGCGCCTCCAGGGTGCCGTCCATGCCCAGCTCCGAGTCGGGGGGCACGGCGATCGTGAACCAGAGGTTGAAGTCGTGCGTGCGCAGGTAGTTGTGCGAGACGCCGGGGTGCGCGTTGACCGCCGCCGCCGCGCGCTGCGGGTGCTCCGCGTCGACCCTCGCCGCGACCAGCATCGACTGGTAGCCGAGGGCGCGGGTGTCGAAGATCGGCGTGATCTCGCGGACGATCCGCCCGTCGAGCAGGCGCCGGGTGCGGGCGAGCACGTCGTCCAGGTCCAGCGCGGCCTCGGAGGCGAGCAGGGCGAAGGGCTCGGGGTCGAGCGGGAAGCTCGACTGCAGCAGGTTCATCAGCCGCTTGTCGGTCTCGTCCAGCGGGATCGCGGCGCCGCCCTTGCGCGAGCGGGCCTTCGATTGTGGGAGCTTCACCGGAGCCAAGCCGCTGCCTCCTTCGCGTAGTAGGTGACGATCGCGTCGGCGCCGGCGCGGCGGATCGAGGTCAGCGTCTCGAGCACCGCCTGGCGCTCGTCGATCCAGCCGTTGGCCGCGGCGGCCTTCAGCATCGAGTACTCGCCGGAGACATGGTAGGCGGCGAGCGGGGCTCCGGTCTCCTCCTTCACCCTGCGCACGACGTCGAGATAGGGGACCGCCGGCTTGACCATCAGCACGTCGGCGCCCTCGTCGAGGTCGAGCTTCGCCTCCCGCACCGCCTCTTCGACGTTGGCGGGGTCGAGCTGGTAGCCGCGCCTGTCGCCGCGCGCGGGGGTCGACTCGGCGGCCTCGCGGAAGGGTCCGTAGAAGGCGGAGGCGTACTTGGCGCTGTAGGCGACGATCGGGGTGCCTGCGTGCCCCTCCTCGTCGAGCTGGTGGCGGATCGCCCTCACCCGGCCGTCCATCATGTCGCTGGGCGCGACCGCGTCGGCGCCTGCCTCGGCGTGGGAGATCGCCGTTTTTGCCAGCAGCTCGATCGTCAGGTCGTTGTCGACCTCGCCGTCGCGGAGGAAGCCGCAGTGGCCGTGCGAGGTGTACTCGCAGAGGCAGACGTCGGTGATCACGGTCAGGTCCGGGTGGGCCTCCTTCAGCGCCCGCACCGCCATCTGTACGACGCCCTCGTCGTCGTAAGCGCCCGAGCCGGTCTCGTCCTTGTCGGCGGGAACGCCGAAGAGGAGGACCGCGCCGATCCCGGCGGAGGCGATCTCGGTCGCCTCGGCGACCAGCTCGGAGATCGAGAGGCGCTCGATGCCGGGCATCGAGGAAATCTCCTCGCGCAGGCCCTCGCCGGCCACTACGAAGGCGGGCTGGATCAGGTGGGCCGGCGACAGCTCGGTCTCGCGGACCAGGCTGCGCAACGTTTCGGTGCGCCGCAGGCGGCGCATGCGCGTGCTTGGGAACTGCATTGGGGCGATTCTAGGGGAGGTCGGGTGCCCCTCGCCTGGTCTAGACGGGAGAGTCGGGTGCCCCTCCCAGGGAGGCTCAGGGACAGGCAAACCGCGCCCCGACAAGCGATCAGCTGCGCGACGGCCTCCATGGGAGGGGCACCCGACTCTCCCCCACCGGCCAGTACCGTTCCCTGCGTGGAGGCGCGGGGGCTGGTCAAGAGGTACGGGGAGCGGGAAGCGTTGCGGGGGGTGGACTTCGCTGCTCAGCCGGGGGAGCTGGTGGGGGTCATTGGGCCGAATGGGGCGGGGAAGACGACGCTGTTGTCGATCCTGGCCGGGATCATGAACGCCGATGAAGGCACGGTGAGCTCTCCGAATGGGGACGTCGGCTGGGTGCCGCAGCAGGCGGCTCTTTACAGGCGCCTGACCGTGGAGGAGAACCTGCTGCTGTTTGCGCGGCTGGAGGGCCGTGAGGAGCCGCGTGCGGCGGTCGAGGAGATGCTGGAGCTGACTGGGCTCGGAGGACGGCGGACGGAGGTCGTCGCCAAGCTCTCCGGCGGCAACCAGCAGCGGGTCAACATCGCGATCGGGCTGCTGTCCCGGCCGGTGGTGCTGCTCTTGGACGAGCCGAGCGTGGGCCTCGACCCGCGGCAGCGGGCGCGGTTGTGGGAGTTCGTC
>Ga0075433_10003075_pt1 | contig 12820 bp, 10 predicted proteins | sample RhiMethybrSRZTD2_FD_75299 | JGI IMG/M metagenome (GOLD analysis project Ga0075433, IMG submission 75299) | Populus rhizosphere microbial communities from Tennessee, USA - Rhizosphere MetaG P. TD hybrid SRZTD2 | ecosystem: Host-associated > Plants > Roots > Rhizosphere > Soil | place: USA... | reverse complement strand
TTATCGAAAAGATCGCCAAGACCTACGGTATCGATTCGTGGGATCAAATCCAGGCGATTCGTTATACCTGGAACGGAGAAATCCCCGGACTCTTCAAACTTTCTCACGCGTGGGAGTGGACAAGAGCGCCACAGTGACGGATCAAGGTATGAAAAAACTGCCGGTCGGCACTGGCTCAGCCACACTGGTCTCGGTGAAGTATCCAGCGGAAGTCGGCGGTTACACGCCTGGCGACACCTGGGACCTTTATGTCGGGAAAGACAACCGCGTTCAGGCCATGGTCTACCACCGCGGGGGAAACAAGCCGCCCCTCCTGGTCATTGCAACGTGGACAGGTTACAAGAAGGCAGGCCCGCTGTTGTTCTCAACGGAGCACCGCGGCACAGCGGACGGCAAGCCCCTGCACGTCTTCCATACGAATGTGGCGGTCAAGCTGGTGGGCTCAGATACCTGGATGGACGCGAAATAAGACGAAGGCACAAATAAACAGCGGCTGGAGTCGTTTCGGAAATTGACGTCGTTCTTCACAATGAGCCTCCTGGCAATCGCTACCATGGTGCAGGAACTTGCGTGATTGGGCTGTGAACGCCCGCCGCTCTGGTCACCAACCTACCAAATTACACCAATGCCATTGTGACTACAGATGAAGTCGTCGAGGCCCTTTCATTTCACCCTCGGCTGCCGCTGAGCTTATCGGCTGAGAAGGAGATCACAATGAGATCAACAGCGGAGGTCCTAGATGATCACCTGCAATGCTTCGCCGCTCGGGATCTTGAAGGCATATTGGCGGACTACTCGCCGGACGCGGTGTTTTTTGGCCCCGAAGGAGCACTGCGCACCGACTGCAATCAAATCTGTATTTGAAAGGTTTTTCGCCGAGTTCGCTAAACCAGGTGTGTCCTTTGCGCGAAAGCAGCTATTGATCGTAGGGGAATACGCATATATCGTCTGGACCGCTGAACAGCCGAGAATTCGACGAGCTTGCCAGCGATACTTTTGTTATTCAGAACGGAAGCATTCGATTGCAAGCTCTGACGGCGAAGGTTTCAAACCGAAGCACTGATAAACCAAGAATGAAGTCGTCGACTTAATCTCTTCTCTCGAAGCCTGAGGATCAGTGCGGAGTTTGCGAGTCGGTCGAACAACTAGTTATGACGAATTTCAACACAGTTCCGAGTATTGATGAATACTTGCGTGAGCGGCTGATGCCAGTGGAAGGGGCGATTCCGCATCTTCCCGGCATCGAGATGTTCGGAAACTCGATTCCTGCTGGACCGGTCGGGGGTGACCTTTTTGAGTACATCAATTTTCAACAGCGCTACGACATCGATCCACGAATTCAGCGAGCTCAGCGCCTGTCAAAGGAGTTTCTCGAACTGCCTTCGGGCGCACTCGTCCGTAATTCGGTCGACGATCACGTGCAATGGCTGAAGGGAACTCCGGGCTACAGCCCCGAGATGGAAACCGAGTATCGATTTGCGAGGAGCTCTGAGCAGGTACGCATTGCGGAAGACCTGCGGGAGCTTTATTCGACGGCAGGTGTTTTGGTGGTAGACGCGCAGGGACACGGAATAATTTCAGCAAAGATTGCCTCCACGGTGCATGACACTTTCCACGCTTTGATGCTCTCAGAACTGGACCGATACGGAAAAACGACACCGGAGCTATTCGAAAACATTAACCTGCGACTGGCACAATCGGTCACCGCCCGCAACGCACTGGGGATAAGCGAGAAAGAAAATGCGCGCGAAATCGCGACCATGCTGTATGGCGAAGTACGTCCCGGCGGGCATTTTCGGTTCGTAAATTTCGGGCATCCGCCGCCGCTCGTGTTCTCTGCTGAATACCGCAAATTCGTAGAGCTGGACAAGGACCGAATGGTGCAATTCCTTGCACTGGGCCTGCAGATCCCAGAGGATCACCCCGATCGTAAGAAGTACTTTTCATTGCAACTTCGGCCTAGGGAAGCTAACTCGTCCAATGTGGCCGAAATCACATTAATGAGTCCGGGCGACATTCTCTTCCTATATACCGACGGCGTTTATGACGGCAGCGATGAGGAAGAACGCCGACACCTCGAATCTGTGTTGCGCGACCACCATTGGCAATCAGCGAGGGACATCTGCAATGCATTATTGGAACACGCTACGAGAGACGATGATCATCTCAGGCAGATTGGCGAGGAGGACCGCATTGACGATAAAACTGTATTCATTATCAAGCGAACTTGAAACATGATCAAATGCCGAGATCGACGTCGAGCTTCACGAATCAGCCCCTCGGGCAATAACGACGGTAGTGCAGGAACTGCTCAGTTTGGGCAGATCGCGGATGGCAGCCATGCGAATCTCCAGCCGGCGGCGCTCGCCCCGAATGATTGGACAATAGAAGTCCACGCTGTCTCGCCACGGGTCACCTTTTCTTGCCCGATTCTCAAGGACCGCGTGGCTTTCACCGAGTCGATCGAGTACCGCCATAAGCGAAATCAGCTCTACAGTTTGCCGGCGCTCCAAAGCGATACCAAGTCAGAAACGTTGGACTCTTATACGCAGATCGATCTCAACATCAGGAAAAAGGAAATCGCGACTGCATCGTTCGCGATCTTTCCACAAAAGCTCGATTACTACGGGCTGAACACATTCACACCATAAGCAAGTTCGCGTTCCGCCAGCGCCAGATTTCTCTATTTATTTTCCAAGAGCAGGGGCTGAAAGGCGCCGGCGAGAGCGAGAGTCCGCCGGGCTGCTCTCTCCTTCGAAGTCAGGACCTGGCCTGCGTCACAACGGACTTCGCTATTACGCGATTAGCGACGTCGGCGCCCAAGATCTGGACCAACTGACCGAGCTCATTAAGGCAGCTGCCTGAAGATCAGCTGAGCCAAGGTCAGGCCGAATAAACAGAAGTAGCATCTTTTCTCGATTTCGACTAATTACAGACTCCTACTACCTTGCCGATCAAGCAGCGGTCCTCAACAGCCTTGAGCATGAAGTCAGCGACATCGGCGCGGGAAATTCTGAAGCCAAAAAGCGGAAGGCGCCCCTCTCGTACGCGATACTTGCCGGTGTGAGGCTTGTCCGTGAGTTCGGGTGGGCGAGCTATGGTCCAGTCCAGGCCGCTGTCTTCAAACACGTCCTCCATAGCGGATGCATCGGCAACAATCCCGGGAAAAAACAGTTTCCCAAGAAAGTAGGCAGGCGGGATGATCGCTTCTTTGAAAAGGAAGGCAACCGACTCGACTACGACACGCCTGACCGCGGTGTGCAGCATGGCCTGAGTCAACACGGTCGCGAACTGCTGTAAAAGATGGGCATCAGTGTTGGACACTGGCACTCGTGGTCCGAATGCTGACACAACGGCGTCATGACCTTGAATGACGTTTTCGAGCTGGAGACCATCCAAAAGATTTCCTTGCACGACGTTGATGCGACCGTCGAATGGCTTGAGTTTCTCCGGAGACCGAACAAATGCCGTGATGTGATGACCTCGTTGTGTCGCCTGCCGAACAACCTCCAGACCTGTACCACCCGTGGCGCCTAATACAAGCAGCTTCATGTGATTTTGTACCTCACTGCCAAAACGCCAGCGTAGAATGCGCTGACGTTTTGCCGTTCCCGCGAGCCTGACGAACTACTGCGGCACATGCTCGTCGTGGTCAGAATCGAAATACAATTCCGGCTGACGGTTGTGCCGTATGGTTAACCGTGTTGGTGTTGAGTGCGGCCAGGCCGAAGTCAGGCGCGCTGTACACGAGACCCCGATATTCGGCACGCAGCGAGACGTGTCTCAGAATCGGGAAATCGGCTCCGCCACCGTATGCGAACACACCAGTGGCTTGACGTTGCGCACCTGGAACCGTTCCGAATGTGTTTCCGGTGGGATCAAAGACCAGCGCACCTCCTTCTGCCAGCACATATGGACTAATCCTCAACCTGGCAGGAGCTGGAACACGGAACACAAAGCCGCCTGTTGCCTGGTGTACATTGGCTTGAATTCTCGAGAATCCTGCTGGGGCAAAAAATTGCTGTGTGTTGCGATCATAGCCGTAGACCGCTTCAGCTGCGAGCCAGCGATTGAAGTGATATCGGTAGCCAACGAGAAAGCCACCGGTGTTCGTGCTCCGTTGAGTTATGCCCTGACCTGTGGCGTCCTTAGTGAAAAAACCCGTCCCCTGTAAGCTGATCTCCGAACGAGATTCCTGCGCCACCGCGCTGACTCCCACGAGCAGAGCGAAAGTTGCAATGATGGTTGCGATTTGACGCACTGTGACATCCTCCATATCTTCGTAGGCTTTGATTACAGCGCCCATCCCAATAGGTCGCCGCACTCGACTTAACTCAAGCAATGAGCCGGCCAATGTGCGCCGAAATCGCCTCTTCGCCCGATCCGGTTGACAGGAGGGGAGTTCAAAGTTTTTGGAGGAAACTGATTATCTCGGGTTTGTCGAGCACTTCGACAACCTTTTCGACAGATGTCGAATGCCCCGACACTTTGCGAAGCTTTCTGCATCGGCCTTGCATCACATAAGAACGTAGATTTCTTCCTTCGGTGGGCGGGGAGTCAGGCGCTATAAGATCCGCAGGACTGGCTTCAGATAGACAGCTTCTTATGGTTACGGCACCGGGAATTGTTCCAAGAGTAGAACCAAGAGTAGAAGAGGAGCGCTACTTAGCCTTACTGCGTGCGTCCAACGCGATTGCGACGTGCAGCGATTGCAGCACAGCATCCGACACTCTGATCAAGACACTGCGCGATGTGACTACGTTCGATTGTTTGCATCTGGTTGCGTTTGACAAAGACACGAACGCGTCTACCTGGAGCGTGCTGGAGGCAAACGGCGAAATAGTAGCCAGTTCGCCCGACGATCTTTTTCTTGAGGACTCTCCCTTTCAGTGGGTGCACAGATCCGGCCAACATTTATTAACACCCGATTGGAGCCGGGAGAGCCGATTCGAGAAATATGCAATTTTGCTTGCGAACCTCGGTATCGCGTCGACGTGCATGCTCCCGTTGATCAGGGGATCGCGCCGCCTGGGTGTGCTGAGTTTGGGCCGGTTTTATCCAAATGCGTTTGATGAGGAAGAAATTCGCTTTCTTGGCCTCGTTGCCGAGCAGATTGGCCTGGCCATCGACGCTGCCGTGAACTTTTGTGTGTCCCAGCGAGTACAGGACCAACTGAAGCTCATTTTGGACCTTAATAATCAGGTGGTATCTAATCTGGAGTTTCAGGAACTGCTTCGCGCAGCCTCGGCGAGCGTGCGTCAGGTGATGCACTGTGACGCAGCGGCTGTCATGTTGGTGGAAGCCGAGGGCACACACTTGCGCGTACACGCGCTTGACTATCCGGAGAGCCGTGGAATATTCACCGAAGGTTCTCTGGTCCCTGTCAACAGCAGCCTACCGGGGGACTCATTCAAGACTGGCAAGCCGATAATTGTGAACCGGCTTGACCCGGCCGAGATCCCGCAGGAAATGTACAGCAAGGCGGCCGCTGAGGGCCTGAACTCGTTCTGCGATGTGCCGTTGATCAGCAGGAACCGGCCCCTTGGGGTCTTGGCAGTCGCGCGTAGAGAGGAAAACGCATTCGACGAAGACGAGGTTGCCTTTCTCATTCAGGTTGCGAATCAAGTGGCAATCGGTGTCGAGAATGCGCTTGCGTACCGCGAAATCGCTGACTTGAAGGACAGACTGGCGCAGGAGAAGTTATATCTCGAAGACGAGATTCGCGGTGAGATGGACTTTGAGGGAATTGTCGGCCAAAGTTCGGCTCTGCGTCACGTCCTAAACCTCGTAGAAACCGTGGCTCCCAGCGACTCGACGGTATTGTTGTTGGGCGAAACGGGAACCGGCAAGGAACTGATTGCCCGCGTCATCCATGATCGCAGTCGCCGTAAAGACCGGACTTTTGTGAAGCTCAATTGTGCCGCGATTCCCACTGGATTGCTTGAGAGTGAGCTCTTCGGGCACGAGCGAGGCGCGTTTACCGGGGCAATCTCGCAGAAGATCGGCCGGCTTGAGCTTGCCGATCAGGGTTCGTTGTTTCTGGATGAAGTCGGGGATATTCCCATCGAGATTCAGCCGAAACTGCTGCGCGCGCTGCAAGAGCGGGAGTTTGAACGACTGGGCAGCACGCGCACAAAGAAAGTGGATGTCCGATTGGTGGCAGCAACCAACCGCGATCTCGAGAAGATGATCGAGACTCGCGAATTTCGCAGCGACCTATACTATCGACTGAACGTCTTTCCCATTCGCATTCCCCCGTTGCGCGAACGCCCAGAAGACATTCCATTGCTGGTGCGCTATTTCGCGCAAAAATATGGTCGGCGCATGGAGAAACAGATCGAATCCATCCCTGCCGCCGCCATGAAAAGGCTGGCTGCATGGCATTGGCCGGGAAACATTCGCGAGCTGGAGAATTTCATCGAGCGCTCGGTGATTCTGACCCATGGCCCCGCGCTCCTAGTGCCCATCGGTGAATTGGGGAACAATGGCAAAGCCACTCCTATGCCAGGCACGCGTGAAGCCGATGAGCGCGAGGCAATTCTGCGCATCCTGAAGGACACCAACGGCCGGGTTGCGGGCCCTAACGGCGCCGCCGCGCGCATGGGTCTCAAGCGTACGACTTTGATCTCACGCATGAAAAAGTTCGGGATCGATCCGCGCAGACTTTCCTAAGTCGCAGAACTGCGTCGTTTCGTTTCTTCCAACCCAGCTTTAGCGTCGTCAATTGTCGAGATCAGCTTCGACACTTCTCGACACACACCTCAGAACGACTTTCTCCTCTCCATTCAGGTCAGGGGTTTACAGAAATCGTGACATGAGTTCTGTTTGGCAGGTGCATTGCCTTTACTGAAGGGGTGAGGCGGATGAGGTAATGCTCAAAATCTCTGTCGTAGAGACGCATGGCCAACGAAGGCTGGTTCTCGAGGGCAAACTGGCTGGTCCCTGGACTACGGAAGTAGAGAGGGCTTGGAGGGACGCGGGGAACCAACTTCAGGGTCGGAAGCTGATCGTCGACCTCAGTAATGTGACCCTTATCAGTGCGGATGGAAAGGAAACGCTCATCAGACTGATGGACGAAGGCGCGAAGTTTTCTTGCGGGGATGTCCTCACGAAGCACGTGTTGAAGGAACTGGCCCAAAGGGACGGATGCAAGCCGTGACCGCTGATGTCGATTTCTACGAGGTTCGAACGACTATCAATCGGAGATGGAGGTGAAAATGTTCGGCGCAAAGAAAATCACGAGCCAGGAGCCCACGCTGTATGCGACACGGTCCGATTTCTGTCGGATCTTCGAAAAAAGCACGGCTCGTTTGTACCTGCTGTCGTTTCTTCTGACCGCGGATCACTCATTGGCCGCGAAGGGCTTTATCCGCGGACTCGAAGACTCAGCAAAATCCAACCGTGTTTTCAGGGAGTGGGCAGAATCCTGGGCCCGGCGGACAATCATCCAGAATGCGATTCGAATGACGCGGCCACGCCCGACAAAGGGCAGTAACTCAAGCTCTACGTCAGGGGTCAGCACCGATGTTTCAATAAACGTGCCGGCGGAAATCACCGAAATCGTTTGGCTCCCGGCGTTCGAGCGCTTCGTCTTCGTGATGTCGGTACTCGAAGGCTACTCCGATCAGGAGTGCTCGCTTCTGTTGGACTCCACGCGCGGAGAAGTCAGCGCAGCGCGAATTCGCGTGCTAGAGCAGATCGGAAGATCAGCACGCCTTCGCCGAAAGCTGGTAACTATCGGGCCGGACCAGAAACCGCTGCAAGCCGATCTTGGATCAGACCTCCCACTGGAAATTCTTTCCCACGAACTCGCTTCGGCATAGCGAACGACACTTTTACGATGAGGATGGCTATGAAGACGACGCTGGTAACTGACGTGATCTTTGGCAACCGATACCTCGCTCTTTCTACCGCAGTGCTGACGCTGGCGACAATAGGATGCGGCAGGAACAGTGTTCAGGCCGCACCGCCTGACATGCCGCCGACTCTAGTTACCGTGGTTAAAGCGACCGCTCAAGATGTTCCCAGGTACCTGGAGGAAATTGGTAAAAATGCCGCGTTCGAGTCGGTCACGGTGACGCCGCAAGTGGGTGGTCGCATTGTGGAACGGCACTTTCAAGACGGCGAGAACCTCCACAAGGGGCAGCTTCTGTTTGTGATCGATCCTCGCCCGTACAAAGCGCAGGTCGACTCGGCTCAAGCGGATCTTGCCCAGGCAAAGGCCGGACTCGATCTGGCCAGGATTCAATTTGCCCGGGATGAGGAGGTCATTGGAACCAGGGCGATCTCGAAGCAGGATTACGACACAAAAAAGAATGCGGTTGATGTGTATGGCGCCAAGGTGGAAGCTTCGGAAGCGACTCTTGAAACCGCGAAGCTTAATCTTGAGTACTGCTACATTCGTTCCCCCATTGACGGCAGAGCGGGCGCCCGCCTGGTCGACGTCGGAAACGTCGTGCAGCCAAATGCTACCTCGCTTCTTTCAATCCAGCGCCTCGATCCCATTTATGCAAATTTCACGATAACGGAGGGTGATCTGCCCGGAGTTCAGAAGCAGATGTCGAACGGCACTTTGAGCGCGGCGGTCCGGCTTCCTGCGGATCCTGAAAACGCGGCTAGAACAGGTCGTGTCGAATTCCTCGATAACGCCGTACAGAACGGCAGTGGCACGGTTAACTTGCGGGCCACAATGCGCAACCCTGACCATCATTTCTGGCCTGGCCAATTTGTGAACGTAAAGCTCGTCTTGAGCACAGAGAAAGGAGCAGTGTTGATTCCAAGTCAGGCCACGCAGATAAGCCAGAAAGGCACATTCGTCTACGTAGTGAAGTCGGATGATACCGCCGAACTCCGCCCGGTGAAGCTGGGACAGCGTCAGGGCGATCAGGTTGTAGTGAGTGAAGGAGTCGGCGCAAACGAACGTGTCGTGCTCGCGGGCCAAATGCTTGTTCGACCGGGTGGCAAGGTGCTCGTGGATGCCGGCCCTGCTGCTGGAGCAGATTCGAATGCCAAGGGCAGCACCGGCCGGGCACCAGGAGGGCAGTCGTGAATCTCTCCGAAATTTTCATTCGTCGTCCAGTGATGACAGTTGCGCTGACGGTATCAGTCATCCTGTTCGGAGTGCTGGCCTACTTTCGCCTGCCAGTAAGTGATCTGCCGGCTATCGACTACCCGGTCATCCAGGTGCAGGTAAATTATCCGGGCGCGACGCCAGAAACGATGGCAAACAACGTAGCCACGCCACTCGAGCGTCAATTCATGCAAATTCCGGGCCTGGAACTGGTTACCTCCAACAATGGCCAGGGGCACTCCAGCTTCGCGCTGCAGTTTGACCTTTCCAAGAGTTTGGACGCTGCGGCAACTGACGTTCAGGCCGCAATCACCCGCGCATCAGGACAACTGCCGGTCGATCTGCCCAGCCCTCCTACATTCACCAAAACCAACCCAAACGATCAGCCGATCATGTACATCGCGCTGGTCAGCGACACCGCCACGGAAGGCCAGCTTTACGACTACGCCAATACACAAGTCGGCGAGCGCATCAGCATCCTGCCTGGAGTCAGCCAGGTTGCGGTGTACGGCACGCAATCCGCGGTGCGGATTAAAGCAGATCCCTCCGCGATGGCCGTCCGGAACATCACAGTCGAGGATCTGACCAATACGGTGAAGAACGGCACGAGTTATACCGGCGCAGGGCAGGTCGATGGAGAGCATCGCAGCTTTCTGCTGCAGCCCCAAGGGCAACTCACCACGGCTGAGCAATACAACGGACTGATCGTTGGGCAAAACAACGGGGCGCCGGTTTATCTGAAGGATGTCGCCAGCGCCAAGCAAAGCGTGCAGGACGAGCGCATTGACATGCGCTTCTGGGTCCGCGGCTACCCGCAACCGGGCGCCACCGTAGTGGTCGCTGTGTTTCGGCGCGCGGGAGTAAACGCGGTCGAGGTAGCCAAATCGGTGCGGGATCAGCTTCCCACCATTCAGTCGCAGCTCCCCAGTTCGGTTTTGCTGGTAGGAGCTTACGACCGCTCACAAACCATCGTAAGCAGCATAAAAGATGTGCAGGTCACGCTGGATATCGCTTTCGTGCTGGTGGTCATGGTGATCTTCGTTTTTCTGGGCCGGGTTACCGACACCCTGATCCCCGCCGTAGCACTGCCACTGTCATTGCTGCTGACTTTCATCGCGATGAGAGTTCTCGGCTACAGCCTCGACAACCTGTCCCTGATGGCCTTGACACTTGCCATCGGCTTCCTGGTTGATGACGCCATCGTGTTTTTGGAAAACACGGTGCGGCTGATGGAAGAAGGACAGAGCGCATTCCAGGCTTCGCTCGAGTCGGCGAAAGAGATCAGTTTCACGATCTTGGCGATGACCCTTTCGCTGGCCGCCGTGTTCATTCCTCTGGTGTTCATGAGTGGACTCATGGGGCGCATCTTCCGCGAGTTCTCCATCACCATTGTGATCTCGATCCTGGCCAGCGGACTCGTCTCACTCACCCTGACGCCCTTGATGACCTCAAGGCTGCTAAGCAACAGGGGAGAGGGCGCGAAGACAACCTGGATGGAACGCCTGTTTGGCGCTTTTGAACGTCGCGTGCTGGATGTCTACGGACGCTCCCTCTGGTTCTTTCTTCGTAATCGTTGGATTTCAGCCGTGACCTGGGTCGCCTGTCTGGCAGGTACCTCTTACCTTTTTTATGTCGTTCCAAAATCTTTCCTGCCGGTAGGCGACAGCTCATTTATTCGTGGCGTGCTGGTGGCCCAGGAGGGATCATCGCCCGAGCAGATGCACGCCTATCAGACCCAAGCGGAAAAGATCATGAAGGTGAATCCCGCAGTGCGCAGCACTTTCACCATGAGCGGGAACGCTCAGTTTCTGGGGGCAAATCAGGCGTTCCTGATTGCGTTTCTGAAAGATCCATCTCAGCGTGCTCCGATCGCGCAGGTCGCGGGACAGTTGATGGGAGGAATCAGCGGCGCAATTCCTGGCGTCGTTGCGTTTCTCCAGCCTAATCCTGCGCTGGAAATCAGCACCGGGGCCACGGCCAACGCGCAGGGCCAATTCGCCTACGCGCTTTCTGGAATTGATCCTAACGAAGTGTACGACACTGCCGGCAAGATGATCGCGAAGATGCACGAGTATCCAGGATTCCTGTTCGTGAATTCCGATCTTTACAACCACACTCCGAATCTGCAAGTTGACATTCTGCGCGATCAGGCGAAGCTGTATGGCGTCTCCGAGACCCGGATTCTGACGCTTCTGCATGACGCCTACTCTCAGAACTACAGCTACCTCATCAAGAAGCCGACGGATCAGTACCAGGTGATCCTGGAGGTTGCGGATGATAAACGTTCCGCGCCCGAAGACCTGGGTAAGCTCTACATCAAGAGTGACGATGGCGAGCGCATGATTCCTCTCAATGCGGTTACCAGCTGGCGTCCGGTTATTGGGCCGCAATCAGTCAACCACATCAATCAATTTACCAGCGTGACCATGTTCTTCAACTTAAAACCTGGCTACGCGATTGGCCCGGCAACGCAGTTTGTGGAAACCACCGCGAAGCAAATTTTGCCGCCGAGCGTCCAAGGAGCCTTGCAGGGCGAGGCTCTGACTTTCCGCAATACCGTTTCCGACCTTGCCATCCTCATGTTGGTAGCGGTGTTCGTCATGTATGTAATTTTGGCGATTCTGTATGAGAGTTATCTGCACCCGATCACAGTGCTCTCATCCTTACCAGTGGCCCTGCTCGGCGGATTGTTAACGCTGTGGCTCTTTGGCGCAGACGCTTCGCTCTACGCCTACATTGGAATGTTCATGCTGATGGGCATTGTGAAGAAGAACGGGATCATGATCGTCGACTTCGCCGAGCAGCGCGTTCAAAAGGGAATCGCAGACGATCAGGCAATTCACGACGCCAGCATGGAACGGTTTCGCCCGATCATGATGACGACAATGGCGGCATTGCTTGGCGCACTTCCCATTGCGCTCGGATACGGCGCCGACGGATCTTCTCGTCGGCCACTGGGGCTGGTGGTAGTCGGTGGGCTGATCGTTTCGCAGTTCATCACACTGTTCGTGACTCCGGCGATCTACCTCTATCTGGAGGAATTCCAGGAGAGAGTGCTGGATCGAGTGCCTTTCCTGCGCTCCACCCGCGAACCGGTGACCTCGGAAAGTCCAGTATTCGCGCTGCAGGAAGGGAATGGAGATTAGTCATCATGAGCCAAAGTCTAAGACGTCGTTATCTTCCTTTTGCAATTCTCCTCCCCATGACCGTGACGATCGGTTGCGCGGTCGGACCAAACTACAAGCGACCGACGGTCGATATCCCAGTCACGTATCGTGGTGCAACGGCTGACTCATCAGCCGGGGCTGCCGAGTCGGAGCAGGCGAAGCCAAAATCGGCGATGCAGTCCCTAGGGGACAATAAGTGGTGGGAGCTCTTTCAGGATCGTGAACTCCAGGGTCTGATTCGTACCGCTCTCAAAAACAACTATGATGTACGCATCGCGGCCGCCCGGGTTCTGCAGGCGCAGGCGCAACTTGGGATCACCCGTGCCGACCAGTACCCTTCATTGAGCGTGGGCGGCACAATTGCCGACCAACGCAGCCCTGCAATCGGCCCGATTCCGTCTTACGAGGTCAGTCTTGGAGAGGTCGCCACGTCTGCCTCCTGGAGTCTCGATTTTTGGGGACGATACCGCCGGGCCACCGCGGCGGCACGAGCCAATCTGCTGGCTAATGAGTGGGCTCAAAAGCAGGTCATGGCCACTCTGGTTGCGAATGTCGCCGCCTCGTATTTCCAGCTTCGCCAATT
>Ga0075433_10003074_pt1 | contig 12824 bp, 9 predicted proteins | sample RhiMethybrSRZTD2_FD_75299 | JGI IMG/M metagenome (GOLD analysis project Ga0075433, IMG submission 75299) | Populus rhizosphere microbial communities from Tennessee, USA - Rhizosphere MetaG P. TD hybrid SRZTD2 | ecosystem: Host-associated > Plants > Roots > Rhizosphere > Soil | place: USA... | reverse complement strand
ACCGCTGGGGCAGTAACGCAGCCAGTTGGGCGCGCGCCGGCTACAACAACGAGAAGATGGCCCAGTGGCTCGAGGACGCCGAACGGCAGCAGAAGCGGAGGTTGCCATGACCGCTTCGAAATCGCTTCCCGATCGTCCGTCTCTCGAGTCGCTGCGCAAACAGGCGAAGAAGCTCGCGCGAGATCGATCCTTGGCGCTGCGCGATGCCCAACTGGTGCTCGCGCGCGAGTACGGCTACGCCGGCTGGCAAGACCTCATCGCCGAAGTCAGCAAACGACTCGGCCAGGGGCTCGAGTGGGCGGTGGCGCAGGCCGAACGCATCATTCACGACGACGACGTCGAACGCTTGAAGCAGCTGGTGGCCGAATACCCGGCCCTGCTTTCGTGGCGTGCCGACAGGAAAGGCCGCGGCGTGCTCGGAATAGCGACGAGCTCCTACGCCTATGACGTGGGCGGGAACGCGCAGCGGGAGCGGGATTTCACGCGCGCGGCGTGCGCCGAGCTGCTCATCGATGCGGGCGCGGTGGTGACGCCATCGGCCTGCGAAAGCATCCTGCAATCGCGCGCCGCAGGGTTGCTGGCACTGTTTCACCGCAAGGGCGTGTTACCGCGCACGCTGCAGTTCTTTGCGGCGCTCGGCGACATCGACGCCGTTCGCACCGCACTCGACGAGAACGGCGACGACCGGGCGGCCATCAACGAAGCGTTCGTGCGCGCCTGCCTCTTCGCTCACGAGGGTGTCGCGTCACTGCTGCTGGAACGAGCCGTCGCGCTCGATCCCGAGCTCGCGGAAAAAATTGATGCTGGCGTGGGACGTCCGGCCTTCATCACGTGTTTCATCGAAACCCGGGCCGGGCACATTCGGACGATCGCCGGGCACGCGACCACCGTTGGACTGTGGAAGACATTCGTCATGGAGCAGGTCAGCCGCTCGGTCGAGGGCGACGAGGTGACGACGTTCGTCAGCCACTTACGGCGTGAGCCGTGGCTGCTGAGCGACGCCTGGGTGGATTTTCAGAGTGAGCTCATGGGAAGCGGCCGCCGGGAATTCATCGTCGCGCTTCTCGACCTCGATCCGGCGATACTTCGGCGCCGGCCACCACCGCCATCGCACAACATCGAGTACGCGTTGATTGACGCGAAGGCGGATCTCGTCCCGTTACTGACGCGCATCTGGCCGATGCCGGACGATCTGCCTCACGCGGCGGGCATGGGCGACCTCGAGCGCGTGAAGCGCTGGTTCGACGCGGAGGGCAAACCGGCACTGGGCGACGTGGCGCAGCATGCGCCCGCCACCAGCGCCGCCCGGCCCTGGAACCAGGTCGGCGTGCAGGAGGTTCTCGACACCGCGCTCGCCTGGTCCGTCATCAACCGTCACTTCGATGTCGCGGACTTTCTGCTCGCACACGGCGCCAACATCAACACCCAGTGGAACTCGCACGAGCCGGCGAGCATCCTGCACACCCTGGTGTTCGTGCCGAACCCTTACGAGCAGATGCAATACCTCATCGACCGCGGCATCGACATGACGATCAAGGACTATCGCTGGGACAGCAACGCGACGGGTTGGGCGCGCTTCGGCAACGGCGACGAGAAGATGGCGCAGTGGCTGGAGGAGGCGGAGCGGCGGCAGGGAAACAGGAAACTCACCTGAGAGTGGAGGACACGGAGTCTTCACACAGGGATCACAGGGAGCACAGAGGAGCGTCGCCGCTGGCCCGCGCTTGGCGCGGGATGGATCGAGAGGAGAGTACGAAAACGAACGCCACCACACTACAGGGCGCTCGTTTTCGTACTCTCCTCTCGATCCATTCGCCGGCCTACGGCCGGCGGCCAGCCGCGACGCTCTCTGTGTTCTCTGTGGCCCCTGTGTGAAGACTCCGTGTGCTCCGTCCACCACCGTGGGGCTGCTAGACGTAGCTGAGCCACCAGTCGCGCCGGCGCGCTTTCACTGCTGCGACCCACCGGCAGAACGGATAGAGAGTGATGACGACGACGGCCCAGAGCGCGTAGACACCGGGGAGTCCGACGCCGTACCCCTTCGGAAAGAAAAGGGGGAACGTGAAGAACTGCCGTCCATCGAAACCCTGCGCCATGGCCAGCAGGATGGCGATCACATGGATCAACAGGAAGTGCGGGACGTAGAACGCAAACGGCACGCGGCCGAACGTCACGAGCACGTTCTTGATGGCACCCGTCCATCGATCCGCGAGCGCACACAGGACGGCGGCGGGCCCGAGCGTCATCAGCAGGAATAGCAGGCTCGGCGGATATTTCGTGGTGTTCAGGAAGTCGATGACCGTTGCCATCGCGCCGCCGGGCTGCAGCTGCCATGGGTTCGGATCGCCGTACACGCCGACGACGCGCAACACCACGAACGCAGCTGTCAATGCGGCGCCCACACGCAGCAGGGCGGCATTGCGCCGCGCCTGCGGCAGCTCGAACATCTCCGCGGCACCGAAGCCGACGAGCATCACCCCAATCCACGCAAGAACGGGATACACGAAGATGAATTGGAACGGGCCGCCGTGAAAAGCGGTCTGCGCGTGCAGCGCGACCCACAGCGGTCGTTCTGCGAAGAAGGCGTTCGCAGGCCAGATGGGGTCGAGCAGATTGTGGCTCAGAAGGATGGCGAGTCCGACGACGAGGCACGCGCGGCGTCCCACGTACTGCAGCGCCGCGAGGACCAGCATGCTCGCGGCGATCGCCCAGATCACCTGCATCAGCACGAAGATCCTGCCTCCGAGTTCCGGGATGCCGCGTGGCGAGAAAGTAGCCAGAGTGCTGATGACGAATATCTCGACGAAGAACAACCACGCGGCGCGGCTGACGAGGAATCGTGCCAGCGCGTGCGGGCTCCTTCGTGTCGTCATCAGTCCCGCGCTCGTGCCGGCAAGCAGCACGAACACCGGCGCGCAGAAATGCGTGATCCAGCGCGTGAAGAAGAGGACGGCGGTGACGTTGGGATTGGTCGTCGGGTCCTGATCGGTCCCGACCATCACGAAGTCGCGCACGTGATCGATCGCCATGATCACGATGACCAGCCCGCGCACCATGTCGATCGCGTTCAGCCGGTAGCCGCGCTGATTGGCGGGATCGCGCATCGCAGCGTCCGCGATCGCGACCGTCGCCGGTGTTGTCGAAGTCTCCGCTGACACGTCGTCGCCCTTACTTCTTGACAGGAGGTGCCGCCGCCCGCGGTTTCGGGCCGGTCCACGTCCACCCGTGGATCAGCCAGCCAGAGGCGCCTCTTCTCAGGACGACGGTCATCTGGGCCGGCTCGCGCATGGCGGCGCCCTTCAACTTGAAGGTATAGACCGCGGGGACAACGACGTACGCCTGATCGCCGCTCCGCTCTATGCGAGTCGGCTTGCTCACGGTGACCATCGGCTCGGTGATGCCATTCTTCTTGGCGTCGCTGTCCAGATCGCCGGCCCAGGCCGTGAAGGCGTTGGGGCCGCGCCACACGTACGGCGGCACTTCGTCGGTGATCGTGAGATCCGCTCCGGTCGCGTGTGTGGCTGCGGCACCGGGGATATCGCCCTTGTTGAAGCTGTTTATGAACTTCTGGATCGGCGCTATCAACTCGGCGTCCGACGATTGCGCGCTCGCGGGCGACGCAAGCAAACCCACGAGCACGACAAGCGTGAGAACTCGCATATGGTTCCTCCGGGCCGCCTAAAGGCGGCCCCTACGTACCTAAAGGCGGCCCCTACGTCGTAGAGGCGGGTCTTGAGACCCGCCTTGGTCAGAGATCGGACAACTCCGTGAACAACCCGGTGCTGTCGCCGAGCGTCTCCGCAGGGACCCCGAGCCGATCGAGCAGCGTGAGCTGCAGGTTGGTGAGCGGCGTGTCGGTCGGATACACGAGATGACGGCCGCCTTTGAGTGCGCCTGCTCCTCCGCCCACCAGCAGCGTTGGCAGCGGCCCGTGCGTGTGGCGATCGCTGTTGCTGATCCCGCCGCCATACAGCAGCATCACATGATCGAGCAGCGATCCATCGCCATCGGGCGTCGCGCGCAGCTTCTCCAGATACGATGCAAACAGCGCCACGTGATAGATCTGAATCTGAGTGCACTTCTCCATCTTCGCCGCATCGTTCTGATGGTGCGTCAGCGGATGATGCGGCTCGGGAATGCCGATCTGCGGATAGGGCCGACCGGTCTGCTCGCGTCCGTACATGAACGTGATCACGCGCGTCAGATCGGACTGGTAGGCGAGAAGCTGCAGATCGTAGAGCAGCTGCACATGCGGCTCGAAACCGTCTGGCACGCCTGAGGGCTGCTCCACTTCAGGCCCCTGCTTCGTGCGCTGCTCTTCCGACTTCTGAATCCGGCGTTCCGTGTCACGGAGCGATTCGAGGTAGTCGCTCAACTTCGTGTTGTCCGCGGGCCCGAGTGACTGCTGCAGCTGCTTCACACGTGCGGTCACCGAATCGAGAATGCTCCGATCCTGCTTCAGGCGCCGCTCGCGCACGCCCGCATCCGTGCTGTCGCTCGATCCGAACAGCCGCTCGAACACCACACGCGGGTTGTTCTCCGCCATCAACGGCAACGTCGGCGTGCGCCACGACAGCGTGCTGCTGTACGCGCAGCTGTAGCCAACGTCGCACGCGCCAACCAGGCTGTTGTCGTCCGCAGTCAATTGCAGCGACGACAGCTGCGTCTCCTTCTCGAGCGCCCTGGCCGCAATCTGGTCCATCGAGATGCCGTTCTCGACGATGCTGTCGGACTTCTTGACGTGGACGCCAGTGAGATACGACCCCGACGCGCGCGAGTGATCGCCGCCGCCATCGCCAAGTGCCTCCGCTTGATGACTCGAGAGATTGGTGACGACGATCAGCTGATCGCGGAACCGCTCCAGCGGCTTCAGCGTGCGCGAGAGCTCGAAGGCGCGGTCCACGCCTTTCGGCAGCCAGTTCTCGTAGATGACGCCGTTGGGATGGTAGACAACGCCGAGGCGGCGGACCGCCTTCGCCGGCGTCTTTACTTGCGCGGTGAGCGCCGGCACCATCGCATCGAGCAGCGGCAGGGCCACGGCCGTCCCGATCCCGCGCAGCACAGTGCGCCGCGAGAGCGCCTTCTTGGTGGCGATCATGACCGCGTCCTCCTCATCTGAAACGGCACGCTCTTGACGATCGCGAGAATCGTCGACGACCAGCGATAGTCATCGGCCGCGGCAGCTCGCACGATGGCGCGGATCGCAGCAGCATCGGCGTACTGCATCTCTCGACCGATCGCGTAGGTGAGCAGCTTGCCGGTCACCGTCCTCACGAACTGCTCCTTTCGCGCCATCAACGCGCGGCGGAGCGCGGCCGGTCCATCCACCTTCGTGCCATCGAGCAGCACACCGGTCGCATTGATCGCCGCCTCGCCGTCCATCGTTCGCCACTGGCCGATGGCATCGAAGTTCTCGAGGCTGAAACCGAGCGGATCCATACGAGCGTGACACGAGGCGCAGGTCGGGTTGGCGCGATGCTGCTCCAGCATCTCGCGCACGGTCGTGGTCTTCCCCAGCTTGCTCTCGTCGAGATTGGTGTTCGCGTTCGGCGGCGGCGGCGGCACCGGCGCCGCGAGAATGTTCTCGAGCAGCCACTTGCCGCGAATGGTCGGCGACGTGCGCGTCGGATACGACGTGACGGCGAGCACGCTCGCCTTGCCAAGCAGCCCCCATCGATTCTCGTCGGTCAGCGTCACGCGGCGGAAGTGGCTTCCGTACACACCACTGATGCCGTAGTGGTGCGCGAGCTGCTCGTTAAGAAACGTCGAATCCGCGGTCAGCAGCTCCGTGATGCCGCGATCGCCTTTCAACTGATCGTCGAGGAACAGCTCGGTCTCGCGGACGATGGCCGATCGCAGGTTGTCGTCGAACCACGGAAACTTCGTGTTCGCATCGGGTGTGAGCAGCCACACATTGCGCGTCTGCAGCCACTGGCCGAAGAAGTTGTCGACGAGCGCACCACGCGCGCGCGGCTCCGCCAGCATGCGTCGCACCTGTCGATCGAGCACGCCGGGCTCGCGCAGCCGGCCGCGAATGGCGAGATCCAGCAGCTCGTCGTCGGGAGTGCTGCTCCACAAAAAGAACGACAGTCGCGAGGCGAGCTCGACATCGGAGAGGCGATACGCAGTCGTAGTGTCCGGCTTTAGCCGGACCGGCGGATCCACTTCGATGCGGAACAAGAAATCAGGACTGGTGAGCAGCCGTTCGAGCGCGGCGCGGATGCCGTTGTCGAAATCGCGTTCGACCCGTGCACGCTCGTAAAATCCCATCAGCGTCTGCACATCGTCGTTCGTCACCTGACGGCGATACGCGCGACGCGCCAGCGTCGACAGAATCTTGGTCGCGCATGCGGTGTCTTCGGTCGCGCATACGAAAATGCGGCGGCGGCTGGGCGAGTCCTTCGGCACGCGCCCGTTGTACGGTCCGCCGATCAACAGCGAGGAGATAGACAGCTCGGCGCTCAACACGTCGCCTTCGCGATTCCAGATCGGAATGCGCGCTGGTCCCAGTCCTTCGGCCTTGATGCCCTCGGTCTTGACGACGGTGGCGAGGACCTGGTGGAGGCCGGCCGTCATCGCGGCGCGAACCTGCAGCGCCTCGTCTGCATCTTCTCGAGGCTCGCCGGCGACGCCGCCGATCGTGAATCGTCCCACACGGGCGCCATCAACGCGCACGTCGATCGTCGTCGGTACGTGCAGCCCTTTGATCCCGCCGCCATACGTTCTCAGCAGCCGGACTTTGAAGATGTACTCGCCATCGACCGGAAAGTAGTGGCGGGCAGCGATGCCGCCTCGCGAGCCCAATGAGAACGATTCATCCAGACGCTCGGTCTGCCACAGCCAGGTCTGCTCGTTCGTGTTGCCTTTCAGCGCGGTGTAGCGGTCGAACGCAGGGCGAATCGTGGGGTCGCCCACGGCAACGCGAGCGATCTTGGCGGCCGCGGTGAGATAGCGATCGAGCAGCGCCGGCTCGACGCCAAGCGCGTCGGCATTGGTGTCGAAGCCGTAGGCTTGGGCGTCGGGCGGGAGCATCGACGTGGGATCGATCTCGACGCCGAGCAGATCACGCACGGCGTTGGCGTACTCGGTGCGATTGAGGCGATGGAGAGGTGCGGGTCGGCCTGGATTCGGCCGCGCCGCCGCGGCGCGATCCAACTCCGTCTCCAACCAGGTGGCGACGGCGTCGTAGGTCACGTTGTCGGGCCGCGGCATGTTTGCCGGCGGCATCGATCGGCCGCGCAGCTGCACGACGACTCGTTCCCACGTGTCGGTCGCGTTGGCGATCTGGTCGTCGGCCTTGTCGAGCAGGAGGTTCGCCGTTTTGAGCCGCTCGTTGTGACACGTGACGCAGTACTTCGACACCAACGCGCGCGCGGGACTCGGCGCTGCCGTCGTAGTGTCCGGCTTCAGCCGGACCGGCGTTTGTGCGTCGACGCACACCGCCGCGATCCACGCCAGACACGCGCACGTCGTCAGCGTCCTCCGCATCACCGGCACTTGACCTGTGCCTGGCACGGCTTTCCGAGCTTCGGATCGGCGCCGTGTCTCAGGAGAATGTCCGCGCCTTCTTTGTTGTAGAGCACGCCGCCGAGACGATCGCCAAATCCCGATGCGGCCAGCCACGGTGTGATGTTGGCTTTACTCACGGCGTTGACATCCGCGCCTTTTTCGATGAGCCGTTCGAGCAGCGTGTTCCAGCCGCGATAGGCGGCGCCGAAGAGGGCGTTCTCGCCGATGGTGGTTGCTCCCTTCGCATCGGCGCCGAGCTCGAAGAGGAATGTCACGGCGTCCAGCGCCTGCGCTTCGGCGATCGGGCTCTCGCCGATCAAGCGGCTGAGGCCTGAGGCCGCCATCACCGCAGTCGTTTTCGTATCGGTGACCAGCTTGGGGTCGGCGCCCGCGCCAAGAAGCAGCCGCATCATTTCGACATCATCCGCGGCGCACGCCAGCAGGAACGGCGTGGCACCGGGCGCATCTTCAAATCCGCCGCCCAATCCTTGGAATCCCGGCGGCCGTCGTGTCATTCGCGCGTTCGGGTTCGCGCCGCGCGCGAGGAGTGCCTTCACGAGCGCAATCTTCTGCTGGCGATTTGGGATGCCGCTCATCGGCTCGGAGAATCCGTACACGGGATTGGCGACTCCGCCCTCCCATGTGCCCGATGCCCAATGCAGCGGAGTGAAGCCCGCATCGAGCAGGTTGGGATCGGCGCCCTGTTCGAGCAGAAAGAGCGCGAGCGGCACATGACCTCTCATCGTCGCGACGAGCAGCGGCGTGCTTCCCTCGGAGATGGTCGCCTGATATCCCGGACCTCGTGGAGCCGCTGCCGCCGCCGCCGTACCGGATGCGCTGCGTCCGCCGCTTGCACTCGGGTTCGTCTCTTGCTTGGTCTCGGCCTTGTCGGGCACGGATCGAATATTGACGTTCACACCTGCGGCGAGCAGCTGTCGCACGCTGTCGATGTCGCCTTCACGCGCGGCGAAGTGGAGCGCGGTGAATCCTTTCTTGGTGTGCGCCTGAGGATTGGCGCCAGCTTCGACGAGGAGACGAACCACAGATGGGTGACGCTCCGATGCGGCCCACATCAGCGCATCCTGATTCTGCGACGGCTCCTTCGCGTTGACGTCGGCGCCGCGCGCGATCAGCAGTCGCACGGCGTCGACATTGCCGGTACTGGCGCATGTCATCAGCGGCGTTTCGCCCGTGGCGATGCGTGTGTTCGAGTTGGCGCCTGCCTTGAGCAGCCGCTCGACGAGTGCCACGCTGCCGTTCGTGCAGGCGCGCGACAGCGGCGTCATGCCAAAGTCGTTGGCGATGTTCGCGTCGGCGTGCGCGCCGATCAGCAGATCGGCAGTGGCGACATCATTCCAGTGCGCGGCCCACAACAGCGCGGTAGAGCCGTCCTCCGATCGCGCGTTGACGTCGGCGTTGCGAGCGAGCAGCGCGCGAACGCGCGCCGGGTCTTGATTCCTTGCCGCGTCGACGACACCGAGGTCATCGGCCGCGGCCGTCGGCCACGCCACGGCCAGCAGCGTCATCACGCACGCCGCGGCGACAACGCCCCTTTGCTCTCTGGCGCGCATGGCCGATCCTCTCTCGCCAGAGCATCACCCGGCCGTTTTCGGCCGTCAAGAGATTAGACGGCCTGGCGCTTTCGAGCTAGGGCCGCGCGTCGACGGCCTGCGCGTCGAGCTTTTCGACGCGATCGACCACCAGCACCTCCATCGGACCGCGAATCGACTCCAGCTTCAGGCCGAGTTGCTCCTGCAGAGCCACCAACAACGAAGGCCCATCGGGATCGATCGTTGGCCTGGGATCGAACGCCGGGCGTTCCTGTCCCGGGGGCGCCAGACGGTCCGGCGTAAACGTCAGTTCAATGTCCCAGGTGCCTGTCAGACCGGTTCGGTCAATCACCGTGCGGCCGAGCCAAGGAGAATCGGATAAACCTCGTGCGAACTCTGACAGCGAACGGTCGCCGACTTGAATTCGGCCAGACTGAAATCGTGATCCGCACACGCTCACGGGCTTGCCCGCCTCTACCGCGGAGTGTCGCTTGTCTGCGTTTTCAGGAGAGCAAAGTCCCGACGCCGTCGTCAACTTCGGTCCGGGCTTTCGATCGGCCCTCGCCAACACGAGGGCATACATCGGAACCTGCCGGGTCTCACGGTGAACCACGAGCTTGAAGCGCTCCGCCAGGAGCGATCGCAGTGCCAATCGTCTCGCGCCAAGCTGCCCTGATGGAGCGGCTGGCGGCTCCTGTTCGAGCTTGGCGTTGATGTCGAAGCGAGGGCCGTCGATTCCCGTCCAGTCTGGCGCCCCAACGAGCTGGTTATCCAGAATCCCGTACGCCCGCAGAATCAGGATTCTGAGCCACGCGTTTGTGGCGGTAAATCGACCGCCGGGCGGCTCTTCGATTTGGGTCGGGCGCTGGCCCGACATGTTCGGTTTGACGGCCGCCACTTCAAAGACGATGGGAGTGCTCGTCTCCTGGCCCACAGCCAAGAGAGGCGTGTCGATGCGCACGACGCCTGAGACGATCGGGACTCCGATCAGCACAACGGCGACGAGCCCGACGGCGACGCGACGCGACAGCGTCATACGCGCCCCCGACTCGTTGCGGACGATCGATTCGATGCGCGCGCGCAGATCCGAACCGCTCACTCCAGTGACGCAAGCGAGCGGCGCTCGCACCGTGAGCCTGCACACAGTGAGAATGCCTTCGGCGTAGTCGGTGGGGTCGTTCCCGGCACACAGCACGGCCTCGTCACAGCCCCGCTCGCGCTCCTCGATCAATCGTCGTTCGATCCACCACACCATCGGATGAAACCAGAAGAGCGCCTCGACCAGCATGTGGACGGCCGCCGCAAGATTGTCGTGACAACGGATGTGGCATCGCTCGTGCGCGATGATGGTGTGGAGTTGGGCCGACGTCAGTCGATCGACAAGGCCGTCGGGCAACAACAGGACGGGACGCCAGACACCGACCACTCCCGGCTCCAGCGTGGATGGCGACGACATCACCACAAGGTCGTTGACGTCGTGGTGGGACCCCAACTCGATTGGCCTCGCGTGCCGCAGCGCTGCGCCGACAGGACGCCACTGGCGCCACCACCAGAACAGCACGACGAAGAATCCCGCCGCCCACACGGTTGCAAGCACCCACGGCCACAGTGACGTGGGTTGCATCGGCGCCGCAGACGATGGCGCGACGAGAACGGGAGGTGTGAGCACCTGCTCCATGACGAACGTCGCCGCCGGCTGCGTGAGCGCCGATGCCCTCTGCCATTCGAACTGCGCTCCGAGCGCCACGAGCCACGAGAACGGAACGAGAAACTTCACTGAGGCGGCTTTCCACAGCCAGTAGCGCACGCGCGCACGATTCCCTCGCAGGGCGAGTGTCGCCAGCCACACGACGCCGACCACCAGCGTCGATTGCCACAGGTGGGCGATCGCCTCCGACGATAGAGATTCGATCATCGGTTCTTGCCTTTCTTCGCGATCCGTTTGACGGTTTCTTCCGCCTCGCGGATGTCGGCCAGTGTCACCTTGCCCGACTGGACGAGACGCGACATCACCGGTTTGGCATGACCGTCGAAGAGGGCGAGCAGGTCGTCGATCAACCGCGTATGCGCCTCGTCGCGGGAGATGGACGCATCGAAGATGTTCGCGTTGCTGATCCGCTTCACGCAGCGAAGCGCCCGTTTCTTCTCCAGGCGATACACCATCGTCTGCACGGTGGTGAACGCGGGCCGGTCTTTCTCGGGCAATGCCTCGTGGATCTCGCGGACGGAGCAGGCGCCGCGCGTCCAGAGCGCCTCCATGATGCGCAGCTCGAGACGGCTCAGCGTCGGCCGTCGCGACATGATCCAACTACCATAGTGGCGGATCTAACTACATATGTGGTTAGATTGCAAGCGCCTCGATACCGCCATGGCTCGAGCCGGTCGCGACCGGCGTCTGGCCGCGCTACTTTCCGGGTTCGATCTTGAGCATCGCGCCGTCGTTTTCGGCGGTCAGGAGATACAGGTAGCCATCGGGGCCCTGCCGGACATCGCGAATGCGCTGCTGCAGATCGCGCAACATGCCCTCGCGATGCAGCTCTTCCCACTTGTCGTTGAAGTCGAACCGCTCGAGGTGGCCCGAGCGCGGCACTTCACCTTGCCGCATGCCGCCGACGAACAGGTTGTTCTTCCACTGCGGGAACTTGTCGCCCGTGTAGAACACGAGACCCGAAGGCGCAATCGCGGGCACCCAGAACGCCACTGGTGGATCCATGTCCTCGCGATACGGATTCACACTCACGCGCGGACCAAGATAGAAGCGTCCGGCTCCGATGATCGGCCAGCCGTAGTTGTGACCCGGCAGCAGCTCGTTCACTTCGTCGCCGCCATTGGGTCCGTTCTCGACCGACCAGATCGCCCCGTTCTCGGGATTCATCGCCAGGCCGAGGATGTTGCGATGACCGAGCGTGAAGATCTCGGGACGGTATCCGGCCTTGCCAAAAAACGGATTGTCTTTCGGCACCGTGCCATCGTCATTCAGCCGAAGGGTTTTCCCGGCCAGGCTCATCGGATCCTGCGGCGGCATCTTCTGCGGATCGGGGTTGCCTTGATTGGCCTGCGGCGGATCGCCGTAGCCGACCGACATGATGATGTGTGCATCGCGTGTGAACAGCATGCGCGCCGCGTTGCCGCTCGGCTGCGCCGAGAAGATGTCTTTCACGCCGACCAGCTTGGTGCCGTCCCATGTCCCACGCGCGAGCGTGATCACACCGGGCGGTGGCGCCGGCCCGCGTCCACCAGAAGCAGGCGGCGCGGCTGGTGCGGCGTTCGCCTGACGCTTGTGATACGTGATGTAGACAAGCTTGTTGTCGGCGAACTTCGGATGGAGCTGGATGTCCATGAGGCCGGCAAGACCTGCCGCCTGAATGTCAGCGGGCAGCCCGGCTACCGGATTTGGATCGAGGACGCCGTTGCGCACCATGCGCAGCTTGCCGCCGCGCTCGGTGACCAGAATCGTGAACCCGCCTGCCCCGAGCGACGTCGAGGGGTTCGCAGCATCAGGCACGAACGCCATGCTCCACGGTTGCGTGAGTCCCTTGAGAATGGTGATCTTGATCGGCCGCACAAGGCCGGTGTCGATCATCAGCGGTCCGTCGGGAAGCGGCGGGGAGGGCCAGTTGATCGGCGGTGGTGACGTCGCCTGTCCGCGTCCACCGGCCGCTGGCGGCGTCGCCTGCTGCGCCGATATCGCCGCGACCATGAGCACCAGTCCACACATGCCGAGAATCGCTTTACCCATGCCCCACTCTCCAGCGCAAGTTATAC
>Ga0075433_10003071_pt1 | contig 12827 bp, 13 predicted proteins | sample RhiMethybrSRZTD2_FD_75299 | JGI IMG/M metagenome (GOLD analysis project Ga0075433, IMG submission 75299) | Populus rhizosphere microbial communities from Tennessee, USA - Rhizosphere MetaG P. TD hybrid SRZTD2 | ecosystem: Host-associated > Plants > Roots > Rhizosphere > Soil | place: USA... | reverse complement strand
CTGCAGCCAGATTACGGTTTCGGCAGCGGCGGCAGCACGGCCCAGGATTCTTCGGAAGACGAGGGCAGCGCGGAAGCCGCCATGCGGTCCTCGGAAACCCAGAAGCTGATCACCTCACCCGGCCGGTAATTCGAGACCTTGGTGTCCTTGCCGTTCATCCGGATCGTGGCAGTCGGGCCCGGCTTGAAGCTGAACGTCGACAGGTCCTTGCCTGCCTTGTCCAGCAGCGTCACTGTCGTGCGGTCTTCGCTGTTGAGGTAGACCCTTGCCTTGAACTTGGCATAGCGCTTGCCCTGGTATTCGCGCGCATCGACGCATGCGGCCGGCGCTTCCGGATACTTCTTCAGAAACTCGTCACTGAAGTGCAGGGACGAACACTCGACCTTTTTCAGCGTGTTCGGATTGGGCGGTTTCGACGCCGTCGTCGTCGCTCCGCAGCCCGCGATCAGGGCAGCAGTCGCCGCGGCAGCAATTACGCAATTCATGGTCTTCACAGAATCCTCCTTATCGATATTTTATGAACGCGCCGTGCGCCTAGCGCCGGCCTCCCTTGACTACTGCGGCGGCAGAACCGACCAGGAGTCGTGCGTATCTCCCGGCATTTCGGAAGCCGTGAGACGATCCTCGGACACATAGAACGAGATCTTCTCGCCCGGCTTGAGATCGTGGAACTTGACCAGCTTGTCGTTGATGTGGACACCGCCTTCCGCGCTCGGCTTGAAGCTGAACGTGGAGAGCCGGTCGCCGCGCGTGTTCAGGAGCTCAACCGTCGTGCGGTCCTTGCTGTTGAGGTAGACGCGCGCGGTGAACTTCGCGTAGCGCTTACCGTCCTTCTCGATCGCCTCGATGCAGGCCGCCGGTGCGTCCGGATATTTCTTCAGGAACTCCGCGCCGTACTTCACTTCCGAGCAGGCGATCTTCTTGTCGGATGCCATTGGGCTCGCCGCGAGCGCGATTCCGATCGTGAGCGGCAGGGCAAGCGCTGCACCGACGAGCGCTCCAGTTGTCTTCTTCAAGTGACATCCTCCTGTGGTTGCAGCCGCGGCCACTGCACGGTGTCCAGTTCGTGAGTCCAGGCTGTACTCATTGATTATCGCCGGTTTTCATGACTCCGGAACCCCGTCCCTTGGTGCTATACGGCAGGCCCGGGGCTGCCGAGAGGTCCGATGACACATTAATAAAGTATCTTAAGCAACGGAATCCATTGAATTCAGGGGCTTGCGTTGAGGGGTGCCGTGAGGCTTCGCCGGATCGCTGCCTCGGGCGCGCCATCATCGAAGCGCACTGTCCTACCTGCCGGGACGACGCCGAGTTCGCGCCAGAGCACATTGAGGTCCGTCGTCTCCGCTCGATCCTTCTGGCGCGCGTACAGCTCCTCGAGCACGGGCACGCCCACCGCCCGATCGCCGGTCGCGAGCACCGGACCGATTTCCGACGAGGTCTCCATGCTGCCGCCCGCGAGAATCGCGCGCAGCGCGTCCTGCAACCCGCGCGTGTTGTTCGTGCGGCGGCGAATGTCGAGGTCCGCGAGCAGGCAGAAGAGCGCGCCGCCCCAGTATGTGCGGCCCCAGGTGTGCGTTCGGTCGAGACCCTGGTCGCCGGCCTGCGGCAATCCCTTTGGCATGCCGTCGACCATGCTGCTCCAGACGTCTTCGTCGGGGAGCCCGCCGGCCTGCGCGCGCGCGAGCGGCTCGACATAGGTCGCGAGCCCCTCCTCCAGCCACTCCTGGTCGTCGGGCAGCGACGGCAGCGCGAGATGCGTCATCTCGTGCACCAGCACCCAGTCCTTCGCGAACTCGGACGGTGTCGTCGACTCGCCGACGCGGATTCGGATGAGCCCGCCGGCCTCCGCCCAGGTCCGGCCAGCCCTGACGCCGCTGCCAGGCTGCGGCGTCACGACGAGGCGCGTCGTCGCGACCGGAAAATGTCCGTAAAAGCCTGCGACCGCCCTGGCGGAATTGCGCACCCACTCCATGAGCGCAGCGCGGTCGAGCGTTTCCGACTCGCGCGTCAGTTCGACCGTGATCTCACCGCCCGGAACCGTCACGCGCTCGCGAGCGCCCGCGCCGGACGCGAGGAGCGTCGCGGCACCTGCAAGGATCAGCATCCGGAGCGTCACGCCGCTTGGACAGCGGACAGGGCCGACTGTTACCGTCGCGCATCCCTCGGTCCCGGAGCGGCACATGCGTACAGCCCCGTTCACCGCCATCCTCCTGCTGACGGTCGCGCTCGGCGCCTGCGGACAGAAGCCCGAACCGCAGGCGCGCCAGGAAGCGGACTGGCCCTCGTTCGTCCAGAAGTTCGCGGATGACTTCCTGGAAGCCCATCCGATGATGGCTTTTGCGGCGGGCCGCAAGGAGTACGCAGGCCGGTTTCCGGACTGGAGCTCGCAGGGCATCTCCGCCGAGATCAAGCGACTGAAGTCGGTGGCGAGCCAGGCGAGGGAGTTCGACGCCGCGAAGCTGACCGATGCGCAGCGCTTCGAGCGCGACTACCTGCTCTCGGTCGTGGACCGCAACCTCTTCTGGCTCGAGCAGGCCGAGTGGCCGTATCGCAATCCGACGTTCTATTTCGACTGGGGCCTCGATTTCCTGTCGCCGGACCCTTACCTCACGAAGCCTTACGCACCGCTGGACCAACGGCTGCAGGATTTCACGAAGTGGCTGTCTAACATTCCCGCAGCGACGGCGCAGATCCAGGCCAACCTGCGCACGCCCGTGCCGCGGACCTGGATCGACGAAGGCATCGCGAACTTCGGCGGCATGGTGCCGTTCTTGCGGGACGACGCGCCGAAAGCATTCGCGGACGTCAAGGACGAATCGCTGCAGAAGGCTTACGCCGACGCCAACCGCAAGGCGATCGCCGCGTTCCAGGGGCTCGCGGACTGGCTCGAGGAGCAGCGCGCGACCCAGACCGAGGACTACGCAATCGGCTCGGAGCTCTTCGCCGCCATGCTCAAGCGCACCGAAGGCGTCGATATCCCGCTCGAACGGCTGCAGGCCGTCGGCAAGGCGGACCTCGAGCGCAACCTCGCGGCACTCGATGAGGCCTGCCGCGAATTCGCGCCCGGCAAGGACCGCAAGGGCTGCATGGCGAAGATGAATTCGAACCGCCCGCAGGGCGGCGCCGTCGAGGGCGCGCGGCGGCAGCTGGACATGCTGCGTGCCTTTATCGTCGAGCAGAAGATCGCGACCATCCCCTCCGACGACCCGATACTCGTTGACCAGGCGCCGCCGTACCAGGCGACGAACTTCGCCTACATCAACCCGGCGGGTCCCTATGACGTCGGAATGCCGTCGACGTACTACATCGCGCCGCCGGATCCGTCCTGGCCGAAGGCGGAGCAGGACGCCTACACGCCGGGCGTCGCGGACCTCATGTCGACGTCCGTGCACGAGGTCTGGCCCGGGCATTTCCTGCATTCGCTGCATTCGAACCGCGCCGACAGCCTCATCGCGCGGCTCTTCCTCGGCTACGCATTCACCGAAGGATGGGCCCATTACGCCGAGGAGATGATGTGGGAAGCCGGGCTGACCGGCGGGCTGCCCGGCGGGCGCGCGGAATACCGCGTCGGCCAGGTCAACAAGGCGCTCTACCGCGACGTGCGCTTCCTCTGCGCGATCGGCATGCACACGCAGGGCATGAAGGTCGAGGACTGCGAGCGCATGTTCCGTGAAGACGCCTTCCAAGATCCCGGCAATGCGCGCCAGCAGGCCGCGCGCGGCACCTATGACCCGGGCTACCTCAACTACACGCTCGGCAAGCTGATGATCCGCAAGCTCCGCGATGACTGGACCGCCTCGCGCGGCGGGCGCGAGGCCTGGACCAGTTTCCACGACACGTTCCTGTCGTTCGGCGGGCCGCCGGTGCCGATGGTGCGGCAGAAGATGCTGGGCAAGGACGCGGGACCGCCGCTCTAGCCGCTGCCATCGCACGCATGCCGTTTCTCGCACACCTCGGCTGGGTCGTCCTGGGCGGCGGCATCGGGAGCGGCCTGCGGTTCGGCATCGGACGCGTGGCGCTTGCGGCTTTCGGCCCGAGCTACCCGGCGGGCACGCTGATCGTCAACGTGCTCGGCTGCGTCGCGATGGGCGTCCTCGCCGAGTGGCTCGCCTTTCGCGACACCGGCATCGACGCGTCCATGAAGCTTTTCCTGACGACCGGGTTCCTGGGCGGCTTCACCACGTTTTCCGCATTCGCGCTCGACGCGGCGGCGCTCTGGGAGCGTGGTGAGGCGATGTCGGCGGCAGTCTACGTTCTGGCCTCGGTCGTGCTCTCGATCGGCGGACTGTTCGCCGGCATGGCGCTCACGCGCGCGGCCTTCGCGGCCTGAGCGGGGCGCTAGCGGACTTCGACGACCTCCGCGGGGCCGTCCGGAAGGTTGATCTGGTCGCCGGCTGCGCGGCCGATCAGGTACTGCGCGATCGGCGAGACGTAGGAAATCGTGCCGCGCGCCGGATCGGCCTCGTCCTCGCCGACGATTCGATAGGCGACGCTGCCGCCGTCTTCCTTCCGAAGCAGAACCTCGGAACCGAATCGCGCTTTGCCGTCGGCCGTCACCGCAGCGACGAGCTCCGCGGTGCGCTGGCGCTCGGACCAGTAGCGAAGGTCGCGCTGGACGCGCTTCGTCGCGGCGCGGTCATCGGCCTCGCGCGCTGCGGCGAGCTCCGCGCGCAGGCGCTCGACCTGGCCTTCGATCTGGCGAAGGCCCTCGCTCGTGACGAGGTTGCGATGCGGGCTGACCTTGAGCTCGGCGAGCTCCTCGCCGTCCGCGCCATCCGATTCCTTGACGAATGCCCGGCTCATGCGAGCACGCTAACCGCTGGCCGTCCCTCCTGACAATCCCGCGATCGCAGTCCGACAGGCCATCGCGCATTCATCCGGCAGGAGCGCGGGTGCCGCGCCCGTAATCTTTGGAAACGAAGTGCCGCAACCCGTCAATTGCTGGAGGAACCCTATGCCAACCGCTGCAGGCCACACGTCCGCAATCCGCGCCACCAAGGTGATCGGCACCGACATCCACGATCCCACCGGCAAGAAGATCGGAGAAATCGAGGACGTCATGCTCGACAAGCTGTCGAACAACATCATGTTCGCCGTAGTCTCCTTCGGCGGCTTGCTCGGCATCGCGGAAAAGTACCATCCGATCCCGTGGTCGTCGCTCAAGTACGACAAGAGTGAGGACGGCTATGTTGGCGATTTCAGCAAGGAACAGCTCGAAGCCGCTCCTGCGGGCTCCATTGAGGAATTGACGCGGAACGACGGCCTCGATTTCCGGAACCAGGCCTTCGACTACTACAAGGCCCCGCGCTACTGGGAAACGCCGCGGCACTGACGGCGGAATCGCATCGGTGCATCGCCCGCGGCTGATCATCGATCAGCCGCGCGGTCGATTGGCCAAGCCGTCCCGCTGTTAGCAGCCATCTTCGACGAGCTCGCCGGGGAGCTGACCGGCCGCGGCTGACCGCCCGCCCTGTGGCATCATCCGCGCCATGCCGCGCCGGATCGCGCTGAGCCTCGATGCGGTCATCGTCGCCGTCACGGATGGCCGGCCGCGCGTCCTCTCGACGACGCAGGCGGGCACCGGCATGCCCGCCCTGCCCTCCGGCCTCCTCGACACCGACGGCGACGCCACGCTCGAGCTTGGCCTGCGCCGCTGGATCTCGGCGCAGACCGGCCTTGCCGTCGGCTACGTGGAGCAGCTCTACACGTTCGGCGACCGCGATCGCCAGCGCACCGCCGAAGATTCGCGCGACCTCTCGGTCGCCTACCTCGGGCTCGTCAAGGAGGCGCAGCCGGCGCCGGGCGCGGCCTGGCTCGACGGGTACGGCCTGCTGCCGTGGGAGGATCACCGCGCCGGCGTCCCGCCGGTCGTCGCGCGCGTCCTGCACCCGGCGCTCACGCGCTGGGCGGGACGCGATGCGGCGCGCCAGCATCGCGTGCGGGCGAACTTCGGCGACCGTCGCGCCTGGGATTCCGTCCGGGTGCTGGAGCGCTACGAGCTCCTGTATGAGGCCGGGCTCGTTCCCGAGCACCAGCGGGATCGCGGTTTGCCATTCGGCAATGGAACTCCGATCGGCACCGAGCTGGCCTGGGACCACCGCCGCATCGTCGCGACCGCGCTCGGGCGCCTGCGCGGCAAGCTGAAATACCGCCCCGTCGTGTTCGAGCTCCTGCCGGAAACCTTCACCCTTCTGCAGTTGCAGCGCACGGTGGAGGCCCTGACGGGGATGCGCCTGCACAAGCAGAATTTCCGCCGCCTGGTCGAGAACGGCCGCTTCCTCGAGCCGACCCGGTCCTTGGAAAGGCCCGCAAGAGGCCGTCCCGCAAAGCTTTTCCGCTTCCGCAAAGAGGTCGTGCGCGCGCGCCTGTATTGACCTATAATGCTCACTCCGAGCATAAATGGAGTGAGTGCCGTGAGGAACCTCGCCGGCGTCCTGCCCGACGTCGAGATCGCCGTCATCCAGCCGCTGATCGCGGAGATCGAGGCGCTCAAGAAGGAGCGTCACGCGGTCGTGCTCGCGCACAACTACATGACGCCGGACATCTACCACGGCGTAGCGGACCTGCGCGGCGACTCGCTCGCACTCGCCCGCATGGCGATGGAGACGGACGCCGACGTCATCGTCATGGCCGGCGTGCACTTCATGGCCGAGACCGCCAAGATCCTGAATCCCGCGAAGACCGTCCTGATCCCCGACCTGCGCGCGGGCTGCTCGCTCGCGGAATCCATCACCGGCGCGGACGTGCGCCTGCTGCGCCAGCGTTACCCGGGCGTCCCGGTCGTCACCTACGTCAACACCTCCGCCGACGTGAAAGCGGAGTCGGACATCTGCTGCACCTCCGGCAACGCGGTGGCCGTCGTCGAGTCGCTGGGGACGGACCGCGTCATCTTCCTGCCTGACCAGTACCTCGGCCGGTGGGTCGCTTCGCAGACGGGCGTCGAGGTGATTCTCTGGGAAGGCAGCTGCATGGTGCACGAGCGATTCACAGGCGAGGAGCTTCGCGGCTATCGCGCGGGCCACCCGGGCATCCGCATCATTGCGCACCCGGAATGCCCGCCCGACGTGCTCGCGGAAGCCGACTTCGTCGGTTCGACGGCCGGCATGATCTCCTGGGTCGAGAAGAACCGCCCGCCGCGCGTCGTCATGGTCACCGAGTGCTCGATGTCGGACAACGTCGCCGCCGAGCTGCCCGACGTCGACTTCGTGCGCCCCTGCAACCTCTGCCCGCACATGAAGCGCATCACGCTCGGCGGCATCGCCGAGTCGCTCCGCCACATGCGCCACGAGGTGAAGGTGGCTCCGGCCGTCGCTGAGCGCGCGCGGGCAGCCGTCACGCGGATGATGGCCATCAAGCCGTGACCGCGAACGACCTCATCACGGCGCCCGCCGTCGTCGTCGGCGGCGGCATCGCCGGACTTGCCACCGCGCTGTCGCTCGACGGCTGCGTGCTGGTCGCGGACGGCGCAATCGGTGAAGGCTCCTCGCGGCTCGCGCAGGGCGGCATCGCCGCCGCGATCGGGCGTGACGATTCGCCATCGCTGCACGCGGCCGACACGCTACGCGTCGGCGCGGGCCTTTCCGACGCGGCGGTCGCCGCCCTCGTCGCGCAGGCCGCGGCCGGGCGCGTGGACTGGCTGGACGCCCTCGGCGTCGCCTTCGATCGCGACGCCGGCGGGCGCCTGATGCTCGGCCGCGAGGCGGGCCACACGCGAAACCGCATCGTGCATGCCGGCGGTGACTGCACCGGCGCCGCGGTCATGCGGGCACTGCGCGCCGCTGTGCTCACTCGGCCCGACATACGCGTGTTCGAGGGCCTCGAGCTCGTCGACCTCGTCACCGACGGCCCGCGCGCCGCCGGCGTGCTGCTCGAGCGCCCGGACGGAGCGCGCATCGTCGTCGTGGCGCCGCAGGTCGTCCTGGCGACGGGCGGCATCGGGGCGTGCTTCGACCATTCCACGAATCCCGCGACATCCCGGGGCGCTGGACTCGCGGCCGCGGCGCGCCAGGGCGTGCGGCTCGCCGATCTCGAGTTCATCCAGTTTCATCCGACGGCGCTCGCCGCCGGCAGCGAGCGCCTGCCCCTCCTCACGGAAGCGCTGCGCGGCGCCGGCGCGGTCCTCGTCGACGAAGCCGGAAACCGATTCATGCCGGCGATCCACGCCGATGCGGAGCTCGCGCCGCGCGACGTCGTGGCGCGCAGCGTCGCTGCGCGCCGCCTGGCCGGCAAAGCCGTTTTTCTCGACGTATCCCAGGTCGCCGCGCTCGAAGAGCGCTTCCCCGGCACCTGCGCGATCGCGCGCGACGCCGGCATCGACCCCGGCACAACCGTGTTGCCGGTGACCGCCGCTGCGCATTTCCACATGGGCGGGATCGCGACGGATGAGCGCGGCGCAACGTCGATGGCCGGCCTCTGGGCCTGCGGAGAGGTCGCCGCGACGGGACTTCACGGCGGCAATCGTCTCGCGAGCAACTCGCTGCTCGAGGGCCTCGTCTTCGGCGAGCGCATCGCCGCCTCCATCCGCGCGACGCCCCTGCCGGCGCCGAAAGGATCGCTCTCGATACCGCGACGCGGTGCGTTCGAGCCGGGCGACGCCGCGCGCATCGGTGCGCTCCGAAAGCTCGTCGGAGAAAGCCTCGGCCCGCTCCGCCAGGGACCTGTCCTGACGTCCGCGCTCTCCGTGCTCGACTCCTGGCAGCCGGTGTCGCGCGCCGAGGACGACGCCGCCGCGCTTGCGCGGCTCGTGCTCGCATCCGCACTCCAGCGCCGCGAGTCCCGCGGCGCCCACTACCGCACTGACCATCCGCAGGCGGGCGCCGGCGCTGCCGTCCGCAGCTTTGTCCAGCCGCGGCCGGCTCCGGCCGCACCCCTCGTCCGCGCGCACATCCGCGTCGCATGAGTCGCGAGGCGCCGGCAGAGGCGCTGTCCCGCATCGTGACGGAGGCGCTGGCCGAGGATTTCGGCGGCCGCGGCGACATCACGACGAACGCCATCGTTCCGCCGGGCACGCCCATGTCGGGTGCGATCCGGAGCCGCGAGGCCGGCCGCATCGCGGGCATCGACGCGATCCGGCTCGTGCTCGAGAAGCTGCCGGAGCCAGCGAGCGCGACGCTCGTCGCGCGCGACGGCGCGGACATCGAGGCCGGCGGGACGGTCGCGCTCCTCAGCGGCAGCGCGAGAACTCTCCTCTCCGGCGAGCGCGTCATGCTCAACATCCTCGGCCGCCTCTCCGGCATCGCGACGGCGACCGCCGCCGTCGTACGCGCGGTCGAGGGCACGGGTGTCGCCGTCAAGGACACGCGCAAGACGACGCCCGGCCTCCGCGCGCTCGAGAAATATGCAGTCGCCGCCGGCGGCGGCGTCAACCATCGCTCCGGGCTTTACGATGCCGTCCTCATCAAGGACAACCACATTGCCGTCGCGGGCTCGATCCGCGCCGCCGTGGCGCAATCTCGCTCGAGCCTCGGCGGGGAATTCCCGATCCAGGTGGAAGTGGACACGCTCGCGCAGCTCGAAGAGGCGCTCGGCTGCGCGGTCGCGGCGGTGCTCCTCGACAATATGAAGCCGGCGGAGCTGCGCGACGCCGTCGCCCTCGTGAAGCACCGCTGCCACACCGAGGCCTCGGGCGGCATCACGCTCGCGAACGTGCGCGCCGTCGCCGAGACCGGCGTGGATTCGATCTCGCTCGGCTGGCTGACGCATTCCGCGCGCTCGCTGGATCTCGGCCTCGACATCGCCTGACCGCCCGCGCGACGGGATCGCGCCGTCCGTGTAGGCTGTCGCGATGCCGAAACCACGCCTGCGCTCGCTCGTCTTCGTCCTGATCTTCGGCTTCGCGGTCGCGAGCTACCTGCAGCGGCAGGGCATCGGCATTGCGGCCGGCCGGATGATGCCGGAGCTCGGCCTCACGCAGGAGCAGATCGGCGCGATCCTCAATGCCTTCCTGATCGTGTATGCGATCTGCCAGGTGCCCGGCGCGCTCTTCGGCCAGCGATTCGGCGCGCGCCTGACGCTCACGCTGATTGGGATCCTCTCGGTCGCCGCGGGACTCCTCATGGCGGCTGCGCCGCTCGTCGCGTCGGTCGGCCTCCTCTTCGCGACGATGCTCATCGCGCGATCGCTGCTCGGGATCGCGCACGGCGGCCTCTACCCCGTCGAAGCCGGCACGGTCAGGCACTGGTATCCAGTGACGCGCTGGGCCTCGATGCTCGGGCTCATCGTCACGGGCCTCTGGACCGGCGCCCTGCTCGCATCCGTTCTCGTCTCGACGCTCATGGAGGCCTACGGGTGGCAGGCAGCGCTGCTGCTCACGAGCCTGCCCTCGTTGCTGCTGGCCGTGCTGTGGTGGTTCGTCGCGCGCGACTATCCGGCGGAACATCCGTGGATCAAGCCTGCGGAGCTCGCGGAGCTCGCCGGCAACCCGCCTTACGACGCCGGCGCCCCGCTGACGGCGCGGCGCGTGATGCGCGTGCTCGGCGATCCGCAGGTGCTGCTCGTGACGCTCTCGTACCTCGTCATGAACTACGTCTTCTACCTCGTAACGTTCTGGAGCTTCCTGTACCTCGTGCAGGACCGGAAGCTGTCGATTCTCGAGAGCGGCTGGCTCGGCGCCCTGCCCTATCTGGCGGCGGGTGTCGCGGCTGCGACCGGCGGCCGCATCGCGGACCAGCTGCGCCTGCGCTACGGCGAGCGGCGCGGGGCGCGCATCCTGCCGCTCATCGCGCTGCCACTCGCGGCGATCTTCCTGTACCTCACGGTCTCGGTGGAGAGCGCCTACTGGGCGATCGCCGCGCTCTGCCTCGCGTTCGCCTGCGTCGAGGTCAACGAGGGAAATTACTGGGGGGTCGCGATGCGGCTCGAGCCGAGCGATTCGATGGCCGCGACTGCGGTGGTCAACATGGGCGGCAACCTCGGCGGCGTCATCGGCACCTGGTTCATCGCGAAGATCTCGGCTGCCCAGGGCGGCTGGGGCATCGTGTTTGCGACGGGCGCGGCGACGTCTGTCATCGCGGCCCTGCTGTGGCTTACCATCGACGCAGGACGCGGAGAAAGGAAATGACGAGCCTCATGTCGACGATGGCACCCGAGCGGCCCTTCCTCGACTGGCCGATCGCCACGGAGCCCTCGGGCTGGAATGCGAAGGTCGCGCTCCTTGGCATCCGCCACAGTGAGCCCTATTCGCACGACCCCTTCCCGAACGACCAGGCTAAGGCGCCCGGCGCGATCCGTGCCCTTTCGCAGAGCTTCTGCTACAACCCGTCGCACTGGGACTTCGACGTCGGCACCGACCTCGCCTCGAACCTGCCCTCGCACGTCGACATGGGCGACGTCGCCTTCGACGGCGGCGATTACGGCGCGTACGCCGCCGCGATCACCGCGCGCGCGCGGCATCTCTGGAAGCAGGGCACGCAGCTCGTCGTGCTGGGTGGCGACCACGGTGTCACGATTCCGGTCGTCGATGCGCTCGACGCCGTCGGCGCGCCCGTGCACATCCTGCACATCGATGCGCACCTCGACTGGCGCGAGGAAGTCGGCGGCGTGCGCCGGGGCTACTCGAGCCCGCTGCAATGGGCGAGCAAGGTCAAGGCGGTCGCCGGCATGACGCAGATCGGCCTGCGCGCCATCGGCAGCGCCCGCGCGAAAGAGGTGCAGGCCGCGCGCGCCTTCGGCTCACAGCTCTTCGTGGCGGAGCAGATTCACGCGGAGGGCATGGACCCGGTGCTTGCGACGATTCCCGAGGGCCGCGCCGTCTACCTCACGATCGACGCCGACGGGCTCGACCCGACCGAGATGCCGGCCGTGATGGCGCCGACGCCGGGCGGCATCTATTTCCGCCAGCTCGCGCCGCTCCTGCGCGCCGTCGCCCGCCGGAACCGCATCGTCGGCATGGACATCGTCGAGATCGCGCCCTCCTACGATTTCGTCAACGGCCTGACCTGCATCATGGCCGGCCGGCTGATCCTCAACGTGCTGTCGGCCTCCTGGGGCGAGGGCGGCGCGTTCCGCCGCGCGAACTGAAGTCGCGAGTCGTCATCGCCCTCGCGGCCTTCAAGGCGTGTGGGAGAAAAGCTCCAGCTGCCGCGTGAATGCCCCGAGCGTGGGCTCCAGGCGCTCGCTTCGGGCCGGACGCTCCAGCAGGCGCGCGAGCGCGTCCGGCGCCGGCACGGCCCGACCGATGGCGGGTTCTACCGTCTCTGGAAACTTTGCCGGGTGGGCGGTCGCGGCGACGACCCAGGGCCCGGCGCGCCGTTCGCGCTCCGGCATGGCCCGCCACGTGGCGAAGCCCGCCGCCGTGTGCGGGCAGATCACGAGCCCGCCGCGCGCGAACTCCCCGCGGATGCTTTCCCGGATCGCCGCGTCGTCGATCGAGGCTGCCCGCAGCCGTCCCCGCAGTGCGGCGGCACCTCCGTACAGCGCGAAAAGCCGATCGATATTGCTCGGATCGCCGACGTCCATCGCAGAAGCCAGCGTCGCGATGCTCGCTCGCGGTCGCCATTCGCCTTCCCGGAAGAAGTCCGGAACGGTGCGGTTGGCGTTGTGGGCGAGGACGATCTCGCCGATCGGCAATGCCATGGCGCGCGCGTAGGCGCAGGCCGTCGCGAGCCCGAGGTTCCCGGAAGGAATCACGAAGTTGGCCGTCGCGCCCGTCTCGTCCCGCACGGCGAGTGCTGCCTTTGCGAAGAGCACGAGTTGAGGCAGCAGCCGCCCGATGTTGATGCTGTTCGCGGACGAGAGCTCGAACCGGTCGCGCAGCGGCGCTTCGGAGAACGCCTGCTTCACGAGCCGCTGGCAATCGTCGAAGCTTCCCGTGACGGCAAGGCTGC
>Ga0075433_10003070_pt1 | contig 12830 bp, 9 predicted proteins | sample RhiMethybrSRZTD2_FD_75299 | JGI IMG/M metagenome (GOLD analysis project Ga0075433, IMG submission 75299) | Populus rhizosphere microbial communities from Tennessee, USA - Rhizosphere MetaG P. TD hybrid SRZTD2 | ecosystem: Host-associated > Plants > Roots > Rhizosphere > Soil | place: USA... | reverse complement strand
AACATCACGCTCGACGGCATGAATATCCAGGACAACTGGCTGAAGACAACGGACGGCTTCTTCGCGCGGCTCAATCCCAGCCTCGATGCCGTCGAAGAGGTCACCGTCACGACCGCAGCGAATGGCGCGGACAGCGCTGGCCAAGGCGCAGCGAACATCCGCATGACCACGCGCTCCGGGACGAACACTCTCAGCGGCAGTGGCTATTACTACTTTCGGCACGACGGACTGAACGCGAACACGTGGTTCAACAACCGCGACCTCGCACCCGATCCGACAACCGGGAGGGCGCCCAAGACCGCGCTCCGTCAGTACCAGCCTGGCGGCCGCGTCGGCGGACCGATCGTCATTCCCGGCCTGTTCGACGGCCACAACAAGGCGTTCTTCTTCGTCAACTACGAAGAAACGAGATCGCCGCGGAAAGTCACCTACGACCGCAACATCCTGAGCGCGGCGGCACAGTCGGGCGTCTTTCGCTACAACACCACCTCGGGTGTGAGGTCGATTCCGCTGCTCGAGGTCGCGCAGAGCGCCGGCCTGACGTCGACAATCGATCCGACGGTGGCGAAGCTGCTCAACGACGTTCGCGCGACGACTCCGCAAGGACAAGTCGCGGATCTGTCGGACCCCAACCTGCAGCGCTTCACGTTCCAGAACCCGGCGCGGAACTACACGCCGTCACCGACGGTCCGCATCGACTACAACCTGAGTCAGAAGCACCGGCTGACCGGTTCGTACAACTATCAGCACATCAACTCGAAACCCGACACGACGAACAACACCGAGCCGAGGTTCCCCGGCTTCGCGGTGACGGGCAGTCAGCAGTCGACGCGCTGGACGACGTCCGAGGCGCTGCGATCGAGCCTGTCGCAGAATCTCGTCAACGAATTCCGTTTCGGCGGCACCGGCGGGCCGACGCTCTTCCAGCCGGAGTACGCGGCCGCGATGTACAACGGCATCGACGGCATCGCCAACACGGCAGGCTTCCATTTCGGCATGAACAGCACGCAGCTGCCGGTGACGAACGTCGCGCCCGGGTCGGGCAACAGCTCGCGCGAGGCGTACACACGCGTCATCGAGAACACCTTGAGCTGGATCAAGGGCAACCACAGCCTGAGCATGGGCGGTTCCTTCATTCAGGCCGAGTACTGGTTCAAGCAGCAGACGTACGCGCCGACGATCGACTTCGGCATACCGAGCGGCGATCCGGCGGACAGCATCTTTGCGACGTCGAATACCGCGTTTCGCGACCTCTCGACGACGCAGCTGACCGCGGCGCGCGAGCTCTATTCAATCCTGACCGGTCGAATCAACTCGATCACCGCGAATGCCCGGTTCAACGAAGGCACGAGCGCATACGAGTTCCTCGGCCTCGGGACCGAACGCGGACGGATGCGCGAGTTCGGCTTCTTTGCGCAGGACGCCTGGCGAATTCGCTCGAACCTGACGATCAACGCCGGGCTGCGCTACGAGCTCCAGCGGCCGTTCTACGCGCTGAACAACAGCTACTATCAGGCCGGGGTTGAAGATGTGTGGGGTGTCTCCGGTGTCGGCAACCTCTTCAAACCGGGCGTGCTGACAGGCCGCAAGCCGCTGTTCGTCCCGTTCGAAAAGGGCACGGAGGCGTACGGCATCGACAAGAACAACCTCGCGCCCAGCCTGGGCCTGGCGTGGGTTCCCAACAATCGCAGCGGATTCCTCGGTCGCCTGATTGGCGATTCCGGTGACACCGTCCTTCGTGCTGCTTACGCGTTCGCGTACAACCGTCCCGGCATGTCGTCGTTCCGCGGCATCTACAGCGCGAATCCCGGCGTCACGCTCTCCGCCGATCGCACGACCGGATTGAACACGCTGGTCCTGGACGGCGCCGGCCTGCCGCTCCTCCTCCGTGACCGCAGCAGACTCGGGGCCGCGCCATTTCCGACCTCGCAAGTCACGCCGTTCACGGAAGTGATCACCGGTGACGTCAACGTGTTCGATCCACATCTCCAGGTGCCGTACTCGCAGACATGGACGGCCGGCGTCCAGCGGCGGGTGACGCGCGACACGGTCGTCGAAGTGCGCTACGTCGGCACGCGTCACCTCCAGCCGTGGCAGACGGTGAACTACAACGAGACCAATATCGTCGAGAACAAGTTCCTGGACGAGTTCCGCAACGCTCAGGCGAATCTCCAAGCCAACAACGCCGCTGGCGGGACCCGCGCCGGATCGTTCGCCTTTTTCGGCCCTGGAACTGGTACCGTCCCACTGCCGATCTACCTCGGCTACTTCAAGGGCACGCAGTTGTCGCAGGCGGGAGACCAAACCCAGTACGTAGGCGTGGCGCAGTTCTCGAATTCGAACTTCACGACGCCGCTGGCGAAGTTCAATCCAAATCCGTTCACACCGGCGGGAACGAATGCCAACACCGGGCTCGACGGCGATGCGACGCGCCGAGCGAACGCCGCGAGAGCGGGAATTGCCGCGAACTTCTTCCGCGCCAACCCCGATCTGCTCGGCGGCGCCAACATCACCGGCAACGGCGGCTTCACGCGCTACAACTCGATGCAGATCGATCTGCGGAAGCGCCTTTCCCACGGCCTCCAAGTCCAGGGCAGCTATGTCTACGGCGTAGGTCTCGCAAGCAACCGCTACTCCTTCCGCACGCCATACCGGGAGTCTCTCGATACCGGAGATGAGGGCGGCGTGACGCACGCGTTCAAGGCCAACTGGGTCTACGAGCTGCCGTTCGGCCAGAACCGGAAGTTCGCGAACGTCGGCGGCTGGAAGGATCGCCTCGTCGGTGGCTGGTCGATTGACGGCATCGCGCGCATCCAGAGTGGACAGCTGGTGGACTTCGGCAACGTGCGGATCTACGGCATGACGACCGACGAGTTCAAGAGCTCGTTCAAGCTGCAGGAGTATGCGGTGACCGGGATCAACCCAACCGCCGTCAAGCAACTCTACGTGCTGCCTCAGGACATCGTCGAGAACACGGTGCGTGCGTTCAGCACCAGCGCGACCTCGGCGAGCGGCTACGGCAATCTTGGAGCGCCAACCGGCCGCTACCTCGGACCGGCCAACGGTCCGGATTGCATCGAGCCGGATCCGAACGGCAACTTCGGCGACTGCGGCCTCAATCGACTCGAGGTCACCGGCCCGAGGTACGTGCGCGTCGATCTCAGCGCGGTCAAGCGGATCCGCCTGTCGAGCGACGTGAGCTTCGAGTTCCGCGGCGAGATGCTCAATGCGTTCAACCACCCGAACTTCGTCCCGGTGACGTTCCTCGACAGCAACGACAATCGCGCGCCGAGCAACGCCGACAATTACCGGGTGACGGACGTGCAGGAGACTTCGAGCCGAATAATCCAGTTGGTGTTCCGATTGAATTGGAGAGACGAGGCCGGCAAGGGTACGGAGGCCACGAAGGTTTCACCACGAAGCCACGAAGCGCACAAAGACGCACGAAGAAGAAAAAATATGGTTTTGTTTTCTTCGTGCGGCCTCGTGAGCTCCGTGTCTTCGTGGTGAAACCTTCGTGATCTCCGTACCCTTCAAGGTACAATCAGGGGTTCTTTGAAGGAGCATCCTGATGAGCAATATTGACGCGCGAGGCTACGCCCACCCGGAAGTCCTGGTCTCGACTGACTGGGTTGCCCAGCACCTGAACGACCCTTCCATCCGCATCGTCGAATCGAACGAAGATACGCTGCTCTACGCGTCGGGCCACGTCCCCGGCGCCGTGAACGTCGACTGGACCGCGGATCTCAACGATCAGCTCAGGCGCGACTACATCACGCGCGAGGGCTTCGAGCAGCTGATGTCGCGGATCGGGGCGACCAAGGACACCACGGTCGTCTTCTACGGTGACAAGAACAACTGGTGGGCGTGCTATGCGTTCTGGGTCTTTCAGCTGTTCGGCCATAGCAACGCGCGGGTGATGGACGGCGGACGGATCAAGTGGGAGAAGGAGAAGCGGCCGCTCACGCGCGACGTTCCCAGCTACGCCAAGACGACGTACAAGGCCGACGATCGCGCGGACGCGAAGCATCGCGCCTTCCGCGACGACGTCCTCGCGCATATGCAGGCGAAGCGACAGCTCGTCGACGTGCGCAGCCCTGACGAGTACGCCGGCACGCGCCTCCACATGCCCGATTATCCGAACGAAGGGGCGATCCGCGGCGGTCATATCCCCGGCGCGAAGAGCATTCCCTGGGCGCGCGCGATCAACCCGGACGACGGCACGTTCAAGACCGCCGACGAGCTCAAGAAGATCTACTGCGAAGAAAAGCAGCTCTCGCCGTCGCAGCCAACCATCGCCTATTGCCGCATCGGCGAGCGCAGCAGCCACACCTGGTTCGCGCTCAAGTACCTGCTCGGCTTCGAGAGCATCCGAAACTACGACGGCTCGTGGACCGAGTGGGGCAACATGGTGAACGTGCCGATCGAAAAATAACTCGGTCGGCAGTCATCAGTCGACTGCGATGCCTTTGTCCAAGCTCGAGACTCTGCTCGAAACGTTCGATATGTTCCCGGATCCGGCCGACCGGACGAATCTGCTGCTCGACTACGCGGATCAGTTTCGCGAGGTGCCGCCCGAGGTCGCGACGCGGCCGTTTCCGGAGAGCCATCACGTACCGCAATGCGAGTCGGACGCGTATATCTGGGCGATGAAGAACCCGGACGGAACGCTCAAGCTGTATTTCGCAGTCGAGAATCCGTCCGGTGTTTCCGCCAAGGCGCTGGCGACGATTCTCGACCGGACGCTCTCGGGGCAACCGGCCCGAGACATCGCCACCGTCGACTGCGGCATCGTCGAGCGCATCTTCCGACGCAACATCTCCATGGGCAAAGGGATGGGCTTGATGGCCATGGTCGACGGCGTGCGAGCCCTGGCGAAAAGAGCCCTCGAAGACAAAAGCGCGAACGGATCTAGTACTGACGCAGAGTGAGATTGAATCGGCCCGGTCCCATGCCTTCAGGCGCGGTACCGGGCTGAATGCGCGTGACGCCGTGGAAGCGCAGCCGCGACGGGCCGCCCATCACCACGACGTCTCCGGATCGGAGCATCAGCGGCCGCATCTGCTCCTTCCGAGTCAACCCGCCAACCACGAACCGCGCGGTGTCTCCCAGTGAGAGGGAGACGATCGGCACTCCTGACTCGATCGTCTCGCGCCGCTCGTCCTTGTCCTGATGCACGCCCATGCGGCTCTCGACATCGTAGAAGTTCAGGATGCAGAGATCGGGGCGCATGGTGAAACCGGACTGCGCCGCCGCTTCGATCGCGAGCGCCTCGAAGTCCTTCGGCAGAGGGGGCACCGCGAGGTTGTCGAAGTCGGCGCGCGTCGGCTCGTACTTGTAGGTCAGCCCGTTCCAGTGACGCCCGAGGCACAGCATGCCGACGCTCATCTTGCGGCCGCCACGCACGGTCGGCGTGTACATCGGCACCGGCCCCGACGCGAGCGCCTGACACAACTGCCAGAGGCGCCGTTGTTCGCTCGCGCCGAGGAATCCTTGATAGAGGAACAACCCGGGCTCGAGTTTCATAGCCACGGATAACACGGAACACACGGATCAGTCGAGCAGTCAGCAGGCGATTCGATGCAGCGCGATCGAGATCGCGACGACCACGTTGAGCGAATCGCTCCGCGGATCGATCGGGATGCGAACCGTGACATCGGACATCGATTCGACAGCATCGCTCAAACCCGAACCTTCCGCGCCGGCGACGAGCACGACTCGCGCGTTCGATGGCAGGCGCTCCGCGAAGTCGTCGATCGTCGACGCGCCGCGCGGCGTCAGCGCGCCGATCGTGAAGCCCTGCCGGCGTAGCAGCTCGAGGCAGTCCGGCCAAGGACTCGCTCGTACGAATGGCACTCGCAGCGACGCGCCCATGGACGTGCGCACCGCCTTCCGATACAGCGGATCGCCGGCCGCCGGATCGAGTATGACGCCATCGGCGCCGAGTGCGAGGACACTGCGAAAGATCCCGCCGATGTTGTCGGGATTGCCGACTCCTTCCAACGCGATGAGACGCCGGGCCGAGGAAAACACCGAAAGGGACAGATCGGCTGGCGGGCGCTTGACGATCGCGAGGCAGCCGCGATGGAAGTTGAAGCCGGTAACGCCGTTCACCAGCCGCTGATCCGCGACGAATACAGCAGATGCAATCGTCAGGCGAGTTTCAAGCGCGCGAAACGCGGCGGGCGTGACGAGGATGGACTCGATCTCGTATCGGCCATCGCCGATCAGCCGTTCGACAACGAGCCGGCCCTCGCCGACGAAGAGGCCCGCCTGCTTCAGCCACTCCGGATCGCCGACGTGCCGGAAGCTCTCGAGCCGCGGGTCATCGTCCCGGTCGATCTGAACAATCACCGGCCTTAATCATCGTCGCGCTGGACCGAGCGGCGGCTGCGATGGCTGTCGAGGACGTGCTGGCCGAGCCGCTTGCTGAAAAACACCTTGGACTCACCCGGATCGATCGGATGCGGCACGAAGCGAATGATGTCGAAGGTAAGCTGCGCGAGCGTGCTGCGCATTTCGTAGAACCGGTTCTTCGTCTTGACCACGATCTCGTCGAAGCCGTTCTCCATCGCCCAGACTTCCTGCTCTTCGGTCAGCGCTCGGAAGTGCCCCTGGCCGCGCCAATCCTTGCGTGTGCCGCCGATCCACTGATAGAGGATGCGACGGCCATCGAATTCGATACAGTCTTCCAGCTGGAGGACCAGGTCGGCCAGCTTTGGATCGGTCTCGGCAGCCTTCAGCTCGTGCGCGACCTTGAACGAGACCGGGACGATCGTGGTCGGATCGTCGGGCAGCGCCGCCTCGGCCATCAGGATCTGATGGTCCCGGTCGCCGAGCCGACGGACGACCTCGGCGGCGGTCTTCTTGCGCGGGAAATCGAGGAAAAACTCCTCGATGTACTGAATCTCGAGCGCGCCCTGGTGAAGACCGTATTGGCGGATGAGGTATTCCACTGGGAATCTAACTATATCTCCAACCGCGGCTGACCTTCGCGTAGAGCGCCTGATCTCTCGGCACGCCGTACTTGACGCAGCTCGACCGAAGGATCCCTTCGAGCGAATAACCAGCCTTCTCGAGCACTCGGATCGAGGCGGCATTGTCCGCGAACGGCAGCGCGTACAACCGCAACAAATCGAGGTCGGAGAACGCGTGATCGGAGAAGAGCGTGAGCGCCTCGCTGACGACGCCGCGCCCCCAACAGGCTTCACCCAGCCAGTAGCCGACCTCGGCGGAAAAGCGCTCGACATCGGTGCCCTGGACATAGCCAAGTCCGCCGGCGGCTTCGCCGTCCACTTCGATGGCGAAGTTCGTATGCGGCCCACCCGCCGGCAGCGACCGGAGGAACTGGTGCGCGTCGCGAGCGGTGTAGGGATGTGGAAACCGGTCGCGAAGATGCTTGGCGACGTTCAGGTTGTTCGCATGCCGCACGAGGCTCGGCTCGTCGTCCACATGCCAGCGACGCACGGTGCACGTCCGTCCTCGCAGGATCATCGATCTGATCGGTCAGAACAGCGACTTGCCGCTCGTGTGCAGCCAGCGCTCGGCGGCGCGGAAGGCCGGACAGGCGGCGGCGACAAGGCGCCAGAATCGGCGGGAGTGGTTCTGCTGCTTGATGTGCATCAGCTCGTGAACCAGCACATAGTCGCGCACGTCAGGCGGCATCTGCACGAGTCTGAAGTTCAGCGCGATGTTCCCGTTTCGCGCGCACGATCCCCAGCGCGATCGCTGATTGCGGATCGACACCGCCCCGATCTCGAGGCCATGCTGTCGCGCCAGCTCCTGAAGCCGCGGAATCAGCTCCTGGCCCGCCATCTCTCGGAGATCGGCTTCGACGGCGGCGCGCACGTCGACCGGACTCCATCTCGCGATCCGCCGATCGCCGTAGGAAACGATGGTCTCACGGCCGCGCACGTCGACGTGGATGCGGACGCGCTCGCCGTTCAGGAGGATCTCGCTCCCGTGCCCCCATTCACGCGGCGCGTGCTCGACGAGCACGCGTCGTCGCTCTCCGCTGATCCATCGCTGGTGCTTGAGGACGAACTGCTCCGCTTCTCGCCGCGAGCCGCCGCGCGGCACGGTGACGCGAAGCGAGCCATCGGGCCGGACCCGCAGGATGTATCGCCGCGCCCGTCGAACGCGAACGAACTCGACCACCGGCCGCAGGGCGTCGCCAGCCCCTTCCACGGCCACGAACGGAAGGTGCAGCTGCACTCCACAGATGGTACTTGAACTGTGGCCACAGACAACGCGGATAAAGCCAGCCACGGAAAACACGGAGAACACTGATCTGTGTTTTCCGTGTTATCCGTGGCTTCGTCTGATCTGTGTTTTCCGTGTTATCCGCGGCTTCTTCTGATCTGTGTTGTCCGTGGCTTCCTGATCTGTGTCGTCCGTGGCTCGTGTTGTCGGCGGTCCGCTTCGAATCGGTTCGGACCGCGCCGGTAAACGCAGTCACCGCCAATCCCGTCCAAGTGTGCTAAGGAGCGTTGATATGGCCAGCAAGCGCGTGTTGTCTGCCCTTTTTCTCTTCCTGCTCACCTTGGCGTCGGGCCTGCCGGCCGCGCAAACGCGACAGCGCGCGGCCTCGAGCGATTGGTGCGACCGGGATGATCGATGGAACGGCGACCGGGAGCAAGTGTGTGAAGTCCGACAGTTTACGGTGACGGCCGCCGGAACGATGACCGTGGATGCCGAGCCGAATGGCGGCATCGAAGTGCAGGGGCAGGCCCGGGCGGACATCCTGGTCGAGGCGAAGGTCACGGCGCAGGCCGAGTCGCAGCAGCGCGCCCGCCAGATCGCCGATGCCGTGCGCGTGTCGGCACAGCCACACAGCGTCTCCGCCGACGGACCGCGCGACCTCGGCCGGCGCGAGGGATGGTCGGTGAGCTATCGCCTCGCGGTGCCGACCGTCTCGGCGCTGTCCCTCAAAACCACCAATGGCGGCATCGTCATCCGGGACGTCGATGGCCAACTCGATTTCAAGACCATCAACGGCGGCGTCAAGCTGGTTAATCTCGCGGGCGACGTGAAGGGACGAACCAACAACGGCGGTGTCGACGTCGAGCTCGACGGAACCGGTTGGCGTGGAGAGGGTCTCGACGTGTCGACGAGCAACGGCGGCGTCCACCTGCGCATTCCCGAGCAGTACTCGGCTCACCTCGAGACGAGCACGCAGAACGGCGGAATGAACATCGACTTTCCGCTCACGGTGCAAGGTCGAATCGATCGGCAGATCAGCGCGAATCTCGGCGGCGGCGGCGCGCCGATCCGCGTCACCACCAACAACGGCGGCGTGAAGATTTCGCGCAAATAACGCTCTACTCGACGAAGAGCGCGGCGTTGAAGAGCACCCGCAGCGTGCCGAACGACTGACCGCGCCACTGAGGCCGGAACCCAAGCAGCACGACGTGCCCCTGACCGAGGGGCACGTCGAGGGCCGCCGCCTTCCCCTGCAGATACTTTTCTCCGATCAAGTACCCCGAGAGCAGCGGCGATCCGGCGTCCGCGTACTTCGCGAGGACGCGGCCAGTGAATCCATCCAGCGTCTCGAACACCGGACTGCCGTCGACGAACACGGCGGCCTTCTCCGGCATTCCCGCCATCACCGGATGCGTCGAATCGGTCGAGACCTCCACGATCGATCCGCGCAGGAAGAACTCCTCCGGACGCAGATTCGAGACGACGTTGCGCACCGGCAGCTTGAATTGCTGAATTGCGAACGTGCTGGCGCCGCCGAGACAGACGACCGTCCCGCCAGTGCGCACGAACTGCTCGAACGCGGCCAGGTCCGCCGGTGAAACCGTATCCGCGTACTCTGGACGGACGGCGCGCCCGCCGCCGCGTCCACGTCCGCTGACACCCTCGACGGGAATCCTGCCGTCCTCGGCGATGATCACGACGTCGACTTTCTCGCGCAGCGGCGATCGAAAATCAGCGGGCCGCAGCGTGACGATGTCGAATTCGTACTGCTCGAGCGCCCATCGCGTCCAGCCTTCGTCCATGCTCGAGCCCCACGGTCGGAACAATCCGATCCGAGGGCGGCGGAACGGCTTGCCGGTCGCCGTCGTGCGTTCGGCCGCGAGTGCCAGCGATTTCACGAGGTCATCTCGGGCTGGCTCGGACAAGCCATGGATCACATATCGCGGTCCGCGGTCGGCCGTTGCGGCCACGCGTTCGACGCTCACGCCGCCGGAGGCGGTGGATTTCCACGCGCGGTTGATGGCGCGGAACGCATTGTTCTGTGCCGGATCGATCGCCAGATCGGGTCCGGTTCCGGTCGCGCGACCCTCGAGCGGCACGATTGCGGCGGCGCTCGCGTTCGAGTCGAAGCCGATGCCGGGAACGCTATCGAACGCTGACGCATCCGCTGAGGGCGTCAGGTTGTACGGCTTCGGCGGCGTCTTCGGATCCGGCAGCGGACCAAGCAGCTTCAAATTGCCGCGAACGGCATCCGTCAAACCTGAGGTCACCGCGACCGCGCGCACGCCCATCTGCATCGGAAGCGTCCAGCCGGCTGCGTCGTACGGACGCAGCGGCGGACCGCCGGGATACTGTCGCAAGTCCGGATACCGCTGAACGTTGAGCACCTCGCGCGCCATCGCGCCGAATTCCTGATCGGTCAGCACGATCCACGTCCCGGCGGGAAATGACTCCCCTTCGATGGTCGCGGACGCCGTCAGCTGCGAGACGCGCACGCCGCCGAACGCGAGCCGGCGCAGCAGCTCGACCGGCGCAACCGGATCGCGCTGCGACTGCGGAATCACATAAGCGAAAGGCGCTTCGCGGCGCCCTCGTGCGATCTGATCGCGGCCGGCGAGATAACGGTTGTAGAGCAGCGACTCCTTGTACCGCGCGGCGTAGTCGAGCACGGAGAGCGACGCCGTCTCCATGTACGCCACCGCGTCGCCGAGGCGCCACCAGCCGGGCCGCCACGGGCTCGAGTAGAGACTCTGCGGACGAAGGTCGCGGAAGTCCTGCGGAAAGTCGTCGATCGTGTACTCGCGCGGCGTCGCGTACTGATAGAGCGCGGTCTCGGTCCAGAACGCGGGCACGTTCTTGAAGTTCGGCGCGTAGTCGATGTAGCCGGGATACCACGCGTCGAACGCGGTCCCCATGTGCGTGGCACCGACCTGACCGCGCTCCTCGAGCCCTTTCGCGATCGCCATCCCGATCATGTTCACTTCGCGCGACATCAGAAACGGCGCGTCGCTGCCGACCGGCTCCGAGAACGGCGGCAGCCAGATGCGAGTCGGAAACGGCCCCGACTGATGGTGGACGTAGACGATGTTTGGCTCCCAATCGCGCCAGGCCTGCTCGATGACGCGCGATTCGATCATGTTGAGCATGTAGGCGTCGCGATTGTTGTCGTGGCCGACGTACTCCTGATAGAGCTGCGGAAGCCCCGACAGCTCGTACGGCGTGCCGACGTTCTTCATGTACCACTCGGCCACGATCTGCTGGCCGTCGGGATTGATCGTCGGCCACAGCATGAGAATGACGTTGTCGAGGATGGCCTCGATCGCCTTGTCCTTGCCATGCGCCTTGCTGATCAGCTCGTAGGCGAGGAGCGGCGTGTGCTGCGGTCCGGCGACTTCGGTCGAGTGCAGCCCGCCGTCGATGTGTACGATCGGCTTGCCCTCGCGCGCAAGCGCGCGGGCGCCTTCGTCGGTCAAACCTTGCGGATGTGCGAGGCGCTGAGCGATCTGGCGATACTTCTCGATCCGATCGAGGTTCTTCGGGCTGGAGATCAGCGCAAAATACATCGTCCGCCCTTGCGTCGTCTTGCCGGTGGCAACGAGGCGGATGAATTTGCTGGACGCAGCCAGCTTGCGGAAGTACTCGATCGATTGATCGTAGGTGGCGAGCTTGTAGTCGGCGCCGGGCTTGAAGCCGAAGCTTGTCTCTGGCGCTGGAATTTTCGACGACTGCGCCGTCACGACTGCCGCCGCGAACACGACCCACGCGGCGGAGAGAAGTCGGGCGCGGCGAACGCTCATGAAAGGTACTTCCTCAACCATCCGAACACCGCTTCGTGCCAGTAGCGGCTGTTCAGCGCCTTCAGGACCCAGTGCCCTTCATCGGGAAAGGTCAGCATCTCGGACGCGACTCCGTTGCGGCGCAACGCGGTGAAGAGCTGCATGCCCTGGTCGACCGGCACGCGGAAGTCCAGCTCGTTGGTGATGATGAGCGTCGGCGTCTTGATCTTGTTTGCGAAGAGGTGCGGCGACCATTTCGCGAACTGCGCGCGCGCTGCCGGCTCCCAGGGCGGGCCGCCGAATTCCCAGTCCGTGAACCACAGTTCCTCGGTCGCGAGCGGCATCGAGTCGAGGTTGAAGACGCCGTCGTGCGAGACGGCCGCCTTGAAGCGATCGGTGTGGCCGATAATCCAATTGACGGCATAGCCGCCGTAGCTCGCGCCGGCGATCCCCATGTGGGCGGCGTCGGCGTAGGGCAGCTTCGAGACGGCGTTGAACACCGCGTCGAGATCGACCATCGCCTTGCCGCCCCAATCGCGTGAAATCTCGTCGACGAATGTCTGGCCGAACCCGGTCGAGCCGCGCGGGTTCGGCGCGACCACGACCCAGCCCTGTGCGGCCCACAACGAGGGATTCCAGCGATAGGACCACGCGTCTTCCCAGGCCCCTTGCGGGCCGCCGTGGATCATGAAGACAACCGGATACTTTCTCGTCGCATCGAAGTTCGGCGGCTTGACCATCCAATACTGAATCGGCGCCTTGCCGGCGCCCGGGATCGTCTGGCTTTCCGGCTCGCTGAATGCCACTTCACCCAGCCACGTGGCGTTCTCGCGGGTCAACGGCAGCACGTTC
>Ga0075433_10003065_pt1 | contig 12847 bp, 8 predicted proteins | sample RhiMethybrSRZTD2_FD_75299 | JGI IMG/M metagenome (GOLD analysis project Ga0075433, IMG submission 75299) | Populus rhizosphere microbial communities from Tennessee, USA - Rhizosphere MetaG P. TD hybrid SRZTD2 | ecosystem: Host-associated > Plants > Roots > Rhizosphere > Soil | place: USA... | reverse complement strand
GTCGTTGATGGCCCGATTAATGGCGAGAGCTTCAGGGCCTACATCGAGCAGTTCCTGCTGCCGACGCTGCGGCCAGGTGAGATCGTGATCATGGACAATCTCGGCTCGCACAAGGGCAGCGCCATCCGCCGCCGCATCCGTACCGCTGGAGCGCGTCTCTTTTTCCTGCCTCAATACTCGCCCGATCTCAACCCGATCGAGCCGGCCTTCGCCAAGCTCAAGGTCCTGCCGCGTAAGGCCGATGAACGCAATATCGAACGCGTCTCTTAACGTATCGGCCATATCCTCGATGCGTTCACACCGGCCGAATGTGCCAATTACTTCAGAAAACAGCGGATATGCTTCGATCTAAGGCGGAAAGACTCTAGGCCGCAGAAGCGCCTTCAGTATTGCAACACGATGGGCTTAGAAGAGATTGTGTCGAAGCTCCTGGCGGGTCGCGTGAAGTGCCCGACGTGGGAGCGAGACAACGCTACGCGGCACGAACTTTTCGAGACCGTGCGGTAGCGGTGTCAGGCTATGGGGTCGGCTTCGCGTGCCCAACGCAGGGGGCACTTAGTCTCAGGCCGCGATTAGCGTTACGGGTCTCTGCGTGAATCAGTGATCTCATTGCCGCTGCGGCCTTGTGGCCGACTGCTATTGGCCGACCTCCGGGGCGTGGTCTTTGGGCCAATTCATCCGGTTGGTGAAGGCCAATATCAAATACAGCATGGGAACGTTGAGTAGATATAGGTTAAAGCTGTCGCGCCCGTTCGACTGAACGGCTCAGCTTCGCGCACAGCGTGGAGGCGGCACCGCGGCCCGAACTGAACAGCTGCAAGCAAGGCGCCGGTCAGCACAGCGAAACCGATCAGCGCCGTGATCGCGTTCGGCTGAATTGCTGGCAGCCCGCACAGCAATGCTAGGCGCGCGTGCCGGTGCGCGGATCTCGCAACTCGGTGGTCGACGTATCGTACGTGGGCGCGCGCAAACTTCGGCCGATCATGACAAGGCAAGGTTCAGTTCTGTGCAGGCCGGTGACGGTGTGTCTGAGGTCGCGCGCCCAGCAGAACACGTGCGTGCGTCGTGAGGTTGTAGCGCTGCTCACGACAACCGCGGGCGTATTGGGATCGAGCCCTGCTGCCAGCAGCTGCGGCAGGTTGGCGGCGAAGGCGCGCGCACCCATGTAGAAAATCGTTGTCGCCCAAGGATCGGCCAGGCTCGGCCAATCATGGACTGGGACGCGCCCGTCCTTCCCATGACCCGTAGCGAAGTGGAGCCGGTTGGAACATTGCCGATCGGTGAGCGGAATTGCGAGCTCCGCCGCGGCACCCAGAGCCGCCGTAATGCCCGGCACAACCTCGACCGGGATGTTGGCGTTGTGGCAGGCTTCGATCTCCTCGGCAGCGCGCCCGAAGATCAAGGGGTCGCCACCCTTCAGCCGCACGACGCGACGGCCTTGGCGGGCAAAGGTGACCATCAGCACGTTAATGTCGTCCTGGCGGCAGGAAGGGGCGTGGCCCGCCTTGCCCACAAGGATCCGACGGGCTTCGCGACGCGCCAACTCGAGGATTTCAGGACTAACGAGACGGTCGTAAAGAATAACGTCGGCGGATTGCAGGGTGCGCAATGCCTTGAGGGTCAGGAGTTCCGGGTCACCAGGCCCGGCACCCACCAGAACGACGCTGCCTCCCCGGGGCGTTGGCGGATCGCTTAGCTTCTCGAGCTCGCAGGCTTTTGGCGGCGCGCGCGCGGCCAAGGCGAGATCGGCAAAGCGCCGCCAGAGGTCACGACGCGCTGAACCTGCTTGGGTGCGTCCGTTGAGCGTGGCACGCCAGGCGCGCGCCGCGGTCGCCCAAGCGGAAAGCGCCGGGTGCAACAAGGCTTCGATCTTGCCGCGGATGGCCTGGCCGAGCACCGGTGCCGCCCCCGCGGTGCTGATGCCAACCACAACGGGCGAGCGGTTGACGATGCTGCCGAAACTAAACGTCGACAGCTCCGGGGTATCGACGATGTTGACCGGCACACCCTGTGCGCGCGCGGCGCCCGCGAATTCTGCAGCCTCGATCCCCTTTAGGGCGCCGAGTGCCAGCACGGTGCCGGCAAGGTCGCTCGGCTGCCAGGCGCGCGCGATGAAATCAATCCTGCCGGCGGGCGGAGCCGCGGCGAGGGCTGTCAGCTCCGCACACGGCAATGGGGCGCAGACCGTGACGTGCGCACCCGCGGCGGCCAAAAGCTCTACCTTCCAGATCAGCGCCTCGCCAGACCCGACCGCCAGGACACGACGGTGATGAAGATCGAAGAACAGGGGCAACACTGCCAAAGGGCCCATGCGGGCGGGTCGCGTCTCCTTGGGATCGAGGTGGCGCATCACACCCTCTCCGCCTCTCGGTTCTCAAGGGCGACCACGGTCAGGCGCTTGAGTTCCGGCAGGCACGAACCACAATTGGTGCCGGCGCGCGTCGCCAAACCGATGGCGGCCGGCGAATGCGCGCCGGCAGCAACGGCGCGCAGGATGCGCGCCCGCCCCACTTGAAAACATGCACACACCACGTGCCCCTCATCGTCACCGCCGATCGGCCGGCCCGCGATCAGACCTCGGCGCTCGTGTGCCGGCACCTGCGTGCGAGCAAAACACGTCTTCAGCCATTCGATGGAGGGAAGCTCGGGGCGGCCCGCCGCGTAGAGCACCGCCTCGAGCCGGTCATTCGCCAGCACCGCCACGCGGAACTGATTGAGGCCCGCGTCTTCGTAGCTCAGCCATTCGCCTGCGGGAAGACGGCCGCGACACCAGTCGGTCCAACTCGCCGGCATGGCGCTGAGCGCGAAAAAGGTCACAGTGCCCGCCGGCATGCGGGCCCGCGCCCAGTAGGTGAGGCCGCCGGTCGGGGCCAGCTGGCGCGACAACAGGAACCCGAAGTGAGTCGCCGGAAAGGCCGCGATGTTGGCCGGCGTCGCCTTAGCATCTGGCTGCCCCGATAGCGGATCGGTCTTGGGTTGCACCAGCGCACCGATGCGGCCCGCCGAGCTGTTCGCGGCTGACCAGTGGATCGGCACGAACAGCGAGCCCGGCGCCAAGCGATCGCTCGACATGACGCGCAGGACTGCCGCCCCGTGCCGCGTGCTGACCCGTGCCAGCCGGCCCTGCTCGAGCCCCAGCCGGCGCGCATCGTCGACGTGAATTTCCACAAAGGGCTCGCTGACGTGCGCGGCGAGCCGCGCGCTAAGCCCGGTCCGCGTCATGGTGTGCCATTGATCGCGGATCCGGCCACTGTTGAGCACAAAGGGATAGCTCGCCGTCACTGGTGTCGCGAGCTTTCCGGCCGGGATCGGGACGATCCGGGCGCGTCCTGACGGATAAGCGAAGCGTCCGTCGGGAAAGAGGCGATCGCTGCCGGTGATGCCGCCGGTGGCCGTACGCGTGAGCGGCCACTGCGTCGGCGCCAGCGCCTCGTAGGCGTTATCGCTGAGGTGCGCCCAGGCGGAAATGTCGAAGGCCCGCGCCCCCAGGTTCTCATAACCCGACAGCGCCGCGTGCTCGCGGAAAATTTCGGCGGCGTTGCCGTAGGCAAAGGCCTCACCCCAACCCATGCGGATGGCAACTTGGCGCAGCATCCACCAGTCCGCACGCGCCTGCCCCGGCGGCGCCAGAAACGCCCGCTGACGCGAGATGCGCCGCTCGGAGTTGGTGACCGTGCCGTCTTTCTCGCCCCAGGCCAGCGCCGGCAGGCGCACGTGGGCGGCGCTCATCGTGTCGGTACTGGCAACGTTGTCCGACACGATCAACAGCTCGAGCCGTTGGAGCGCCGCAAGCACGCTATCGGCGTTCGGCAGGCTGACGGCGGGGTTGGTGCCCATCACCCAAAGGGCCTTGATGGTGCCGGCGGCGATGGCCTCGAACATCTGGACGGCTTTGAGGCCTTCGCCCCAGGGCAGGTTGGGCGCGGCCCAGAAGCGTTGCACGATCTCGCGCTCGTGCGGGGCATAGCCCATGTGAGCCGCCAACGTATTGGCGAGGCCACCTACCTCGCGACCGCCCATGGCATTGGGCTGCCCGGTCAACGAGAGCGGCCCCGCGCCCGGCTTGCCAATGCGACCCGTCGCCAGATGACAATTGATAATGGCGTTGACCTTGTCGCTGCCCTGCGTGGATTGATTGACACCCTGCGAGTAGCAGCTGACGACCCGCTCGCTCCCAGCCCACCAGCGGTAAAAGGTTTCGATCTCGGCGGCAGGAAGCCCGGTCTCGCACGCGACGGCGGTGGCGCTTGCAGCATGTGCGCGCGCCATAGCCAAAGCGGCCGCAAATCCCTCGGTGTGGCGCTCAACGTAGGACCTATCGATGAGTTCTTGCTCCTCGAGCCAGACCAGCAGGCCATTCCAGAGCTGGGCATCGGTACCCGGGCGAAGGGATAGGTGCAAATCCGCACCCTCGCTCGTGGCGGTGCGGCGCGGATCGATCGTGACCACGCGGGTGCCGCGCTCCGCCCGCGCGACCTGCAGACGCTGGGAGAGGACGGGATGGCACCACGCCGCGTTTGATCCCGCGAGCACGACCAGATCGGCGAGCTCCAGATCAGCATAGTTTTGGGGCACCACATCGGCGCCAAAGGCTCGCCGATGCCCGGCCACCGTCGAGGCCATACAAAGGCGCGAATTGGTGTCGACATGCGGCGTGCCGATGAAGCCCTTGGCAAACTTATTGGCCACGTAATAGTCCTCGGTCAGGAGCTGACCTGAGAGATAAAAGGCGATCGCCGCCGGGCCGTGTTGGTCACGGATACGACCGAGCCCGCCGGCGATGTGGCTCAGCGCTTGCTCCCAATCGACCTCCCGGTCGCCCAGCATCGGCCGCAGCAGCCGGTTTTCGAGCCCCAGCGTCTCTCCCAGCGCCGCCCCTTTGGAGCAGAGGCGGCCGAAGTTGGCGGGGTGCTCGGGATCACCGGCGATGCTGGCGCCGCCAAGGCCGTCGGGCGTCGCGCGTATGCCGCAGCCAACCCCGCAGTAGGGGCAGGTGGTGCGAACGCCGCTCGGCGGGCTTAGCGCCTCCTTCCCCATCAGTAGACGTCCGCCTGGTAGCGCCCTGCGGCCTTCAGCCCGGCAACATACGCTTTCGCCTCGGCCTCGCCCTTGCCGCCATGCTTGCCCGCAATGTCGGTGAGCGCGCGCTCGACGTCTTTGGCCATGCGCTTAGCATCCCCGCAGACGTAAAAGTGGGCCCCCGCCTCGAGCCAGGACCACAGCTCAGCACCGTTCTCCCGCATGCGGTCCTGGACGTAGACTTTCTCTTCCCCATCACGCGACCAGGCGGTGGACAGATGCGTTAGTGCGCCCCCCTGACGCAGAGCCGCGAGCTCGTCACGATAAAAGAAGTCGGTCGCCTCGTGCTGGTGACCGAAGAACAGCCAAGCCCTGCCGGTCGCCTTGGCGGCATGACGGTGCCACAGGAAGGCGCGAAAGGGAGCAATCCCCGTCCCCGGGCCCACCATGATGATCGGCGTGTCTGGGTCCTTTGGCAGGCCAAAGGCGTGCGCCTTCTGTAAATAGACTTTGACGCGCGCGCCGGGGCGGAGCCGGTCGGCGAGGCAAGTCGACGCCACGCCATGACGTCGGCGGCCGCCGATCTCATAGCGCACCGTATCGACGGTCAAATGGATCTCCGCGGGCGCCAGCAGCGGGGAGGAGGAGATCGAATAGAGCCGGGGTTGCAGCGGCTCCAGACACTCGAGGAAGGCCTCGGGATCGATCCGGATCGGACCCAGCGTCTCCACCGCGGCCAGCACGTCGAGGCTTGCGGCGTCCCCGCTGGGGTCTTCGCCCCTGGCGAGCGCCTTGGCCTTGCGGCGCCGGTCGCCGCCGGTCACGTAGCCTATCAACTCGAAGAGAGCGTCGGGAACGACGCCCAGCGCGTAGTCCTCGCTCAGCGCTTGGCGCATGCTTTTGTCGGCGATGGGAAAATCGCCGGGAATGTCGAGCGCATCGAGCAGACGATCGACCAACGCGGGATCGTTGCTGGGATAGAGGCCAAAGCTGTCGCCCGGCGCGTAGGCGAGATCCGTGCCGGTGATATCGAGCACGACATGACGGGTGTCCTTGCCCGAGCCCTCAGCGCTTAGGCGGGTGGTCGAGCGAAAGATGGCCTCCACGGGTCGATCTCGGCTGCAGCCCGCTGTCGCGTCGACAACCGCGTTGGGCGCGGCGGGCTCGGGCGGCGTAACACTGGGCGGCGCCGGGCCCTCGGTCGCCTTCTGCAATAGGCGCTTCAACGTACGGCTGGTGTCTTTACCGCCGGGCACACACAGGTTGACTTTGCTCTCGCTGCCGGCGGCGAGCGCCGCGGCGTAGGTTGCGCATTGGTACCCACATTGGCCACAGTCCTGCTGCGCCATGGCAGCAAACAGCTGCTGGCGCAGGGGATGCCCCGCGGCCAGGGTCATGCGCTCGGCGAGCGGGAGCGCGGCATCATGCCAGGGCGCCGCATCCCCCGGGTCCTCCGCCGATACGGCGTTGGCCGCGGCCGGCGGCAGATCGCCCGTGTAGGGCGCCGCGACAGCTTTTGGCTGAGGCGCGAGGAGCCCAGCGAAGAACCCATTGAGCCAAGCGCGTTGCTCCCGCGTGAACGGCGCACTTTCGGGAATGAGCGCCATGGCCGTTGGTGGCGGCTGCTGGACGGTCATGCTGCCGGCCCTTGCAGGCCTGCCAAGGCTTTGAGCTCGGCGAGCTCCAAGCGGCGGCTGAACTCAAGAAAGGTTTCGGTTCTGTCCCTTCGGTTGGCGAGATAGGCCTTGAGCACGCGCGCCACCAGCTCGGGGCAGTCCTGCGCCTTGATGTTGCGGCAGAGCTCGCGGCCGATGCCGGCATCGGCGCCAAAACCGCCGCCGACGTGCACGTGGAAGCCCTCGACCGTGTCATCGCTGTCGGGCGCCAGCGGCACGCGGCAGGCGATGAGACCGAGATCGCCGATGTAGTGCTGCGCGCACGAATTGGGGCAACCTGTCAGGTGCACGTTGAGGGGCGTGTCGAGCGCAACGTGCGCCTCGACGTGGGCGGCAATCGCCAGGGCTGTGTCCTTCGTATTAGCCGCGGCAAATTTGCACCCCGTGTTGCCCGTGCAGGCCACCAGGCCGGCGCGGATGGGGGAGGCCCGAGTGGTGAGGCCGATAACCTCGAGGCGGCGCTCGACGGCGTCCGCTTCCGCTTCGGCAACCCCGGACAGCAACAGGTTCTGCCAAACGGTGAGGCGGACGTCGCCATCCCCTTGGCTGCCAGCGATCGATGCCAAGGCCCGCATTTGCTGAGCCGTGAGGCGCCCCACCGGCAGAGCGACACCGAGCCAGACGCGGCCTTCCTGCTTTTGTGGATGCACGCCGATGTGCGCCTGGCGCTGCTGACGCTGGGGCGTCTCGATGAGCGCCGCCGACACGCGGTTCAAAGCTCGGCCGAGCTTCGCCTCGACGGCTGCCAGAAACCTCTCGCTGCCCCAGGCGTCGAGCAGGTACTTGAGGCGGGCCCGCTTGCGGTCCGTGCGATCACCGTAGTCGATGAACACGCGCACGATCGCATCGGCGACCGCCACCGCCTCGCCCGGCGGCACGATCACGTCCGTGGCCCGGGCGAAGTCCCCGTGGCCGGTAATGCCACCGAGCCCAAGTCGAAAGCAGATGTGAGCCGCCGCCGCGCCAGTTTCGCGCACCCTGACCGCCGTGAAGGCGATGTCATTGGTCTCCTCGAGCACGGCGACAATACCGCCGCCGTCGAAGGCCACATTGAACTTGCGCGGCAAGCCGTAGAGCGACCGGTCGTTGAGAATGTGGTGATGCCAAGCGCGCGCGTAGGGACGGGTGTCCAACAATTCCTGCGGGTCAATGCCGGCCGTGGGCGAGCCGGTGACGTTGCGGATGTTGTCGGCACCCGACCCCTTGGTGGCAAGACCGAGCTCGGCCAGCTCCTCCAGCACAGCCACGGCGTCCTCTGCCGCAATCTCGCGCAGCTGCAAATTGGCGCGCGTGGTGACCTGCGCGTAGCCCTTGGCATACCGCTCGGCAATGCGTGCCACGCCGTCGAGCTGCCAATGCGTCATGACGCCATTGGGAAGGCGCAGGCGACACATATAGGCATTCTGTGCCGGCGCGACGTAGAAGAGCCCGTGGAAGCGCCAGCGGAAATTGTCGACACCTCTGGGATAGGCGCCCTTAGCGCTTTCGTACTTGAGGCGCGCGTAGGCATCGAAAGGGTGTTCCGCGCGTTTGGCTTTTTCCTCGTTGGAAAGCTTACGCCCGTCCGCCTCGAACCGCGCCATGGCCGCGAGGTGGGCCGCATCCGGCCCCGTTGCCAAGCTCGGCTCGCCGCTCGCCGGTGGTTTGAGGTCTGACGCCTTGCGCGAGGCTTCGAGCCCAAAAACGAAACCCTCGAGGTAGCGTTTCTGCTCGTCGGAGAAGTCGCGATCGCTCATCAGGCCGCCTCCGCAAAGGCCTGGCCGAAGGCCAAGGCATGGCGAAACGGCGTCACGGGCTCAGCGGCGCGGATCAGGTCGCGGTACCATAGGGCGTCGCGGACGTCGCCGACCAGGACGGCTCCGGTCAGGCGCCCCTGGCGCGTGACGAGCTTGCGAAAAGAGGGCACACCGACATCGCGCACGATGATACTGTCGGCCCCCCGCCCCTCGAAATCGCCGGCCGAGAACACCGCCACACCCGAGACTTTGAGATTGGTGGCGGAGACGCTGCCCTGATAGCGCTGTGGCTCGCCAGCGAGGATGGCCGCGGCAACCCGAGCCTGCTCGTAGCAAGGTTCCACCAGCCCGTAACAGGTCCCCCGATGCTCGGCGCACTCGCCTATGGCGAACACGCCCGCCTGCGATGTCTGCATGCGATCATCGACCATAATGCCGCGGCCGGTGCCGAGACCGCCTCTGGCAGCGAGGCCCGTGCGCGGGCGAATGCCGACGGCCATGATCACCAGACCACAATCGAGAAGGCGCCCGTCCGCGAGCTCGACCGCCTCCACACCTGAGCTGCCACGAATGGCGCGGGTGCTTTGCCTGAGGAAAAGGCGCACGCCCTTGGCTGCGATCGCCTCCGCCAACAGCGCCGCGCCCTCGGCGTCGAGTTGCCGCTCCATCAGGTGGTCGGCAACGTGCACCAGGCTCACCGGCACCGCCCGCCGCGCCAAGCCAACGGCAGTTTCGATGCCGAGCAGTCCGCCGCCGATCACCACCGCCGGCCGCCCGCTGGCGGCAAACTCATCGAGAGCGGCGCTATCGGCGAGCGTGCGGAAAGTGGCCACGCCAGGCAAGGTGCTGCCGGGAACGGGCAGCACCAGGGGATCGGACCCCGTCGCCAGCACCAGGACGTCGAAGGCGAGAGCGCGCCCGTCTTGCAGCCGCACACGGCCCGCCCCGCAATCCAGAGCCTCGGCCGTTTGCTGGGTGATGAGCTCGATGCCGTGGGCTTCGTACCATTGGCACGGACGCAATAGGATGTCTGCCGCCGCGACCTCACCCGCCAATAGCTGGGACAAGAGGACCCGGTTATAAGCCGCCACGGGCTCGGCGCCGACCACCGTGATGGCAAAACGAGTGGGCGCGGACGCGACGATCTCCTCGAGGAAGCGCAAGCCGGCCATACCATTGCCGACCACAAGAAGGCGCTGCCGAGCCATCCCGTACGTCTCCTATTCGGCCGCCTGCAACTGCGGCGTCCGGTGCCGGGCGTAGAGAAACTCGAGCAAGCGTTGGCGAGACTTGATGTAGATGGGGTCCGCCGCAAGCTCGAGCCGTTTGCGCGGCCGTCCCATTGCGACCTCGAGCACCTCGCCGATGCGTGCGCCAGGGCCGTTCGTCATCATCACCACGCGGTCGGAGAGCAGCACGGCCTCATCGACATCATGCGTGATCATCAGCACCGTATTGCCCAGACTTTGCTGGATCGCCATCACGGAATCCTGCAAATGCGCCCTGGTCAGCGCGTCCAGCGCGCCGAACGGCTCGTCGAGCAGCAGCACCTTCGGTTGCATGGCGAGCGCGCGGGCGAGGCCGACCCGTTGCTTCATACCCCCTGAGATTTCGTGCGGGCGCTTGTCCTTGGCATGCCCCATCTGCACGAGGTCGAGATTTTCAAGGGTCCAGGCGTGGCGTTCGCGCCGCCCTTTGGTGGCCGCAAACACTTTATCGACGGCGAGACGGACGTTGTCGTAGACCGTGAGCCACGGCAACAGGCTGTGGTTTTGGAACACCACGGCGCGGTCGGGACCGGGCGCGTTCACCTCGCGATTCTCGAGCAAGACCCCGCCACGCGTGGGTTGCGTCAAGCCTGCCACGATGTTCAAGAGCGTGGACTTGCCGCAGCCGGAATGGCCGATGATCGAGACGTATTGACCTTTCTCTACCTCGACGGTGACGTCCCTCAAAACCTCGGTCTGCCGCGCCCCGCGCGTAAAGGTCTTGTCGACGTGGTCGATCTTCAAGTAGCTCATCGTTTTTCCTTAGTTGGCCGCTGTGCCACGCGTGACGATCGACGCCGTGAGCGCCACCAGCCGGTCGAGGACGAAGCCGATGCTGCCGACGTAGGTCAGCGCCAGGATGATCTCGCTGATGTGCGAGGAGTTCCAGGCGTCCCAGATGAAGAACCCGATGCCGACGCCGCCGATCAGCATTTCGGCCGCCACAATGGCGAGCCAGGAGAGGCCGATGCCGATGCGCAGCCCCGTAAAGATGTAGGGTGCCGCCGACGGGATCATGATCTTCGTAAAGAATTCGCCCGCGTTAAGCCGCAACACCGCGGCGACGTTGCGATAGTCCTGCGGAATGTTGCGGATGCCTACCGCCGTATTGATGATGATGGGCCAAATCGCCGTGATGAAAATGACGAAGATGGCGGACGGCTGTCCGTCGCGGAAGGCGGCGAGTGAGAGCGGCAGCCAGGCGAGCGGCGGCACGGTGCGCAGCACCTGAAAGATGGGATCCAATCCGCGCAGTGCCCACACCGACTGCCCGATCAGCGTGCCGAGCGCGACCCCAACCGCCGCCGCCAGGGCATAGCCGAGCGCCACACGCTGCAGGCTGGCCGAAAGGTGCCAGAACAAGCCCTTGTCGATGCCGCCGCGATCGAAAAAGGGATCGACGATCAACTCCCAGGTGTCGGCCAGCACGCGCGAGGGCGGCGGCAGCGAGGCCCCTTTGCGTGCACAACTGAGCTCCCACACGAGCAGAAGGAGCGCCAGCACCAGCGCCGGGGGGATCACGCGCGCGGCCAGATCGGCAAGCGCGGCAAGCGCGCGGCTGGCGCGTGGAGTGGCTTTGATGGGAAGCGCCGCGATGACGGCGGCGCGCGGCTGGGGCCGCGCTGGCGCCGGGCCGACCTTCCTGACCATTTGGTTCATGAGCTCAATCTCCGAGAGAGCGCGGGCCGCCGCCTGCGGCAGCCCGCGTGCTTCAAACTTCCAAGCGCTTGATAGAAAGGCTCTTCAGATAGTCAGCGGGATTGTCGGGATCGAAGACCTTGCCGTCGAAGAAGGTCTCCTTGCCGCGCGAGGTCGAGGCCGGGATGGCAGCGGCGGGCAACGACAGCGCGCGGGCCGCCTCGCGCCAGAGGTCCTCACGGTTGACTTGTCTGATTAAGGCCTTGGCATCGAGGCTTGGCTCGAATTTACCCCAGCGCATGTCTTCGGTGATGAACCAAAGGTCGTGGCTCTGGAACGGATAGGAGGCGAAGTCCTGCCAATACCGCATCTTGTGCGGGCTGTTCTCGACGAGCTTGCCCGGAAGACCGTAGTCGAACGTGCCTTTGACGCGGTCCAGGATGTCCTCGACGGGGCAGTTGATCCATTGCCGCTTGGCGCAGATGCTGGCGACCTCCGCGGCATTCTCAGGGCTCTCGCACCACTGCTGGGCCTCCATCACCGCCATCAGTAGGGCCTCGGCGGCTTTCGGGTTTTTGTCGACCCAGGCGGCCCGCATCCCCAACGATTTTTCGGGATGCTTGCCCCAAAGTTCCCCCGTCGTGATCGCGGTGTAGCCGATCGCCTGGTGGATCAATTGCAGGTTCCAGGGCTCGCACACACAAAAACAATCCATGGTGCCAACTTTCATGTTGGCCACCATCTGCGGGGGCGGCACGGTAATCGTCTCGATATCCCGGTCGGGATCGATGCCGCCGGCAGCCAGCCAGTAGCGAATCCAAAGGTCGTGCGTGCCGCCCGGGAAGGTATTGGCCGCCTTGATGGCCTTGCCGGAGGCCTTCTTCTTTTCCAGCGCGACCTTGAACGGGGTCGCATCCACGCCGAGCTTCACCTCGGCGTAATCCTTGGCCACCGAGATGCACTGCCCATTGAGGTTGAGGCGCGCCAGGATGTACATGGGCGTCGGCACATTGTTTTGCGTGACCTTGCCGGCGCTGATGAGGTAGGGCATCGGCGAAAGGATATGCGCTCCGTCGATCCCCCCGCCTTCAGAGCCCAGCACCAGATTGTCGCGCGTCGCACCCCAGGAGGCCTGCTTGACGACCTCGGTGTCGGGCAAGCCGTACTTGGCGAACACGCCCTTTTCCTTGGCGACAAACAGGGGCGCGGCATCGGTGAGCGCGATAAAGCCGAGCTTGGCTCCTTTCACCTCGGGGCCCGCCGCCCGTGCCGTGTGGGCGCCCCCAAGCATGCTCGCTTTGGCGGCCGTAAGCGTGGCCGCCGTGCCGCCGCCGAGCTTGAGAAAATGACGCCGCGTGATGCCGCGGCGCCCCCGCGTTTTCTTCCGGCTCATGCTTGTCATAGGTCGTCGTCCTCTTCGCCAGCTCAATGGACCTGTTGCGATCCCGCCCGTCGCGTTCCCCCTGGCACAAACAAAAAAACGCGGCCCTGGAGGTTGGCGCAGGCGTCC
>Ga0075433_10003061_pt1 | contig 12852 bp, 12 predicted proteins | sample RhiMethybrSRZTD2_FD_75299 | JGI IMG/M metagenome (GOLD analysis project Ga0075433, IMG submission 75299) | Populus rhizosphere microbial communities from Tennessee, USA - Rhizosphere MetaG P. TD hybrid SRZTD2 | ecosystem: Host-associated > Plants > Roots > Rhizosphere > Soil | place: USA... | reverse complement strand
AGCCATTCAAAAGCAAGCCAGCTTGATCGAAGATCTGGCGATCGACTCGTTGGACACCCTTGATCTGATTTTTCAGCTCGAGGAAGAATTCCACATTGATATTCCTGAGGAACATCAGCTGCAGTTTTGCACGGTGCAAGACGTGATTACGTATGTCCAGCAGAGGGTCGGTCAAACAGTTGCCCGCTCGGCTTGAGCCAATCACCGCCTTAACCGCTGATTTCTTTGAGAAGAACAATGCCTGAGTTGCGTGTCATAAATTCGTTGCATGATATTGAAAAGCAGCAATGGGATGTTTGTTTTCCCGGCGCAGTGGAAGACTACAATTACCTGCTGGCGATTGAAGAATCGGCTCTTGAGGGTTTTTCATTCCGCTATTTGACGGCGTGGAATGGCAGTGTGCTACAGTCCGCAACCCCGATGTTTCTCACCCATTACAGCTTGGACACCACTCTGCAGGGAGCGGGCAAAAAGCTGATCCGCGGCATCAACAATGCACTGCCGAAATTGTTGACTCTTAGACTCGCTTGTCTGGGTTCGCCGTGTACGGAGCACGGCGCTATCGGATTTCATCCCCAACTGGACGAGCAAGAAAAGCGCGCGCTGATTGCTGACCTGCTCGTTTACTTTGAGACCTATGCGGCATCACAATCGTGCCGCTTGCTCGGTATTAAAGATATTCCGGAGCCGTTTCAAAGGCGCTTCGGCAAACAGTTCCAAGCCGCGCGATTTGGCACCGTGCCGGGAATGCCGACCGCGTGGCTGAATATCGATTTTGCATCGATCGATGAATACCTGAGCCGGCTCTCGTCGAGCACGCGCAAAGACATGCGCCGCAAGTTGCGCTCATCGGATCGTCTGCGGCTTGAATATAAAACCAATGTCGACGATGTCTTGGCGGAAATAATGACTCTCTATCATGACACGAGAAATCGCAGCGAATGGCAGTTTGAAGAACTGACGCCGGGTTATTTTCAAGGCGTTCTCGCCCGTATGCCGCAACGGTCTCTCTGCATCTTGTACTATGCCGATGGTCAGTTGCTGGCAGCCAACTTGTTGATTCACGATGAGCACACCCTGATCGACAAGTTTTTTTGCATGAACGGCGAATACGGGCGCCCCTATAATCTTTACTTCCTGAGCTGGTTCACCAACATCCGCTTTTGCTTGGAGCGCGGCCTGATGCGCTACCAGAGCGGACAGGCGTACTATGAAAACAAAATGCGTCTCGGCAGCCGGCTCACGCGCAACACCATCTATTTCAAGCATCGCAATGTGCTAGCGCAAGGGTTGCTTCGGTTTGCCGCGCCGTTGCTTAGCGCAGATGAGACATTGAAAAAGTCTGCGTAAAAAAATGGCCTCCTATTCTCTATGGATCGGTCTGCCTGTGCTGTCCGCCTTATTTCAGGCAAGCACCAAAATGCTTGCCGCTGAAATGCGCGACATCCCTTTCAGCTGGGGTTGGCTCGTGCAAGCCACGCATTCGCCTTGGGCCGTAGTAGTCCTGCTGAGCGAGCTGTTGAGTTTTGTTCTTTGGCTGAATGTTTTGACAAGTGTCCCCTTGAGCAAGGCCTTTCCGATTACGGCCGTTGCTTATATTGCTATCGAGCTAATGAGCTGGACGTTATTCAAAGAACCGGTGATGCCGTTGCAAATTCTTGGCAGCGCGCTCATTCTTGCGGGCGTCTGGTTTGTAAGCATTGCATCCGACCACGACCAAATTGAGAGCAATATATGAGGCCTATTCGGTAAGAAAAAGGGTGAGGGTCAGGGATCCGGAGTTTCAGAAAAATATCTAAAGCTTCGTCGGCGCAGAACCGGCCGCGGTCATGCCCAATGAGATGGAAAGACTCGTCAGAGACCTTCCGCGCATCCTGAAATCGTCGAGTTTTCAAAAGCATCAGCGACGAATGTCTGATTGCAAGACCTGACGCTGCAATTTGACCCTCGTGAAAAACTATTGATCAAAGGCCAGTCAATACCAGTTCCACGCCTAGGCTAGGTCGCTCTCACTCAGCGCATGCGCCTTCTTGAAATTCGCGTTGACCGTCCCCCCGTGTTTCTACTAGCAATCAGATGTGGACGTTTGGTACCACGATTGGGAGACACCGCGGGATATTCAGCGGATCAATGCTCTGCGGCTTGCTGCGGAACGGCCCAGTATCCCGGCGTTGAGACCTGCACTCCGGAACCACCATCCACCCAACGTGGCGGAATATAAATTCTGTTTTCGGTTGGTTCACTAGGTTCGGTGGTTGGTGCAGACTGCGGCTGCTGAATAATGACGTTCTGTTCGTCGAGTCCATCCCCGCCAAAAAATCCAAAGCGGTGAAACGGGCGTGAAAAGGAATGTTGCCCATGCGAGCTCGAGCTGAAGGCCCCTGAGCTCCGGAAAGCAGGACCAGCACCTAAAGCAACGTAGGGGAAAGCCAAAGTAGTGACGGTTACCAAAGCAAACAGCCAGCGAAAGCCCTTTTTTCTGTGTGTGTTAAAAGTCGTCATCTTATAGTTACTCCTTTAGAAGCTCTAGTGCGCAAGGACTGTGCCGTGTGACACGCACATACCGCATCACTTAAACGGTTTGCGATCAGAAACTTAGGGACTGGCGCACGCTGTCAAGAAGGATCGTGACGAAGCAGGGGGTGTCGAGCGATCGACAAAGACGACATTTCGGCGTTTACCGGCGGGTCAGGCGTGCCTCCCGGGCTGCTCTTATCAAACAATGATTCGATGTGTACTCACTCAGTGGCGCCACCTGGATACACATGAATAAGCGAGTCCTGGCGATGTTGCCGGCATAGTTCACGACGACGGCCAAGTGCGAAAAGCCAACAGCGCCGTTTCTTCTTAAAGCCGCCAACGCTTTTGGCGCCTCCACCCTATCACGTAAATCGCCAACACAAAGGTCAGGCGTTAGGCTCTTCGGCGTCGTGTGCATGACCGATCGCCTGTCGAAGGCGACGATCCAGCTTGCCGCAGCTCAAGATGACCTTCTGCGAATGTACGGCCTCGACCGCAGAGAGCGGCACGACGAATTCCCCCGCATTCTCCACATAGATCACAAGTTCGGGCCGGCCGTTCGGAGAGACCGCCCGAACCGCGCCGAACTCCTCACCGCCGTCTGAAACAAACGCCTGGTATCCTATCTCGATCGCTTCCTGCATCATTCAGTCCTCCGAAATTGTTCAACTTTATTATTACTCCCGTTCACTCCAACGGCTTCAACTCGCCGAGCATGGTCGGTATTAATTCTGAGACAGTAGGGTGGATGTGCATCGCGCGCTGGATCACCGTATAAGGCGCTTTGGCGTACATCACATCCAGGATTGAATGAATAATCTCATCGCATTCGATGCCGAGGAGTGACGCGCCGAGAATCTCCTTGGTCTCGGCGTCTACCAGGATTTTCATGAATCCTTGAGTCTCGCCTTTCTCCACGGCTCGGGCAACCCGCGTCATCGGGCGTTTCGCAAGCAAAGCTTTCCGCCCTGACTTTCGCACTTCCGCTTCAGTCATTCCGGCCCGTCCCAACGGCGGATCAATGTAGAGGGCGTAGGCGGTGATGCGGTCGCTGACCCGCCGCGGGTCATTGTCGAGAAGATTGGCGGCGACGATCTCGTAGTCGTTGTATGAAGTGTGAGTGAAAGCTCCTCGCCCATTGCAATCGCCCAGGGCATAGATGCCAGGCACATTGGTGCGGAGCTGATCATCCACCCGAATGTAACCGCGCTCATCCACGGCGACGCCTGCGTCTTCCAGACCGAGGTCATCGGTGTTCGGCACGCGGCCCACTGCGAGAAGCACATGCGAACCGATGACGATCTTATCGCCGCTGCTGCAATCGACATTGACGGCTACCTTGTCGCCGCGCTTTTCCAAAGCGATGCATTCAGCGCTCAGTCGGATGTTGATGCCTTCGTTTTCGACGATCGTCCTGATGGCTTCGGACACGTCTTCGTCTTCACGCTGAATCAGGCGCGGCCCCATCTCTACGATCGTGACCTCGCTGCCAAAGCGGCGGTACATCTGAGCAAACTCCAGACCAATATAGCTTCCGCCAACGACGATCAGATGCTCCGGCCGAAAGTCCACTTCCATCATCGTTGAGTTGTTGAAATAGCTCACCTGATCGAGGCCGGGCAGCGGAGGATGGGAGGCGCGCCCGCCGACATTGATGAAGAGCCTATGCGCTTCGAGCAGTTCATCGCCGACACGAACCTGATGCGCGTCTTCAAAGCGCGCATGGCCTTCATAGACCGTCAGCTTCTCAGTGCTCTTCAGCCACGTTTCTACGCCTTCGTTGGAGCGACGTACGACAGCGTCTTTGCGCTCTTTGACTTTCTTCATATCAACGGTGATCGAGCTGTCGAGCAACACGCCATACTCAGAGGCGCTTCGCGCGACATGAGCTGCGCGCGCGCTCGCGACCAGCGTTTTCGTCGGGATGCAGCCCGTGTTGACACAGGTGCCGCCGAACCGCTTGCGCTCGATGATCGCCACTTTCATTCCTCTGCCCGCCAGCCGGACCGCAAGCGATGGTCCGGCCTGACCAGTGCCAATGATGATCGCGTCATATGAAGTTGCCATCAGGACCTCCTGTTAACAAACCCAAGGGTCATAAATCCAAAGATTTCAATCTTTGAGATCTTTAGCACAATGCCTTTATTCAACAACCATACGAACGCGGGTGGATAAGCGAGTCGCCTGTCGAGACCGGGAGATTCAATCAACTCAAGCTTGGTTCGCTTCCTAAGACACTGTCACGACGGTCTTGCCGATCTGCTCGTTCAACTGTTCAAATGTCGTAAATCGAACGTGTCGCGCAACTCATCAGCAAGAGAGATCGCGAACCCGTTGAGCGCCGTCTTCGAAGCTCCTTGAGTTTGCTCCACGAATCGGCGTGTCACGGAGTCCGCTGTTGCAACACCGGCTGATCGCTGCCAGTCGCAGTCAAAACCAAATAACGCTGCTCAGGCTGTTTAACCGCAACGCTGTCGGCTTCCCCTACGACTGTTCGTAGAGGACCGATGGCTTGCGCGACAGCCGCCCCGTTCGGCCAGGTCTTGAATTTAGTGAGTGCAACCCGGATCGCACCGGGCTTGGTCAGCGAATCGACCAGAAAGAGCTGATACTCCTGGCCCGGTTCCAGACCGGCGACGGCGATTTGCAGCAAGTCGATTATGCCGAGCGAGTTGACCGCAACAGTAGCGTGTCCATTGGTACTCGTTCCGGCCGGGGGCAGCATCTCGATATGCAGTGCCTGACCGGCCACGCCAAGAGGCGAAAGGTTGGCCATGCCATCGCCCGTTGCCACTGCTCCCGGAACGTAAACCAGAGCCTGCGGCGTTTGGCCGATCGGAATAGTGGCGATGACTTTGTTACTGAGTGTGTCGATCGCTGTGACTGCATCGCTGTTTTCTAATCCAACGTAAACGCGCTCGCTATTACCCGAGTGCCAGATGCCATGCGGCAGATCACCGGTGGAAATCGTCGCGATCAACTGGGGCTGGGTTCCCCTGCGGAAGACCTTTACTTGGTTGAGACCGCCAACCGTGACATAGGCGAATTTGCCATTGGCGTTGTCCACCAGTGTGACATGATTGGTGATCGGCCCGGTATCGAGCGTCGCCAGGATACGAAAGGGCGGCTCGCCGCTGACAATCTGGACTTTGCCCGTGTCCTTGAGCGTGAACCATACTTCTTTCCCGTCGTTGCTGACTGCCAGGTTCGGCGAGAAAGGGCTGGCTTGCGGCAGACGCGCGACCACTCGATAGCTGGTCGTATCGATCACGGCGAATTCGGGCGTGAAGCTGGACGGCACGAAGGCGTAGCGACCGTCGGGCCGAAACAGAATCATGCCGGGACCGTTGGCGGTCTTGATCCGCCGCACCTCTTTCATTTTTATAGGATCAATCACCGAGACATAATCCTCACCGCGCACCGCCACCCAGAGTTCGCGCCCGTTCGGCGTGAAAAAGCCTTCGTGCGGCGAGCGGCCAACGTAAACAGTGCCTTTGATGCGGTTGGTCGTCGTGTCGATCAGCGTGACCGAATTCGAGCCGATCGAGATGACGGCCAGCGTTCGATGATCCGGTGAAAAGCCGAGCCCGTGCACAAGCAACGCGCCTTTGTAAAGTGGGCTCAGTGCGCCCGGCACGGGATCACCCAATCGAATCACGCCCAGCAATTTTTGCGTCGCCGGATCAATGACCGACACCGTGTTTGAAGTTTGATCTCCCGTGTAGACGCGGTCGCCGCTTGAAGATTGCGCTTTCGCGGTTGTCTCTGCCAGTAACATGACCAACAGCCCAACCATGAGCAGCAGTGATTTTCTCACTTTCATGGACGTCTCTTCTTTTATTTGTTCATGGCGTTTGCGCGATCGGCGCTGCCGGGTTGCTTGGACAGCCAGAGTTGCATCAACTGCACTTCATTTTGCTGGTCGGCAATGATCTCCTGCGCCAATCGTTTCAATTGCTCGTCTTTGCCGTACAGCAAAATCACTTTGGCCATGTCAATCGCGCCCTGATGATGGGGAATCATCATCGTGACGAAGTCGTGGTCAGGATCGCCTGTCTGTGGCGCGGTGTGCATGCCTCTGTGCATCACGCTCATCGCGTCGCCCATCAACTGATCGAATGTTTTATCGGTCGAAGCGGTGAATTCAGCAGCTGGCGCAGTGATGGGGTGTTCAATGAACATCGCTGACTGCGCCGCGTGTTTTTCCGCTTGTATAGCTGCAGCCAACACAATGAGCGTGGCGATTAGAAGGGATCTGCGGTCCATGCTCCTCTCCTCTTTAGTTGGGTCGTTTTCATGTCGTTCGTTGCGCATTTCGTATGATGCAGGGGACCTGAGCAACGCATGTGCCAAAAACAGATCAATGTGGGGAACGACTAAAAAATGTGAGGATCAGGAGAGTCTCGGCTGTTTCAGCTTCGCTTCGGAAGGATCGTGACGAAGATCCCTGACTGCTTATTGGCACGTGTCGAAATTTCGACTGTAGTTCTGCCGATCGATACCCAGTCTCTTCACCAGAGAGTGAAGAATTGTGCGCTTCATTCCAAGCCGAGTGGCGGCACGTCGTCTGGGATCGGCCGAGCGCAGAGCTTATATAAACACGCTGACCTGCTACGTCGTCTTGCCCTGGGAAGAGGCAGCCTGGGGACGAAGGATGATCTGCTCAGCAGTCGAGAAAGCGTGCTTTCGAATCAGCAGGATACTTATCAAGGCCGTCAGTCCCGAAGCCGAAAGAATCATAGAAATGGTTACGAATTGGTAGATCGCGGCGTATGCAGGATCGGACCCCGCTAACAGCATACCGGCCATCAATCCGGGAATCCAAACAAGGCCGAGCGACTTTAGCGAATCAACGGCTGGGATCAGGCTCGTCCGGAAAGAGACCTCGACGTAGGGAGCCACGGCTTGCTTTGAAGCAGCTCCTAATGCCAGGGCCGTCTCAATAAGCCCAAAATGGGACTCCACCTCCCCGCGGAAGCGATTGAGAATCAGCGAGTTGGTGTTCATCGCATTGTAAATCAGCATACTGCCGAGCGGCACCAGCGAAACAATTGTCGAGTCGATGACTCCGGCCAAGGTCATGAGCGCGATCACTGTGCCTGCACCTGCGCCAATAGCATAGAGCGAGACGCGGAACGTCCCCGGAATTCCCTGGGCTCGCTGCGCGGATATCGCGGCGGCGGCGACGATCATTGCAGCGAGAAGAAACATACCCGTCCATGCCGGACTGCGGAGAAGCAAGATAAAGATCGAACCGATGGCGCTGATCTGAACGATACCGCGAGCCAGCGCGACGATCGTTTCGCGCTCCAGGTGAATCTCACGCTTGCGCGCCAACAGCATCACCAGCAGCACCAGTAGTGTGACTGCCGCCGCCTCGGCTCCACCCAAGGCCAATTGATTAGTGAAGACTCGCTGCAACATGCATGACCTCCGTTACCGACCCGATCTTTTCGAGCCGGCCCGCCTTGACGACCATGACTCGACTGGCGATGCGCGCGGCCTGTGCTAGATCATGGGAGACCATCACACAGGTAAGAGCGTTCTGCTTCACGACTTTCAAAATAAGCGCTTCCACTTCTTTCTTTGCTTTTTCGTCCAGGGCCGAGGTCGGTTCGTCCAGTAACAACACCGTCGGCGAGTTGGCTAGCGCGCGAGCCAGTGAAACCCGCTGCGCCTCGCCGCCTGAGAGATTGACAATGTCGCTGTTGGCTCGGTCTGCCAGACCTACCTGATCCAAGAGAAAGGTGATCGTGTCTTGAGGAAGATCTTTACCCTGCTGTCGGGGACCAAAGCGGAGATTGTCGGCAATCGTCCCGGGGAAGAGATAGGGCGTTTGCGTAACCATGCCCGCCCGCCGCCGCAGTTCCCGTGGCGCGATCTGCCGATAGTCGGTCCCTTCCAGATAAACCGTGCCGCTTGTCGGCTCATCAAGGCGATTCAGCAAACGAAGAAAGGATGATTTGCCCGAGCCGCTCTGTCCTACCACGGCCAATACTTCGCCCTTTTGCATACCGATTGTGATGTCATCGACCAGGCGTTTACCGGAAACGACCCGACTCAGATGGTCGGTTTCCAGGACAAACCTCGTCTCGGTGATATGACTTTGCTCTAGCGCCATATTTAGCTCCATAGTTCCCTCCGTCTTTTCAGTGCGTGAGCCGCTCGGCATCGTAACCTGGCGTTGCGAGAAGGGCGATGGGCATAAATTATCTCGCGTTTTGTTTTTGCGCCCGATACTCCAGCCACACCAGCGCTGCCACAAAGAGGTCAAAAGCGCTCAGTGCTAAGAGACCGAGTGAGTGTGTATGGCTAAAGCGATACAACTGGTAAAGAAGAAAGATACCGAGAAACCAAAGCGCCGCCGGGTACGCCCACAATTTCTTGCGTAGCAGACCGGCTGCTAAAAAGACTTTGACAAGTCCGTGAGCAACAAGGTAAACGCTCACGAAAAGTTTGCTGTCCGATGATAGGCTGTGAACGGCATGGCGCAACGTTGTGGCAAACCAATCGTCAGGATCTTCGGACAGTTCATGTGCAGTGAATAAAATGACAAGGCTATTGAGTGCTTTTGGGCTGACAAACATAAAGACGATCCCGCCGATCGTTTCCAAGACGCCATCCACACCCTTTACGAGAACGCTGGCCGCGAAAAGGCGATGCACTTGCCGTTGGGACGTTTTGCCGGTCACCGCGACAGGGTGAGTGGCTGGCCGAAGCATAATGCTCATACCGAGACTCCCCACACGAGCTTCGTCACAACCCCGATCGCGAAGCTAATGCCCACGGCGGCCGCGGTGATGAGCAGGTTGGTGACGACTCGGCGTTTGATACTCATGCCCGAGAGAAACGCGACAATGATCGAGACGATGACGATGAGGCTACCCGCGGCAAGAAGCGACGGGAGCACCGTCGTTGCTCCACCGAGCACTGGCAACAATGGGACTAGCGCGCCGGCCAAATAGCTCGCGCCGACAATGGTTGCCGAAACCAGCGGTTTTTCCGCCGTCTCTACCACTGTGCCGCGTCCACCGAGAAACCGCCGCCTCGCAACCTCAGTCGTGCGAACTTCCGACTCCGAGCTGACGGCGATCCAGGCCCCGGCCGCCATCGACAAGGCGCCGGCTACAGACACGGTGAGCCCCGCAACCAGGACGGCGAGTGAATTCCCAAATGCCGCGAAGAAGCCGCTTACGGCACCGACAATCTCGACCAGGCCGTCGTTCAGTCCAAGAAAGATATCTCGCACGCCCTCCGGATTGATTTGCCGCTCTGCCGTTCCAGTCACGACCTCATCTTCATGTTTGAACTCGTCCTCGAGGATGTTCCGAACCGCCCCACCGAGCGGGCCATTGCCGTAGGCGTCCCAGACCCTGAGATACTTCCGCACGCCGTAGACCTCGATCGCCTCCAGGACGAGATGAATCGCGGGCGCGCCGAAAAGCCGGCAGATGGCCACGAGTAATACGAGCTTGAGCCGTCTAGCCAGGTCGAGCGCTTCTACGTGCAGATCGAAAAAATCTTGCCAGAAGGCGAAGTGACGCTGCTCGATCGGGATCAGCTGATCCAGGATCGCTCGCAACTCACCACCCGCCACATTACGGAGCGACTGATAAAGCGAGAGGTCGAACAACTCGTCGAGCACTAGTTGCCTCGCGAGCTTCGGATCAGCGGTTCTTGGCTCGTTCATCACGGCTTCATTGCCGAGCCGAGGATTTATAGTTTGAACCTCTACCGATTGGGGCAAGAGCGAATCCGTAATGGCTAGCGTCGATCTCTTACCGGCGTTGCCGTGCTTATCAGCTCCCGCAGGCGCTAACGGCTGCCGCGATGCGCGCAGCACATTTTCGATGAGAATGCCTATGCACCCCAAGAACAGGACCGGTGCTGCCACTCGTTGGTCCATGGGGACGATGGGCATCACCACGTGAAGTGCAACGATCCATACCAGAATGCTTAGCGCCAGGCTGCCATCGTCGACAAAGAGTCCAAACACCTTGCGAAGCATTGCGATCAATCCATTGATCATTAGTAAGACTCCTTTTCTCGTCGTGCTGGAGCGAATATTTCCGGGACCCAGCGCCGGGCAGCCGGAACCATGATCAGCGCAACGAGCAGAAAACCGGCAGTGAGCCCGAAAATCGACAGATCACTACCGGGCCAATGAAAACCGAGCCCTTCGCCAACCCAGAATACCCCAAAAGCGGAGATGAGAATTCCCACTGCAAACTTGAGTGTGTTTTCCGGCACGCGGGCCAGCGGGCGGTGCAGCACCAGGCCGAGAAGCAAGACCAAGATGCCTGCGACCGCGGCCCCGGCGCTCGCCGGAATCAGCATATGGCCGACCGCCCCGACGGCGATGACGATGAAGACAACCTCCAACCCCTCAAGCACAACTGCTTTGAATGCGGTCGCGACCGCGATTGCGTCCCACCCGATGCCGTCAGCAAATCTTTTCCCGCGCAAGGCGTCGGTCTCCTTAGCGAAGGCTTCCATCTCGTCGTGGAGCGGGATGGTGCCAGCCGCTCGCAGGATCGCTTTGCGCAGCCAGCGCATGCCGAAGAGCAGAAGCAGGATCCCGACCACAAGCTGGAGCAGCGTGATCGGAATGAGGCCAAGCGCAGGACCAAGGAGGACGACAAGCGCCGCCAGTAACAGCAAGCCCATGCTCGTTCCAAGCATGGCTGAGCGCCAGCCCCGAACGGTGCCGACCGCGAGCACGATTGTCAGCGCTTCGATGAACTCCACGAGTGATCCGAGAAATGCCGCCGTCACTGACGGCCCGATATGTGTCCAATCGATAATCATCTTTCAAGTCCTCCACGATTCATAAGCCTGTGAAGGGTTCTTCGATTCACAGGGAAACATGCGTGTTGCACTAAGGCGCCCTTCGATACTTCCTACCTTGAGACCTGGCAGTCTGTGTGGCACGAACCGGCGGCCCCACAAGTGGTTGAGCTTTCATCCAAGACAGCAGTTCTGACTCGAGCACTCCAGGCGTTGCATAGGGTGTCAATCGGCGAAGTGGAAACATTTGTTTTTTAGCCAATCGCTTGATCGACTCTTCGCTCAAACCAAACAACTTCGCGAGCTCGGCTATTTGTAGCCATCGATCCATAATCCCAATCATGAAAGGTACCTTGAGCAACCGATATGCCAAACACGGTAGATGTCGAAAAACCTTTATGCATGGCGAGACTTCAGAAAGTTAGAGCGGCGCCGCAGTGGATCGCGAGCGCCGGTGTCGAAGAAATGGTGCCCAATATTTGGCAGATGCCGAATTATACGAGATTACTTAGGTCCGGCGATGCCGTGTCGTTTCATGCGGTATTGAAGAGTAGTGCGCTTCATTCCCAGCCGAGCTGCCGCGCCCGACGGACCGCCAATCACTCCGTCGGTTTCCTGCAGCACTCGCAAAATATGCTCGCGCTCAGCGGCTTTGAGAGTAATGCCGGTTGTTGGGCTCTTCGCTATATTCTTTTTCAGATCGTCGAGGGGAACTTTAAGCTCGTCCCCTTGGGAAACGATCACGGCGCGCTCGATAATGTTTTGCAGTTCTCTCACATTCCCCGGCCAGGGATACTGGGTGAGAGCAGCCATCGCTGCCGCTGGGATAGTTCGAATGCGCTTGTTCATACGCCGAGTGTATTTCTCGACAAAATGTCGCACGAGCAGAGGAATATCTTCCGGGCGCTCGCGGAGTGGAGGGATGGCAATGGGAAAGATGTTCAGGCGGTAGTAGAGATCGCTGCGAAACTTATTTTCCGCAGCCATTTGCGGCAGATCACGGCTCGTTGCCGCCACCAACCGAACGTCCACCCGAAGAGTTTTGGTGCCGCCCAAACGTTCGAATTCTTGTTCTTGCAGGACGCGGAGCAGTTTTGGTTGCAACTCCGGCGGAATATCTCCCACCTCGTCGAGAAAAAGCGTGCCGTGGTGCGCCAGCTCGAAGCGCCCGATTCGTTGAGTGATGGCGCCGGTAAAGGCGCCTTTCTCATGACCAAACAACTCGCTTTCCAAAAGTCCGAGCGGAATTGCCGCGCAGTTTACTTTCACAAAAGTCTGATCGCGTCGTGAGCTCAAGTTATGGAGCGCCCGGGCGACGAGCTCCTTCCCGGTGCCGGTTTCTCCCAAAATGAGAACCGTCGAGTCCGTCGGCGCCACCGTCTTGACTTGACCGAGCGCTCGCTTGAGAATCTGGCTCTGGCCGATGATTTCCTCAAAATTGTGCTCAGCGCGGATTTCCTCCTGAAGGTAAAGTCTCTGCTCTTCCAACCGCTCGTTAGATTCGGTCACTTGACGATGTTCCAGGGCGTTGTCGACGGCGATGGC
>Ga0075433_10003060_pt1 | contig 12853 bp, 14 predicted proteins | sample RhiMethybrSRZTD2_FD_75299 | JGI IMG/M metagenome (GOLD analysis project Ga0075433, IMG submission 75299) | Populus rhizosphere microbial communities from Tennessee, USA - Rhizosphere MetaG P. TD hybrid SRZTD2 | ecosystem: Host-associated > Plants > Roots > Rhizosphere > Soil | place: USA... | reverse complement strand
GTGTGGGTCTACGCGCGCGAGGCCGACAAGCCCGCGGTCTTCGTGGTGGGTGAGTCGGTCCTGCGCGACACGACGCGGCCGGTCGCCGACTTTCGCGACAAGACCGTGCTCGCGTTCGACCAGAAGGACGTCACGGGCCTCGAGATCGTCACGCGCGACGACACGATCGCCGTCGAGCAGGCGGACGGACGCTGGCGGCTGACCCGTCCGCGTGCGCTGCCGGCGGACGCCGACACGATCCGCGACTTCCTGGACAAGCTCCGCGGCGCGCGCGTGAAGGAATTCGTGGCCGAGGCCCCGCCCTCGCTGGCGCTGTTCGGCCTCGACCAGCCGGTGCGGGTCGCCGTCAACACCGGCCGCGACAAGGACCGCGCGACGAAGACGCTGCTCTTCGGCCGCGCCGATTCGGCCAAGAAAGGGGTCTACGCCATGCGGGCAGGGGAGTCGGCGGTGTTGCTGATCCCTGACGAAGCCTGGACGGCGGTCCCAAAGAACGTGGCGGTGCTCCGCGACAAGGCGGTGGTGGAGGTCGATCGAGACAAGGTAACCAGGATCGAGATCGAGAGCCCGAAGGGCTCCGTGACGCTGGCGCAGGAGAACGGCCGCTGGAAGATCACCGCGCCCGAAGCGTTGCCGGCCGATCAGGTCGAGGCGGGCGCCGTGCTGTTCAAGCTGCGCGAGCTCAAGGCGCAGGCCTTCCTCACCGACGACGCGGCGGGCATCCCTCGCTATCTCGCGAAGCCTACGGTGCGCGTGAGCATCGGCGATCCGGGCACGCCGACGGCGCGCACGCTCCTGCTGGCGCCGTCACCGGAGCGCCGCGGGGGCGCAGCGACCGCGTACGCGGGCGTGGTGGGCCGGGGACCCGTGGTGCTCGTCGACGGCAAGGCGCTCGAGGAGATCGGCCGCTCGGCCGACGACCTGCGCGATCGCACGCTCATCACGGGGCTCGAGCCCCGAGACATCAAGCGCATGCGCGTGCGGGCCGGCAACCAGACGGTCGTGGTCGAGCGGAGCGGCGACGCGGACTGGAAGGTGGTCGAGGGCCCGCGCGGCGCGGCGAAGGCGGCAACCGTGGACAACCTGCTCTATGCGCTCCGCGCCCTCAAGTGGAAGACGGTCGCCGCGCCGACCGAGGCCGAGCCGGCCAGGTACGGCCTCGACGTGCCGACACTCGAGGTGGCCCTCCTCAAGGCCGACGGCAGCGAGACCGCGACGCTGCTCATCGGCAAGCGCGAGGGCGATCAGACCTGGGTCAAGCTGAAGGCGGCGCCCGCCGTCTATTCCGTCGACGCCAAGCAGCTCGGCGAGCTCCCGAAGGTGCCCGACGACTTCAAGGGGTGATCAGGCGAGCCCGATCTCGCGGTAGCGCGGCGCGATCCGCTCGGAGATGAGCCCGAGCCGCTCCAGACGCGGCATCAGGTTGTCCCGGAACAGGAAGCTGTTGAACGCCTTGGTCGTCGGGGAATTGGCGACCGCATCGCGCCAGATCGCGTCGCCGTCCCAGCCCATTTCCGTCCAGACGGTCTTCACCGACTGAAAGCCGGTGCGCTCGTCGCGGGTGTACATCTGGTCGCACGCCCCGAACGTGAAGTCCTCGAGCATCTCGCGCTTCGACGGCTCCATCGTCGGGATCGAGCGCCGGAGCGCGAAGTAACCGAAGTTCACGTGGCGCCCCTCGTCCTGCAGGACGTAGTCCAGGAGATCGGCCAGGGTCGGGTCTCCAGTCTGCTTGCGCATCAGGTTGAAGGCCGCGATGGCCAGTCCCTCGATGAGCATCTGCATGCCCAGGAGCTTCAGCTCCCAGACGTTGGTCGCCAGGATCTGGTCGATCAGGGCCTTCAGGAGCGGGTCGACCGGGTAGATCTTGTAGAGCTTCTTGACGTACCGCTCGAACACTTCGACATGCCGTCCTTCGTCGACCACCTGGGTCGAGGCGTAGAGCTTGGCGTCGAGCTCGGGGATCGAATTGACCAGTTGTCCGCAGACGACCAGCGCGCCCTGCTCGCCGTGAAGGAACTGGGACAGGCGCCAGGCCGAGACGCGGATCTCGACTTCCTTCTTCTCCTCGTCCGTGAGATTCGAGTAAAACTCGGTTCCCTGGAAGGCCATCTGCACGTTGAGCACCGGGCCCTCGGTGCCGACCGATCGGGTCCAGTCGATCGCTGTGGAGCCGTTCCACTGGTTCTTTTTGGCCGTCTCGTACAGGGTTGCCAGCTCGTCGTGCGTCGGTACGTAGTCATAGTCCCAGAGGGTCTCGAGCTGGTAGGTCACGCGCCGTGCCGCATTGCCGTGCGCCGTTGTCATTCGCGCTCCCCGGAGGATGGTTCGGTCAGGGTCAGCATTCTACTCCGATCCCCGCCGTTTCTAGCACGGGCGGGGCCACCAGGGGTAGGATGGGAAACGTGGCCGACGACACGATCTATCTCGAGCAGATGGAGCTCGGGCCGATGCAGAACTTCGTCTATCTCATCGGCGACCCGGTCGCGCACGAGTGCGTGGTCGTCGATCCCGCCTGGGAGATCGACACGATCATCGAGACCGCCCAGGCGCGCGGCATGACGATCACGGGTGCGCTCGTCACGCATACCCATCAGGACCATGTCGGCGGCAGCCTCGCATCGTGGGGTATGCCCGGGCGCATCCCCGGCGTGGAGGATCTGCTGGGGCGCGTGAAGGCGAAGGTCTACGTCCACAAGGCCGAGCGCGAGTTCCTCCGGGGCTTCGGCTCGGACGTGGTGGCGGTCGACAACCACGCGACCCTGGCGATCGGGCGCCTGACGCTGACCTTCATGCACACGCCCGGGCATACGCCCGGCTCCCAGTGCTTCCTGATCGACGGCCGGCTCGTTTCGGGCGACACGCTCTTCATCGGCTCGTGCGGGCGCACCGATCTACCGGGCAGTGATCCGGCCCAGATGTACGAGTCCCTCACGCAGCGCCTCGCTGCGCTGCCGGACTCGACGATGCTGTTCCCCGGTCACAACTACGGCGGCCCGTCATCGACCATCGGCGACGAGAAGCGCGACAATCCGTTCATGCGCTTCGCGTCGCTCGGCGACTTCCTGCGTACGATGGGCGGCGGCCGGATCGCTCGGCCGTAGCCCGACCGCGCCGCTCAGCTCTTCACCCCTCCGCCGCCGGGCAGCGCCGCCCGTCACCAGCGCCGCCGACGCACTCTGCGGGCGCCGATGGTCCGGGATGCTATTCTCGGTGAAACCATGCGCAACTGGCTCAAGGTTCGCTTCATCGCGGGCTTCTTCGTCACGGTTCCCATTTTCCTCACGGCGTGGCTCCTGTGGATTTTCTGGAGCCGGATCGACGACGTCTTCGGTCCCATGTACGAGAAGATCCTCGGCCGGCCTGCCCCGGGGCTCGGGTTCCTGACGGCCGCCGCCATCATCCTGGTCATGGGCACGATTGCGCGCAACGTCGTCGGAAGTCGGGTGCTCGCCTGGGGCGACAAGCTTCTGCTCCGGGTGCCTATCTACCGCCGGCTCTATCCGTCGGTGAAGATGCTGATCGATTCGTTCTCGCCCGAGCGCCGGAGCGCGTTCGGGGCAGTCGTGCTCGTCGAGCATCCTCGACAGGGCGAGTACGCGTTCGCCTTCGTCACGAGCCACGTGCTGGTCGACACGCCGCACGGCAAGCGCGAGATGGTGACGCTGTTCATCCCGACCAACAACCTCTACCTGGGCGACGTCGTGCTCGTCCCGCGCGACGATGTGCTGCCGACCGGGCTGACCGTCGAGGAAGGCGTGCGCATCATCCTCTCGGCGGGCAACGCGACGCCTCGCCAGCTGCCCCGCGTCTAGGGCGACCCGCGCTCCCGGCGAAGCCCCTGCGCCCACTTGGCGACCGCTTCGCCGAGCGGGAAGAGCTTGCCGAAGAAGAAGTGATCGGCGCCCTCTATGGACACCGTGGCGGCGGACGGCAGGCGCGCGCCAAACCGCGCGAAATCCGGGACGGGGCAGTAGGAGTCGTTGGTGCCGGCCACCACGAGCGTCGACGCGCGCACGCTCTCGACGCAGGCGAAGTCGTACATCGCGAGGGGCGGGGCGATCAGGGCAAGGCCCTCGATTCGAGGGTCGCCGCACGCGACCAGCGCCGCGATCCGAGAGCCGAACGAGTAGCCGGCGATCGCCGTTGGCGCGCCGCCCGTCGCCCGGCTGAGGGCCTCGAGCGCCGCCCGCGCGTCGTCCTGCTCGCCGACGCCACCGGCGTGGGCCCCGCCGGAACCGCCGACGCCGCGGAAGTTGAAGCGCAGGGTGGCAAGGCCCAGGCCCGCGCACACCTCCTGGACGCGAACGACCACGGGATTGTCCATGTCGCCGCCATAGAGTGGATGAGGATGACAGATCACAACGCCGGCGCTCGGGGTGTCTGGAACCGCCAGCAGGGCCTCGAGGCTCAGATCGATGGCGACGGCCAGGCGCGTCGGCTGTTCGGGTATCATCCGGCCATGAGAATACGAGTGGTGGGCGGGCCCGTCCAACAGTCGTGTTGACCTGTTTCCGGACTCGTCGCCGCATCGGCGCATACCTCGATGGAGCCCTCGAGGGGGGTGTCGCCGAGGCTACCGCCAGACACCTGATCGGGTGCACGACCTGTCAGCGCGAGGCGGATACCCTACGGAGCCTCCGGGCGATGCTCCGGCGAACCCTGAGCCCGACCGCGCGCGCGGCCGATCCCGACTGGACCGGTTTCTGGCCAGGAATCGTCCGGGGTATCGAGGACGCCAGAGGCAAGAATGCGCCACTGGTCCCGACCCCCGTCCGGAAGTGGCGGTGGAATCCTCGCTGGGCGCTCGGCGGCGCGGCTCTGGCGGTCGGGATCTTGTCCTTCACCCTGTGGCAGGCGATGCCTGACTTCCTCTCCTCCGATCCCCCGGTCGTCGTCAGTTCGGCCCACACCGACGATCCGAACGGGACTGTCATGGTGTATTCGGGCCACGGTAAGGACGTCACGGTCGTGTGGGTGCTGGGGCTCGAGGAGTCATCCGACTAGCATTCGCCGTTGTGGGGCTGGGGGTTGGGCAGTCCTCCAGCACCCGCGCGCCAATCCCGCCTACGATATTGACCCTGGTACTCGGCGCTGGTCACCGTGCCTACACGGGTGCCGGGGGACTGCCCAACCCCCAGCCCCACAACGGCGACCTTGGTGGTTCTTACCTAGGCCACGTCACGGGACGGCTCGGTAGAGCTTGGGCTGGCGGCTCAGAGCGCCGCGCGCGATTGGGGAACTGGGGCTTGGGAGCGGGGCGGTAGTGGGCGGTTGGGGTGCTAGCGATTTTTGAGGGCGGCCAGGCGTTCGCGGGCCATGGCAGTTTCTTCGGCGCGGGGGAAGTTGTCGACAAGGTACTGCAGGCGGGCCTGCGCCTGCGCGGGCTGTTTCAGATCGATCAAGGCAAGGGCCTCCTTGTATAGGGCCGTGGGCACCTTATCAGCCCGCGGGTAGTTCGCGAGGACCTTCTTGAACTCCTGCACCGCCTGTTCGAGCGACTCGGTTGCCTTGTCGCTCTGCGCCGAATCGCTGAATCCGCGCGCCAGCGCGAGGTACGACTCGCCGATCCAGTACTGGGCGCTGCCGGCCAGCTCGTGATCGGGGTAGCGCCGGAGGAACTCGCGAAAGCCCGCGATCGCGAGCGAGTAGCTGCCCTTGCTGAAGTCGATGTACGCCGCCTGATAGATGTCCTGCGGCTGCAGCGACGCAGCCGCGGGACGCTGCGGTGTTACCGCGACGGCGCCCGGGGCCGCGGCTCCAGGAGACGCCGGCGCGGCGGATCCCGACGGAGCCGCTGACGAGGAACGGGGCACCGCCGATCCCGACATCAGGGGCGGCGCCTGGCTCGTGCGAAGCTGCCGGGTCAGCGTGTCGAGCCGCGTCGCGAGCTCGTCCACGCGCCCGGTGAGCGTCGTCAGCGTCTCGCTCAGGCTGTCAACCTGACGATTGAGCGCCGCGACCTGCTTTTCGCTCTCGCCGCCCGGGCGATTCTTGATCTGCGCCGAGACGGCGTCGGCGTCGGCCTTGGCGCGCGTGGCGGTCTGCTGCGCCGCCGCTATGTCCTGACGAATCTGGAAGAGATCCTGCTGAGTCGCGACACCAGTGACTTCCTGGACCCCGGCGCAACCGGCGAGCGACAGGACGACGCCGAGGAGGAGCGCGAGCCTCCTCCCTGGAATGTCACGCGGGCTCAGCGCGGCTTGACCAGAAAGTGCGCGCGGCGGTTCTTGGCATAGCACGAATCGGTCTTCTCGTTGCAAACCGGCCGCTCCTCACCGTAGCTGATGATCGTGATGCGGTTGGCCTGGATGCCCTGCGAGACGAGGTAGTTCATGGTCGCCTTCGCGCGCCGCTCGCCGAGGGCCAGGTTGTACTCGTTGGTGCCGCGCTCGTCGCAGTGGCCCTCGATCAGCACCAGGTTCTCGGCGTTCGACTTCAGCCACGAGGCGTTGGCGTCGAGCGTCTTCGCGTCCTCGGGCCGGACATCGTACTTGTCGAAGTCGAAATGGATGTCCTTGAGGGCGTCGACGGCAGTGAAATCCTTCGGTGAAGGCCGCGGAGCCGCCGGTCCGGCGAGCGGCGCGGGTGCTGCCGGGGCGGCGGTGCTCGGCGCCGCGGATGGCGACGGCGCTTGCGGCGCCGCGGCGCGTGGCGTCGGCTCGGGGGCAGGGGCGGCCGCGGACGTCGCCGTCGTTGCGGGCTTCTTCGCGCAACCGCTGATGACGAGACCCATCAGTAGCAGCGATGACAACGTTACGTACGCAGCGCGAATCAGCATGACGTCCCCCTTGGCCTCCGCTTTGAGGTCAACTTTCGGGTCACAATCCTATCACGGTAGGCGTGGCGACCATGAGGGACTTGTGGCCTCGTTAGTCCCTTGAGTGACCTGGGTCGTCGTCTGTCCGTCGACCGTCAAGAAGAATAGCTGCCAGCGCCCGGTGCGGTTCGACTGAAAGGCGAGATGACGTCCGTCGGGCGCCCACGTCGCGCTCTGATTGTCGCCTTGACCGCTCGTGAGCTGGCGCGGGCTCGAGCCGCCCGGGCTGATCGCCCAGAGATCGTGCGTGCCCGACCGCTGGGTGTAGACGATGGGATCGCCCTTCGGCGACCAGCGGGGCTGCGTATGAAAGCCGCCCGAGGTGAGCTGGCGGACGTTGCCGCCGTCCTTGTCCATGACGAAGATGCGCGGCTGTCCCGCGCGGTCGGAGACGAACGCGATCTGCTGGCCGCTCGGTGACCACGTCGGCTCGGTGTCGATCCCGGCGTGGCGCGTGAGACGCTGTAGCACGCCGGTCGCCAGCGTGAGCACGTAGATCTCTGGATTCCCGTCCTTCGAGAGCGTGAGTGCCAGGTAGCGCCCGTCGGGGCTCCAGCCCGGAGACGAGTTGATGCCCACGAACGAGGCGAGCGTCTGCACGGGACGCTGTCGCTCGAAAGGGAAGAGCCGGAAGAGGTCGGGATAGCCGTTCATGAACGAGGTGAACGCGATCGAGCGCGCGTCCGGGCTCCACGCCGGCGAGAGATTGATCGACGCGTTCCGGGTCGCGTTCGCGGCGGCCGCCCCGTCGTAGTCCGCGACGACGATCTCCTTGGAGCCGGGCGGCCCCACCACGTACGCCATCTTCGTGTCGGCGACTCCCGCCTCGCCGGTGAACTGGAGCACGATCTCGTCGGAGATCCTGTGCGCCAGGCGTCGCGACTGCGGCGCCGGCGACTCGAACTTTCGCGACGCGATCAGGCGGTGCTCCGGCGTCGTCAGGTCGTAGAGGCGCATCTCGGCCTCGAGGCGATCGCCGCGGGTGGCTACGAGCCCGTGCACGCCCGCATGGGCGCCAGCGGCCGCGAACGCGCTCCACGTCTGGGCGAGCGCCGCCGGGTTGTTGGCGGGAATAGAGCCCGTCGCCGCGACGACGCTGAAGAACCCGGAGAGCGTGAGATCGTTGCCGATCACCGAGGCGAGGAGCTTGGGAACCGCGGTGTCGGTGCCGGAAAGGAGCGTGAAATCGGGGACCGCGATGTTGATCTTCTTACTCTTGTCGCCTCCGGTGATGTTGATGTACACATCGACGGCCTGGGCTCGCGCCGCAGGCGGCGGGGCCCAGAGCGCGAGCGGCGTGACGGCGGCGAGCGCGAGCAGCAGAGCGGCGGCGGCGAGGCGTCGCACCAATCATCCCCCTGTCGGATCGAAGACGAACTGCAGGCCGATCCTCAGCACGGGTTTCTTGAAGTCGTCGGGAAGCGGAGGGAACGGGCTGGCGTCGTTGATCGCGCGGAGCGCAACCTGGTCGTAGTACGCGTTGCCCGAGCTCCGGTCGATCGTCGCGACGTTGAGCCGGCCGTCGCGCCGGATCTCGAAGACGATGGCCGGCTGCTGCCCGGGAATGGCGCGCCCTACCCACTTCTCCTGGATCTTTCCCTGGATCTGCCGGATGTACCAGGCGTACGGAAAATCGGAGACGCTCAGCGTGAGGGGACCGGATCCGGTCGCCGTCCCCGAGGCGGCGCCGAGCGGCGGGGGCGGCGGCGACGGCGGCGCGGCCGCGGCATCGCGCCGGATCGGCGTTTGCGGCGCCGTCGTCGGTGTGGTGCTGGCGGTCTGGGGCAGCTCCTTCTCGGTAGGGCGCGGCGGGGCGGGCGAGCGGCTGGGCAAGCTTCGATCGGGCAGCCCGACGGAATTTCGCTGCGGCAGCTCGCGCGAAGGCAGATCGCGGGCCGGCAGGTCGCGCGGGGCCTCGCGAGTGGGCAGCTCGGTCGGCGGCGGCTTGACCGGTGCCTCCTCGACGCGCGGAGCCGTCGGGGCGCCGCCTGGGGAGCCGATGGCCGCGACGCTTGGCGTCAGCACGACGAACACGGGCTTCGTCCGTGTGTTGGTCCACATCGACGCGCTCATGATGACGATCGCGAAGAACGCCACGTGGGCGATCGCGGACACGACTGCGGGAGCCAGCGGCAGCCGCAGCCGCCCCAACGCTGGCCCGATGTGGAAGGTGGCGGGAAGAGCCACGGCCAGCGCCGAGGTCTCAGCGCTCCCGAGCCGGCTCGGTCACCATGCCGAGTCGCTCGATGCCCGCGCGACGGACGCGGTCCATCGTCTCCACGACCACGCCGTACGAGAGCCCGGCATCGGCCTTGAGGTACAGAGTCTTGTCGGTTCGGGTGGCGAAAGCCTGACGCAGCGCGCCCTCGAGACCGTTGGGCGGCACTCGCCGGTCGTTCAGGAAGAGCGACTGATCCTTGGTGACCGTGAGGACCATGCGCTCCTCGACGGCGGTCGGCTTCGACGAGGCCTTCGGCAGGTTCACGTCGATCCCGCGGTACATCATCGGGGCCGTCAGCATGAAGATCAGCAGCAGGACGAGTACGACGTCGACCAGCGGGATGATGTTGATCTCGGCGAGGTTGGTGCCGATCCGACGCGTGTCCGACGACTCGGTTCTAAACGCCATCTTTCGCCGCGCGCCCCGCCTTGGCAACGGGCCGGCTCAGGACGTTCAGGAGATCCATCGTGAAGCCCTCCATCTCGACGGCCCAGTGCTTCACGCGATTGACGAAGTAGTTGTAGCCGATGACCGCCGGGATGGCGGCGCCGAGGCCCGCGGCGGTCGCGATCAGCGCCTCGGAGATTCCGGGCGCGACGACGGCGAGGCTCGCCGAGCCCTGGGCGCCGATCCCGTGGAACGCCGCCATGACGCCCCACACCGTGCCGAACAAGCCGATGAACGGTGTCGCGCTGGCGGTGGTCGCGAGGAACGGCAAGTAGTGCTCGAGGCGGGCAACCTCGAGCGCCGACGCGCGCCGCAGCGCCCGATTGACGGCCTCGAGGCGGTCGCCGCCGAGGCCCTCGTCGAAATCGTCGAGCACCTTGTCGAGGACCTCGGGGATCCCCGAGACCTCCTGATAGGCCGCGAAATAGAGCTGCGCGAGAGGGCTCTGCCGGAGCCGCCGCGCCGCCGTATGCACGACCGAGGTGCGCCGGGCCTCGCGGAAGACCCGTAAAAACTCGATCGTCTGCCGGCGAACCCGCCGGAACTGGAACGCCTTCTCGACGATGAGCGCCCAGCTGACGATCGAGAAGATCATCAGCACGATGAGAACGCCCTTCGCGATCGGGCCGGAATTCCAGACGAGGCCCAGGACCCCAGAGCTCAACGAATCACTCGGCACGGGCACTCCTTAGGTTTGCGTTCAGCACGGCTAAGGCATTATAACCACATCCGTGCGGCACGCCGTCGTCCTCCCGCTCCTTTTGGCCGCGATCGGCGTGGGCGTGCCCGTCGCCGCGGCCGAGGACAGCCGGGTTGCCGTCGAAGCCTTCGTGGCTCGGTTCTCCGATGTCCGGATCGGCGACGTCGTCATCGATCAGAACCTCAGCGTGTACCTCCCGGACGGGCAGCGTCCCTATCTGTCCGGCGAGCAGCGCATGTTCCTCAAGGTCCCGCAGCGCCAGCGCGTCGAGCAGACCCTGGACGGTCAGCGCGAGATCCAGATCACCGTCGGCAACAAGGTCTGGGTCCGGCGAGCCGATGGGCGGGTGGTCGAGCTCCCCGCCGTGGAGCCGTTGCGAACCCTCCCGACCGTCCTGGTCCCGGTGAAGCGGCGAGCCGAGGAGTTGCTCGCCGAGTGGCGGGCGCGGGGCGTGCGGACCGACGTGAGCCATGCCACGCGCGTGGGCACACGGACGGTGACGGTGATCGGCGCCCGCCCAGGCGACCGCGACATCCCGGCCGTGTGGCTCGACCCGGACTACGGCGTCGTCCGGCTCGTTACCCGTGAGCGGCTGCCGAACGGAGCCAAGCTGGTCGACCTCACGCTCTCCGAGCACCGGCCGCTGGCGGGCCGACTCTATTTTCCGTATCGCCAGGAGATGTTCGTCGACGGCAAGCTCCTCATGCTGTTCATGGTCCGCTCGATCGCGATCAACACGAATCCGGCCGACTCCCTCTTCGAGCCAGCGAGCCTGAAGGCCCGCTGATGCACTTCGCGTTTCTCGGGACCTCCGGCTCGATCCCGTCGGCCGTACGTGACACCACGTCGATCGTCGTCGCCGCGGCCGAGGGCGCCGTGCTACTCGACTGCGGCGGAAGCCCGATCCAGAAGCTCCGGCGCGTCGGCGTCGACCCGCTGGCGCTGGTCGCGGTGGTGATCACCCATATCCATCCCGACCACTCGTACGGGCTGCCGGCGCTCGTCAGGAATCTGGCCGTGCTCGGGCGCCGGACGCCGCTGACCATCTACTGTCGGCCGGAGCACGTCGAGCCGCTGCAGAGCTTGCTGACGCTGTTCAACACGCTCGAGCGGCCCGGGATGTTCAAGCTCACCGTCCGCGCGATCGAGCTGGCGGACAATGCGCCTCTTCTCGACCTGGGCCCCCTGGACTTGCGGACCTCGCCGAACGATCACGGTGCCATGCCCAACTTCGCCGTGCGTGTGGATGTCGCCGGGCGCCCTGGGTTCGTCTACTCGTCCGACACCCGGCCCTGCGACACCGTGATCGCGCTCGCCCGCGGCGTCGACACGCTCGTTCACGAGGCGACCTATTCCGAGCGCGATCCCGGGCGCGCCGGCGGCCACGCGCACTCGACGGCCGCCGAGGCCGGCGAGGTCGCCGCACGCGCGGGCGTGCGCCGGCTGATCCTCACGCACATCGGCGCGGAGTACCACGACGCGATCGAGGCGCTCGCCGAGGAGGCGCGCAAACGGTTCAGCGGTGAAGTCGAGATCGGCCGAGAGCTCGTGCCTTACCCGCTGTGACGCGGCGTGGCGATCGCGAGACGAAGCGGTTGCCGGCGATCCAGAAGCGCAGGCGCAGCTCGCGGGCGCGCGTGATACCGATGCGCGGTCCAGAGGCGACGCGAAACGCGCGCGGGACGTCGGGGGGCTCGACGATGAGCCGCCCGCGGGTGAGGTCGGCACCGTTGTCGCCGAGGACGATACCGAGCGCGCGCGTGAGATTGCCGGGGCCGCTGGCCAGTCGCGCCTGATCGGGCGAGACGCCGCGCCGTTTCGCCATAGCCGATTGGCCGCGAATCGGCTCCACCGCGCGAATGAGCACGCACCCGGGCCGTCCGGCCGGGCCGGCGATCGCGTTGAGGCAGCGGTGAATTCCGTAGTTCAGGTAGACGTACGCAAAGCCCCCGTCGCCGTAAAAGAGCGCGTGGCTGCCGGGCCTGAACGCCGCGTGGGAGGCCGCGTCCTCCGGTCCGAGATACGCCTCGGTCTCCACGATCCGGCCCGCCGTGACGACGCGCCTGCGCCGCGTGACGAGGACGCAGCCGAGCAGGTCGCGCGCGACGAGGCGCGCCGGCCGCCGGTAGAAGCGCCGGGGCAGCGGCACCTAGCCGAGACGCTCGGTGACGAGGCGCTTGAGCGAGTCGTAGTCGAAGGCGACCCCGACCCGGCTGGGCGGCTCCGCTTCGGTCTTCAGGCCGGTCTCGCTGATGATCGCGCAGAAGACTTGCGCCGGATCGAGCCGCCTCTCCGCGAGGAGCCGGGCGAGGACGGCCAGGGTGGCGACGCCGGTCGGCCCGGCCCAGACGCCCTCGACGCGCGCCAGCCGGTGCTGCATCGCGAGGATCTCGTCGTCCTCGGCGTCGCCGGCGATGCCCTTGCGCTCGCGGAGGAGCCGCAGCACCCACGCGCCCTTCTTGCCCGGATCGCCGGCCGCCAGGCCCTCCGCCACCGTGTAGCCGATCTTGAGAGGCGTGATGACCGTGCCCTCACGAAACGCGCGCGCGACGGCGTTGGCCCGCGTCGCCTGGGCGGCGATCATCAAGGGCGCGCGCTCGATCCAGCCCGCCTCGCGAATCTCGCGAAAGCCGCGGGCCACCGCGATGAAGGTCTCGCCCACCGC
>Ga0075433_10003059_pt1 | contig 12853 bp, 10 predicted proteins | sample RhiMethybrSRZTD2_FD_75299 | JGI IMG/M metagenome (GOLD analysis project Ga0075433, IMG submission 75299) | Populus rhizosphere microbial communities from Tennessee, USA - Rhizosphere MetaG P. TD hybrid SRZTD2 | ecosystem: Host-associated > Plants > Roots > Rhizosphere > Soil | place: USA... | reverse complement strand
CGGGCCCCGCGTCCGTGCCGAGCCTCCACGTCGTTCCATCCGCGCCGACGCCCACGTCCGTCGCCGTCACGCTCATCGATGAATACGACATCGCGGGAGCCGGAGCGGGTGCCGGAGCGGGAGCGGGAGCCGGAGGCGCCGGGGGCGCTGCCGGCGCCGCGGGTGTCGGAGCCGCGATCGCGGTTCCGGGAGGAGCCGGCGAAGTCGGAGTGGGGGGCGGCGGCGAAGTCGGTCGCGGGGGTCGCCGCGAATGGCCGGGGGGAACCTTCTCGCCCGGCGTGACCGGCGGAGGTCCTGCCTCGCTCGCGACCATGAATAGAAAAGCTGTTTGCGGGACCGCGACGGAAGCGTCCAGGCGAGGCGCGACCAGCAGAGTCACGACGCAAGCAATGAACGCCAGGTTCCGACCCGATTTCGACTGGAGCATTGTCGCTCCTGCTCTTTCCCCGCGCGTCCTGGTCAGCGTGCAGGTTTTCGGACGAGGATCATATGACTGCCCGTGACCTCCGGCCTGGCGGACATCGACTATTCCGCGTCGTGCGGACCCGTTGCGGCCCTCCGGGCCCATTTATCGAATGCCAATATATTACTTGACGGCAGTCGATAAATAGCTTATTGATATTCGATATCTGAGGAGGTAGTGAATCATGTCCAGGTCAGCCTCGTCAACCGCCGCGCTGCCGATCGCGTACGCCGTGCTGCGGATCCTCATCATCGCGAACTGGCTGATGGGCGTCGCGATCCTCGCTCTGCTGGTTGTCATGCCCAACGAGCAATGGATCATGAGCGCTTTCAAGCTCCCCCCATCGCCCGACGCCGAGCGGGTGGTCATGGGCCTGCGCGCGGTCGCGGTTCTCGGTCTCGCCGTGGTTCCGCTCAATTACATCGTCCTCAAACGGCTGCTGGCGATCGTCGAGACGGTTCGCGCCGGCGACCCGTTCGTCGCCGCGAACGCGTACCGTCTGCAGGCGATCGCCTGGGCGCTGCTCGCGCTGCAGCTTTTGAGCGTCGTCATCGGCGCGATCGCCAAAGCCGTTTCGACTCCGGCGCATCCGGTCCATCTCGACGCCGGCTTTTCGATCAACGGCTGGCTCGCCGTGCTCCTCACGTTCCTGCTGGCCCGCGTGTTCGCGCAGGGCGCGCTGATGCGCGAAGACCTCGAAGGCACGGTGTGACATGGCGATCGCCGTCACGCTCGACGACGTGCTCCACGATCGGCGGATGACGCTGACCGAGCTCGCGGATCGGATCGGAATGACGCTGGCCAACCTCTCGATCTTGAAGACCGGCAAGGCGCGCGCGATCCGCTTCTCGACGCTCGATGCGATCTGCGAGGCGCTGTCGTGCCAGCCTGGCGACCTTCTCCGGTTTGAGACGGAGTAAGCAGAGCGCGAGCGACAATCCTGGCCCAGTTCAAGACGTGAGCGGCGCTGCTCCTGGGCGCGTTGGTCGGCGCCCTACTTTCTCAGGAGCCTCCAGGTCCATGTTCGGGTCCGTTTCGCGATTCCAAGAGCGCCAACGTTCTCACCCGATGCGATCAGGCTGGCGAGGCGCAACCCGCATCAGCGGATGAGTTTGTTGGTTCCCGGTGGATCGGTAGAAAGATCGGAACGCCGGAAAACGGGTTCGAGTCCCAGACGGCCCACCGCTCCGAGCACCGCGTCTACGGGGTCGCTGTCCTCACGTTCCACGACGCGGAAATCCAGTCCGCGGGCGCGCCTGTCGCGAGCTGCGGTCGGTACTCGACCGTTACCTTGCCGAAAGAGAGGCTCACGCTCTCGCTCGGTCGCTCTCCCGCGCCCGACAGCTGCAGCGCGCTGACGATCACGTCTTCGAGGGTGATCCGAACGTACTCGAACTGATCGCCCCCGCCTTTGCGCACCGTCAAGACTGCTTTGGGGACGTGAGTGCCCGTCGCCACGAGCTCGAACAGCTTCGGCGTCGCGGAATCGGCGACCTTCATCAGGGTCAGGTCGGTGATGGACACCCTGCCGGCGGACATACCCGTGCGGGTCGCAATCGCCCGCGGATTGCTCGCTCCCCAGCTCCACGACAGGATGTCGATCTCCCCTTCGTGGCGCGCCGCCGTCGACTCACCCTTGATCTCACCGAGTTTCAACGACACCGAGTCGCCCCGCGCCGGTGCGGCGACCACGAGGATGAGGAAGGAAATCCCGAGGCCAAACCGTGCTGAACGTCGCAGCATTCTTGTCCCCCTTTGTGTCTCCGACTAGAGCACGGCCCCCGTCTTTACCGCGCGAGTTTTTGTCAGAAACCTGTCGAAATTCGGCAATCCGTGGATAGTGATTGTGAGCACGGCAACTCAGATCGCTGACAACAAAGGACTTGCAACGGTATCTCTTGCCGTGTCCCGGGGCACCCGGCTTGCTCCTCTCACCTGATGCCGATCAACCAATTCTCGAGGGAGCCATGCCGCGTCGTGCGGGAAATATCGGTCGCAAGTGCCTCGACGCACGCGAAGCCCGTTCAGGTGAAGGGGGCTTCACGATCATCGAGGCGCTCGTCGCCACCCTCCTCACCACGATGGTCGGGATCGGCCTCTACACGCTGCTCGACTCGTCCAATCGCCTGACGAAGCAGGAAACGAACGTCGCCGTCGCGCAGCAGTCGGCGCGGACCAGCATGTCGGAGCTTGCGCGGGTGGTCCGGCAGGCGCGCGCGGGCCAGCTCTTCTACGGCAACGCGATCCTTCCGATCGCCAACAACAGCCCGGGCGGCACGAGCGTCACGGACATCGCCGGAGCGAGCCACTACATCCGGAAGGGAACGGACGTGATCGCCGTGCGAGGCGTCCTGCAGGGGGACCGCTACGGCGTCACCGGCGGAGACGTCACGTGCGGCTCCATTCCCTGCAGCGTGAACGCTCCGATGACGATCACGATCCGCGCGACGTCCAAGAACGGAATCGTCAATTTCCCGAGCGGAGGCGTTCCGACGCTCGCGAGCCGCAATCGCCCCTTCTACTTCGCGGTCGTCTACGGAACCCTCCAGACGGTCACGATCTCCGGCACCGATTTCCTGATCCCGCTCTACTACGTCGGCGTCGTCGACACGACGGGCAGCTGGTACACGAGCACGGCCGACACGTTCACGTTCACCATGGACCCGCGGGACACGGGCGCCCGCAAGCTCGACGCCGTCGACGGAGTCGTGCGCGAGCTCGTCCAGAGCCCTTACTCGTGCGGGCCCGTCGACGAGATCCTCTTTTTCGTCGACGAAGGCCCGACCAACGCCACGACGAGCCGGCTCGACACGCATCCCTCCCTCGCCGAGGCGATCCTCGATCCCTCGACGGGGCGCTACGACGTCCAGCCCCTCGTGGACGAGGTCGAGGACTTCCAGGTCGCGTATGGAATCGACGGCGCCGACGGATCCGCCCACGATCACGGCATCTCGCCGGTCCTGTTCGACAAGAGCGCCGCCGGGAAGGACGAGTGGGTCGGCAACGTCGCGACGGAGGTCGAGAACGGACTGACGATCTCGACGACCGACCCGCACTTCGTCGACGCCTTCCTCGACCGGACGGTCTCGCCCGGAGTCCCGAACCTTTTCTCGCCGGCGGCTCCGGCCCTCCGCTCGGTCTGGCTTTCGCTCGTCGTGAAGGCGGCGGACCCCGACTACGGCTACACCGGGCCCGGCGCCCGGGGGATCCAGATCCTCGATTCGACGTCGGTGTCCTTCTCGAGCCCGTCGATCACGGGTCTGACTTACCGGCGGCGCGAGACGAGCCTCGCCGTCTCTCTTCGGAACTTCCAGTGAGGGCGTTCCGACCTCGCCGGGCCCGCAAGGAGGAAGGCTTCGCGCTGTTCCTCGCGATGCTTCTCCTGCTCGTTCTGACCGTCCTGGGCCTCTCGCTCATGTTCGTCTCTTCGACCGAGAACAATCTCTCCAGCAACGAGACCAAGGTCTCGAAAATCTTCTACGCGGCGTCCTCCGGAATCGACTTCGCGACCGCTCGGCTCGCGGCCCAGCCGTCCTATGCGGGAGGAACGATGCCGGTCGGCATCTCGAGCCATTACGGCTCGGGCGTCCCGAACGACATCCAGGTGGTCGTGAGCCGGCCGATCGTCGCCGGTCACGGAATCCGCCCCGGCGACCAGATCGAGTCTCATGGCACCGCTTACGGCACCACTCAGATCGTCGAGAACTTCTACGACCTGACCTCTGGAGCCCAGTCGGCCGCGATTCAGGCGACGAAGACCATCTCCGCCGAGATCGGCGTGTATCCGCAGCCGCTCCGGCTGCCCGACCTTCCCCCGGAGCTGCCATGAGAACCGTCCTTCGACTTTCCGCCGCGCTCGCGCTTTCCGCCGTCGCGGCCGCGCTCTCCGCCGACGACAAGGACCTTCTCGTCCGGACGGACGCGCCGTCGAACGTCATGATCGTCTTCGGAAACTCCCAGACGACGACGCAGCCCATCGTGGGCTCGACGAGCGCGTGGGACGGCGACGCCGACTCCCCGGCGAGCAAGCTCGGCGCCGCGAAACGCGTCGTTTCCCGCTTCGTCTCCGACAAGGCGGGCCAGTTCAACTTCGGGCTGACGACGTTCGCCCACAACCCGAACGCGGGCTCGATCTCGATCACCCGAAAGCACTGGCTCTACGCGCCGCTCACCGTCGACTTTCCGCTGGACTCCTGGAAGGAGCCGATCGGGACGATCGGACGCTGGGGCGTGCTCGAGAGCGGGCCGTGCACGAGCCTGAGCGTGCCGGCCTGCAGCGATCGATCGCCCTCCTACATCACGCTGCCGGCTCAGGCGACGGTGGTCGGACCATTCTTCGGCGCGCTCGGCGCTTCGACCGCGTTCATCTATTTGAACGGGACGTCTTCCACGGCGACGCAGCGGATTCGGATGACGCTGACCCGCGGAAAATACGGTGACGCCTTCACCGACGGCACGCTGGCGATTCCGTCGGTTCTCCTCCCGGTTCCGCACTCGATGGAGGTCACGAAGGAGTATCAGCTCAAGGTTGCCGGCAACTGGATCACTCAGCTCCTGACTCCCGGCGGAAGCCCCGGGACGGCGGTGGTTCTCTATGCACCTCCGGCTTCACTCCCGACCGACCTGTTCTTCCGGACCGGGACAGACGCGGGGAAGGCGATCGGGTTCCTGAGCGACCGCCAGAACGACTTCGACGTCAACGCGAACTGCTCCGGCTGGCTGTTTCAAACGAACTCCGCGCCCCTGCCGCTCGTGAAGATCCCGAAGGATTACCTGTCGGGGGCGACGTGTGCGCCCGTCCAGAACGCGATTCCTTGCATCTCGCGGCTCCTCCGGCCGCAGGCGGAGCTCGTCCACTACGATCAGACGACCGGCGCCTACACACTCAAGGATCCCGACAACCCGGGGTACGGCGGCTCGGGCAGCAAATACGCCGACGGCTGCAACTCCGCCCTGATGGGCGCCGTCAACGCCGGGCTCGACGTCACCGAGAACCAGATCATCCTGACGACGCGAAACGGCTCGCAAGCCCCTCTGAAGGATCTCCTCGACAACGTTTACGACTATTTCAGCAACCCTGCGATCGACGGATTCCAGAACGGCCGCCGGACGGACGACCCGAACAAGGCGTGCCGCAACTCCGCGGTCATTCTCATCTACGACAACTTCAACGGGTGCCAGAACGACAGCTGCAACTTCCTGACGGGCCATGTCCTGACGAAACTGAAGCAGATCGGAGTGCCCGTCTACGTGATCGGTTTGGGCTCGAGCGCCGTCGGGACATCGAGCACGGGAGTGTGCATCGCTCAGAATTCCGGCGCCATCCTGCCGGACGGCACCGTCGGTTACTTTCCGGTAACAAACGCGGACGACCTGTATCTCGCGCTGTCCGACATCGCTTCGTTTGTCAACGAGACCTCGAAGGACTTCGCGTCCTCGACGGTGTCATCGGTGCAGGCGGGCGGCGCCCAGATGGTTTACCTCGCGACGTTCAACGCCGCAAAGAACCGCTCAATCTGGAACGGCCGCATCAACGGCTACCGTCTCGACTCGAGCGGCAACCTGCAGATGGGCCAGAAGACCATCCGGGACCCGAACGACCCGGACAACGGCCTGACGCTGCCGACGCCTTCAAACGATCCCGCCTCGCTCCTCTGGAACGCGGGCGAGAACCTCGCACACACGCCCGGCACGGGGGCCACGGATCCCACGGCGATCCTCTCCCCGGGCGCGGCGATGTCGTCGGGAACCTACATCGACAACTCCAACGACACGGTCACGAAAATCCCGACGCACTACTACCCGGGCCGCAAGATCGTGTTCTCGCTTCCGCAGTCGATCGCGAGTCCGCTCTTGACGCTCCCGCTTCCCACGGTCGCGGCGATTCCCGAGGTCCGGCAAGACCTGACTTACTCCCCCGCCGCGCCGTGGTGGATCACCCTGAAAACGCTGCTGAGCCCGCAACTCTCTCCCCCATCGATCCTGGCGACCCTGATCCCCGACCTGGACGCCGGGAATTCGCTTCGGTTCCTCTGGGGAGATCGGGACGCCGTGATCACGGCGGAAGAGGCGAACCAGCGCTACCTCGGCCTGAAGCTCGGTGACGTATTTCACTCGAACCCCATCATCGTCGGGCCGCCCGCCCACTTCGCCTACTACGACAAGAATCTCCACGGTTACCAGGCCTTCCGCACGACCTATCGGAAGCGCCGCCGCGTCCTCTTTGCCGGCGCCAACGACGGCCTCCTCCACGCATTCGACGTGGGCGTCTACGGAAGGGATCCGTCCGTCTGCCCGGCGCTCTCCGGCGCCTGCTTCGACCTCGGGACGGGCGCCGAGCTCTTCGCGTTCGCGCCGCGGTCGGTCCTTCAGATCTTGAAGCCCCTGAAGGATGCCGTGGGGGCGCAGACTAAGAAGACCGAATGGACGGTGGACGGCGCTCCCGCCGCCGCCGACGTCTTCATCGACTCGAGCCACTCCGGCACTCCCGTCCCGGAGGACCGGTCCTGGCACACCCTTCTCGTCATGGGCATGCGGGAAGGCTCCAACTTCGTGGGCCAGGGCGGCGTCTCGCCCCTCGATACCCAGGGGAGCTACTTCGCGCTGGACGTCACTCAGCCCGACGAGCTCGTCGCCGATGCCAATGGCGTCGTCGGGCCGCCCGCGGGCGCCGGAAACTTCCTCGCGCCGAAGTGCCTGAACGCCTCCGGCGACTCGAGCTGCGGTAAGGACGCCGCCGACAGTGGCGTCCGGACGCGGCAGCCCGCCCGGCCGTGGCCGACGGTCCTCTGGGAGATCGTCGACACGGGCGACCAGGACGTCGCCCCCTCGGCGGGAGCGGGGTACCCGGACATGGGCGAGACCTGGTCGAAGCCGGCGATCGGGCGCGTCAAGGTCTGCACGGCCAACTGCGGCAACACGACGACGCCGTTTCCGGTCATCGAGGATCGCTACGTCGCGATCTTCGGCGGAGGCTTCGACCGGCAGAGGATGAACCGCCGGGGCAACTGGATCTACATGATCGACGTCGAAACCGGAAAGACGCTCTACCGTGCGAACTCGAGCTGCGGGATCAACTCGGGAGCCGCCGGGTGCGTCCCCGTGTACTTCGGCTCCGTTCCGTCCGAGCCCGCGGCCCTCGACGTCAACGAGGACGGCTACCTCGATTACGTCTACACGGGGGACCTCAAGGGACGTCTCTGGCGCATCGATCTGACCAACCTGCGCCGCCTCGCCTCGCCCTCGACCGGCCGCTTCGACAACCAGCTGGATCTCTCGGCCGGATCGGGTCGTCCCTTCCTGGTGTTCGAGGCTCCGCAGCCCGTGGCGCCCGCGACACAACCCTATTACCCGATCTACTATCGGCCGACCGCAATCTCACTCGGGTTCGACGCCAACGCGCGGCCGGCGATCGGGCTCGCATTCGGGACCGGCGACCGCGACGACGTTCTCGCGGCTCTGGAACCCCAGAGCCTGAGCTTCAAGCAGCGCTTCTACTTCGTCGCCGACGTGGCCAACGACTCGAAGCGCACCGAAGCGGACCTGCTTCGGATCGCCTCCTCCACCGCGGCGAAGGCGGCCACGCTCCCGGCCAAGGGTTGGTACCTCGAGCTCTCCAACGGAGAACGAGCGATCACGGACTCTCTCGCGATCCGCGGCACGATCGCGTTCGCCACCTTCAATCCGATCGATGCGGCGGGCGCGCGCGACTCGTGCAACAACTTCAGCAGCTGCAACAGCCGAAGGGGGACCGCCCGCTACTACAAGGTCTCCTACTCGACGGGCGACCCGGTCGCGGGCACTGACCGGGGCGAAACGCAGCCCCACGCGAGCTTCCTGACCAACCCGGTTCTCTATACGTCGGAAGACCAGAGCTCCCACATCATCTACACGTCCGACAACGAGGTGAAAATCGACCTGGTGCCGGGCGGAACGCGGACGAACCTGAAGGACTGGGAAGAGGACGACCGGCCCCGCTAACTGGCCCAAATTCCGGCCGCGCGCTCGCCGACGCCGAATGCGACGTCCCGAGCGCGCCCGACCGACAGGCCGCGGCGTCGAGCCGGGGCTCAGCGGCGGGTCCGCTCGCCGCCAACGTCCAACCTCCAAGGTCGGGGAATCGGCAAGGTCTGTCCGGTTTCTGTACATAAGACCTTTTTGTCACCAAGGCCTCCCCGGAAGTACCAATCCGTGCTCGTTCGAACGTCTAGATTTTTATTCAAAATCCGTAATATCAAAGGGTTAGCGTCTTCAATGGGTGCGGCACTCCACTTGCTCTGAGTGGTGGTCGTTAGACCAAAGTCGTAAGACGAAGAGCTAGCAGGAAAGGAAGGCGACCGGTGGGCAATACCGCACGGACAGCTTCGGGTCATCGCCCGCAGGCGGGCTTCACTCTCATCGAGACCATGATCGTCTTCGCACTTTCGGGCCTGGTCGCTCTCGTCGCGCTTCCGGCCGCGGGAAAGATCATCCGTCACTCCCGGGACTTCGGCGCCCTGGCGAGCATGCGCCAGGTTCTCGCCGCCGCCCGGCTTCAGGCCGTCAAGAACGGCGCCAACATCGTCGTCGAGATCACCCAGACGCCGGAGAAGCAGATCCGGCTCCGGACGTTCCGGGATCGTGCGAACGACACAGCCTCTCCGCTGCCTGCAGACGAACTCGCGGCAGCGGGCAACTTCGTGCAGGACTCCTTCGCGGGCAAGCCGGGCAACAACGAGCCGACGCTCTCGGACTTTACCGTCACGTCGGGCATCTTCCTCTGGAAGCAGGGCGGCACGAAGAGCGACCTCGACGCCGCCGCCGCTTTCGACAAGTACGCCGGGGACGCGAGTCTGGTGAACCGGATCGTCTTTCTTCCCAACGGCGGGATCGTCCCTCCCCAGGCTTCCGACAGCGGCCTGCCGACGACCGCGGGAGGCCGCGGCATCTACTTCGCGGACGGAGACGGGAAAAATTTCTTCCGCATGACGATCGACAGCAACCTCTCCGGCAAATTCCGGATCGACAAGTACATGCCGGGAACCGGCTACGTATCGAGCGGTTGGACGTGGAGCTAGGCATGGCGCGGGGAAGCGCCTGGCCCGGACGTATCCGGAAGCCGAAGGGGCCGGACGTGCGGGTGAAACGGCAGCGAGGCATGACGATCATCGAGGTGCCGGTCGCGCTGACGATGCTCGGATTCGGGCTCCTCGCGATGGCGCCCGTCTTCACCGGCGCCGTTCGAACCAATGCCTCCGCGAACCAGCTCACCAACGCCAACACGCTCGCGCGCGAGAAGATGGAGGAGCTGATCGGCTTCCCGTCCACGGATCCGCGCCTCGCGATCGAAAACGGGAAGAACGCGGCCGGTCCGACCGGGACGACCATCGCCGGTGCGAGCGTCGGCGTCTGCGATTCGGTCCCGGGCTCGAGCCCCGCTCGAAGATGGTGCGACAACGACCTGCCGCTCTGGTACAAGCCCTCGACCGGAGCCACATCTTCGGCGACGACGAGTCCCGGCCTCGGCTGGTTCTCGTATCCCTACACCCGCACCTACACGATCGAGGGGTATCGCGAAGACCTGACGACCCGCATCACCGCCCCGGGAACCTTCGGAGTCAAACTCCTGACCGTGGTCGTGCGGCCGACGAGCGGTCCCTTTCCGGGACTGCGCCAGACGACCCAGTCCGTCTACGTGAGGTTCCGCGATGCCAGCCCGAGCTAGGCTCCCGGGCGCCGAGGCGACCCATCGGTCGGGCGAGACGGGCGTGACCCTCGTCGAGACCATGGTCGCGGTCGTCGTCATGACGGCGATCCTGATCGGTCTCTACGCGCTCCTCGACTCGTCGAACAAGCTCGCCAAGCAGGAGACCAACGTCGCGGAGGCCCAGCAGTCGGCCCGGGTCGGAATCTACGAGCTCTCACGATTGATCCGACAGGCGCGGGTCGGACAGCTCTACTACGGAAACGCCGTTCTGCCGGCCGTGAACAACGCCCCCGGCGGGACGTCGTTCACGGACATCTCCGGGAGCGCCCACTACATTCGCAAGGGAACCGACGTGATCGCGGTTCGCGGAATCCTCCTGGGCGATCGGTACGCGATGACGACCGGCGACGTCTCGTGCAGCGGGACCTGCAACGCGAGCTCCGTCATGACCGTCACGATTCGATCGACCGCGCACAACGGCGTTGCGAACTACCCGTCCGGGGCGCTCCCCTCCCTCGCGAGCCGGACCCGTCCCTTCTATTTCGTCGTCGCGGACGGCTCGACCCAGCAGGTGACCGCCGGAGGAAAGTCGTACCTCATTCCTCTCTATTACGTCGCTCTGGTGGATACGACCGGCACCTGGTACACGAGCACGGCGGACACGTTCACGTTCACGATGAACCCGCAGGACGCGGGCGCCCAGAAGTTGAACGCGACGACGGGCGGCGCTCCGGCTCTCGAGAAGCCGTACGCCGGCGGGGCCGTCGACGAGATTCGATTCTTCGTGGACGAGGGCTCGTCGGACGCGTCGAGCTCGACTCTGGACACCCATCCGGCTCTTGCGGAGGCGGTGTATGACCCGTCGTCGGGCAACTACGACATCCAGCCCCTCGTCGACGAGGTCGAAGACTTCCAGGTCGCTTACGGGGTCGACGGCATCGTCGCCGGGAGCGCCACGGACCGCGGCATTTCGCCGGCGTCGATCGACACGTCGGCAGCCAACAAGGACGAGTGGGTCGGCAACGTTTCGACCGAGATCTCGAGCTCCCTCGTCCTCTCGTCGACCGACCCGAAGCACATCGATGCTTTCATCGACACGTCGGTCCCGAGCGGGCCGCCGAATCCCGCGCTGGCCACGCCGGCGCTGCGGTCGGTGTGGTTGTCCCTGGTCGTGAAAGCGACCGACCCGGACTTCAAGTATGAGGGGCCGGGAGCGACGGGGATCAAGGTCCTCGACTCGACCGCGGTTTCGTTCTCCGCGTCTTCCTCCACCGGACGCCGCTATCGGCGCCGCCTGCAGTCGTTCGCGGTGGCGCTCCGGAATTACCAGTGAAGGTCGAGCGCCCCGGAGTGCGGCGGGAAGAGGGTTTCGCTCTCTTTCTTTCGATGCTTCTCCTTCTCGTTCTGACGGTGCTCGGCATCGCGCTTCTCTTTGCGGCCTCCACCGAGCAGAGCCTGTCCGGTAACGAAACGAAGGTGTCGAAGGTCTTTTACGCCGCCTGCTCGGGCGTGGATTACGCAACCGCGAAGCTGTCTTCCGACAAGAACTTCGTCGGCGGCCCGATGCCCGTCGGCGTTTCGAGCCACTACACGGGGCTCACCGCCGATATCCAGGTGACGGTCAGCCGGCCGATCAACGTCGGCTACACGATCCACCCGGGCGACCAGATCGAGTCGCGCGGCAACGCTTATGGGACGGCCCAGATCGTGGAGAACTTCTACAACCTGAACTCGACCGCGCAAGGCAGTGCGATCCAGGCCGCAAAGATGGTGACCGCCGACGTCGGCATTTACCCGCAGCAATTGAAGATCCCACAATGAAAACACCACTGTTTCTGCGCCGTCTTGCTCTTCTTGCGGCCGCGGCGTCCGTCAGTCTGGGCGTCGTTCCTCCGTGCTCCGCCGACGACAAGGATCTCCTCGTCCGCCCGAGCGCGGCGGCGAACGTCATGATCGTCTTCGGCAACTCGCAGACGACGCAGCAGCCGATCCAGGGTTCGACGAGCGCCTGGGACGGCGATGCCGATTCGCCCGCCAGCAAGATGGGCGCGTCGAAGCGCGTGATCGCGCGCTTCGTTCGGGACAAAGCCGGACAGTTCAACTTCGGGCTCACGAGCTTCGCCCACAACCCGAACGCGGGTTCGATCTCGATCTTTCGAAAGCACTGGCTTTACGCGCCGCTCACGACGGATTACCCGTCCGAGTCGTGGGGAGAGCCGGCGGGCACGATCGAGCGCTGGGGCAACCTCGCGACCGGACCGTGCACCAGCATCACCGTGCCGGCCTGCAACGACCGCTCTCCGGCGTACATCAACCTTCCTTCGAACGCGGCGGTCGTCGGCCCGTTCTTCGGAGTCCAGGGCGGCGGCACGGCGTTCATCTACCTCGACGGCAGCGCGAGCACCGCCACTCGGCGGATCAAGGCCACGCTCAAGGCCGGGAAGTACGGCGACGCCTACTCCGACGCAACCCTCTCCGCCTATTCGATCTCGAGCCCGGCGCCCGCGCATTCCATGGAGGTCGAGAAGCAGTACCAGGAAAAGATCTCCGGTAACTGGACCGACGTTTCGTCAACTCCCCTCGGGAATCCGGGAAAGGTGACGGTGTACTACGTACCGCCGACCTCTCTCCCCCAGGATCTCTTTTTCCAGACCGATCCGGACGGAGGCAAGGCGATCGGCTTCCTGAACGACCGCCAGACCGAC
>Ga0075433_10003058_pt1 | contig 12853 bp, 12 predicted proteins | sample RhiMethybrSRZTD2_FD_75299 | JGI IMG/M metagenome (GOLD analysis project Ga0075433, IMG submission 75299) | Populus rhizosphere microbial communities from Tennessee, USA - Rhizosphere MetaG P. TD hybrid SRZTD2 | ecosystem: Host-associated > Plants > Roots > Rhizosphere > Soil | place: USA... | reverse complement strand
ACCTCCATAGCGCCTCATCTAGAAAAGGAGAGTCTCTGACATGGCCGGTTTCCCTATTGAAGTTGCCACTCGAATTAAGACCTTGCCTCCCTATCTGTTCGCCGCCATCGATAAGATGAAACAGGCCGCTCTTGCAAAGGGCGTTGACATCATCAACCTGGGCATCGGTGATCCCGATCTGCCGACTCCAACCCCGATTATCGAGAGTCTGGCACTCGCGGCAAAGGACTCCAAGCACCACCAGTATCCTTCCTACGAAGGCATGCTGGCGTTCCGCAAAGCCGTAGCCGATTGGTACAAGCGCCGATTCAATGTGACGCTCGATCCGGCGAATGAAGTCCTGACATTGATCGGGTCAAAAGAAGGGATCGGTCACATTCATCTGGCGTTCGTCGATCCCGGCGATATCGTGCTCGTCCCGAGCCCCGGATATCCCGTGTATCCGGTCGGCACCAGTTTTTCAGGCGGTGTGTCGCACCTCATGCCGCTGACGAAGGCGAATGGATTTCTGCCCGATCTGAAGGCGATCCCGAATGACGTGGCGAAAAAGGCGAAGTTGATGTGGTTGAATTCCCCGAACAACCCCACCTCGGTGATCATGAGCAAGGACTATTTTAAGCGCGTCGTCGAATTTGCGCAGGAGAACCGGATCATCGTCTGTCACGACGCGGCCTATTCGGAGATCTATTACGACGGGAAGCGCCCCACGAGCTTCATGGAAATCGACGGAGCCAAGGACGTCGGGGTGGAGTTCCATTCGCTCTCAAAAACGTACAACATGACCGGCTGGCGTATCGGCTTCGTCGTCGGCCACAAAGATGTGCTGGCTGGGCTCGGCAAGGTGAAGAGCAACCTGGACTCCGGCGTGTTCGAAGCGGTGCAGGCTGCCGGGATCACGGCACTGGGACTGGATGACTCCGTGACAGACGGCATTCGAAAGATTTATCAAGAACGGCGCGACACGTTGGTGCCGGGTTTGAAGACGCTCGGCCTCGAAGTCGATCTGCCGCCTGCCGCATTCTACATCTGGGTGACCGTGCCGAAGGGGTACACCTCCGCATCGTTCACGGCCCACTTGTTGGAGACAGCCGGGATCGTAACGACACCGGGCAACGGATTCGGCTCGCCTGGCGAAGGATATATCAGGATGACTGTGTGTACGTCGAAGGAAAGACTGGCAGAAGCCGTAGAGCGTATGAAGAAGGCGGGATTCTGAGGGACGTTACTCGTGAATCGTGAAACGTCAATCACAAGATGTCCCCGCGCTCTTTCTCGTTTAACGATTTACGGATAACGCTTCACGAGGCACGCCATGCGGGAGACGGTATTCATCGGATTCGGATCGAACGTCGGGGATCGGATTGACTTTTGTGACCGTGCGGTGACGTTGTTGAGCCTGTTGCCGCACTCACACGTCGTGGGCGTGTCGCTCCTCTATGAAACCGAACCAGTGAACGATCATGCCAATCCCGGTAGCGGCTGGTTCTTGAACGGCGTCGTACAGCTTGAGACCGATGTCACACCGAAAAGCCTCTTGGCCATACTCAGAGAGATTGAACATGCGCTCGGCCGTGATGAGGACAATCGATCCGGCCCCAGGACCATGGATTTAGACATCTTGTTTTACGGCCAACGGGTGATCAACGAGCCGGATCTCGTGGTGCCGCATCCTCGCATGCATCAACGCCGGTTCGTCCTCATGCCGTTGAGCGAACTCGACCCGCTGTTTCTGCATCCATCACTCCAGCGCACGGTCAATCAATTGCTTGCCGAGGCTGGAAAGCAGCCTGAGGTTCGCCTCCTATTTCCCCAGCCCTCGACCCGCTATGGCTCTCGCCCTGCTTGCAGCTCGTCCCCAGGCTCATGAAGATTATCCGGACCCCACGATCCATGGCTGCATGGAGCGAACAGTTACGCCGGGAGGGTGTGACCGTCGGATTCGTTCCCACAATGGGGGCGCTACATGACGGCCACCGTTCCCTGATTCGAGCCGCTCGATTGCGCTGTGATGCGCTCGTCGTGAGTATCTTCGTGAACCCGGCACAATTCAGCCCGACCGAAGACCTCTCGACCTATCCCCGCCCGATCACCCATGATCGTGCCCTCTGCCGCGAGGAAGGGGTAGATGTCTGTTTTGAACCGACGGCCCAGGGCATGTATCCAGATGGCTTCCAAACAACCGTGACGGTGCCGGCGCTCGCGCGCCGATGGGAAGGCGAGGCCCGGCCCCATCACTTCGCCGGCGTTGCCACGGTAGTGACGAAACTCTTCGGAATGGTGCAACCCCATCTCGCCTGGTTCGGCCAGAAAGATTATCAACAGGCAGTGCTGGTTCGAAAACTTTCGGAGGATCTCAATCTCGGTGTGGCCATTCAGGTAAGTCAGACAGTCAGAGAGCGGGACGGGCTGGCCATGAGTTCTCGCAATATCTATCTCAGCGCCGACGAACGTCGAGTTGCCCCTTTGCTGTCTCAGGCGCTCCGAGCCGGTCAGCAAATGATCGTGGGGGGGACGCGCGACGTTCCGGCGATCGAGCGGATCATGCGGCAGACCATCGAACAGGCACCGACCATTCATGTTGAATATCTGGCCGTCTGCGATCAGGACAATCTGGAGCCTCTGTCCGTCGTCACAGATCGTGCAGTACTCTTGGGCGCAGTCCGGATCGGGTCAGTCCGCTTGATCGATAATCTGCTGGTGAAGATATCCCGTGAAAAGAGCCCCGCTACGTATTGAGCGTGGAATCAAACCCTTGACCGATTAGAAGCCCGAGGACAACCTGAGCCAGTCGGCGGTAATGTTCAGGCGGAACCTCCAGGAAGCGGATCCCCATCGACAACGGGCGAACGGAGCACACCAGCGCCGTTTCGATACGGATCGTTTCCTCCTCCACGGCCGGCTTCAAGACCAATTCGATGAAGGACCCCTTCGGAAACCCCGTCGTTTGCAGGGTGCAGCCATCCATCGAAATATCGGTGATTCGGTTGGTGACCGGCAACTGCTTGTGGTCGAAGATCAGGGCGTCGAAGGAGGCCTTCAGGCGTGCATACTGACGCCGGTCAAACGCCTGCGTATTGTGGCGTGCACCGGAATCGAACGCACGAAAACGATTGGTACACAGTTGGCATCGAAACGGAAACACATTGAAGCGGCTCAAGAGGCGCTCGACCCTGTTCTCCTGATAGGTCACACGAACGAATGAGGTCCCACAACCTGGACAGTGCAGTTTTTTCATGAACCAGAACGGACTTCGCGTTGAGCCGGCCTCTGCTCCGCCAAAATCGGTTCGATACGTGCCGGCGAGTATGTGGCAGGCTTTACCCATTTCCCATCTTCCCGCTTAGAGCCGCCAACTTTGCTCATGTTGGATCGATGCACTTCGCGAAAGACCGGATCCATGTCGATGCCATAGGACACCGCCGTACCGTACACGACGTAGAGGAGGTCGGCCATTTCCTTGGCAATGGATGATAGATCTTCTGCCGCAAGAGCTTCCTTCAACTCATCGAATTCTTCCTGAATGAGCTGCACGCGCAGCCGACGCGTGTGCCCGTCGGCAACGGTAGGGACTGGGTTCACAACGATATCGAACGTCCGGTGGAACGCTTCCACCATCGCCTGCTCGTAGGCCATCACGGGCTCCTTATTCACTGTCGAACGGCAACGCCTTGCGCGAGACCAGTTCCACCGGATCCAACATAGGAATTTCTTTTTCCGATGAAACGCCGAGCTCCTTGAATCGTCTGGCGGCCGGCAAAATTCTCGTTTCGAGCGACCCGATCGCTTTGTTGTAGGCCAGGACACTTTTCCCGAGCGCCTGCCCGACGTCGTTTAAATGTTCTGTCAGTACGGCCATCCGCTCGTAGAGGTCCTTCCCTAACCGTCCGGCCTCTTCGGCATGTTCGGTCAATCGCTCCTGCCGCCACCCATAGCCGACGGCTCGTAAGAGCGCCATGAGCGTTGTGGGAGTGGCAAGGACGACACTTCGAAGAAACCCATCCTCAATGAGCCGTGGATCGTGCTCGAGCGCGGCGCCAAGGAACTGTTCGCCCGGTAAGAACAGCACGACAAACTCCGGCGCCTGGGCGAATTGATTCCAGTAGGCTTTCAGGCTCAATTCGTCCATGCGCGACCGGACTTGTGCGGCATGACGGCGCATGCCTTCGAGACGTTGTTCCTCTGTCGAGGCTTCATGGGCGTCCAGGTAGCCGGCCAGAACGGTCTTGGCATCCACGATGATCTGCCGGCCGCCCGGCAATTGCACAACCATATCTGGGCGGAGTCGTCCGCCATCGACCGTGATGGATTCCTGCTCGAAAAAATCGCAATGTGCCACCATGCCGGCCAACTCGGCCACGCGCTTGAGCGTGATTTCTCCCCATTGGCCACGGATGGCAGGCGCGCGTAGCGCCTTGACGAGGTTGCCGGTCTCCGACTGCAGCCGCTGTTGCGACTCGGCCAGAAGCTTGAGGTGCTGATCGAGACCTCCATAGGCCGCTTGCCTCGATTGTTCCAGCTGCCGGAGCTGGTCGTCGTATCGATGCAACGAGTCTTGAAGCGGCTTGACCAGACTATCGATCGCCTGTTGGCGCTGGGCAAGATCGCCCTTGGCCTCGGCTTGGAGCGTGGCGAATGAACTGCGCGCGAGGTTGAGAAATGCTTCGTTGTTCTGTTTGAGGGCTTCACCGGAAAGCGCTTGGAAGGTCTCGGCCAATTCCTGTCGGGCCTGGCCCAATAGAGTCTTTTGTTCGTGCAGATGGATCGCGGCTTCCGCTGCCCTGGTCTCCGCCACTGCACGAGCCTGTGAGGCTTCCGAAAGATCCTGTCTGACCCGGTCGAGGTCGAGTCGATCTTGCTCAGCCTGGCGGCGCAATTGGTCTGCCAGCGACTCCGCGCGCTGCGCCCGTTCACCCGTAGTTAGCAATTGTGCCTGCAGACTCTCGCGTACGCGAGACGCAATCCAGAACCCGACGATCAATGCGCCGAGGATACCTCCGACGAGAACCCCCGCACTAAAGACCATGCCATCAATCATGGGTGACCGTCCACGTCATACCGTCGACCCATATTCGACCAAGTTGTTGGGTGTTGCAATGAGGAAAATGATTCCGAAGAATACGGAAACTCCCGTGAAAGATCAACTAGAGTTGGTAGAGTCGTTTGTCCCTACAAGACGGTCACTGCACACGCTAGTCTTCCATCTATTTTTGGATGGTAATCTCTCCCCGCTCTGCATCCAAACTGATTCGATCGCCTTCCTTGAGCCTGCTCATAATGCCAGGCACATTCGCCACGGCCGGCAGTCCGTACTCGCGAGCAATGATCGCTCCATGGGACAGCGTCCCGCCCATTTCGGCGACGAGCCCCGCTGCCACGCCGAACAGCGGTGCCATGCCGGGATCAATGACCGAGACCACAAGAATGTCGCCACGGCAGACTCGGCTCCAATCCTCCAGTGATCGGACAAAGCGAACCGGTCCTACGACCTGCCCCCCGCTGATGGGGATGCCGCGGAACACCCCATCCGAATTCACAACAGATGATGTGCCCGTACCACGAGCCACAGCGTTCCAATCCCGAATCGTGTCCGGAACGCTGACCGCGGCGTAACGGTCTCGCTCAGCCCGGCGAGTCTGTATCAACCCTCGCCAATCACGCGAATCTCCGGCTAACATGGCAGCGCGCGTTTCAATCGTGAGGTAAAAAATATCCTCCTGCGACGAGAGTTGACCCCGTTCCACCAGACACTCGCCAAGACGGAGTAGGAGGCTTCGTGCCGCTGCCGAGTAATACATCAGATGATGCCGGTTTGCCTCCCGCAACGCGAAGAATCGGCAGAGCCGTCGATACCACCAAGAAAAGATAAGCCAACGATGAAATCGCCATCCGAACCTCGTGCGAATCTCAGCAAGCGCCCGTTCCCGTACCGCTGATTGACGCTGAAGAATGTCTGCAGGGGTGGCATTCGTTGGAGCCAGAATCTGTGTTCGTAGTACGGCCAGCAATAGCTCCGGTCGATCGGCGAATCGAGGTGACATGGGGTCCGACTCACCAACCCCGCGATGGCCATAGTCTTCGAGATACCGGTTGAAGGCGTGGAGAATCTCGGTTCCTTCGAGCCGGCGACGAACCTCAACCGGGTCCCACGTTTTTTCGGTGAACCAGGACATTGCGCGAGCGTCGCGTCGAACCATGTCCGCTATGTCCGCCAACCGGATAATCTGCTGCGCGCTGATCACCGCCGTCTGACCCTGCAGAGCTCCGTTCAGCAACGCTCTCCAGTCTTCGCCTAGCCAGCGAGGCAGCATGCCGCCTAAGGCTTGCAAACACTGCGACACACCTCCCGCAATACCAAACGTCAGTTCATGTTCATCAATCCATTGTTCGAGGGCATCGAGACGCAGGGCGACGTTTTCGACCGAGACTGTCCGAAGCCGATCGGCGCGATTTTCGGTCGCCATCCCCTTCATATACGCAAACCAGGCAGGCCCGTCGCGCACGGCCTTTCTCATTTCAGCCATCATCACAAGGCCGCCACGGGCGAATGCGAACCACCCGATCGGGTGGGCCTCCGGAACCCTGGTAAGAATTTCTCCTCCCATTTGTTCCGTCAACAACGAGGGGTCTCCCCGCAGTTGTGTGGTAAGGGAATGAAACAGTGTCATATTAATGTAGGGACGTCCCTGAAACGTGCGGACCGATGAAACCCCCTCGGGGATTCGACACCCCAGACGCCGATAGGGTGAAAGAATGTAGCGCTCCATGAACAGTTCAAGAAATGACAGCCCGAGCGGGCTCGGCAGCTCCGGCATCGTTTCTTTGAAATTGGTACGCGACCATTCGCAGTCGTCATTGGTCAATTGCCGGGATCGATTCAGTCCCGAGATCGGTCGCGCTTGGACCAACCACAGGCCACGATCATCATAGAGCCACTCGATATCCACAGGATGACCGAATGTGTGTTCAATCTGCTTGGCCGTACGGGCCAGGGTAAACAATTGATCATCCGACAACGTGGCGCGACCAACTGCATCACCCGATAGCGGCACGTCACACAGACCTTGCCCGGTCGCCCGCAACGCCTGAGTCTGCCCGGAAATCGTCCGTTCACCGATCCGGATGGGCTGACCATTGTCGGCCATTTCCACCATGTACTGGTCCGGTGTGACGCGCCCATCGACGAGAGCTGCCGCAAGCCCCGCCACCGCATTGATCGCCACATGCGTCACTCGCCCGGTGAGCGGATGGATGGAATAGGCCACACCGGCAGTTCGTGCCTCTAACAGTGGCTGGATCACGACCGCCATGGCGGGAGGTATCCCTTTCAATCCCGACCTCGCATAATAATTCACGACCCGCTCATCCCAGATTGACAGCCATAGATCTTTCACCGCCACGCCTAGGTCCTCTAGCGGGATGCCCAGACGCGTCCGATAGACTCCAGCAAAGCTCGCAAGAGCTCCATCCTCGTTGGTCGCCGACGACCGCACCGCCCATAGCGTCTGTAACGGCAGATCGAACCGGCGCGCCTGCTCCACTATCTGACCGGTCAGTTCAGCGATGTCATAGTCCCGAATGAGGGTGCAACAGTGAGACAGTATCCGTTGGCGTTCAGCCGCCGAGGACTCCTGCGCTGCCTTCCACTGTTCGGCCGGAGAAAAGCCCAGCGCACGAAGTGCGCGATCATAGGCCTCCGTCGTCACGCAGAACCCGGAGGGAACAGGGAACCCTCCTGCGAGCAAACGCGCGAGGCCTAGGGCTTTCCCCCCGACTAGGGATGGCTGGGTACAGGCGGCCAAAGGAAGAAAGAGAGGACGGTCCATTGAAATGGATAGTACATAGCGGGCTGCGGAAAAACTATGGGGTGCGCCAGAACTTCACTGGTCCGCCCGTCTTGGACAACGGAAAAACACCAGGCAGGATGCTCAAAAAGGCCGTCCAGCAAGGCCGCAGCAAGCGAAGAGGCAGGAGGTACGTACCGCACATCGTGTGCGGCCGTTCGCCCCTACAACAGGTTTTGGCGAACGGAAAAGCCCCTCTCGTGTTTCCCACCTCCGAAAGACTCAATGTTGAGCCTCTGAGCGCGGCGAGAACGGCGCATGGGAAAAGGCGCGTCTCGGCGCCGGGGTTGGGCGGGTGAGAATGGCGACTTTTTCAGCATCCTGCTAGAGCACGAGGAGGAGGTAAAGGTCATTGACGTTTGTGCCGGTAGGACCGGTGATGATGAGCTGTTGAAGCGTCTTCAATGCGGGGTAGGTGTTGTGGCGCTTCAACGCACCCTTGAGATCCACCGAGAGGCGCAGCGCGCGCGCCACGGTATGACCGTCGACCACGGCGCCAGCCGCGTCAGTCGGACCATCGGTGCCATCGGTACCGATCGCCATCATCCACACCTTGGTCAACCCGGCGATTTCCAGAGCGGCGGCGACGGCGAATTCTTGCGCCCGTCCGCCAGTTCCCTTTCCAGTCACGGTCACGGTCGTTTCCCCACCCGCCACCACACAACAGGGCTTCTGCAGCGGCTTGTGTTCTCGCACCATATTCCTCGCCAATGTGCCGAACCGCTTCCCCTCTTCACGAGCCTCTCCAGTTAAGGCCTGACGATGCACGAGGGTTCGAAAACCTGCCTCTCTGGCTGCATGAGTCACAGCCGAGACGGCAATCCCGTTGCTTCCGACGATATGATAATGGACCCGACGAAACAGCGAAGAGCCGGCCTTCGGCGTTTCGCTCACGAATCCCCGACATCCACGATCGAGATGCCGACGCACTCGTTGAGGAATCGCCTGCCAGATGCGATAGCGCTTCAGGATCGCAACAGCATCGTGGTAGGTCGTCGGGTCTGGGGCTGTCGGCCCTGAGGCAATGGCGCTGAGGTCGTCCCCCAGCACATCGGAAAGAAGCAGCGTCACTATGGTGGCGTCTGTCAATTCGGCAAGACGTCCGCCTTTGATGCGCGAGAGATGTTTCCGAACGGCATTGATTTCGAGGATACTCGCTCCGCATCGCAAGAGTTCCTGTGTGGTCCGCTGTTTATCGGCTAACGTGACCCCTGCGACAGGAGCAGGCAGTAAACTGGAGGCACCGCCCGATAGGAGCACGATCAACAAATCTCGCCGACCGAGTTCTGCAGCCATGGCACAGAGCCTGGCTGCTGCTCGCTGACCGGATTGATCCGGAATCGGATGACCGGCTTCCGCCAGGACGATCCGCTTCGTCGGCAGACCATGGCCGTACTTGACCACGACGAATCCGGACTGCAGCCGAGGTCCCAGCTTCCGTTCTACCGCCCGGGCCATCGAAGCCGTCGCCTTCCCAGCCCCGACTACGACCACACGATCATAGCGACGCAGGTCATACCGACGCCGGCCGATGACCAGCTCGTCGCCCTGTCGTGAGATGGCGCAAGCGACCGCCGCATAAGCGTCGACCGCGGCCAGTCCTCGACCGATTAATTTCTTCAATAGTGGGCGGATCGGAGAGCGGGGAATCTGCATGACGATGACGATAGACTAGCAGGCTAGTGAAATACTACTGTTGTACGCGAGAACGTTGACGGCACCCACCTGTCCACTACAGGCGAACGCTCAGGCCTTAGCGACAACGCTACTGGCGGGCTTTTTCAGCATCTTGCAAGGGAGTCTTCTCTTGCGTGAAGCACCGGTTCGGACAGGTCTGCCGCGGCACTCTCATCTGATAGGTGCCGCGCGGGAGCACGTCCTTCTTGAATTCAGGATTCAGCATCTTGAGTTCCAAGAAGTAGGTTCCAAATTCCTCGGCAATCGAGGTCAGGGCTCGCTGGGGTTCCTTCACATTGACGGTGACCGTTTCAGTTTCCATCGGCATATACAGATCTTTCTTACTCAGTCCCAAATACTTCTCCGGCTGTGAGTAGATTTCCTTGGCGGCGATGATCCTCGGCACATAGCGCATGGTTTCCCGCGGCCCATGCATCTTCCAATAGTCGGTGATCTTTTGTTCCTTGAGAAGCTTGCGCACACGCTCTTCACCAGCATTGTAGGAGGCCATGGCCATAAACCAATCGTTCTCTCTGAAATCCTTGAGATACTTGAGGTACTTGACCGCCGCCTCGGTGGACATCTCCAAGTTACGCCGTTCGTCCCGCACCGCATCGCTCTTGAGACGATAACGTCGCCCGGTAGAAGGAATGAATTGCCACGGCCCCGACGCCTTTGCCTTCGAATAGGCAGCCGCGACGCACTTGCTCTCCACCAGCAACATATACTTGAGGTCGTCCGGTAACCCGGCTTCTGCCAGCTGCCTTTCGGCGGGAGGAAAACAGCGGCCGGTGCGTTTGGCAAGAATAATACTCTCGCCCTGATCCTCTAAGAATTGATAGAACTCATACTCAATTCGTTCACGTACCTGCCAGTTATCGAGCGGAACCGGTTGGCCGGCAAACGTCAGCTTATCAGGCAGCTTGAACGAGCTGAGGAAGTAGCGCTCTCCCTCCCGTTTGATTTCGGGAAGAATGACGAGACGGCCCTCTGATTCGTTGGGATTCTCCAGGGGATCAAGCAGGATCAGATCACGCTCCGACTCTCCATTGGAGGCAAACCGAGGGGTACTCTCTTTCGTCTCGGAATGCTCCGATTGCAGCTGTGCTCCTATCGCCATCGGAAGCGTCATGACCGCCCATAACCCACTGAGTACCAGTGCTCGTCGAACCCAAGTCGTCATGCTGATCCGGCCTCCTCCATGAGTAAACGATCCAAGTCGAATACGTATGCTAACAGCCAGGCAAGGGACCGGCAAGTATGATCGACTTTCGCATCCGTGCTAGACTGTGTCAGCTATGCGTGCGCTGACCCTCCTCAACGATCGCATCACCCGCTGCACCGCCTGTCCACGGCTTGTCACCTATCGGGAGGCGATCGCCGCAGAGAAACGGAAGCAGTTTGAGAACTGGACCTATTGGGGCCGTCCGGTCCCTGGATTCGGGGACTCCCACGCGCGACTCTATGTGCTTGGGCTGGCACCCGCTGCCCATGGCGGCAATCGAACCGGACGGGTATTTACAGGCGATCGGAGCGGAGACTGGCTGTATGACGCCTTACATCGATTTGGCTTCGCCAACCAACCCAACTCTCACCACCGGGATGACGGACTGAAATTATCTGATTGTTACATTGGCGCGACCGTCCGTTGTGCGCCGCCCGACAACAAGCCGGTCCCTGAAGAATTTACAGCCTGCCGCCCCCATCTGCGTGAAGAGATCCGGTTGTTGCGGAAGATCCGAGTGGTTGTAGCGTTGGGCAAGATTGCGTTCGATCACTACTTGAAAGCGTGCCGTGATGAGGGCTTGCAGCTTCCCTCACCGATGCCGAAATTCTCCCATGGAATTGTCAAGGTCCTTCCATGGAACACGACATTGATCGGTTCATACCATCCCAGCCAGCAAAATACCTTCACCGGCAAGCTGACCAGACCGATGTTTCACCACATCTTTGCAACGGCTCGGCAACGACTTGCCGAGCCGGATCGCACATCAGCCGACGGCTAGCATCACTTCTTGGATTGAGCATCCCAATCCGCCAGGAACTTCTTGAGTCCGGTATCCGTCAACGGATGCTTCACCATCTGCTGGAAAATCGCAAAAGGCATCGTACAGATATGTCCACCCGCTAGCGCAGCTTCAACGACGTGCTGAGGATGGCGCACGCTGGCCACCAGCACCTGGGTTTTATAGTCATAATTGCGGTAGATGGTCAGGATCTGGCGGATGAGTTCCATTCCATTTGAACTGATATCGTCAAGACGACCGATGAAGGGTGAGACACACCAGGCACCGGCTTTCGCTGCAAGGAGCGCCTGGGTCGGAGAAAAGCACAACGTGACATTCACCTTGATTCCCTCGGCGGCCAGTCGCTTAGTGGCCTTCAAACCTTCGGCAATCAATGGTACCTTCACGACGATGTTCTTATGGATCTTCGCAAGCACCTTTCCTTCCTTCACCATGGCATCGGCTTCGAGACTGACGACTTCTGCGCTGATCGGCCCATCCACGATGTTGCAAATCTCGATGAGCACTTCCTTAAAGACGCGTCCTTCCTTGGCGACAAGCGACGGATTCGTGGTCACTCCATCAAGGAGTCCGAGGCTGGCCGCCTCCTGGATTTCCTTCACATTGGCTGTATCAAGAAAGAATTTCATAAGCTTCTCCTTTCACGTGGGGCTGCGGAATCCTTGTAATCCATCCATTATCGGTCATTCTATGAAGAACTCAACCTTGGTGCAATCTTCTGCCGACATGTGTCAGTTTGACAGGTCCCGGACCGCCGGTTAGAATTCCAATGTTTACCATAATCTGATCTCTGGCTGTATCGATACGATCGAGGAGACTGCATGATGCAACGATCGGCTTGGATTTTCCTCATGTGTCTGGCCCTGACCGGCTGCGGCGGTAATCCCTATCTTGATCAATCGCTCAAACCGGCTGAACTCCAAGGCAAGGACAAGGCTTGGTTTGAGAAGAACTGGGGAGCCCCGAGCGGCAAGGCCTCGAGATTTTTCGGCGGGGAAACCTGGACCTACTATCGCATCGCCGGTGGCAAGTCAGGTCTTCCCTTCTTTAACTTCTCCCCCAATCAGTGCCAGATTACGCTCAAATTCGACAAGGAAGAGAAACTCTCCGACTCAAGTTACTCGGGCTGTTAACCGGCAAGTTGCTCCTGAAACTTGTGTGCGCAGGATCGGCTGCAAAAGTAATAGGTCTGCCCGCCAATATCCTCTGTTACCGCGGTTCCCCTCGGAACAAATATCTTGCAGACTGGATCCTGCACCATGTGATCTTTCCCGGGAGCAAGGAGGTCCGGCTCGCTCCGACCTTTCA
>Ga0075433_10003056_pt1 | contig 12863 bp, 10 predicted proteins | sample RhiMethybrSRZTD2_FD_75299 | JGI IMG/M metagenome (GOLD analysis project Ga0075433, IMG submission 75299) | Populus rhizosphere microbial communities from Tennessee, USA - Rhizosphere MetaG P. TD hybrid SRZTD2 | ecosystem: Host-associated > Plants > Roots > Rhizosphere > Soil | place: USA... | reverse complement strand
CGTCTGAGCGAGCGCGGTGGCTGCCGGCACCATGGCATCGAGCAGCGGCAGCGAGAGCATCGCGCCGGCACCGCGGAGGATCGTTCGTCGGGAGATGTGCTTCTTGGCAAGAAACATCTTCTATGACTCCGTTATCTCGCCGCGCGCTGGTCCGCGCGGTCGATCACCTTCTGGTTCATTTGGAACATGTCGCTCTTCACGATGCCCATCACGAGAGATGAAAACCGGTATTGGCTGGCCGCCGAGTTGCGCACGATCGATCGCAGCATCGGCATGTCCTGGTACTCCACGCCGCGGCCGATGGCATAGGTGAGCAGCTTCTCCGTCAACACGCGCACGAACTGATCGGAGTGGCGGACCAGCGAGTCGCGGAGACCGACGGCGCCATCGACCTTGGTGCCATCGGGAAGGACTGCCGACGCATCGATCGGCTGACCTTCATCGAGCGTGCGCCATGCACCGACGGCGTCGAAGTTCTCGAGCGCGAGGCCGATCGGCTCGAAGATGCGATGGCACGACGCGCACGTCGGACTGGTGTGGTGCTGTTCCATCACATCCCGCATCGTCAGGACCTTCACATTGCCGGCATTGTCGGAAGCCACCCGTCCCTTGAGGCTGGTGTCGACGCCGACCGGCGGCTGCGGCGGCTCGACGCCGAGGAACGTTGTCTGGAACCATTTGCCGCGGATCACGGGCGAGGTATGGGCGGCGCTCGACGTCACCGTCATCAGCGCACCCTTCCCCAGCAGGCCACGGCGCATGTCGAGCTCGCGAGGCAGCGTCACGCGGCGGAAGTGCGAGCCGTAGATGTTGGGAATGCCGTAGTGCTTCGCCAAACGCTCGTTCACGAACGTATCGTTGGCCGTCAGCAGATCGATGGCGCTGCGATCCTCCTGAACGATGCTGGTGAAGAACAGCTCCACCTCGCGCTCGTAGGCGTCGCGCAAGTTGTCGTCGAAGTCGGGGAACACGTTCACCACCGGCTCGCTGACCTTGAGCCCGCGGACGTTGAGCCACTGGCCGGTGAAATTGTCGACGAGCGCGCTCGAACGCGAATCGGCGAGCATGCGCTTCACCTGCTTCTCGAGCACAACCGGATCCTTGAGCCCGCCCTTTGCCGCAACGTCGATCAACTCGTCGTCGGGAATGCTGCTCCACAAGAAGAACGACAGCCGCGACGCGAGTTCGAGATCGCTGAGGCGATAGCTCTTGCCCGCCGCCAGCGCGGACGGCTCCTTCTCACCGCGATAGATGAACTCGACGTCGGCGAGAATGCGCTGCAACGCCGACTCGATGCCCTGGTCGAACGAGCCGCCCTCGTCGCGTCCCGCTTTGTAGAACTCGAGCAGCCCGTTCACATCGCTGGCAGTGACCGGCCGACGGAACGCGCGCTTGGCGAGCGTCGAGACGATCGTGCGCGCGCAGGGCGCTTCCTCGCGCGGCGTCTTCGGCGTGCACGTGAAGATCTTGCGACGCGTGGCGGTATCGGGCGCCCCCTTCGCATCGAACGGCCCTTCGATCGTGACCTGACCGACGTGCGGATAGAACTGGAATCCAGGGATTTCGCCAGGCGTGTTCATCGTGCGCTGGAACGGACGATTGAGCTCGGTGCCAGGCAGATCGTTGGTGGCGATGAACGTGACGCCAACCCGATGGAGACCCGCAGTCACCGGGATTTTCGGCGTCGACCTGCCATTGCCTGTCGTGTTCTTGATCTCCTTGTCCCAGTCGAACACCTTCACACGCTCGCCGTCGATGGTGACCTCGAGCTGCTCGCCGGTGATCTGTCCGAGCACCGCCTGGAAGTATCCGGTGACCCCTTTCACCTTGAACGAGTACATGCCGTCGGCCGGGAACTGATGGTCGATCAACATGCCACCGCGCGTACCAAACGGCAGCCCTTCGATGTGGTGGTTCTGCGCCGTGTCAGGTGGCACGTCGTAGACCTCCTGGCGCGGCGAGCTCACATCGCCGACCGCCAGGCGGCTGATTTTTCCCGCCGCCGAGAGATACGCCTCCATCAATGCCGGCGACATCGTCAGCGCCGCGGCGACATTGTCGAAACCGCGGGTGGAGTCGTCCGATGGCAGGAACTTCGTGGAGTCCACTTTGAGGGCAAGCAGATCGCGAATCGCGTTTGCGTACTCCGTACGATTCAGTCGATGGAGTCCCGGCGCCGGCAGGTGCATCACCGCGCTGCGATCCAGCTCGCCTTCCATCCAGCGGATCAGCGATTCCATCGTCTTCTCATCCGGACGCGGCATCGGGCTCGGCGGCATCAGGCCCGCCCGCAGTTTGCGGACGATGATCTCGCCCTTCTCGGCGTGATCGCCCAGCTTCGAGAGATCCAGTTCGTCGAGCAGCAGGCCGGCGGTCTTCAGCCGCGCGTTGTGGCAGGTGATGCAGTACTTATCGACAACCGCGCGCGCGTTGACGTCGGGCACGGCCGCGGCTGCACGCGCTTCGGTCTTCGCCGGAGCCTGCGGCGTGGCCTTTGCGGCAGGAGTTGCAGCGGGTGCTCCGCCCGGCTTCGCAGCGGCGGGCTTGCTGCCAGCAGTCGCTCCACCCGTCCCGGTCTGACCCGTGACCAATGCCACCGACAGCACCAAGACGCCGCTGGCGACCAACATTAATCGTCTGAACACAGAGGTCCCCCGTTGTTGACAATACGCACGTCAGGCCTTCACACGTTTATCGCCGCACCGATCCGAGGTGTCAAGGGCGAAACTGTCCGGCCGAGCCCAATTTTGCGGGGTTTTCGATGTTAAGAATGTCAAATTCGATCGGGCGGTCGTTTGCTGCGCGAAATCGCTAGAAACGACCGGACGATCTCACGTGGATGGGTAACCCCGAATGGGGGGTTTGGAAATTGCGAGTTGGGAGTTGACCTGTTCAGAGTGCTGGTTTCAGCTCCGGCTTGGTGTACGACCAGTGGCTGTGAATGATCCGCCACTTGCCCTCCAGGCGCGCGTACGCCTCGGTTGAATTCCACCGCGCGACCACCATCTCACCCTTGCCCGGGATCGTGCCGTAACTCACCAGATTGAAGGTGAGCAGCGTCACGTCGCCGTGCGTCTGCAGATGCGGACCGATCATATCGTAGCGAGGGTTCGTGAACGGCAGCTTGATGTCCTTGATCGGCGCCAGCGCCGCCTTCATCGCCTCGACGCCGTCGATGCGCTTCTCGCGCTGCGGATCGAAGTACGTCATCTCGGGTGCGAAGAGATCGATATAGCCCTGCGGATCCAATCGCACCCAGCGATCGAGCGCGGCGCGCTCGAGGGCGACGATCTCGTCGAGCGTTGGAGGCACGGGCACCGTCGCGGGCTCTTCCGCGCGCGGCGACCCGCACGACGAGACGAGTGCGCCCGCGAGGAACAGGATCAGGACAGCGTTCTTCGCCATGTTCCACCTGCGATCGACATCAACGGACCGAAGACCATGAACGACACACCGTACCAGATCGGGGCATTTCCCACGCCCGCGATCATGAACGCCGCGACCAGGAACCCGATCATCGCGGCCAGCACTTTGGTGGCCGCCGGCCGCACCAGCGCCGCAACATAACCGCCGAGCGCGAATGCGGCGAGGCCAGCGAGAAGACCCGGAAGTCCCTCGATCACCGCGTTCGAGCCATAGATCGCGATCAGGGCCATATCCGCGATCGATTCGACGATGCCCGCAACCAGCCAGGCGCCGAACGCGACCGCGAACGTCGTCACGACGCCGCTCCGCCGGATGTCGATCCACATCATCTGCGGCATCGATCGAGCGAGCTGTCCGCAATACCAGCGCGACGCACGCAGGCTCGATGTGCCCTGCGACGTGAGCGCGTACTCTTCGGCGAGATCGCCGAGCGCTGCGTCGAGCGTGTGCAGCGGCACGATCTGCGCGATCGCGCGAGTCACCCAGCTCGAGAGCCATCCGCTCATGCGATCTCCCACCGCGCGCCGAGCCCGGCGCTCATCTTGCGAATGGCCTCCTGCGCGGTTCGCAGCGCGCGCCGCCCCTCCCCTTCGATCCGGAAATGCCGTCGTGCCCGGCCGCCGCGCTCGGGAGTGGGATCGCCCGTAAAAGAGCTGACGTAGCCCTTTCCCTCGAGCCGCTCGAGCGTCGCGTAGATGGCTCCGATCGAGACGTTGCGGCCCGTGCGCGATTCGATTTCACGCCGCACCGTCATCCCGTAGGCGTCGTCACCGAGCTGCGCGAGCGCCAGCAGCACGATTTGTTCGAGCGATCCCAGCAGATCTCCGCGCGGCGGCATTTGTTTTACATAATAAAACAAATTCCGGCACGCGTGTCAACGAGCGATTGGAAGCTCGACATCCCGGCGGCGCCTTGCCGTATACTCCGTCCCAATCATTTCGGCGAACTACCTCCTGGGTCGGCTCTCATGCGATACGGCACATCCTCAGGTGTCCTCGGAAACAGCGGGTGTCAGGAGGTCCAATGTGTATCTTCGCGAGGCGTGCGGTCCCGATCCTTTGGTTGTTGTTGCTCTTCCCTGCGGCGGCCTTCGCGCAAGGCGCCATCACAGGGGTCGTCAAGGACGCGTCGGGGGCCGTTCTTCCGGGCGTCACGGTCGAAGCTACCAGTCCGGTTCTGATTGAAAAGGTTCGATCCGTCGTCAGCGACGACACGGGTCAGTACCGCATCGTCGATCTTCGTCCCGGGACGTACGTCGTCACATTCTCGCTCACCGGCTTCAATACCTACAAACGCGAGGGGATCGAGTTGAACGGCGACTTCGTCGCCACGGTCAACGCCGATCTCAAAGTCGGGTCACTCCAGGAAACCATCACCGTCAGCGGCGAGTCGCCCATCGTCGACGTGCAGAGCACGAAGACGCAGACGATCATCGACAAGGACGTGCTCACCGCCATTCCCTCGTCGCGAAGCGCCAACGGCCTGCAGGCGCTGATTCCCGGGCTCAGCGGCGGCGGAGACTCGGGCGGCATCACCGGCGGCAGCGGCGGCATGGCCGGTTTCATCCACGGCGCGCGCGCGTCGGACTCGCGCACGTTCCACGACGGCATCAACACCGGCTGGGCCGGCGCGAACTCGAACGCCGCCGTGTCGAACGTCGCTGGCGCGCAGGAAGTCGTGCTGACGACATCCGGGGGCTTGGGCGAGGCGGAAACCGCCGGCGTCCTCTTGAACATCATCCCGCGCGACGGCGGCAATTCCTTCAACGGCACACTGTTCCTGTCGGGTGCGAACAGCGCCATGCAGGGCAGCAACTACACCGACGCACTCAAGGCCGCCGGCCTGCGGTCGCCGCAGGAGCTCAAGAAGGTCTACGACTTCAACCCGATGGGCGGCGGACGCATCGTGCGCGACAAGATGTGGTTCTACCTGACCTACCGTGAGGTCGTCGCCGAAAACACCGTACCAGGGATGTTCTTCAACAAGAACGCCGGCGATCCCACGAAGTGGCTGGTCGATTTCGATACCTCTCGTCCGGCGTTCGTCGACAGCCTGACGAGGAATGCCATCGCTCGACTCACCTGGCAGGCGACGCCGCGGAACAAGTTTGCCTTCAGTCACGCCGAGCAGTACGACCGGCAGAACAAAACCGGCGGCGGCGCCGCGACGCGGACGCCTGAAGCGCAGGGCATGCGCTACTACACGCCCGGACACATTCAGCAGGTGACGTGGTCCTCGCCGTTTACGAATCGTCTGCTCTTCGAGGCAGGATGGGGCGACTACCTGTCGCGGTACGCGAATTTTGCGCCTCGCGTCGACGGCTCGCACAACGACCAGCTGATCTCCGTCCTCGAGCAGTGCGCCGGTGGCTGTCCGCGGAACAACGGCTATCCGAACGATCCCTCGATTCCCGGCATCTCCAACCTGATCTACCGCTTCAATCAGCCGCTCCAGCAGGGATTCGAGCGCCATCAGATCGGCACGTTGGCGCAGATGCGCGCGTCGGTGTCGTACATCCCCGGCGCACACAACATGAAGTTCGGCTATCAGGGCAACATCAGCCATCCGAGCCAGGCCTACTTCAACTTCACGCCGTTCATTCAGTACCGCTTCAACAACGGCGTGCCCAACCTGTTGACGCAGACGGCGGTGTATCCGGGTACCGTCAAGCTGCAGCGCAACATCCTCATGACGTCGTTCTTCGCGCAGGACACCTACACGCGCTCGCGTCTGACGCTCCAGGGCGGCGTGCGCTTCGACGGCATCGGCACCGGCTATCCCGATGTGAGTGCTGGCGGTCCTGACTACCAGTTGATGCCGACGCGACTCTTCTGGGCAGCAGGCTCGACCGACGAGATCCACTGGAAGGACATCACGCCCCGCATTGGCGGCTCATACGATCTCTTCGGCAATGGCAAGACCGCGGTCAAGGTCAACATCGGCAAATACCTCACGGCGCTCACCGCGAGCAATAGCGATCTCGATCTCAACCCGCTGATTCGCATGGCGCTGCAGACGACGCGGACGTGGAACGACACCACCACGTTCCCGGCCGGCGATCCGCGCAACGGCAACTACGTTCCCGACTGCGATCTGATCAACCCGAACGCCAACGGCGAATGCGGGCGCATGGACAACCAGAACTTCGGGAAGGAAATTTTCACGAAGTCGTTCGATCCCGATCTGATTCACGGCTGGGGCAAGCGGAATTACAACTGGGAGATGGGCGTGTCGGTGCAGCAGGAGCTGGTCCCGCGCGTCGGCGTCACCGTCGGGTACTTCCGCCGCTGGTTCGGCAACTTCTACACCGCGAACAATCGACTGACGACCAACGCCGACTACACGCCGTTCAGCATCCCGATCCCGGGCGATCCGCGGCTGCCCGGCGGCGGTGGCGGCACGGTGAACGGCTTGTACAACCTCGTGCTGGACAAGGTTGGCGCAGAGGATCTGTACTCCCAACTCTCGAAGAACTTCGCCGACCAGCAGATCGAGAACTGGCACGGCATCGACGTCAGCGTCAACGCGCGTCTGCGCAATGGCTTGACCACGCAGGGCGGCCTGAGTACCGGCCGTCGCCTGCAGGACAACTGCGCGTTGCGCGCTGCGCTGCCCGAGACATACAGCTGGGCGAGCACAACGGCCGTGCAGACGACAAGGGTCACGTCATCGACGGGTGGCCTGGCCGATCCCTACTGCCGCATCGTCGAACCGTTCCTGTCGTCGTACCGCGGACTGGCCACGTACATCGTGCCGAAGATCGATCTGCAAGTGAGCGGAACCTGGCGCAGCGATCCAGGTCCGGCACTTGCAGCGAACTACGTGGTGACGAGCGCGATCGCGCAGCCGTCGCTTGGGCGTCCACTCTCGTCCGGCAATGTCACCGTCAACCTCGTTCCACCGGGCACACTCTATGGCGCGCGCCAGAACAACCTCGACATGCGCATCGCCAAGATCTTCCACTTCGGCGGGACGCGTGCGCAGTTCGGCGTCGACATCTACAACCTGACCAATACCGACGTGGTGACCGCGTATAACAACGGCTACATCGCACCGACGGCCACGAGCCCCAGCGTGTGGCTCACGCCGAATGCGATTCTGCCGGCGCGCTACGCGCGGCTGAACATGCAGATCGATTTCTGATGCTGGAGGGCGCAGAGGGAGCGGAGGGCGCAGGGAAAGGCATCATCGCAGAGATCGCGGAGGGGCTGAGAACGCAGAGGACTTCGCGATCTCTGCTCCTTAGCGTCCTCTGCGATAACGCTCTTCTCTGCGCCCTCGGCTCCCTCAGCGCCCTCCAACCGGCACGCGACTCGCGATGTAGTTCGACACGCGCGGCGCCGCAGGCGGATCCTGATTGGCCAGCACGGCAATCGCGTAGCCTGATTCCGGAACGATGAGCAGGTCGCCGCTCTGACCGGGCGCGCCGCCGCTGTGTCCAATGGCCCGAACGCCTCCAATCGTCATGTCGACGAACCCATAGGCATACTTCCCTCCCGCGCTCGCGACCTTTCCCGTCGTCAGGAGGGTCGTATCCTCGGCGTTCAGCAATCGATGGTTCGTGAGCGCGGTCGCGAATCGAATGAGATCCCCGACCGTCGTGTAGCCTCCACCTGCGGCCATCCCGCGATACGGCAAGGTGTCGGCGTTCGATTGCCAGGCGTTGCCGCGCTTCATGTAGCCGATCGCCGTGTGTGGCAGCACCTGCGCTTCGGGTTCAGAGCCAGTCAGCGTCATGCCCGCGGGCGTGTAGACGTGGTCGCGCACATAGTCGTAGTAACTCTGACCGCTCACCTGCTCGATCACCGCACCCAGGAGCGCGAAGCCGTAGTTGCTGTACATCCACTGGCTGCCCGGCTCGAACAGCAGATCCCGTTTGCCGTAAAGAGCGACGAAATCCTTCGGCGTCCGAAGCTCGAGGCGTTTCGCCGTGAACTCGGGGCCGAAGATGTCTCCAGTGCCCCCGGTGTGCGTGAGCAGGTGGTGAATGGTGACCTTCGACGCGACCGCCTTGTTCGGGTAGTCGGGCAAATACCGACCGAGCGGATCAGAGAGCGCCAGCTTGCCCGCGCGCACCAGGGTCAGCGTGGCGACGGCGGTGAACATCTTGTTCATCGAGCCGTTCTTGAACCGCGTCTCGATCGTGTTCGGCACTTTTCGATTACGATCGGCGAGGCCGTACGCGGCCGTGAAGATGGGACGTCCATTCTTCGCGACGAGCACAGCACCCGAAAAACGATCGGCAGCAGCCCATCGCTCCAGGTCGGCGCGAAGAACTTTCAGCAGCTCCGCTTCGCTCACTCGCGCAATCGGCAGATCGGCGGGGCGCGGGATCGGCTGCGCGGTGAAGCGAACGACGCGATGGGGATCGTCAGGCTCGACTTCGAACGTGAGGCGTGACACGGCATCGGAGTCGATCTGTCTGGCGATCGCGACGGTGCGGGTCGCCGTCGACTCCTCGACCTTCAGCAACTCGAAGCCACCCGTCTGCTCGCGAAGATCCTCGTAGAACCGCGGGTTCGGCCGGTACGCCCATCGATCGCGGTAGAACGGCTCGCGAGCGGCGCTGTCGGCATTGAATGCCGCGAGCCACTGTGCGAGCTGTCGCCCCGACACCGTATCGGGAGTGGGCGATTGCGCAACGGCGCCGCTCGAGGAGAGACACGCGACCACCGCCGCCGAGAACATGACAACGCGGATGCTGCACATAGCCACCTCGCCCTCACCTGCGTCGAGCTGTCGGGGTCAGTTGTCGGTCGGATGTTCCACGCTATCGATCACCAGAACCTTCACGTTCGTCCGCGTCGGCTCGAGCTTGAGACCCAGTTGCTCCTGCACCGCGACGAAGACCGTCGGCGCTGTCGTATCCGCGGCGGCGTTGGAGCTGACGGGCGCGAACGTGGTTTCGAGATCGAAGTCGTATTCGCCAGTGAGTCCCGTCCGATCGACGACCGGCCGGCCGAGGTTGGAGAACTGCGCCGACAACATGTTGGCGAACACCGTCATGCTCACGCCGCGCATGACCATCCCAGGTGGTCTGAAGAACGCGGCACATCGCGGTCCGTTGCCGCCGGGTTGCGCGGGCGGCGCCGGCTTGCCATTGCAGGTCCCATCCCATTGCTGGAGCTTCGGGCCGAGCTTGCCGTCGTTCCGCGCTTTGACCAATGCGTACGCGTCGACATCCTTCGAGTCGGTGTGAACCTTCAGCGCAAACCGCTCGGCGAGCAGCGTCTTCAACATCACCATCATCTCGGCGCGCGTGGGCATGCCCTGGGCTTGTGCCAGGACGACATAGCGGTCCTTCTCGAGCCAGTTCGGCCCGCCGATGATCTGTGCGCCAGGCCCCAACTCCGGGTTGTACGCAGCGCCAATGAGCATGCGAAGCGTGAAGTTCGTGACAGACAGACGCGTCGGCGTCGGAAAATTCAGGAGGGCGCCTTGTGCCGCGGGGTCGGACAGTTTGATGGTCGCGGCTTCGAAACGCGGCGCGTCCTGAGCCCGCATCGGCGCGGCAGCCGTCAACGCGGCCGCGACCACAGCGAGCAATCTGGCAGAGTGAACAGCGGACCGGCAGCGTGTGATTGGCATCTCTGATCTCTCCTCAGCCCGGGATTCCACCGCGAGACGAGAAAAGTTCCAGAGATTTCGTATACTCGCCCCATGACACGCCCGCTTGCTCGTCTTGTCATCGTCCTCGCCATCGCCATCAGCGCACCGTTCCTCTCAGCACAGCAACCGGCGCCCTCCTCCGAGGCCAGGCAGTGGACGACGGCCGAGGACCACCAGAACATGCTGGCGCAGCTCGGCGTCCGCACGTTGCGTCCTGGTCCGAGCGGCAACGAGTCCGCACCCAATCACGCGAACTACGACGAAGCGACGGCCAATCCATTTCCAGACCTTCCGGAAGTCCTGACGCTGAAGAACGGCAAGAAGGTCACGACGCGAGACATGTGGTGGAAGCAGCGCCGTCCCGAGATCATCGAAGACTTCGATCGCGAAGTGCTCGGTCGCGTACCGCGCACCGTCCCGAAGGTGACGTGGTCGGTGGTCAACACGACGCAGGGCACGATGGGCGGACATCCGGTTGTCGGCCGCCAGATGGTTGGACATATCGACAACGCGTCGCATCCCGCGATCACTGTCGACATCCAAATGGCACTCGTCACGCCGGCGGACGCGAAAGGTCCGGTGCCCGTGATGATCATGTTCAGCAGCGGCGTGCTGCCGCAGGCTGCAGGTGGTCCCGCGCCGACGCCGGGACGCGGCGGTCCTCCACCGCAACCTGGTGCGGATCCACCGGCGACCGAGCAGTTGATCGCCGACGGGTGGGGATTCGCGTCGTTGAGTCCGACGAGCATCCAAGCCGACAACGGCGCCGGCCTGACGCGCGGCGTCATCGGCCTCGTCAACAAAGGGCAGCCGCGCAAGCCCGATGATTGGGGCTCGCTGCGTGCGTGGGCCTGGGGCGCATCGCGTGCCCTCGACTACTTCGAGACCGACAAGACCGTCGACGCGAAGCGAGTCGGCATCGAAGGCGTCTCGCGCTACGGCAAGGCCGCGCTCGTGACGATGGCGTACGACACGCGATTTGCGGTGGTGCTGGTCGGGTCGTCCGGTGAAGGTGGCGCCAAGCTGCATCGACGCAACTGGGGCGAACAGGTCGAGAATCTCACCGGCGCCGGCGAGTACCACTGGATGGCCGGCAACTTCATCAAGTACGGCGCCGCCGACGCGGACTTCGGCAGCAAGAACGCTGGTGACATTCCGGTCGACGCGCACGAACTGATCGCGCTGTGCGCGCCGCGACCGACGTTCATCAGCTACGGCGTGCCCGAGAAGGGCGATGCGCGCTGGCTCGATCACCAGGGCAGCTACATGGCTGCTGTCGCCGCCGGCCCGGTGTTCCGGTTGCTCGGCGCAAAGGATCTCGGAACGTCCGACAACTACAAAACCGAGAAGATGCCGGCGGTGAACGTCAGCATGCTCAATGGTCAGCTCGCGTGGCGGCAGCACGAGGGCGGCCACACCGACGGTCCGAACTGGAAGTACTTCATCCCCTGGGCCGATCGCGAGTTGAAGCGCACGCGATGAACGGCAATGCGATCGTCCTGATCTCGAGTCGGCCCGTACGTAGTGTCCGGCTTTAGCCGGACCTCCCCCGTCGCAAATCGGTAACACGCCTTCGCCACCATCTCTTCACGGGCATCGACCCGCGGAGGTGATGATGATGAAACGCGTCCTCTGGACTCTGGTTCTCGTCGGTGTCATCGCGACGGGCCGCGCGGCAGCCCATCATTCCTATGCCGCTTACGACACCACCCGCATTGTCGAGATCGAGGGTATCGTCGAAGAATTTCAGATGATCTCTCCGCATTCCCTGTTGAAGGTTCGGGACGATAGCGGTCGCACGTACACCTTCGAGTGGCTGGCCACAAACGCCATGCAGCGCTGGGGCATCGAGCCCGACACGCTCAAGAAGGGCGACCGCGTCGTCGTCGGCGGCCATGCGCGTCGTGACTTCGCCGAGTCGGCGATCCTGAACTGCCGGTCCGTGCGGCGGATGTCTGACGGCTGGACGTGGGCGCCGGGACGGCCGAACGCCTCGCGCCTCCCCTGACACCTTGACCTTCGACACGTCTCTGGCGTATATGTCGAAGCTAGAGGTATGCACGTGTCGACCAAATCAGACCTGCCACAGGGCACGCTGGACCTGCTGATCCTCAAGGTGCTGGCCCTGGAGCCGCTGCATGGCTACGCCATAGGCCAGCGGCTCCAGCAAATCTCCCGCAACGTCGTCCAGGTCACGCAAGGGACGCTCTACCCCGCTCTCCATCGGCTCGAGAACCGCGATCTGCTCACCGCCGACTGGAAGATGACCGACACCGGCCGCGAAGCCAAGTTCTATCGGATCACGCGGAAGGGACGCGCCTATATGGACGTCGAAGCCGAGAAGTGGCAGCGGCTCATCGACGCGTTCGAGCTGATCTTCAAGAGCGCCGAAAGGAGCGCGCCATGAAGTGGCTCCGTCGGAGGCGCATCGTGGACGACCGGCTCGATCTCGAGATTCGCGACCACATCGAGCGGCAGGTCGCCGACTACATGGCGGCCGGCATGAGCGAGTCGGACGCACGGCGACGGGTGCGGCTCGAGTTCGGCGGTCTCGACCAGGCGAAGGAGCATTGCCGCGACGTGCGCCCGCACCAGTGGCTCAGCGAGCTGATTCGCGATGTGCGTATCGGCTTTCGCCCCCTCGCGCGCGAGCGTCTGTTTGCCGTCGCTGTGATCGCGATCCTGACTGTCGGCATCGGCGCCACCGTCGCGATGTTCAGCGTGCTCAACACAGTCATCCTGCGCGACCTTCCCTACGCGCGGCCGCACGAATTGGCGGCGATTCGCACCCACCTGCTGCTGCAGAACCAGCCCGATGGAAGCTCGAT
>Ga0075433_10003054_pt1 | contig 12864 bp, 10 predicted proteins | sample RhiMethybrSRZTD2_FD_75299 | JGI IMG/M metagenome (GOLD analysis project Ga0075433, IMG submission 75299) | Populus rhizosphere microbial communities from Tennessee, USA - Rhizosphere MetaG P. TD hybrid SRZTD2 | ecosystem: Host-associated > Plants > Roots > Rhizosphere > Soil | place: USA... | reverse complement strand
GTGCCTCGCCGGAGCTTCTCCCGACGCCTCCACACCCATGCCCGCGAATGCGATTCCGGCCAGCTGGGCGAGCTCCTCGAGAAACAGCACTGCGCGCGCGGCGAGTCTCGGTGTCTCGCGCACGAGGATGCCGACGCTTCCCATCCCCTCCGTCGAAGGCTCGACGATCAGTGTCAGCACCCCGGTGACGGTCTCGGCCCGCGCGAGACGTTCCCCCGAGCGCAGATCCTGGGTCATGCGCGGAGGGAGCATCGGGTTCTCGCGGAACGTCGAAGCGAGCGGCCGGAATCCCGCCACCGGGGAGAATTCCCCGACCGCCCATTCGCTCGGCGGCAGCTCCCGGTCCAGGAAATCGGTCAGCTCGCTGGCGAGATCCTCGGTCGTCTGCGCGTCGCGGCAGAGGCGGTAGGCGGCCAGACGCATGCCCCGGTACTCGACCTCGGTGACCGGAAGCGCCGGGGGGGGCGCGGCGCCCGGCGTCGGCGAGGCCGCGGTGGACGGCGCGGCGGCAGGCGGAGGCGGCTCGCCCGAGGTCACTTCGACGGGTGTACCCGCGCGGGGCGTGGCGGGCGCGGCCTCGACCACCGTGATGGTGGCCTCGCCGATCGTGATGCGGTCTCCGACGGAGATCGTTCCGCCGAAGAACTCCCGGCCGTTGACATGAACGGTCTCGATGCCTTTGAAGAGGTCCAGGTGATACGAACCGTCGCGCTCGAAGAGGCGCACATGCCGCCCGTAGACGCCGCGGGCCCGGACCACCACCTCATTGCCCGAAGACGCACCTACCGTTGCGGTACCGCCTGCGATTCGGAACATTTCGGCGCCCGTCCCCGGGCGCCTGCGGACTTCGAGGGTCAGCATGACTGGGGCACCCCTTGAGAATACGAGACATTACACAGGATCTGCGTCGGAGCGCAACACTGTTGAAAAGTTGCCTATGCGACCGACGGTCACATTGCGCCGCGGGCGTGCGGCGCGGCTCTAGAAAAGGCCCGAGATGCGGCCTGCGGCGTCGACGTCTATGGTCTCCGCCGCCGGCTGTTTGGGCAGACCCGGCATCGTCATGATGTCGCCGCACACCGCCACGACAAAACCTGCACCGGCGAACAGGCGCGTGCGATCCACATGCAGCGTAAACCCCGCAGGCCGTCCGCCTTTCTTGGGATCGTCCGAGAAAGAGTAGGGAGTCTTGGCGATGTTGATGGGCAGATTGCCGAACCCCTGGCGCTCGTAGCGCGCGAGCCTTTGTTCCGCCTCTTTCGAGAAGGAGATGCCGCCGGCGCCGTAGAGACGCCGCGCGATGATCTCGATCTTCTCGGCGAGGGGACGATCCCACGGATAGAGCGGCCGGTAGCGCGCCGCTCCGGCACCGATCTCGGCCAGCACCGCCCGCGCGAGATCTTCGCCGCCCGCGCCGCCCCGGGTGAAGACCTCGGAGAGGGCGGCCTTCACGCCGAGCTCCGAGCAGCGCTTCTCCAGGAACGCGATCTCGGCCGCCGAGTCGGTCGGGAACCGGTTGATGGCGACCACGGCGGGCAGGCCGAAGATCCGGACGTTGTCGAGATGGCGTTCGAGGTTGACGACGCCCCGGGAGAGGGCCGCCAGATCCTCGACGCCGAGCTGGTCCTTGGGCGTTCCACCGTGCATCTTCAGAGCGCGCACGGTCGCGACGAGGACCACGACCGAGGGCCACATGTCGCCGTAGGCGCACTTGATGTCGAGGAACTTCTCGCCGCCGAGGTCGAAGCCGAACCCCGCCTCCGTGACCGCGATCTCGCCGTAGCGCATCGCGATCCGCGTGGCGAGGATCGAGTTGCAGCCGTGCGCGATGTTGGCGAAGGGGCCGCCGTGCACGAGGGCGGGCGTGCCCTCCAGCGTCTGGACGAGGTTGGGATGAATCGCGTCCTTCAGGAGCGCGGCCATCGCGCCGTTGGCCTTCAGGTCCCGCGCGCGGACGGCCTCGGTGTCGCGCTTGTACCCCGCGACGATCGCACCGCAGCGCTCCTTGAGGTCCTGGAGGTCGCGGGCGAGACACAGGATCGCCATGACTTCCGAGGCCACGGTGATGTCGAACCCCGTCTCGCGCGGGACGCCGTTGACCTTGCCGCCCAGGCCGATGACGCTGTCGCGCAGGGCGCGGTCGTTCATGTCGAGCACACGGCGGAAGGGAATGTCGCGCTGATCGATGCCGAGCGGGTTTCCGTGGTGGAGATGGTTGTCGATCATCGCGGCGAGCAGGTTGTGGGCCGCGGTGATCGCCGGGAAGTCGCCGGTGAAGTGGAGGTTGATGTCCTCCATCGGAACGACCTGGGAGTAGCCTCCCCCGGCCGCGCCTCCCTTCACGCCGAAACAGGGGCCGAGCGACGGCTCGCGCAGGGCGATGATCGCGCGCTTGCCGAGCCGGTTGAGCGCCTGGCCGAGACCGACCGTCGTGGTGGACTTGCCCTCGCCCGCCGGCGTCGGCGTGATCGCCGAAACCAGTACGAGCGGAGACTCTTTGCGCCCATCGGCGCGTGCGATCGCCGAAAGTCGAATCTTGGCCTTGTCGCGGCCGAAGGGGATGAAATCGTCGGCGTGGATTCCCAGGTCGCGAGCCACTTCCTCGATGGGACGCAGCCTCGCTTCCTGGGCGATCTCGATGTCCGATTTCATCGCGGGCGGGATCCTAGCAGGTAGTGGCGCCGACACCGGGTATTGGGTATCGCGAGCGGACCGACCCAATAACTTGTGGAAGGGAGCGGGACCATTTGCTACATTGAAGGCCGATGCTCCGGTTAAAACGCGTGGAGATTTCGGGCTTTAAGTCCTTCTACGAGAAGGTAGATCTGTCTTTTCCGGGCGCAGTGACCGCTGTTGTCGGCCCCAACGGCTGCGGCAAATCCAACATCAGTGACGCGGTCGCCTGGGCGCTGGGCGAACAGAGCGCCCGGGTCCTGCGAGGCGAAAAGATGGACGACGTCATCTTCAACGGCTCGGCCAAGCGCCGGCCGCTGGGGATGGCCGAGGTGATCCTCACGCTCTCGGCGACCAACGGCGACGGCGAGAAGGCCGACGAGAACGGCACCCTGCGGGTCGGCCGCCGAGTCTACCGCGACGGCGAGGGCGAGTACTTCCTAAACGACAAGCAGGTCCGCCTGCGGGACATCCAGGACCAGCTCCTCGGCACGGGTCTGGGAGTGCGCGCGTACTCGGTCATCGAGCAGGGCCGCATCGACCAGGTCCTCTCGACCAAGCCGCAGGACCGCCGGCGTCTGATCGAAGAGGCCGCGGGCATCACCAAGTACAAGCTCAAGAAGCGGCTGGCCGAGGGCAAGCTCGAGGAAACCAAGGGCAACCTGCTTCGCATCTCCGACATCGTGGCGGAGATCGAGCGCAACGTCGCCTCGCTCAAGCGCCAGGCGTCGCGCGCCGCGCGTTACAAGGAACAGACCGAGCTCTTGAAAAAGCGCAAGGCCGCTCTGACGCGTGCCCGCGGCGACGCGCTGCGGGAAGCGCTCGCCGCTACGGAGAAGCTCCGCGACGAGCGGCGCGACCGCGAGGCCGAAGCCGCGGCGACGCTGGCGCGTGCGGAATCGGCGCTCGCCACGGCGCGGCTCGAGGCCTCGGAGGCGGCGGGCCGCCGCGACGCGTTGCGCGAGGAGCTGGCGGGACTGGAATCGGCGATCGCGCGGGACGACGCTCTGCTCGACGCCAATCGGCGCGCGGTCGCGGACCTTTCCGCGCGCCGGGCCGCTCTCGAACGCGAAGGACGCGACTTCTCGGCCGAGCAGAGCCGCGCGGCGCGGGAGCTCGCGGAGCTGGAAGAGCGGCTGACGCGCACCGTGGCCGAGGCCCGCGCCCGCTCGGAGTCGCGCGAGGAGGCCGACCGGAAGGCCTCCGAGGCCGCTCTCGCCTGCGCGGCGCTCGAGAGGGCACTCGAAGAGACGCGCAACGACGCCCTGGCGCGTGCCGGCGAACGCGTCGCAGCGCGGAACGCGCGCCACGAGGTCGATCTCTCGGCCGAACGCATCGCGGCGTCTCTGTCGCGCCTGGCCGAGGCCGCGGGCAAGGTCGCGCAGGAGCTCGGAGGCCGCGAGCGCGAAGCCGCCGAAGCGGAGGCCCAAGCCGGCCGCCTCGCGGCCGCCGCGGCGGAGACCTCGCGCCGCGTGGCCGACGTCGAGGCCAAGCTCGAAGCGGCCTCGGCCGCGCTCGAAGAGGCCGAGGCGGCGCGCCTCGCCGCTCACGAGGCGCACGGCGCGATCGAGCACCGGATCGCCGCGCTCTCTCAGATGCTTCGGGCGCGCGAGGTCAGTGTCAACGAAGTGCGCCAGGCGCTCAAGAGCGCCGGCCTCTCCGAGCACGGCGCTCTCTCGGATCGGATCCGGCCCCGCGCGGGCTGGGAAGACGCCGTGGGAATCGTGCTGGGGACGGACTCGGACGCGCTCGTGGCCTCCGGCGATCCCCGCCGCGCTGCCGACGCGATGCGCTCGCTTCCGGCCGCGCGGATGGTGCGCTCGGAATGGCGCCGCGAGCCCGCGACCGAGCGACCGGACGGCGCGCTCGGCTGGGACGGGGTCCTGGAAGGCTACGGCAAGCTCTCGCCCGCCGAGAAAGCCGCGCTGCCGCCGGCGGCTTTCGTTGAGACGCTCGCGGAGGCCCTGGCCCTTTCCGAGCGCCATCCCGGCACTCCCTTCGTCGCGCGCACGCGCGAGGTCGTGCGCGGTCCGGTTCTGCGTGTCGCGGGCCCGGCCGCGGAGGCGTCGGGACTCTTCTCGCTGCGGCGTGAAGAGCAGTCCCTCGCCGCGCGACGCCGTGAGACGCAGGAGGCGCTGGCAGCGGCGGTCCTCCGGGTCGAAGCAGCGAAGGGCGCGAGAGAGAGTGCCGAGTCGGCGCTGCCCGCCCTGCGTGAAAAGGATCTCGAGGCGCAGGGAGTCCACCGGGCCTTCGCGGCCCGGCTCGAGGAGCGCCTGGCCGAGCGCGACCGCCTGCGCCGCGAACGCGACACCCTCGAGCTGGAGCGGCAGGCGCTGACGGCGGACGCGTCGGGATTCCAGACGCAGCGCGTCGCCCTCGAGGAGCAGGAACGGCGGCTGGGCGAGGCCGAGGACGCCGCGCACCAGAGGATTCGCGCTCTTTCCGCGGCGTTGTCGGAGGCGAGGGCGACGGCGATGGCCGCCGCCGAAGAGCTCGCGCATCGGCGTACCGAAGCCGAGGTCGCGGCCGAGCGCCGCCGCTCCATGGAGACCGCGCGCGTTGCGCTTCTGGATGCGCGCACGACTCTGGAGCGCCGGATGGCGGAAGCGACCGAGGAGGAGGCGCGCATGAACGCGCGCGCCTCGGAGCTCACGGAGGAGGAGGCGCAGGCCCGGGAGCGCCAGAAGAACAACCTCGTCGCCCGCGAGACCTGCGCGGCCGCGCACGGCGACGCCGTCGAGATCTCCCGGCGCACCTCCGTGCGCGTCGAGGTCGACGAGGCGTCCACGCGCACGGAACGGGGTACCCTCGACGCGGCCCGCGAAGCCCGCTTCGAAGCCGAGGTCGCGGCGACGCGGAGCGCCTCGGACCTCCAGCACCTCGTCACCCAGGCCCGTGAGGAATTCGGCGTCGAGCCCGACGCCCTCGAGGGCCCGGAGGACGTCTCGCCCGAGGGCCTGGCCGCGCTCGAGACCGAGGTCGCGGAGCTCGCCGCGTCCATCGAGCGCCTGGGCCCGGTCAACGTTCTCGCATTCGAGGAGCACAAGGAGATGTCGGAGCGCCTGACGTTCCTGACGACGCAGCGCGACGACCTCCTGCGCTCGATCGCCGAGCTCCAGGAGTCGATCCGCAAGATCAACGCGACGTCCTCCGAGCGGTTCGCCGACGCGTTCCACAACATCAACGCCAACTTCAAGGAGATGTTCACGCGGCTCTTCCAGGGCGGCACGGCCGAGATGAAGCTCCTCGACGAGACCGACATCCTCGAGTCCGGCATCGAGATCGACGCGCACCCGCCCGGCAAGCGCAACCAGTCGATCCTGCTGCTGTCGGGGGGAGAGAAGGCCCTGACGGCAATCGCCCTGCTGATGGCGATCTTCCGCTACAAGCCGTCGCCGTTCTGCATCCTCGATGAAGTCGACGCGCCGCTGGACGAGGCCAACATCGACCGCTTCACGCGCCTGCTGCGCGACATGACCGAGGAGACGCAGTTCATCGCGATCACGCACAACAAGCGCACCATGGAGACCGCCGACGTCATGTACGGCGTCACCATGGAAGAGCCGGGCTGCTCCAAGATCGTCTCGGTCAAGTTCGACTGATCCACGCGGCCTCCGGCGTGAGAGCCGCTCACGTCGATTGCGGTCATCCCGAGGAGCGCAGCGACGAGGGATCCCGGACTCGATTGCGGAAGTGGTGATCGAGCACAGGATCCCTCGCTGTCGCTCGGGATGACTGCGACTCGCGTTTGACCTGTCGCCCCGCATCCCGTAGGATTCGCCGTTCCGAGCCGACGTAGCTCAGTCGGTAGAGCAGCGGTTTCGTAAACCGCAGGTCACCGGTTCAAGTCCGGTCGTCGGCTCCAACCCGCACATGCGAAAACTGCTGGCTCTGTTCCTCGCGGCCGCCGCGACCGCCTGCGGGAAGCCGCCCGAGCTGACGCGCGAAACGGCGCGCGCGGCGATCGAGGCGTCGGAGGCGTTCCGCGCGCCGCTTGAGGCGGGAATCGTGTTCACCGACACGACCTTCCAGCCCAGCAAGAACGCGCGGCGCGAGATCCTCGAGATCCAGGCGCTCACGGTCAAGGACGACGGGCCGATGGGAGGAGCCGGTCAGACCGCCACGCTGACTTTCACGTATCGGTGGACCGAGGGACCGCTCGCGGGGCACACGCTGCGCTCCAAGGCGCGGCTCCACAGCTCGGGCAGCGCCTGGAAGGCCTACGACGATTACCTCAAGAAGGAACTGTTCCGGACCGAGCGCGGGGAGGACTGAGCGGCGGAGGGAACTCGCCGAGGGTGTCCGGTTTCCTTCCTCATCAAAGGGAGGAAGCTCCATGTTCGACACAGCGCTGATCGAGTCCGCACATCCCATATCCGACGGGAGCCGGGCACGCAGCCTGCCGCTCTCGATCGGCCTTCATGCCGCGGTTCTGGCGGGTTTGATCCTGTCAGCGCTCCTCTCGACGGGAGCAGACCCGGAGCCTCCGGTCACGATCATCTTTCCGGCTTTTCTCGGCGGATCGCCTCCGCCTCAGGGCAACGACTCGCCGCCGGCTCTTCCCCGCAACATCCGATCGAATACGGCAACCGTTCGCCGCGACGTAGCACCCGTGCGGATTCCGGACGAGGTGCCGGCCGCGATCCAGGACGCGGAGACGCACGAGGTCGTGGGCGAAGCGAACGTCACCGGCGACGGTGGAGACGGCGGCTCCCAGGGCAGCCCCTTCGGCATGCCCGGAGGAACGGGTGATGTTCCAACGGTTCCCGGCAGCGGTGGCGGCGACGAGATCCTGATCCCCGGCGTCAACGGCGTGCTTCCTCCGGTGCTGATCCGGCGGATCGAGCCCGAGTATCCCGAGCTCGCGCGCAAGCTCCACCAGGAGGGCGTCGTGATCCTGCGCGCCGTCATCACGATCTCCGGCGCGGTGGACGAGGCCCAGGTGGTCAAGTCCGCCGGCCCGCTCCTCGACGCGGCCGCCCTTTCTGCGGTCCGCCGGTGGAGCTACAAACCGGCGACGCGCGACGGCCGCGCCGTCACGGTCTATCTCGACGTGACTGTCAGCTTCTTCCTGCGCGGCTGAAGACTACGGCATCAGCTGCGCCTGGATCAGAATCGCCTGGTCGTTCGCCGGCGAGCCGTCGATGCGCTGACGGTGCGTCCGCGTGTAATCGAGCAAGACCTTGAAGCTGTTGCTTCCTTTGCGGAAGTACCAGGATGTCTCGCCGCTCACGGTCGAGAAGAACTGGCGCGAGACACTCCGGTTGTAGTCGATGGCGGAATAGCGAGCCGCCAGGTCCCACTTGCCGGGAATCAGGAAATAGGCGGCCTGCGCGTACCAGCCGTACGTGTAGAGCCGCGTGCCGCTCGTGTCGCCCTTGGCCTGTCCCCAGAAACCTTCGCCCTGGACCGCGAGGCCCATCCACTTGAACTGCGCGTCGACTCCCCAGGACTTGATGTCGACATCCTCTCCGGTCGTGAAGAGGCCGACGTTGCGCCCGAGCCAGCCCGTGGGTCCCGCGTAGTTCAGCTGGATCGCCTCGAAGCTCGTCGCCGTGAGCTTTTTCAGCGTGTTGATGAAGCCGTTGGTACCGATCGAGAGCGCGGGCGTCTTGTGGCCCTGCAGATCCCCCTCGCTGTTGCCCATGGTCCCGATCGGGTTCCAGACCATGCGCAGCACCGGCATCACGTGGTCCGAGGGACGCAGTGTGTTCTGGCCGTCGCCGCCGAAAACCCCGGCCTGGTAGGCGAACTGACCGTTACAGAAAGACCCCGCGCCCATCACGCCGATGTCGCGGCTGGGCTTGAACGCGTCGACCGCGATGGCGCGCTCCGGAAACTGCACGAAGCCGTCGTTGTAGAGCTCCTCGCGCGCGTACGGAGTCTTGTACTGGCCTCCCTGCACGGAGACCGCATCGGAGAACTTCCAGTTCAGCCACCCGTCGTCGAGGATGCGGTTGGCCGCGGTGCTCGCGAACTCGAGCTGCAGCCGCCAGGTCAGCCTCGGATCCAGCGCGAACCCCGAAAAGAAGAGCTTGAAGCGCCGGACCCGGAACTCGTTCGCGTCGACTCCGCCGGCGGCCGCGTCGAGATCGAAGTGGGTGAACCGGAACTGCAGGTTGAAGCCCATGCTCCCCTCGAACAAACCGTCCGGCGTGCGAAAGACGATGCCCCGGTACTCGACGTACTCGATGGTCTTGGGAGGCGGAGGGGGCGTGGCGGGCTCGGGCCCGTCATCGGCGAACAGCGGCCCTGCGGCGGAAAGGAGCATCACCAGGCACGGGAGAATCCATCGGTGTCGCGTCATGCTGGGCTATCCTTTCGTTAAAGTACGATTTGATTCAAGAAAATCACATTGAATCGTATAGAATCGGCGGCCTCATGAGCACATCTTCTCAAGGACCGTTCACGGCGGCCGAGGCCGCACGGCGTCTGGGTGTGAGCCACCAGACCCTCAAGCAGTGGATCTACAAGAAGCGCATCCGCTCCGTTCCGACGCCGGGAGGCCATCATCGGATCCCGCGCTCCGAAATCGTGCGCCTGGCGGGCGTGGCCGCCGCGGCCTCGCCCGCGGACCCGTCGGGCCTCGAAGCGATCAGCGGCCGCAACAAGCTGGCGGGCGTAGTGACGCGACTCGAGGTTTCGGGCCTGCTCGCGGAAGTCACCATCGACGTCGGCGGGCAGGAGCTGACCGCGATCATCACGCGCTCGGCGGCCCGGCAGCTCGGCTTGAAAGTCGGCGCTCCGGCCTTCGCCCTCATCAAAGCGACGGAAGTCATGGTGATTCGAGGGTGAAAAGAGCAAGACTCATGCCGCGTTTCGGTGCTTACGCCGCCCTCGCGGGCCTTCTGACTCTCGGAGCCGCGCCGCAGCCGGAGATTCTCGTCTTCGCAGCGGCCAGCCTGACGGAGTCGCTCCAGGAGATCGGCATGGCGTACGAGGCGAAGACCGGCACGAAAGTCGTCTACTCCTTCGGACCCTCGAGCGACCTGCAGCGCCAGATTTCCGCGGGCGCGCCGGCGGATGTCTTCTTTTCCGCCGACACGCCGAAGATGGATACGCTCGAGAAGGCCGGTCTCGTACGCAAGGCCGACCGCCGCGAGTTTCTTTCCAACGTTCTCGTCGTCGTGGTCCCTGCGAATTCGCCGACCCTGCCGGCGAACGCGAAGGAGCTCGCCTCCCTCCCGAAGATCGCTCTGGCGGATCCGGCCGCGGTTCCGGCTGGCATTTATGCCAAGAAGTGGCTCGAGTCGGAAGGTCTCTGGAAGCAGGTCGCGCCGAAGGTCGTGCCCGCGCTCGACGTCCGCGCGGCGCTCGCGGCCGTGGCCTCGGGCGCCGTCCCGGCGGGCGTCGTCTATTCGACGGACGCCGCGAGCTCGAAAGGCGTGCGTATCGCCTTCACGGTCACAAACGGTCCTCCGATCGCCTATTCCGTCGCGGTGCTGGCGGGATCCAAGCACGCCGCGGAAGCCCGGGCTTTCGTCAAGTTCGTTGAGTCGGATGAAGGCAAGGCGGTCTTCAAGAGGCGCGGCTTCCGCATCCTCGGTGCGCAGTAAGAGGTGACTCCCAACGACGGTTCGATCCTCTTCCTGACGCTGCGCGTCGCAGTGTGCGCCACGCTGGTCATCCTTCCACTGGGCATCGGCGCGGGATGGCTTCTCGCGCGTCGCGGCGGGACGTTCCGCTCCGTCGCCGAAACGGTGCTGTCGCTCCCGTTGGTGCTTCCTCCGACGGCCGTGGGCCTCCTTCTGCTCCAGGCCCTGCGCCGCACGGGCCCGATCGGACGCTTCCTCGACTCGGCGGGCATCGAGCTCCTTTTCACCTGGAAGGGCGTCGTCGTCGCCAGCGCGGTCATGTCGTTTCCGCTGCTGGTGCGACCCACGCGAACCGCTTTCGAGGAGATCGACCCGCGACTTCTCGCGATGGGACGTTCGCTCGGAAGCAGTCCCGTGCGCGTCTTCGGCCGTGTCGCACTCCCGCTGGCCTGGCGAGGCATCCTGGCCGGCACACTGCTCGCGTTCTGCCGCGCGCTGGGAGAATTCGGCGCCACCATCCTCGTCGCCGGCAACATTCCGGGCAAGACCCAGACCCTCGCCCTCGCGATCTTCCAGCGCACACAGATCGGCCAGGACGAGGCCGCGATGCGCCTCGTCGGCCTGACCGTGGTGATCGCGTTTGCCACAGTGCTTGCCTCGGAGCTCGTGGTGCGGCGGCGGAGCCAGCGGACCGCGGTGTGATCGACCTCGACGTTTCGCTGCCTCTGGCGCGGTTTCCTCTGCGCATCGAGACCACGCTCTCGGGCCAGGCCGTGGCCGTGCTCGGGCCCTCCGGCGCGGGCAAGACGTCGCTTCTGGAATGCATCGCGGGCCTTCGCCGGAAGGCCTCGGGCCGCATCGTGGTGTCGGGGACGACGGTCATGGACTCGGGGCGCCGGATGTTTCTCCCGGCCGAGCGGCGCCGGATCGGGTACGTCCCTCAGGATGCGCTTCTCTTCCCGCACTTGACCGTCGAAGACAACGTCCGGTTCGGGATGCGCCGCGGCGCGGCCGGGGAGAGCCTCTACCGCGAATCCGTAGCGATCCTCGAGATCGGCGACCTCACGCAGCGTTACCCGGCCACCCTATCCGGCGGCGAGCGTCAGCGCGTGGCGCTCGCGCGGGCGATCGCAACGGAGCCGCGGCTGCTGCTCCTCGACGAGCCGCTCGCGGCGGTGGACCAGCAGCTGAAGGGACGGATCCTTCCGTACCTTCTCCGCATCCGCGACGAGCTCCGCATTCCGTTTCTCTACGTCACGCACAACGCGGGCGAGGCGCGGACGGTCGCGAAGGAAGCGATCGTTCTACGCGAGGGAGGCGTGGCCTTCGCAGGCCCTTCCGACGAGGCCCTCCGTTCCGTTACGGTGATCGATCCGGAGGCTCGGTTCGACAACGTCCTGGCCGGCGTGCTCGACGCCGAGACGGCGCTCGGCGAAACAGCGTCGCTCCGCGTGGGGAGCGCGGTCTTCGCGGTCCCCGCGGAGGAAGCTCAGGCTCCCGGGCGCGCCGTCTTCGCCGTGGCGCCTGAGGACGTGCTCGTTTCCACCAAGCCGCTGTCCGGCGTGTCGGCGCGCAACGTCCGGCCGGGCGCCGTGATCTCGCGCGAAGTTTCGGGCGCGACCGCCTGGATCCGTATCGGCTCGGTGGGACTCGAGTGGACCGCGCGCCTCACGCTCGCGGCCGCGGACGAGCTCGAACTGCTGCCGGGCTCCCCCGTCTGGATCGCGGTCAAGTCACATGCATTTCGACGGCTTCGCTAGCGCCGTTCGCGCTTGCGGAAGAGGGCTTCGTCCCAAGAATTGCCGTTCTCATCCCAAGAGTGTTGGAAGAAGTCGGCCTTGGCCGTAACGTGGCCGTGTCGGAGGAATTCTCGATGCCGGTCCCGACATTGCCGGCCGTGGCGGCGCTCCTCGCCCTCACCGTGGGCGACGGTGAGATGCTGCGCCGGCCCTCCGATCTCCCGGCGAAGACCGTGCCGGCGCCGAAGCCATGCACCTCGGCCGAGTACCGCCAGTTCGACTTCTGGGTGGGCGACTGGGACGTCACGGGGCCCAACGGCAAAGTCGCCGGGTCGAATCGCATCACGCCGATCCTGGGTGGCTGCGCGCTTCGCGAGGAGTGGAAGGGCGCGAGCGGGCTCGCCGGGACGAGCCTGAACATGTGGGATGCGGCGGGCAAGCGCTGGCGTCAGACCTGGGTGGATGCTCGCGGGAACGTGCTGGTCCTGAACGGGCAGTATCGGGACGCGAAGATGTCTCTCGAGGGCGAGGGCCTCGGGGACAACGGCGTCACGGTCCGAAACCGCATCACATGGTCGCGCCTTTCGGAGGGACGCGTCCGGCAGCTCTGGGAAGTTTCGAAAGACGGAGGCAAGACCTGGGGCGTCGAGTTCGACGGGACCTACGCGCCCAGGGAAAAGTAGCTTAGCGCCGGCCCTCCGCCGGCGGCAGTCCCGCCAGCCACTTCTCCACGGCGGCTCGATCATCGCCCTTGAGCCGCTTCAGGACTCCCTCCGGATGCGTCGCGATGGTCTGCGGATTGTCGAAGGGCAGCCTCTCGTACATCTTCCCGCCAGGCTCGTGGCAGGGCGCGCACCGTTCGCGAAGGATCGGGCGGACCGTCGTCGCGAACGCCTCGGCGCCCGGGGATGGAGTCG
>Ga0075433_10003053_pt1 | contig 12865 bp, 11 predicted proteins | sample RhiMethybrSRZTD2_FD_75299 | JGI IMG/M metagenome (GOLD analysis project Ga0075433, IMG submission 75299) | Populus rhizosphere microbial communities from Tennessee, USA - Rhizosphere MetaG P. TD hybrid SRZTD2 | ecosystem: Host-associated > Plants > Roots > Rhizosphere > Soil | place: USA... | reverse complement strand
GACCAGAACTCGTCCTCGGTCTGCTGGTCGCCCTGGAACTGCCAGAAGACCGTCGCCTTGCCGCCCTTCACCGTCCATGCGTGCACCTGCGGCGAGGACCACTGACGGCCCTTGCGGCTGGCGCTCTCGGTGACCAGCACGATCACGCGGTCGCGCTTCGCGAGCACGTCGTCGACGACCAATCGGAAAGTTCCCGCCGAGAGCTCCATGAAGTGCTTGAAGAACCCCAGGACCTCGGCGTGGCCGCGGTAGTCGCCCGAGATCGGCCCTCGCCCCGGTACGTGCCAGAGGACCTCGTCGGCTAGCGTCTTCATCACCGCCGGGATGTCGCCGCGTCCGAACGCAGCGTACGCGCCCTCGATCAGCGCCTGATTGGCCGAGGCACTCGACGCATTCATGGCTCCCCTCCGCTCACGAGTGTAGGCCGCCAGGCAAGCCTCACGCGGCGACTCGCACGCTGCTGAACCGACCTTCAGGAGTGGGAGGCGATCACAACACGCGGCGCGGCGTCACGTACGCGAGCATGAAGACGGCGAGCTGCACGAGCAAGAGCTTGTTCCACGCCACGCTGGCAGCGGCTGCCTCCTCGGCGCCGAGCTCGGCTGCGAAGACTGCGGCGAGCGCGCTCTGCGTCAGGCTCATGGCGCCGACCACGAGGTGCTGCGGGATCACGCCCGGCGGCCGCTCGCGGTGGCCGTGCGCCAGCGCCACGCTCAGCACGTAGTACGAGAACTCCTGGGTCAGCGCCACCTGCGCGGTCTCGCGCAGCCAGCGGCCGAGACTGTGCTTGCGGCGCTCGATCCGCACGCGGTCTACCTCACCGTCGTCGCCGAGAAAGAACACCCGCGAGCGCGGAAACTTCACGAAGTGATCGTAGAGCGCGCCGGTTAGCTCGCTCTCGTGGCTCAGCACGATCGGCGCCGAGCGGCCGATGGCCGCCACGTCCGCCTCGGTCATCCCGACGAACTCCATCATGTCGCGGATGAACCGCGGCATGTCCGTGCCCGGCAGATACCCGGGATCGCTCGAGGTCGGGGTCGCGGCGTCGGCCATGCTCGCCTAGCTCGTCCGCAGCTTCTCGAGCAGCCGCGGATCGGGATCGACGCCGAGGCCCGGCCCCTGCGGCACCGCGATGCGACCGTTCTTGGGCTGGATCGCGTCGTTCAATGGATTGTCGGCGAAGTCACAATAGAAGCGCTCGACCGGCGAGTCCGGCGCGAGCGCCGCGATGCAGTGGACCGACGCCAGCAGCCCCGGCCCGAAGTAGGCCGAGTGCGGTACGACCTGCACGCCGAACATCTCGCCGAGCGTCATCACCTTGCGCATCTCGGTCACGCCGCCGAGCTTCGTGACGCTCGGCTGGGCGTACGTGATCGCGCGCGCTTCCATCGCGCGGCGAAACTCCCACGCGGTGCCATAGTTCTCACCGGCCGCCGTCGCGATGCCACCTTTCGCGCGCACCTCGGCGAGCCCCGCGAGGTTCTCGGGCGGCCACACCGGTTCTTCGAGCCAGTGCGGGTCGAAGGGCGCGAGCCTTTTCGCCATCTCGATCGCCTGCGGCACCGTCCACGGACAGTTCGTGTCGACCATGATCGGCACGCCCGAGCCAGTCACGTCCCGTGCCGCCTTCACCTCGGGCACGGTGATCTCGTGCAGCTTGATGAGGCGATAGCCGCGCCCGAGCGCCTGCTCGGTGTAGCGCGCGACCGCGTCGGCGGCACCGTAGCGGAGCAGGCTCGCGTAGGCCGGCAAATCGGCGCGTGGGCTGCCGCCGAGCAGGCGATAGATCGGCTGGCCGGCCACCTTGCCGGCGATGTCCCACAGCGCGATGTCGATGCCCGAGAGCGCGTAGAGGGTCGGGCCGTTGCGGCCGATCCCGTGCAGCAGGCGCTGGATCTCGTCGTGGATGGCGCCGATCTGGCTCGGGTCGCGGCCGACCACCATGGGCCCGAGCACGGTGTCGATCGCGGCGCGGGTGGCCGGGAAGATCCGGTGGCCGAACGCCTCACCCCAGCCGGTGACGCCGCCGTCGGTGTCGATGCGAACGAGCAGCATGTCGATGCTGGTGCGCGGCCGGCCGGCCATCATCGGCGTGGCCCCCTCGATCAGCATCGGCATGTTGAGAACGAGCGTCTGAACTCGTGTGATCTTCATGCGGGCGGCGCCTCCGCGCTTCCGTGATACGGTAGCCGGACTGGGGTGAGGGGGGAAAACGAGTGGTCACGAAGGAACGGTTCGAGCAAGGGCTGACCTTGCAGGAATATGTCGACAAGATGCGCTTCAACCGGGAGCAGTTCGTCGAGGCGATCGACGAGACCACGCTCGGGCCCGAGGGCCCGCGCCTGCTCGAGCGGCTCGCCGGCACGCGGCGCGTGCTCGTCATCAGCGAGGACTGGTGCGGCACCTGCATGGCCCACGTGCCCTACGTGGCCAAGCTCGTCGAGAGCCGGCCGAACATCGAGATGCGCCTGTTCCCGCGCGACGCGAACCTCGATCTGATGGATCAGTATCTGAAGCAGGGCCGGTACCGCTCGATCCCCGTGTTCGCGTTCTTCGACGAAGACATGAACGAGCTCGCGCGGTTCCTCGAGTGCCGCCCGAGCTGACGGCCGCCGGCCGTTCCGGGAATCCATGCGCGGCATTGTAGCGTCTCAACGTCGGAGGGGGTGGATTCGATGAGCAACCAGATCGTACACGTGACCAGCGCCACGTTCGACGGCGTGGTCACGAGTGAGCGGCCGGTCGTGGTCGACTTCTGGGCGCCGTGGTGCGGTCCGTGCCGGGTCATCGGTCCCGTGCTCGACGAGATCGCGCGCGAGGTCGGCGACCAGGCCACGGTCGCCAAGGTGAACGTGGACGAAGAGCCGGCGCTGGCGTCCCGGTTCGGCGTGCAGGCCATCCCACAGCTCGTGTTCTTCAAGGACGGAGTCGAGAAGGACCGGCTCGTGGGCGCGGCGCCCAAGCGCGAGATCGTCAAGCGGCTCGACACGCTCCGCGACTGAGGCCATTGGCCCGATGAGGCGGCCGGGCCGGTGATCGACGCGGCGGACGCGGTCGTCATCGGCTCGGGCGCCTTCGGCTCGAGCGTCACGTATCACCTGGCCCGGCACGGCCTCCGGGTGGCGCTGCTGGAGCGCTCCAGGCTCGCCTCGCAGACTTCGCCCCGCGCGGCCGGGCTCACCAGCCAGGTTCGCGCAACCCCGGCTCTCACGGCGATCGCCCGTCGTGCGGTGGTGAAGCTTGCCGCGTTCGCCGACGAGACCGGCCAGCCTCTGCGCTTCACGCAGAGCGGCGCGCTCAAAATCGCGCGCAACGAGCGCGACGCCGCTCAGCTCGCGCGCGAAGTCCAACGCGGGCGCGAGGCCGGCGTGCCGATCGACTTCATCTCGACCGTCGAGGCCCAGCGCCGTCTGCCCATCCTTCGCGAGCGCGGCATCGTCGCCGTCACCTGGAGCCCGACCGACTGCAACGTCGAGCCGTCCGAGCTGCCGCTCGGCTACTGCCGCGCCGCCGAGAAGATCGGCGCGACCTTGCTGCCCCACACGCCGGCCACCGGGTTCGAGATCGGCGCGCGCGGCGTCGAGGGCGTGCGTACGCGGCAGGGCACGATCGCCACGCACATCGTGGTCGACGCCGCCGGGGCGTGGTCGCGGCTCGTGGCCGAGAGCCTCGGCGCCGCGCTGCAAGTCGTGCCGACCCGGCATCAGCTCCTGATCACCGAGCCCATTCCCGGCGTCGGCCCCGAGTTTCCGATCGCCCGGGTTATCGACGCCAACGTCTACGTTCGCCACGAACGGGGCGGCCTCATGCTGGGCGGCTACGAATCGGACCCGCTGCAGATCGACACGTCCACGCTCTCGCCGGCGTTCGAGATGAGCGAGCTACCGCTGGACATCGCGGTGCTCCGGCGTCTGGCCGCCAGCGTCGCCGACCAGTTCCCTATCTTCCAGGATTCCGCGATCCAGATCGACGAGCATCGCGGCGGGCTGCCAACCCTGACGACCGACGACCGCTATCTGGTCGGGCCGCTGCCGGGTGTCGCGGGGGCCTGGGTGATGAGCGGCTGCTGCGTCGGCGGCCTGAGCGCGTCGCCGGCGCTCGGCGAAGCGCTGGCCGAGTGGATCGTGAACGGGCGGTCGGAGCTCGACGTGTCGGAGATCTCCACGGCGCGCTTCGCGGGCCGCGAGATCGACGAGGCCGAGCTACGCGAGCGCTGCCGGCACGCCTACGCGACGCACTACCGCGGCGATCGCGTCTGAGCGGCCGATCACGCCGGGGCGGCGACGATCGCCGCGAAGGCGCCGACGAAGCGGCGCATATCGGCGAGCGTGCCGATCGTGAGGCGAAAGCTCCCCTCGATGACCGGCTTCTTCGCCATGCTCCTGACGAGAATCCCCTGCTCGCGTAGCGCCTGCACGGTCGCTTCGCAATCCCCGGACGGCCACACCAGGAGATAGTTGCCGCCGTTTCCGGCGCAGCGGACGCCAAGACGCGTGAGCTCCGCCACGGTCCATGCCTTCGCGGCCACCACGTCTTCGACGTAGCGGAGCGTGTGTGCGGGATCGGCCAGCGCGGCCTTGCCGGCGACCACTGCGAGCATGTTGATGTCGTACGGTCCGGTCACGCGCCGCAAACGCTCGACGATGGTTGGATGACCGACCGCGAATCCCAGGCGCAGCGCCGCGAGCCCCGCGGCCTTCGACAAGGACTGGAGCGCGACCACGTTGGGAAGCTCGAGCGCGAGTGGCACCACGGTCTTGCCGGTGAACGCCACGTAGAGCTCGTCGATCACCACGAGCGTCTGCGGCGCCGAGCGCGCCAGGCTCACCAAGGTCGACGGCTCGACGAGCGTGCCCGTCGGATTGTTCGGGTTACAGATGAAGAGCAGCCGCGGGCGTGATTCGAGCTTGCGCGCGATCGCCGCCAGCGGGAAGCCGAGGTCCGGCGGGTACGCGATCTCGTCGGTCACCATCCCCTGCTGCTGCGCGCACGGCTCGTAGTAACCGAAGGTCGGCGCCGTCGTCAGGAACGTGCCGCCTTTCTCGCCGTAGGCGTCGAAGACCGCGCGGATCGCAGCGTCGACGCCGTTGAACGCCTCGACGTGGCGCTCGGGCACACCGAGGCTCTCCGCATAAGCGGCGTTGAGGCCGGCGTACTCGGGATAGGCGGCGTAGGCGTCGGGCGGCAGGCTTCGAACCGCCTCGAGCACGCGCGGGCTCGGGCCCACGGTGCTCTCGTTGAAGTCCAGCCGCAGCATCGGCCGGCGGCCTTCGAGCGGCGCCACGTATGGCGTGAGCCCCTCGACCTCCGCCTTCGCCCGAATGATCTCGCTCACGGGTGCGGCGCCACAGAGTCAGGCTCGCGCGGGAGCGGCCGGCGCCTTCTTCTTGAGCTCGGGGATGACGTGCTTGCCGAACATCTCGATCGACGTCATCACCTTCTCGTGCGGCACGGTCTCCGTGGCCATCAGGAACTGCAGCTCGTCCACACCGGCCTCTTCGTGGATCGCGATGCCCCGCAGGCAGCCCTCCGGATCGCCGGCGACGAGCACGCCGCGCTCCACCAGCGTCTCGGCGTCGATCTGATTCCACAGCGCGGAGGCGATCTGCCCCGAGCCGCCGGAGAGATCCACCGCCGGCGCGCCCTCGGCGCCGCCCTCGCTCTTCAGGTAACGCGAGAAGTTCGCCCTCAGATGATCGGGCACGCCGCCCCACGAGGCCACGAGCTGCTCGTAGAGATGCGTCTGATCCTTGAGATACGGGCGATCCGGGCCGAAGAAGGTCCGGAGCGACTTGGCCGCGAGCTCACGGGCGCTCTTGGCATCCCAGTCGCAGATCGCCATCGTCGAGCTGAGCCACTGGTCGTTGATGAACTTGCCGACCGGCGCGGCCTGCCGCACGCGCTCCTTGTAGCGCTTGATGTGGGGCGCCAGGTACGACGGCGATGCCACGCTCAGCGCCATCACGCCGATGCCCGTCTCGGCCGCCAGCTCGTACGTCGCCGGCTGGAGCGCGGCCACCCAGATCGGCGGGTGCGGCTTCTGGTAGGGCTTGGGCCGCACGTCGCGCGGCGGCACCTTCCAGAACTGGCCCTCGTGCGAGAACAGTCCGTCCTCCCAGATCTTCGGGATCATGCGCAGCGACTCTTCCCACATCGCGCGCGTGTTGCGCGGATCGATCCCCATGCCCATCTGCTCGTACGGGGCCGAGCGTCCGGTGCCGAACTCGACGCGGCCGCCCGACATGTGATCGACCATCGCTACGCGCTCGGCGACCCGTACCGGGTGGTGATAGGGCAGGATCACGACGCCGAATCCCAGACGGATGCGCTTGGTCAGCTGGCTCAGCGCGCCGAAGATCACCTCGGGGCACGGCGACATCGAGAAGCTCGTGAGGAAGTGATGCTCGACGAACCAGACGGTGTCGAAGCCCATCCGGTCGGCGAGTACGCACTGCTCGATCGTCTCTTCGATGACCGCGTGATCGTCGACCAGCGGCCGCTGCATCTCGTACGCCAGGCTCAGTCTCATGGTTTCTCCATCGTCTGGACAGCGAGCACTTCTATGAGATCGCTTGCGCCACCGAGGCTGCGGAAGTCTTCACGGCCATGCGTGGACCAAACGCCTGAGCAGGCTGGATCTCTTCGGCAGGCCAAATCTCGCTCGGGCATCGCTGTCGAGCCGTTGCGACAGTCTCCCCTTCGCGTACTCGGCTTGGGGTGTATTGCTCAAATTTCTTCGGTGCAGGACGACGCAGAAAGCGGGCGCGGGCGTCGTCAGATGCACAGACTCCGCATGGACGTGCGAGTGTTTGCCACCCAGCGACGGGAACCCTCCAGCCAGTTCGGCGCCCTTGGTAGGCCGAAAGACGAAGGCGGGAGACGGATTGCTCCACGGCGAGAGACGGTTTCGTCGCTCGTCGTATGCACACCCGCTGAATAGCTGGAGGAGCGGCCTGGCTTCATCGTTATCCCGAGATTGCCCCACGAGCTCCAGGGTCTCCGGCGCGAGCATGTCGTCGCTGTCGATGCGCCCGATCACGAACGACCGTGCAGCCTGCCCCTCACCCGTCGACCGCGCCGCGTGGTCAAGGTCATAGACGAAGCGCACCCTCGGATCGTACAGCGGCAACTCCTCGTGCAGGGCACGCAGCATCGGATCGGCCCACAGCCAAACCTGCCAGGGAACCCGCTGCCGCTGCAGGGACGGAAGCGTGAACCTCGTGAACAATCGCCACCGGTATTTCTGGAAAGCCCTGCCGCGATCGACAGGCCAGGACGTAAAGGGAATATCCCATCGAATGCGCAAGATGTGCTGCGTATCCATGCGATTCGTCCCGATCAGATTCGCCACCAGAGGCGACCCACCCTCGAAATCACGCCCGCCAGGGTTCACGGGCCGTTGCCGCCCCACTCGATACAGCGCGCCATCGGACGCGTCAAGGGATTTCCCGTGTATCGGCCGTTGAGTATACTGGCGCCCTCAAATGGGGTGGATGCACTCCGGTGACATCGACGAGGCACTGACGTCGGCGTCGATCTGGTCGACTTTCGACTCGCTTGCCCGCCGCACGGGCGCGACCGAGGCCATTCTGGCGCCGGCGCGCGAGCCGCTGCGGTTTGCAGCGCTGCCCGAGCGTCTTCTAGCGGTGCGGGGCACGTTGGCGCGATGCGGCATCGGGCGTGGCGACCGCGTCGTCAGCATCCTGCCGCGGGGACCGGAGACGGCCATCTGTTACCTCGGCGTCGCCGCCTGCGCGATATACGTTCCCCTGAACCCGGACTTCACGGAGTCGGAATTCACGGCGCATCTGACCAGGCTGCGCCCGAAGGCGGTGATCCTGCCTCACGGTGGAGGCGACGTTGCCAGACGTTGCGCCGAGCGCCTTGAGCTTGCGGTCGTCGACCTGGTCGCGGAAACGACCAGGCCCGCCGGTTGGTTCCATCTCGAGCCGACCGGCAGGCCAATCGCAGCGCCCGATTCAAAGACCCTGGCATGGAACGGCGAGGACGATGTCGCTCTGGTGCTGCTGACATCCGGGTCGACGTCGGACCACAAGCTGGTCCCGCTCAAGGTGCGGCACCTCCTCGCTTATGCGCAGGCTGCCGGCAAGCACTATGGCCTCGGCTCACGCGATCGATGTTTACACGTCATGCCGATGTTCCACGGGCACGGTCTGATGTCGTCGCTGCTGATTCCGCTGGCGAACGGCTCGGGCGTGATCTGTTCCCCTCGCTTCGACATCCCGTCCTTCTTCGAGGAGATGCGGACCCTTCGACCGACCTGGTATTCCGCGGGGTCATCGATCCATCACGCGATTCTCGCGCGCGTCGACGACTACCGCGATATTGCCCGAGAGGCGAGGCTCAGGTTCTTGCGGTCAGGCTCCGGCCGGCTCGATCCGAAGGTGATGAGCGGCCTCGAGGAGGCCTTTGGAGCCCCCATGCTGGAACGCTACGGGATGTCGGAGACCGGCGGCACGCTGACGTCCAATCCAATGCCCCCGGGATTGCGCAAACCGGGCACGGTCGGCACACCGATGTTCAACGAAGTCGCGATCATGGACGAGAGCGGTACGCTCCTCGGTCCCAACTGCGATGGCGAGGTCGTGGCCCGCGGACCTAGCGTCTTCGACGGCTATCTCGACAATCCGAACGCCAATGCGGCGGCTTTCGTCAATGGGTGGTTCCGCACCGGCGACCTGGGGCGCTTCGACGACGATGGGTATCTGACCCTGATCGGCCGGACCAAGGACGTCATCAATCGCGGCGGCGAGAAGATCGGCACTCTCGAGGTCGAAGCCGCATTGGCGAAACACCCGGCGGTGGAAGAAGTCTGTGTTTTTGCCGTGCCGCATGCGAGTCTGGGAGAAGAAGTGGCCGCCGCTGTCACGATCTCGGCTGGCTGCACCGTGAGCAAGCACGAGATTCGCACGCACGCCCGTGGCCTGCTCACCGCGTTCAAGGTCCCGCGCGAAGTCTTCTTTCTGCCCTCGTTGCCCAAGGGGGCGACAAACAAGATTCGCCGGGACCAGGTGGCGCAGATATGCCGGGAGCTTCTGGCCACGTCGGAAAGTGCTCGCGAGTCTGCCGCGCGCGCGTGGTCTTCTCTCGAGCAGGAGGTCGCCCGAGTATGGCAACGCGTGCTTGGGTTCGATGCGATTCAGCTCGACGATGACTTCTTTCTCGTCGGCGGCGACTCCCTCAAGGCATACGAGCTCTTCGCGCATCTTCGGAAACGCTATCGGGTAAGCCTGGGATTGCGGCAAATATTCGATGAGGCGGCGACGGTCGCCGGCATGGCACGGCTGATCGAACGCGCCCGCCAGGAAACCACGAGCCGGGTGTCGGCCGGCCTGGTATCGATCAGGGCAGAGGGCGAGCGCCCGCCGCTTTTCGCGGTGCCGGGAAGTGGCGGCAACCCCGTGGGCTTCATCCATCTCGGGCGCTTGCTCGATGCGTGCCAGCCCCTGATCGGCCTCGAGTCACGTGGCATCGACGGCGCGGCGTCACCGCTCGCGCGCGTCGAGGACATCGCTGCCGACAACATCGCGCGGATTCGTGAGATCCAGCCGCACGGCCCGTACTTCCTGGCCGGCGCATGTTACGGCGGACGCGTCGCCTATGAAATGGCGCGCCAGCTGGAGGCGGCGAGCGAACCGATCGGCTTGCTCGTCATGCTCGATCCCTCTTCGCCCTTCTTCACCGAGGATGGCCGGCGTCGCGGCGCGACTGACGATCTACAACAGGCGACACCGAGACCATACCTCGGCCGGTTCATCGCCGACCGCATCGCGATGCATGCCAAGACCATGATCGCACTGCGCGGCGCCGAGCGCCGGACGTTCATCCGGGAAAAGATCGCCGCCGTGTGCGCCATGATCGTGCAGCGCGACCTCTTTCGAGGCGATCGCAGCGAGCTCTACCAGCACGCCGTCTACGCGGCGAACCGCCGCGCCGGACGGGCCTACGTGCCGGGCTCGTTCAGCGGGCCGACGGTGCTGTGCTTCACATCCGGCCGAGAATTCCGGGGCGAGCGCAACTATCGTCTGGACTGGCTGAACCTCGTGCCGCAGGCGGGTACACCAAGCTACGTCGTCGGTAAGGATACGGGCGACATGCTGAATCCGCCGAGTGTCAATGACCTGGCAGGCCTGCTGAACCGGTGGCTGGCCGAGGCTCACGCGGCCAGTCGACGGGCGTGAACCGCCGCGCCTAGGCGCGAGCGCAGGGTATCGATCGCGCCGCGCCGTCACCACATCGACAGCCTCTGTGAGATGCTTCGCCCATGCCGCCCTCCCCGGACGTGATCGGCGCGATCGGCGACTTGCTGCAGCCGCTCCTGGAGACGCTCGAGCGCGTCACCTGGGCCCAGCGTCACTTGTATCCGCCGCTGGCTCCCCGGCTGGCCGAGCAGCTGGCGCCCGGCGCCGCGGCCATCGCCGGGCCCCTTGGCGTGCTCGAGAAGCTCGAGTGGCCGGACGACATGCGCTTCATGCGCGACCGGCTCGTGGATGTGGCGAGGCAAACCGTGGACATGATCACGGCCTTCGGCGTCGCCGCGCAGTCGGCCGATAATCCCATCGAGCTCTACCGGGCACTCCGTCGCTTCGCGCGGATCCAGGAGACGCTCTATCCGCTGGCGCCCGCCTTCGAGCCGGTGAGCCGCTGGTTCCTGGAGCCAGCCCGCCGCGACGACGACGACCTGGTGAATCGTCTGCGCGACGGCGCATTGCGCGACGACGAGGTGCGCGTCGGCGTCTTGCACGCTTCGAACGAGCGCGACGCGCGCGGTGGCTTCTCGGTTTACGTGCCCGAGCACTGGGACGGCGAGACCGCGATGCCGCTGGTGGTCGCGCTGCACGGTGGAAGCGGACACGGCCGCGATTTTCTCTGGAGCTGGCTGGCCGACGCGCGCTCGCGCGGCGTGCTGTTGATGTCGCCGACCGCGCGCGATCGCACCTGGTCGATCATGGGCGGCGAGGACGTCGACGCCGACGGGATCAGCGAGATGATCGAGTCCGTGGCGGCGCGCTATCCGATCGACCGAACGCGCGTCTTACTGACCGGGATGTCCGACGGCGCGACGTACGCGCTCTTGTGCGGGCTTCGCGAGGGCTCGCCGTTCACGCATCTGGCGCCAGCGTGCGGCGTGCTGCATCCGTACCTGTTCGCGGGCGGGCTCGAGCGCGCCGCGGACCGACCGATCTACATGGTCCACGGCGCGCGCGACTGGATGTTTCCGGTCACGGTGGCGCACGTGGGGCGCGACGCGCTGCAGGCCGCCGGCGCCCGGCTCGTCTACCGCGAGATCGCCGACCTGTCGCACACCTACCCGCGCGACGAGAATCCGCGGATCCTCGACTGGCTGACGAGCGGCGACGCGCCTACGGCTTGAGGATCACGCGCGTCGCGGCCGTGCCGGCGTTCTTGCCCTGCCACTCCGCGAACGCGAACGCCTTGTTGACGTCCGCCAGCGGGAAGCTGTGCGAGACCACCTTCGAGAGCGGATACTTGTCGCGCGTCCGCACCAGGAACTCGAGCGCCGCCGGCATGATCCACGGGTTGTAGTGCATGAGCCCCGTCCACTTGATCTGCTGCTGGATCACCTTGATGGCCGGGAAACTCACCGCCTGGGGCACGATGTTGCCGATGTCGACGAACTTGCCGCCCAGGCGTACCATGTCGAGCCCCTCGACCGTCGCCGCCGCGATGCCGACCACCTCCACGACCACGTCGGCGCCCCGCCCGTCGGTGAGATCCTTCACGCGCTGCACGCGTGATTCGGGCGTCGGAAACTCGTTCATGTCGATCACGTCGGTCGCGCCGCACTTCGTGGCGAAGTCCAGCCGTAGCGGCTGCTTGTCGATCGAGATCACCTTCGACGCGCCCTTCTCGGCCGCGATCGCCGCGGTGTAGATGCCGAGGCCGCCGGCGCCCTGGATCGCGACGACGTCGCCGAACTGCATGCCCGAGTACTCGAGCCCGTGCAGCACCTGGCACATGGCGCAGTTCACCGGCGGGATCGATTCGTCCGGCAGGATGTCCGGCACCTTGAAGACGTAGTGCCCCGGCGGCAGGAAGTAGTACTCCGCGTAGCCGCCGTCGCAGTACGGGTACTCGTTCAAGGTGTACTGCATGCTGCGGCGCTGGCGGTACGGGCACACGTGATGCTCGCCGCGCACGCACCAGTAGCAGCGATTGCACGGGTTGAAGAATGGAAACGCGACGCGGTCGCCTTCCTTCAGCGGCTTGCGCAACGAATCGGTCGTGACGCCCTTGCCGAGGCTCGCCACGACGCCGGTGAACTCGTGGCCGGGTACCCGACGCATGTCGGGCCCCGAATAGTTGCCGTCGTTGCGCCAGTAGTGCAGGTCGCTCCCGCAGATGGCCGCGGCCGTGTTCTTGATCAGAATGCCTCCCGGCTCGACCTCCGGGGTCGGCAGGGTCTCGAGCTCGAGCGGCTTTCCAGGCTGGTTGAGTACGACGGTCAGTCCCTTCGGCACCGGCGTGTCCTCCTGAGGTAATCGGTCGGCGGCGGGCGAACCCGGCGCCGCCCATATCCTAATGGATCTAGCAATGGCCCGCTCGGCTGTCCCCGTCTGGACGCAATGTAAGAAATACCCGGTAGAGATTACTCGCATCGCTCGTCAATGCAGTGACGCGCTCATGAAAACAGACATTTAGCGCGTGTAATCTCTTCGTTCTCGCGTGGCATCCAACTTGCCACGAGGTGCCCGGGCGATCACCGGATTTCGCAATGGGTAATACCCTGTCCGTCGCATGACAGGAAAGGAGCACAGCTGATGGCTCGTGCCGTAGAGGCGCCGACCGCGACCACCGTTGACCTGCCGCGCTTCCTGAGCGC
>Ga0075433_10003052_pt1 | contig 12869 bp, 12 predicted proteins | sample RhiMethybrSRZTD2_FD_75299 | JGI IMG/M metagenome (GOLD analysis project Ga0075433, IMG submission 75299) | Populus rhizosphere microbial communities from Tennessee, USA - Rhizosphere MetaG P. TD hybrid SRZTD2 | ecosystem: Host-associated > Plants > Roots > Rhizosphere > Soil | place: USA... | reverse complement strand
AGGCCGTAGAGGACGTTCATCAGCGTCGACTTGCCCGCGCCGTTCTCGCCGACGAGCGCGTGGATCTCGCCCTCGTTCACGACGAGGTCGACGCCGTCGAGCGCCTGCAGCTCGCCGAAGCGCTTGCGGATGCCGTGCATCTCGAGAAGGACGGGCATCAGTGCCCCTCGCTCTCGTAGGGGATGCCGTCCGCCGCCGGTGCGCGCGAGCGCCCGACGAATCCGGCGACCGCGAGGATCGTGAGGAGGTAGGGGATCGTGGAAAGGAGCTGCACCGGGAAGCGCAGCTCGCCGATCGCCGCGCCTTGCAGCGAGACGGAGAGCGCGTCGCCGTAGCCGAAGATGAGCGCCGCAGCGGCGGCACCGAGCGGCGTCCAGCGTCCGAAGATCATCGCCGCGAGGCCGATGAAGCCGCGGCCGTTCGTCAGACCGTCGGTGAAGGAGCCCGTGTCGGCGACCGTGAGGTAGACCCCGCCGAGAGCGGCGATCGCGCCCGACGCGAGCACCGCCCAGTACCGAGTGCGCCGCACATCGATGCCGACGGTGTCCGCGGCACGCGGATGCTCGCCGACGGCGCGCAGCCGAAGGCCGGCCACGGTCCGGAAGAGATAGAGCTGGAGCACGATGACGAGCACGAGGGCGAGCCAGACAAGCACGTTCTGACGCCCGATCACCCCACCGACGAACGGCACGCCCGCGAGGAAGTCCAAGCTGAGCGCCGGCAACAGCTGCACGCCTGACGGCACTCCGGAGCCATAGATCTCGTAGTTCAGGTAGGAGGTCACTCCGAGAGCGAGGATGTTGAGAGCCATCCCGGTCACGATCTGGTCAGCGCGCCAGGTCACCGACGCGACAGCGTGTATCGCGGCGAGGGCGGTGCCCGCGAGCAGCCCGATGACCACCGCGAGCGCGGGGCTGCCCGTCTTGTCCGCCGCAAGGATCCCGAAGAACGCGCCGACGAGCATGCAGCCCTCGAGCGCGATGTTCGTGACCCCCGAGCGCTCGGTGATGACGCCACCGAGAGCGGCGAACGCGATCGGTGTCGCAAGACGAAGAGTCGCCGCGATGACGCCGGCGCCGAGTAGGAGCTCCACTACGCGATCGCCTCGGCGGGCGTGCCCCGGCGCACCGCGAGCGCGCGGACGATGGCCTCGGCGGCGATGACGAGCAACACCGTCGCCTCCACGACCTCGACGAGATGCGACGACACGCCCGCGTCCGCCTGCATGATCGTGCCGCCGCGCGCGAACGCGGCGAAGAGAATGGCCGCGAGCGTGATGCCGATCGGCGAGTTCTTCCCGAGGAGCGCGACCGCGATGGCGTCGAAGCCGAACCCGGCGGAGAAGCCGTCGAACACGCGGTGGAAGAGGCCGCTCACCTGGATCATGCCCGCGAGCCCCGCGAAACCGCCGGCGATGAACATGACGAGGACCATGCGCCGGCGCGGATCGATGCCCGCCTGTGCCGCGGCACGCGCACCGAGGCCCACCGCGCGGAGCTCGTAGCCGAGACTCGTGCGCCACATGAGGAACCAGAACACGACGACCGCCGCGATGGCGAGGAGGACGCCCGCGTGGAGCCGTGAGAGCGGGACGATCTCGTTGGGGATGATGATCGGCAGGATCGCGCCGGCGCCGATCGGCGACGACGCGGGAGTGCCGGCGGCATTCGGCGCGGTCATCGGTCCGTTCTGCAGCAGCCAGTGCATCACGAAGACGACCGTGTAGTTCTGCATGATCGTCGTGATCACTTCGTTCACGCCGCGCGCTGCCTTCAGCCAACCAGCGATCGCGCCCCACGCGCCGCCTGCGATCACCGCCGACAAGAGCGTGAGCGGCAACAGGAAGATCCCGGGCAGGTCTGAGAACTGGGCTCCGGTCCAGCCCGCGGCAAGCGCTCCGACGAGGAGCTGGCCCTGCGCGCCGATGTTGAAGAGTCCCGTGCGGAACGCGACCGCGACGGAGATGCCGGCGAGCGTGAGTGGCACCGCGATGACGAGCGTCTCCGTGATGTTGTACGGACTCCCGAAGGCGCCGCGGATGAGCGCCAGGTAGCCGCGGATCGGGTCGCTCCCAGAGACAAGGATGAGGATCGCGCCGGCGAACAGTGCAGCGAGGACCGAAACGATCGGCACCGCCGGACCCTGCGCCCACTGCGCCGTCGGTTGACGCACCGACGGGGCCGTTCCCGGCCCCGTCGGCGATGGTGTCGCGGCTGCGGTCAAGTCGTTACCCCTTGACCTGGATCTCCGTCTTGGGCTTGATCTTTCCGCTCTTGATGTCCGCCAGCGCCTGATCGGCGGCCGTCTTGATGTTCGCGGGCACGACCGGATCGATCTTGCCGATGCCGATGCCATCGTTCGTGGCGCTGAAGAAGTTGTCCCCAGCCTTGTAGGCCTTGTCCTTCACCGCTTTCACGGTGTCGTACACGGCCTTGTTCACGCGCTTCAGCGCGCTCGTGATGACCGTGCCCGGAGCGACGTCGGACTGGTCGGCGTCGACGCCGATCGCGTATACGCCCTTCTCTTTCGCTGCGGCGATGTAGCCCAATCCGCTACCCCCAGCGACCTGGAACAGGATGTCGCAGCCTTTGCTGATGTGGTTGAGGCCGACTTCCTTGCCCTTCGCCTGGTCCACGAAGTCGTTGCTGTATCCGTGGAGGATCGTGGTCGTTGGGCTGATGGTCTTCACCGCGTCCTGGTAGCCCGCGATCCAGCGGTCGACCGATGGGATCGGGATGCCGCCCATCGAGCACACGGTGTTGTGGGTCGCCTTTCCGACCTTGTCTTTCGCCATCATCGCGGCGATGACGCCGACGACGTAGCCGGGCTCCTGCTCCCTGAAGAAGAGGTTGGCGACGTTCGGCAGATTTTCCGTGTCGCCCTTGTCGTTCGCGGGTGCGCCATCGATCAGCGCGAACTTGATGTTCGGGAACTGCTTGGCCACCTTCCAGATGGAGTTCGTCATCAGGAAGCCGACGCCGACGACCAAGTCATAGTTTTGCTGCGCGTAGTTCGTGAGGTTCGGGACGTAGTCCTCCTGCTTCTTGGACTCGGTGACGGATGTCTCGACGCCGAGGTCCTTCGCCGCATCGAGGCGTCCCTGGTTCGCGAGCGAGTTGAAGCCCTTGTCGTTGAGGCCGCCGACGTCCGTGACGAGGCCGATCTTGATCGTCGGACCACCGAGGCCGCCGAGATTGCCACACGCCGTGGTCACGGTGACCATCAGACTGATGAACGCGAGCGCGAGGATCCGCTTCATGTGATGTGCGTACCTCCCTCGAGTGGGCGGGCATCTCGCTCTCTCCCCCGCTGCACGGTGCTCTGAGCGTTCACCCGCGTCGCGGGCATATTAGGCGCGCCGAAATCGTGGCGCTTTCGCCGCGGTTAGGCCACGACCACGCTCCAGACGATGTAGCCGATGAACACGACGTAGAGGCTCCCGCCGAGCATGAGCGACGACAGCGGGAGCGAGTTCTCACGCGCGCGCATCCGGAGCTGCACCCAGATGAGCCCGCCGGAGAGGATCGCGAACACCGCTGCCACGGTGCCGAACTGCCCGAGCTGCCACGGCGTGAGCAAGACGCCGAGCGTCACCGGGATCGTCGACTGGAAGACCATCGCGCCGGCGACGTTGCCGAGCGCGATGACGTCCTTGCCGTCCTTCGTCCAGATGAGGCTGTTCGCCGCCTCGGGCAGCTCCGTCGCGAGCGGCGCGAGCACGAGCGCGACGAGGAGCGTGTTGAAGCCCATCGCGTGCGAGAAGTCCTCGACGAAGTCGGCGAAGAACCGCGCGCCGAGGACGATCGCGGCGAACGAGATGAGGCACTGCGCGACGACGAGCCAGGACGGTGGGTGGGTCGGCACCATCGCGGCGCCGAGCCGCTTCAGGTAGCCGGCGAAGGTGAGCTCCTCGAACGCCTCGGCCTCCTCCTTCTGCTCCTCGGCGTCGGCCGCGGAGCGGCGCGGGGTTCGCAGGACGAGGAAGAGGTACAGGCCGTACGCCGGAAGGAAGATCCAGCCGATGAACGACTTGAGGAAGTGGAGCGGCGTCGGGAGGAGCGCGAGGGCCAGCGCGATCGTGTACAGGACGAGGAAGAAGCTGAGGTCACGCGTCGCGTGCGCCGCGTCCACGTGCAGCGTCGAGCGTCCGCGCCGGCGCCGGAACGCGAGCGCGGTGACGCCGATGAGCAGCATCACGAGCGTGCCCAGCATGAACGGCGCGCCGAGGATCGCGCCGACGCCGATCTCGTCGGCGTCGCTCGAGTTCGTGAACAGGATGGCGATCACCGGGATGAGCGTCTCCGGCGTCGCGGTGCCGAACGCGGCGAGCACGCTGCCGGTCGCGCCCTCGGTCAGGTTCAAGATGCGGCCCAGCCACTCGACGCCGTCGGTGAACCACTCCGCGCCGACGAGGATGAGGACGAAAGCGCCGACGATGAGGACGGCGTCGAGGGGTGTCATGGCGTGAGGCTAATCGGCGTTCGGTACGGGGATGACCGGCGCTCGGCGCAGGCGAGCGACGAGCACGCGAACGATCGGCACGAGGATGACGATGACGGCCAAGACCATGAGAAGGGAAGCGAGCGGCGTCGAGAAGAAGAAACCGAGATTCCCCGAGCCGGCGATGAGGCTCTTGCGCAGCTCACGCTCGGTCGAGTCGCCGAGGACCAGCGCGACGACGAGCGGCGCGAGCGGATAGTGCATCTTCCGCAGCCAGTAGCCGACGAGCCCGAAAAGGATCGTCCACGTGACGTCGAGCATGGAGTTGTTCAGGGAGTACGAGCCGATCACCGAGATGACGACGATGAAGGGCGTGATGATGGCGTAGGGGACGCGCATGATCATCGCGAGCAGCGGCACTGCGAGCAGGCAGATGACGAAAGTGAGCAGATGTCCGAGGTAGATGCTCGCGATGAGACCCCACACGAACTCCTTGTGCTCGGTGAAGAGCAGCGGCCCCGGCTGCAGCCCCCAGACGAAGAGGCCGGCCATGATGACCGCGGACGTCGGCGATCCGGGAACGCCGAGCGTCACCATCGGCACGAGCGAGGCGACGCCCGCGGCATCGGCGGTGGCCTGCGGGCCCATGATCCCGCTGATCTCGCCCTTGCCGAATCCGCTCTTGTCCTTGGCGTACTGCCGCGCGAGCCCGTAGCCAAGGAATGACGCGGCCGTCGCGCCGTGCCCCGGCAGGACGCCGAAGAGGAAGCCGATGATGGAGTTCGAGACGACCAGCCGGATGCGTTGTCGCAGCGCGGCGAGCGCCTCGAGAAGGTCCTTGAAGCCGAGGCGCGCGCTGATCTTCTCCATATAGCCGATGCCCTGCTCCTCCGCTGAGGCGAGGATCTCGCCGATGCCGAAGAGCCCGATGGTGACCGGCACGAAGCCGATGCCGGAGAGCAGGTTGATCTGAAAGCTTCGGAGGGCATCGTTCTCGACGCCGACGAGCGGGATGAGCCGCTGCGAGCCGCTGATCGTGTCGAAGCCGACGGCCGCGAGGAGGAGACCCGTGGCGAGCATCGCGAGCGCCTTGAAGGGCGACTCCGCGCCTAGGCCGACGAGCGTGGCGAACGACAGGACGAAGACGGCGAAGAGCTCCGCCGGGCCAAAAGAGAGGGCCTTCTCCGCCACGAATTGCGCGAAGAAGGTGAACAACAGGGTGGCGATGAACGCGCCGACGAACGACGCGAGGAACGACGAGGTCAGCGCGAGCCCCGGCTTTCCTCTGCGCTTCGCGAGCGGGAAGCCATCGAAGAGCAGGACGACCGACCACGGCTCGCCGGGGATATTGAAGAGGATCGACGTGATGACCCCGCCGAAGAGCGCGCCCCAGTAGATGCCCGCGAGGAGGATGACCGCCGTCGTCGCGTTCGCGCCCGCGATGTCGCCGCGCGCGATGACCACGCTGATCGGCAGGAGGATCGCCACTCCGCTCGTCCCGCCCAGCCCCGGCAGCACGCCGATGACGAGGCCGAGCGTGACCCCGATGAAGAGGAAAGCGATGTTGACCGGCTGGAGCGCCGTCGCGAAGCCGCCGAAGAGGTTGCCGAGCACCTCCATCAGAAGGGGATGCCCGGGTAGAAGATGCTCCTGGGCAGGATGAGGCGGAAGCCGACCTCGAACAACAGGTAGATCGCGAGCGGCGTCAGCACCGCGCTCCCGAGAGACCACCACGGCTTGTACCGACCGATGTACGCCGCGAAGAAGCCCATGTAGACGCCGGTCGCGAGGTAGAAGCCGAGCCAGGCGAACGAGACGGCGTACAGCAGCATGGGGATGACCAGCTTGAGGACCGCCGCGACGCTCCCCGCGCCCGCGAAGACACCCTCCTTCGGCTGCGGCCTGGTGAGGGCCTGATATCCGGCGACCGCCGCGCCGAACGCGACGACCGCCGCCGCCCAGAACGGGTACCACGCGGATCCGACGTCACCCGGGGCCGTGCCGGGCGCCGGATCCAGGACCCTTCGAGAGTCGAACATGGCGACGGCGGCGATCAGGACGATCGCCGCCGCCGTTCCTACCTGGTAGGGCCTCACGCGTGCGTTACTGGACCCACTTGAACTTCGCAGCGATGTCTTGGTGAAGCTGTTGGTATTGGCTGAGGAACTGGCGGAACTCCGCGCCGCTGCGGAAGTCCGGCTGAAGGACGTTGTCGTCCATGAACTTCTTCCAGTCCGGCGAGTCGTACACCTTCTTGAAGATGTCGACCCAGAAGTTCTGCTGCGTTGGCGTAAGGCCGGGGGCCGCGACGATGGCTCGCATGATGTAGTAGTCGTCGATCGCGATGCCCTGCGACTTGCACGTTGCCAGGCCCGAGTAGAGACCCGACTTCGGGCTGTCCGGCGTGAACGCGCAGAGCGGCCTCATCTTTTTGTCGGCGCCCTCGTAGAACGGCTTTCCCTCGCTGGGATTGTTCACCGAGGCGACGACGCCACCCTGGTGACCGGCCACCGCGGCCGCGACCGTGGCGCCCGAGCTCTGCGGGACGTAGGTGAAGGGCTTCGTCTTCATCGTGTCCTCGATGCGACGGAAGAGCGCCTCGTCCTCTTGTTTCGTCTGCGTCCCGGCCACGACGAGCGAGTCCTTCTTCGCGGCATCAACGAAGTCCTGCGCGGTCTTCCACGGACTGTCCGAGTTCACCCAGAGGAAGAACGGATCGAGGGCCATGTTCGCGATCGGCGTGAAGTCCGTCGACTTGTACGGCAGCTTGTTCACGATGATCGTCGTGAAGAACGAGTTGAGGGTGATCATGACGTAGTGAGGATCGCCCTTCTTCTCGAACACGTACGTGAACGCCACCGCGCCCGATGCGCCCTCCTTGTTGATCGGCTGCACCGGTTGCGGCGAGAGCTTGAGCGCCTCGATGATCGCCTGCATCTTGCGCGCGTAGAGGTCGGAACCACCGCCAGGCGCGGTGCTGATGACGAACTCCGCGGGATGCGTGAGCACCGCGGCTGCTGTCGCAGATGGCGCGCTGCTCGCGGCGGGCGTCCCGCCGCACGCGGACGCGATGAACAGACCCGCGCTGATGACGGCGAGGAATCGCCTTCCTCCGGCTGGCAACATCATGAGCACCTCCACGGACCCGTACGTTCGGGCAGCCGCCCAGGGTCAAAGCGGTCTGACCGGGCCGGATGCTATAGGTCCACGCGCCAGCCGCAAGCGGCCGATCGCCTTATGAACCCGGTACGAAGGCTTGGAGTGTCACAATGCGAGAAAAGGGGTCGGCATGGGGCGTGCGGTCGGCCGGGTTCAAGGGGTCGGGATGACCCGTAAGGAGAACGGCATGGTGCAGGAGCTTGCGCGGCCCAAGCTGGCGAAAGGTGCCGCTCCCGATACGGCCTGGGCCTACCTCGGCGGCAAGTTCGTCCCGATCCGCGACGCCAAGATCAGCGTGATGACCCACGCCTTCAACTACGGCACCGGCGTCTTCGAGGGTATCCGGGCGTACTGGAACGCCGATGAGGAGCAGCTCTACGGCCTCCACTTCCGCGAGCACTACAAGCGGCTTCTCCGGTCCTGCCGGATCATGCGACTGAGCGTCCCGCACTCGGCGGAGGACCTCGTCGACATCACCATCGAGCTCCTTCGGAAGTGCGGGTATCGGGAGGACGCCTACATCCGCCCGATCGCCTTCAAGTCATCCGAGCTCATCGGCGTCCGGCTCCACAACCTCGAGGACAACTTCACCATGTTCGCCGTCCCCTTCGGCAATTACGTCCCGATCGACGCCGGGATCTCGTGCCAGGTCTCGTCGTGGCGGCGAGTCGACGACAACGCCGTGCCCGCGCGAAGCAAGATCACCGGCTCGTATGTGAACGCGGCGCTCGCGAAGAGCGAGGCCGAGGAGTCCGGGTTCGACGAGGCGATCGTCCTCACCGACGACGGTCACGTCTCCGAGGGCAGCGCCGCGAACCTCTTCCTCGTCCGCGATGGAACGCTCATCACGCCGCCGTCATCGGACAACATCCTCGAGGGGATCGTGCGGAACAGCGTGATGCGTATCGCGAAGGACGAGAAGATCCCGGTGGAGATCCGCCGGATCGATCGCACCGAGCTCTACCTCGTGGATGAGGCGTTCTTCTGTGGCACCGGCGTGCAGATCGCGCCGATCACGACGATCGATCATCGTCCGGTCGGCAACGGCGAGGTCGGGCCCATCGCTCGCCGGATCTCGCGGATCTACTTCGAGTCGGTGCGCGGCAAGAACGCGAAGTACCGCGACTGGCTAACGGCTGTCTATCCCGAGCGTTCGCGCACCTAGCCATCGCGGACGCGGCACGGCAGGCGGACGATGTCGCTGTCTCGCTTGGACTTTGACTACTTAGTCGTTACTTGGTCGCGACGTCGGTCGCGAAGCCGCGGAAGTCAGAGCCGATCCGGACCACGATGTCGGGCCCGGAGCCGTCGGTCGTCTCGATCGGCAGCCCGAGGGCTGCCTTGAGCTGGTCGGCGGTGTAGCGCTTCGAGCCGTTGCGCAGGATGACCGCGCTCTTCGCGCTCGACCCGTTCGTCACGTCGGTGACGCCGTACGCACGCGCCGACAGCCGGTCGGCGACATCGCGCGCCATCCCCTCGCGCGCACCGGTGTTCTGCACCTCGACCTTCGCACCCTCTTGCCGCACCTTCGGGTCGTAGAAGATCGATGCCGCGAGGTCGCGCACTCGCGCGCGGTCGGGCAGGAGGTAGAAGCCAACCTGCCCGTCGTACTTGAGCTCGCAGTGCGGGTAGTCGCCGCCGCACGGATACAGGACGTCGCTCTTGATGTCGGACGAGTCGATGCCGGTGCCGGTGCGCGCGAGCGGGAGTACCGACGCGGGATCGAAGTCCGTCTCGATCGTCGAGCCGATCGTGTCGATGAGCGCGGGTAGCGTGCGCAACACCTGCGACTGCCCGAGTCGCGTGCGGAGCGAGCCGATGACCTCCTGCTGTCGCTTCGCGCGGCTGTAGTCGTTGGTGTCGTGGCGGGAGCGCGCGTATTCGAGCGCGACGTCGCCGTGCATTAGCTGCGGCCCGGCGAGGATGTTGATCCGCTCGACGCCGAAGTCCGCGGTCGGATACGACTCGTCGCGGATGGGGCGCCTCGCGTCGACGACGATCCCGCCGACGCCGTCCACGGTCTTGTAGAAGCCGTCGAAGTTGACGAGGGCGTAGCTGTGGATCCGTACGCCGAGGAGGTCCTCGACGAGCCGGCGAACGAGATCGGGTCCGCCGAAGCTGAACGCGCCGTTGATCTTCCCCTGGTACGTGCCGGGCTTGTCGATGTAGACGTCGCGCGGGATCGAGAGCATCGCGGCCGTCTTGTTCAGAGGATCGAGCGAGACGACGAGCACGGTGTCGGTGTTGCGCGTCGTCGGATCGTTGTCGCGGGTGTCGATGCCCAGGAGCAGGACGTTCAGACGCTCGTTGCCGGTCCATCCCGGCGCCGGCGCCTCGCCGCCGCTCGCGGCCGCCACGGCCTTCGACGCGAAGGGGGCGAACATGCGCGCGGTGATCGACGCCCAGGGGGAGGACTGGCGGTAGATCGTCGCGTAGCCGCCGATAAGCGCGAGCGTGACCAGCGCGAGCACGGCGTAGTCGATGAGGTGCCGGCCGCGCAGTCTCTGCACTCGTCCAGCGAACGCGTCACCGACGACGTAGAGGTGATACGTGAAGGCGAGCCCGACGACGATGAACGTCACGCCGGGCGCGTTCTGGAGCACGAACGCGGTGAGTGGATCGGCCCACGCGACGAATGCGCCCGCGAGCGTGAACGCGAGGACCGGCAGCAGGAACATGAGGATGCCGCTGATCCATCGCTCGCCGTAGATCTGACCGAGGCCAGGAAGAAGCGCCGAGAGGAACGCGGCGAACCCGGGAGATCCGATGTCGCGTGGGTTCGGTCGGCGGGACAGGGGGGCGCGCGTCATCGGCACAGCCATGCGTCGCGAATTCGACATGAGGGTGTAAGGGTACGAAACTCGGCCGCGGTGGATCGCAACCCGCACGTGAGCACGGCGACCCTGCGAGGAGCGCGCGCCGTTGGGGTCCTCTGCGCCGCCCTCTTCTTCATCCCCACCGTGCTCTCCTTTGTGTACCCGAACGCCTTCCTATACGCGCCATACCACCGGATCTACGAGCGTCTAATCGGCGCGGTCCTCGCCGGACTTGCGGTATCTCTGCTGCTCTCGCTGCGCGATCCCGGCCGGAACGCGGCGGTGTTCGCGGTCGTCGGGCTCGTCATCGGCACGTTGGATGCCGCGATCGTGTACACACTCGTCTTCGACGGCGCCGACGTCGCCCACTGGTTCGTGCAGGTGCCGCTCCTCACCGCCATCGCCGCCCTCCTCGTCGTCACGTACACGCGGCTGCGGCGCCCGCACCCGGTGGTCGTGCGCATCGTCATCGCCTCGGTCGTCGTCGTCCCGGTGCTGCTCTTCGCGCACGACGCCGCGACGCGCGTCTTCCTCAGACCCTGATCCGTCGCGCGCGATACAGCGACCGAGCGGCTCAGCACCTATCTTCTTGCTGATGGCGGCGATCGTCAGCGTCGACGGGCTGCGCAAGCGCTACGGACAGATCCAGGCGGTCGACGGCGTGTCGTTCGAGGTGCGGCAGGGGGAGATCTTCGCGCTGCTCGGCCCCAACGGGGCGGGGAAGACGACGACCGTCGAGATCCTGGAGGGCCTCCGCACCGCCGACGACGGGAAGGCGATCGTCGCGGGCGTCGACGTCCGGAAGGATCCCGCCGGAGTGAAAGGCCGCATCGGAGTCCAACTTCAGCAGAGCGCTTTCCCCGAGAACTTCCTGGCGCACGAGCTCGTCGAGCTCTTCGCGCTCTTCTACGACCGAACGGTCGACTCCCGGGCGCTGCTCCGCGCCGTGGGGCTGGAGGACAAGGCGAACCAGAAATCCGAAAAGCTCTCAGGCGGTCAGCGACAGCGTCTGTCCATTGCCATCGCGCTGGTGAACGAGCCGCAGGTGCTGTTCCTCGACGAGCCGACGACCGGCCTCGACCCGCAGGCGCGCCGCAACCTCTGGGAGCTCATCCGGGACATCCGGCAGCGAGGCACGACGGTGTTCCTCACGACGCACTACCTCGATGAGGCGGAGGTGCTCTGCGACCGCGTCGCGATCATGGACGGCGGGAAGATCATTGCGCTCGATTCACCGCGCGCGCTCATCGGTGCGCTCATCGGGCGTGGGTTCACGAAGCCGGTGCTGCAGCAGCAGGCGAATCTCGAGGACGTCTTCCTGGACCTCACGGGGCACGAGCTGAGGGAGGCGTAGGTGCGGCAGATCCTCGGCTACACGCTCTATCTGCTGCGCGCGTACCGGCGCGACTGGGTCGCACTGTTCTTCGGCTTCTTCTTCCCGCTCATCTTCATGACGCTCTTCGGCATCCTGAACTTCGGCTCGTTCGGGCACGTGTCGGTCGGGATCGTCGACAACGCCAAGAACCAGGCGAGCGAGACGTTCCGGATGGGGCTCGCGAAGGTCGAGACCATGCAGGTGACGGCCGGCGCGGAGGCGGACGAGCTGGATGCGCTGCGCAAGGGCGACCGCGACATCGTGATCGTGATCCCGGCCGAGTTCCGTATCGCGCCCGCGCGTCCCGGGCAGGCCGTGCCCGAGCTCACGATGTATGAGAACCAGGGGCGCGGGCAGCAGGTCGCGGTGGGCGAGGCGATCCTCAATCAGGTCATCGACCAGATGTCGTTCGCCGTCACGCAGTCGGCGCCGATCCTCACGACCAAGCGCGAGCAGGTGCAGGGGAGAAACCTGAAGTACGTCGACTTCCTGACGCCAGGGATCCTCGGGATGACGATCATGCAGCTCGGCGTCGCGAGCGTGATGTTCACGTTCGTCATCGACCGTCAGCGCGGCGTGATCCGCCGGATCATGGCGACGCCGCTCTCGCGCCGTAACTACATGGCCGCGCACGTCCTCGAGCGCCTGATCCTCGCGATCCTGCAGGTCGGCGTGCTGCTGGCGGTGGCGATCTTCGGCTTCAAGGCGACGGTGCTCGGCAGCATGTGGGTCGTGCTGCTCCTCGTCGTGATTGGGAGCGCGCTGTTCCTGTGCCTCGGATTCGCCATGTCGTCCTTCGTGACGACCGAGAACCAGGCGCCAGCGGTCATGCAGCTCGTCACGCTGCCGCAGATGTTCCTCTCAGGCGTGTTCTTCTCGCGCGACGCGGTGCCCGCGTTCCTGAAGCCCGTGTCCGACCTGCTGCCCCTCACGTTCCTGAACGAGGCGCTCCGCCAGGTCGCGACCGCCGGCGCGTCGCTCTCCGAGATCGGCGCCGACGTGGTCGGCATCCTGGTGTGGAGCGCGATCCTGTTCGTGATCGCGTTCCGCTTCTTCCGGCTCGAGAACTAGGAGCCGAC
>Ga0075433_10003046_pt1 | contig 12885 bp, 11 predicted proteins | sample RhiMethybrSRZTD2_FD_75299 | JGI IMG/M metagenome (GOLD analysis project Ga0075433, IMG submission 75299) | Populus rhizosphere microbial communities from Tennessee, USA - Rhizosphere MetaG P. TD hybrid SRZTD2 | ecosystem: Host-associated > Plants > Roots > Rhizosphere > Soil | place: USA... | reverse complement strand
CGGCCGCCCCGCGTGGACGCCCCCGCCGGGGTCGATCCCGACGCTCGAGATCCCGTCGCTCGCGGGCGTCGAACGCATCCGCCTCGTCGGGATCGGCGGCGCGGGCATGCGGAACCTCGCCCGGCTGCTCGTGGCACGCGGGCTCGACGTCTCGGGCTCGGACCTGAAGGACTCCGCCGCCCTGCGCGAGCTCCGCGCGGCCAGGGTGCGGGTCGACGTGGGGCATGATGCATCGCTCCTCGGCAGCCCCGACGTCCTCGTCGTGTCGAGCGCGATCCGCGACGACAACCCGGAGGTCGCGGCGGCGGCAAGCCGCGGGATCCCGGTCTGGAAGCGGCAGCAGGCGCTCGCCGCGCTCGCGGCGGGGCGCCGCGCGATCGCCGTGTCCGGCGCGCACGGCAAGACGACGACGACGTCGATGATCGCCTCGATCCTCGAGCGCGCGGGCCTCGATCCCACCTACCTGATCGGGGGCGACCTCAACGACAGCGGGAGCGGGGCGCGGCACGGCGGCGGGGACGCGTTCGTCTTCGAGGCCGACGAGAGCGACGGCTCCTTCCTGCTGGTGCCGCCCTGGATCGGTGTGATCACGAACATCGACGTCGACCACGTCGATTTCTACCGAGGAGGGCTCGAGGAGATCGAAGGTGCCTTCGCAGCCTTCGCCGCGCGATCGGATCGGGTCGTCGCCTTCGGCGACGACCCGATCCTCCGCCGCGTCGTCGCCGACGCGGACGTCGAGGTCACGACGTACGGCTTCACCGATCCGTGCGACGTCAGGGTGCGGATCGAGCATCTGGGGCCGGACGGAGCGCGCGGGATCGTCCGCCTCGACGGGGAGGAGCTGCCGATCGCCCTCCGGGTCGACGGCGCCCACAACCTCGCGAACGCGGCCGGCGCGCTCGCGACCGCTCGTCTCGTCGGGGTCGAACCCGGCGTCGCGATCGAGGCGCTCGAGGCCTTCGACGGGGTCCGGAGGCGGTTCGAACATCGGGGCGACGCCGGCGGTGCGGCCTTCTTCGACGACTACGGCCAGACCCCCACCGAGATGGAGGTCACCGTCGAGACCGCGAGGCGCTGGCGGCCGGAGCGGCTCATCGCGCTCGTCCAGCCGCACCGGTACTGGCGTGTCCGAGCGCTCTGGCGCGAGCTCGGCGCGAGCGTCGCCGCCGCGGACATGGTCGTCGTGACGGACGTGTACGGCGCGGCGCAGGACCCGATCCCCGGCGTCACCGGGAAGCTCGTCGTCGACGGCGTCCAGATCGCGCAGCCAGGGCTCCGAACCCTCTACCTGCCGCATCGGCAGGACGTCGTCTCGTTCCTCGGACGCGAGGTCCGTCCCGGCGACCTCGTCGTGACGATGGGGTGCGGCGATGTCTGGATGCTCGGTGACGCCGTTCGGGAGCGGGTCCTCGAACGCGCCGGGAGCGGGGACGGGACGTGAACGTCGAGATGGCCGAGCGGATCCTCCGCGATGGCCTGGGCGATCGGGTCCGGACGATGGTGCCGTTGGCGCCGCTCACCACGTTCCGGATCGGCGGCGCGGCCGCGCTGTACGTCGAGCCCGAGGTCGACGCCGATCTCGCGGTGGTCGAGCGGGCCGTGCGCGAAGCGGCCGTGCCGTTCGTCGTCGTCGGGAAGGGGTCGAACCTCCTCGTCTCGGATCACGGCTATCCCGGCCTCGTGATCCGTCTCGGTCGGGGATACCGTTGGGCGGCGCGCGATCGCGATCGTCTGCGCGCCGGCGCGGCGATGCCGCTCCCGGCCCTCGCCGGCGTCGCGCTCCGCCACGGCCTCGCGGGGCTCGAGTTCGGCGTGGCGATCCCGGCGACGCTGGGGGGCGCCGTGAAGATGAACGCCGGCGCGCACGATGCCGACGTCGCGGGGGTCGTGCGTGGGGTGGACGTGTTCCTCGTCGCGAGCGGGGAGCGCGCGTCGCTCGACGACGAGCGGGCCGGGTTCTCCTACCGCGGTTCGTCGATCCCGGAGGACGGCATCGTCGTCGGGGCGACGCTCGAGCTCCGACCCGGCGATACCGCGGACATCCGTACGCGGATGGAGGACGCGCGCGCGTGGAGGCGGCGTACGCAGCCGCTCGCGGAGCCGAACTGCGGCAGCGTCTTCACGAACCCGCCCGGCGGGCACGCGGCGGCCTTGATCGACGCCGCCGGGATGAAGGGGCATCGTGTCGGTGGCGCCGTCGTCTCGACGAAGCACGCGAACTTCATCGTCGCCGGGCCCGGGGCGACGGCCGACGACGTCGCCGCGCTGATCCGAGCGATCCGCGATCGTGTCGCGGACTCGTCGGGCATCGTGCTGCAGCCAGAGGTCCGCTTCGTGGGGAGCTTCGATGGCGACGCTGCGTGACCGGGTCACCGCCCGCACCACCTTGATCGCGCTCGTCGCGCTCCCGGTCCTCTCGCTCGTCGCGTTCGCGGTCGCCACCTACACGCCGATGTTCCACGCGCGGGACGTCCGGATCGAGGGCGCGACGACGATCTCGCGCGACCAGGTGCTGCGGCTCGCGGGGATCCAGCCCGGGACGAACGTCTTCCATCTGGACACGGACGCCGCCGAGCGCTCGTTGACGACCGACCCATGGATCGCGTCCGCCGAGGTGGAGCGCGATCTCCCGGGGACGATCGTGATCCGGATCCAGGAGCGCGCGCCGGTCGCCCGGTCCTCCGCCGGGTCGGCCTCGGTCGCGGTCGCCGGGGACGGTGTCGTCCTGCCGGGGGCTTCGACGACCGGGCTACCGGAGATCCGCGCGTCGGTGGGGGAGCTGACCGACGACGTCCGCACGGGCGCCGCGCGCGCGCTCGCGGCGCTCGAACCGATCGTGCGAGCTCGCGTCTCCGCCGTCGTCGCCGAGCCGTCGGGCGCGCTCCTGATCGACCTCGCCGGCGACCTCACCGTGCGGTACGGAACGGCGGGCGACGACGCCGCGAAGGCGACCGCGCTCCGAGCGGTGCTCGGCTGGGCGGCCGAGCAGCACGTCGCGGTTCGCGACGTGGACGTCACGGTGCCGCAGGCGCCGAGCGCGACGTTGGCCGACGGGTCGACCGTCACACCGTGAGGCTGGACGCGAACGGCAACGCAGGCCGATGTGAACGTGCACGTCAGCGCTACTGACGCGCTTGACGCGATTTGTCCTTTTCAGTACTGTCGCTATCTTGACTGTAGGTGCACAGTAGGTCACGTTCAACTAGATGGTTATGGTCTGGCATCGACGGTACGGCGTTTCCCCAGGTAGGCGAGCAACCGCTCGCTCGGAGGACTGAAGCAGATGGACGCTCCCCAGAACTACCTCGCCGTGATCAAGGTCGTCGGGATCGGCGGGGGCGGTGTGAACGCGGTGAACCGGATGATCGAGGCAGGCCTCCGGGGCGTCGAGTTCATCGCCGTCAACACCGATGCGCAGACGCTCCTGATGTCCGACGCGGAGGTGAAGCTCGACATCGGCCGGGAGACCACCAGAGGTCTCGGCGCCGGCTCCGACCCCGACGTGGGGCAGAACGCGTCCACCGAGCACGCCGACGAGATCGAGGAGATCCTCAAGGGCGCCGACATGGTGTTCATCACCGCCGGCGAGGGCGGCGGGACCGGCACGGGCGGCGCGCCGGTGGTCGCCGAGATCGCCCGGAACCTCGGCGCGCTCACGATCGGGGTCGTCACGCGGCCGTTCGGCTTCGAGGGTCGCAAGCGTGCGACGCAGGCGGACCTGGGGATCACCGAACTGAAGAAGGCCGTCGACACCCTCATCGTCGTCCCGAACGACCGCTTGCTCCAGGTCGCGGATCCGAACATGCCGATGGTCGAGGCCTTCCGGATGGCGGACCAGGTCCTGTACCAAGGCGTGGACGGCATCACGTCGCTCATCACGACGCCGGGGTTGATCAACCTCGACTTCGCCGACGTGAAATCGGTGATGTCCGGCGCCGGCTCGGCGTTGATGGGGATCGGCATCGCATCCGGTGACGAGCGCGCGACCGAGGCGGCGAAGTCCGCGATCTCGAGCCCTCTGCTCGAGTCGTCGATCGACGGCGCGAAGGGCGTGTTGCTCTCGATCGCGGGGCCCACCGATCTGACGCTCCACGAGGTGAACGCGGCGGCGGACGCGATCACCCGCGTGGCGCACCCCGACGCGAACATCATCTTCGGGGCGGTCGTGGACGACGCGCTCGGCGAAGAGGTCCGCGTGACGGTCGTCGCGGCGGGCTTCGACAAGATGAGCCCCGTCAGCGACAGCCGTTTCGAGAGCCGACTCTCGCGCCTGCTCGAGGAGCCGTCGCGCGGCGGCTCGCGTGAGGAGACGCCGCTCCCATCGCTGCTGCAGGACGACGACGCCGACGTGTTCGCCGCGGAGGAGGGGCCGACGCCGGTCGCCTTCGACGCGGAGGAGGATCTGGACATCCCCGACTTCCTGAAGAGCTGAGCGAGATCTGCCGCCCGCGCGGCCCCGCGTGCATCGGGCGGGGAGGCTCGGACCAGAGAGGCGCCCTTCCCCCGCCTCCCGGCCGGAGACCTCCCCGCCCGTCTCTATGCTCCGGCGCGTGACGCCGTCGATCGATGCGATCCGTGCGAACGCGGAGGAGATCCGCGAGCGGATCTCCTCCGCGGCGGCCCGGGCCGGTCGCGATCCCGACGGCGTCCGCGTCGTCGCGGCGGCGAAGACCGTCGACGCCGATCGCGTGCGGTCGGCGATCGAGGCGGGGATCTCGTCGATCGGCCATAACTACGTCCAGGAGCTGGCGGCGGCGCGAGCCGAGATCGACGATCCGGCCGTGCGCTGGCACTACATCGGGGCGCTCCGATCGGGGACGGCGACGCGCGTCGCGGACCTCGCCGACGTGGTCGAGACCGTGGCGGGGGAGCGGGCCGCGCGCCGGCTCGCCGGGCGCGCGGCCCGCTCCGGGCGCGTCCTGGACGCTCTGGTGGAGGTGGACTTCACGGGGACGCGGCCGGGCGTTCCGCCCGGCCGCGTCCCCCAGCTCGCGGAAGCGATCTCCTCCCTCGAGGGGCTCCATCTCCGCGGCCTCATGACCGTGCCGCCGATCGGAGCGGAGGCCGAGGACGCTCGCCCGTGGTTCGCTCGCCTTCGCGAGCTCGCCGACGGCGTCCGGGGGACCCATCCCGACGTGCTGGAACTCTCGATGGGGATGTCGTTGGATTACGAGGTCGCCGTGGAAGAAGGCGCTACGATGGTGCGCATCGGGACGGCGTTGTTCGGTCCACGACCCGCCCCAGGGACCGATCGACCGGGTCCGTGAGCAGCCGGGGCTGCGTGGAGGAGGAGAGCGGATGGCCGGGGTGTGGAAGAAGACGCTCAACTATCTGGGGTTGGTCGAAGACGACGAGGATTTCGTCGACGAGTTCTCCGACGCGCAGCCTGCGCCCGTCCGGCAGATGCGACCGCAGCCGGTCCGCGACGTCCCGGCGGCCTCCGAAGGGATCGTGCGGACGATCGCGGCTCCGCGGACCGCGGTCGGCCCGTCGGCGATCCACAAGTCCGAGCCGAAGCGGTTCAACGAGGCTCGTGACGTCGCCGACCGCTTCAAGGAAGGGACCGCGGTCATCATGAACCTCCAGAGCACGGAGGACTCGATCGCGCGCCGACTCGTCGACTTCGCTTCCGGCCTCGTTTACGGGCTCGACGGCAAGATCGAGCTCGTGGCGAACCGCGTGTACCTGCTGACGCCCGCCAACGTCGAGGTCTCCGCCGAAGAGCGAGAGAAGATCGCCGGCGGGATGTTCTACAACCAGTTCTGACCGGCGGGCGCGCCGCTGGGCGCCGAGCGTCGGCTGTTAGCCTTCTCCGCCGATGACCGCGGACTCGAGCCCGTTGACGTCGCTGATCTGCCTGGCCCTGACGCTCGCGTGGATCGTGCTGCTCATCAGGGTCGTGGTCTCGTGGCTAGAGTTCTTCGGCGTCCGCCGCCCGATCGCCGGACCGTTGCGCACGGCCTACGATCTGCTGTTCGCCGTGACGGAGCCGATGCTCCGGCCGCTCCGCAGGATCATCCCGCCGGCCGGGATGTTCGACATGTCGGTGATCGTGGCGTTCGTCATCATCTTCGTGCTCCAGGTGGCGTTCTGTTGATCCGACCGACGGGCACGGGCCAAGGAAGGGGACCGCGATGACAGGATCAGGCGAGACCGCGGCGGGCACACCGCCGACGTCGGCCCGGATCACCCCGCTCGACATCCAGCAGAAGGAGTTCCGCGTCTCGCGCTTCGGCGGATACCGGATGCGTGACGTGGACGAGTTCCTCGATCAACTCACCGAGGTCGTGACCGAACTCGTGGACGAGAACGCGCGTCTGCGCCGGCAGGCGGGCGCCGCGCCCATCGTCGGCTCGCCGGACCTCGACGACGTGGCTCGTCAAGCGGACGAGATCATCCAGCGAGCGCGGGACGAGGCGGCGAGGATCGCCGCCGATGCCCGCTCGACGTCGGCCGCGGCGGCGACGCCGGCAGCCGGGACGGACGAGGACCGCGCGGCCGTCAAGGTCTTCCTCCAGCAGGAGCGGGCGTTCCTGCAGGAGCTCGCGGCGCTCGTCCAGGGTCACGCCGAGACGGTGAAGGGGATGGTGAAGGGCGCGCGCGGTCAGGCGGCACCGACCCTGGAGCCGCCAGCGCCGCCGGAGATCGAACCGACGCCGGCTCCGACGGAAGACGAGCCGGCGGCCGGGTCCGAGCCGCCGAAGACCGACGACGTGCCGCTCGACGTCGCGGCATCCGACGACGAGACGACCGATCGCGTCGTCGAGATCGAAGACACGGACGCGACCCAGACGATGCCGCGGGCCGATGAGCGAACGGAGCTGGCCCAGACGCGGCCCGCCGGCCAAGAACGCGAGGGCGACGCATCGCTCCGAGAGCTGTTCTGGGGCGAGGACGGCGGAGCCTGACCGCCGGGGTCAGGCCCGCCGCAACTGGATCCGGATCGCCGACCCTTCGAGCGTTGCGTCGTCCTCGAACGTCGCGTCCCGAACGGGTCCCGAGACGAGCTCGAGGGCGAGGACCTCGCCGGCGATCATGTCCCGGTGCGCCTCGAACGCGCCCGCGACGTCTCCTTCGGAGCGCACCCCCGCGACGATCCGGTCGCTGATCTCGAGGCCGGCCGCCTTGCGCGCGTCCTGCAAGACGCGGACGAGCTCCCGTGCGATCCCTTCGAGACGGAGCTCGGGCGTGACCTCCAGCTCGAGGGCGACCGTCACGCCGCCCTCGCTCGCGACGCCCCAGCCCTCCATGACGTCCTGCGCGAGATCGACGTCGTCGGGGGAGATCGCGATCGGCGACCCGTCGCCGATCGCGATCTCCACGGTCTCGCCCGCGGCCAGGCGCGCGGCGACGGTCCCGTCGTCGCGCGCCAGCGCCGCCGCCACCTCCTGGACCCCCGCCCCCAGACGCGGGCCGAGGATCTTGAAGTTCGGCTTCGCCCGCCAGGCGCCGAACGCCTCCGCCTCCGCGAACCGAACCGCCCGCACGTTGAGCTCGTCCGCGATCACGTCGAGCACGGCTTCGAGCTCGTCATGGCGACCGGGGACGTGGAGGACCGCCTCGCGCAGCGGCTGACGGGTCCGGGTCTTCGTCTCGGTGCGGATCCGTCTCCCGAGCTCGACGATCTCCCGCGCGAGGCGCATCGCATCGTCGAGCGCCGGGTCCCTCGCGGCCTCGTCGGGCATCGGGTAGTCCGCCAGGTGCACGGAGTCGGGGCGGCCGCCGCGGTCGGCCGCGATGTTCCGCCAGAGCTCCTCGGCGAGGAACGGCGTGAACGGCGCGAGCAGCGTCGCGACGGTGACGAGGCAGCGGTGCAGCGTGGCGGTCGCCTCTCCGGCGTCGACGTCGTCGGCACCACCGGGGTTCCAGAACCGGCGCCGGCTCCGCCGGACGTACCAGTTCGACAGGTCGTCGACGAAGGCGTGGATCCGGCGTCCGGCGCCGGTGGCGTCGTAGGCCTCCAACCGCTCCCGCGCCTCGCCGACGGTCGCCGCGAGCCGGGACAGGATCCACCGGTCCATGATCGAGCGCGGTGCGCTCGACGCCGCCGACGACGGATCGACCCCGTTCGCGTTCGCGTACGTGACGAAGAAGGCGTACACGTTCCAGAGCGTCAGCATGAACTGCCGGACGATCTCGTCGAACGCCTCCATCGAGACCCTGCGGTCCGCCCAGGGCGACCCGTTCGTCAGGAGGAACCAGCGCAGCGTGTCGGCGCCGTGGCGATCCAACACGTCGAACGGATCGATCGTGTTGCCGAGGGACTTGGACATCTTCCGTCCTTCGGCGTCCAGGATCAGCCCGAGGCACACGACCGTGCGATACGCGGTCGAGTCGAAGTGCAGGACCCCTTCCGCCATGAGCGTGTAGAACCAGCCTCGCGTCTGATCGATCGCTTCGGAGATGAAGTCGGCGGGGAAGTTCCGCTCGAACGGCTCGATGCCCCGGCCGAGACGCGGATGGTATCCCCACTGCGCGAACGGCATCGCGCCGGAGTCGTACCAGGTGTCGATCACCTCCGGAACGCGCCGAGCCTCGTCGCGGCACACGGGGCACGTGATCACGACCTCGTCGATGTACGGGCGATGCGGATCGATCTTCACGACGTCGGGATCCCCCGCGTACCCGGCGAGCTGCTCCAGCGAATCCACGGCCGTGTCGTGACCGTTGCCGCAGCGCCAGATCGGGAGCGGGGTCCCCCAGTACCGCTCGCGAGAGAGCGCCCAGTCGATGTTGTTCTCGAGCCAGTTCCCGTACCTGCCGTCGCGGATGTGCGGTGGGTACCAGTGGACGGCCGCGTTCACCTCGAGCATCCGATCCTTCACGGCGGTGGTCCGGACGTACCAGGACGTGCGGGCGTAATAGAGGAGCGGCGTGTGGCAGCGCCAGCAGAACGGGTACGCGTGCTCCGTCGTGCCGGACGAGAGCAACAGCCGGCGCTCCCGGAGGTCGTCGATGATCTTCGGGTCGGCATCCTTCACGAAGTCGCCCCGGACGAACTCCGGTGCGAGCTCCGTGAACCGCCCGTCGTCGCCGACCGGCTTGAAGACCGGCCATCCCTGGGCCCGGCCGGCGTCGAGGTCCGGCGCGCCGAACGCCGGCGCGATGTGGACGAGGCCCGTGCCGTCGTCCATCGACACGAAGTCGCCACCGACGACGGTGTGCGCGCCCTCCACGTTCGGATACGGCGGCCGGTAGCGGAGGCCGACGAGCTCGTCGCCGCGCAGCGTCTGCGTCACCGTGCCCTCGTCCCCGAGCGCCGCGACGCGGAGCGCCGAGCCGACGACGAGATGCTCTCCGTCGCGCTCGACGACGACGTACTCGGCGGAGGGGTCGACCGCGACCCCTTCGTTCGCCGGCAACGTCCACGGTGTCGTCGTCCACACGAGGAGGGATGCGTCGCGGAGCGAAGGGTCCGTCGCGTCCACGATCGGGAGCCGCACGAAGACGCTCGGGTCGGCGACCGTCTCGTATCCCTGCGCGACCTCGGCGTCGGACAGGGCGGTTCCGCACCGGGGGCAGTAGGCCGTGACCTTGTGGTCCTGCTGGAGGAGCCCGCGTCCGTGCAGTTGCGCGAGCGACCACCACACCGACTCGATGTACGGCGTGTGCATCGTCCAGTACGCCTGCTCCGTGTCGATCCAGAAGCCGATCCGCTCGGTCAGGCGCTCGAACTCGCCGACGTAGCGCTGCACGGACGCTCGGCAGAGCTCGTTGAACTCGGCGACGCCGAAGGCCTCGATATCCCGTTTGCCGGTGGTGCCGATCTCCTTCTCGACCTCGATCTCGACCGGGAGGCCGTGGCAATCCCAGCCGCCCTTCCGTTCGACGAAATGCCCGGTCATCGTCTTGAACCGGGGGAAGACGTCCTTGAAGGTGCGCGGCTCGACGTGATGGAGCCCCGGCTTCGCGTTCGCCGTCGGCGGACCCTCGTAGAAGACCCACCGGGGCCCGCCCTCGCGGAGCGCCACCGAGCGGGCGAACACGTCGGCGTCGCGCCAGAACCCGAGGATGCGTCGCTCGAGCTCCGGGAAGTTCGCCTTCGGATCGACCGGCTCGAACGGCATCTCCATCCTCCTCGTCCCGCCTCAGGAACGAAGAACGCCTCGTCCCCGTTCGCAGGGACGAGGCGGATGCCCCGCGGTACCACCCCGCTTGCCGCCGGCCTCTCGGCGGCGGCCGCTCCGCGGCCGCTGACACGGCCTCCCGCGATCACGGGCGGGGCCCGCCTGCGTCTACTGCAGGTGCGGACCCTCCGCACCCGGTTCGGGCAGGGGCTCGGGGAGGATGTTCGCTCGGGGGCGCGGTGCCGGCTCCCACCGTCCCGGCTCGCTCCGACCGCACCGTTCCCCGGCGACGCGTTCCCGTCGATGCCGGTGCTCGGATGCTACACGCGCCGTCCTGCGCGGTCACGGAGCGGGTCGTTCGGCAGACGCAATGGCCGGTCCACGTCTCGAACGGGCGTTCGTTCCCGGGGCGGATCGTGGGTACGGCTCGAGCCCGCCGATCTCGGCGGATACGCCCCCTGACCAGCGGCGATCCATCGTTCGGAGACCCGTCTGTTACCCTTCGCCGCCATGGCGAACGGCAAGCTCTCGGCCGCCGAGATCGCCGATCTCAAGGAGCGGCTCCTGCGCGAGCGGGCCGAGCTCGACGAGCAGCTCACGACGATCGAGGACACCTCGTTCTCCGTGACCCAGTCGGACCTGTCCGGGGACGTCGGTCTGGACGACGAGTCCGCGGACGCCGGGACGGCCACGTTCGAGCGCGAGAAGGACCTGTCGATCGAGCAGAACGTGCGCGACCTGCTGCAGAAGATCGACCGTGCGCTCGAGCGCATCGACGCCGGCACGTACGGCGTCTGCGAACGATGCGGCAAGCCGATCGAGAAGGCGAGGATCAAGGCCCTGCCGTACGTCAGTCTCTGCATCAAGGACGCCCAGGCGCAAGTTCACCGCTAGCCGTGGACCCCCGGCGCCGCGGGGCGACGATCCTGTTCGCGACCGCCGCCTGCGTGTTCGCGGTGGATCGCCTCACGAAGCTCTGGGCCGAGCACGCGCTCGCCGACCGCCCGATCGACGTGATCCGGGGCGTCCTCACGCTCCGGCTCACCACGAACTCGGGCGGGGCCTTCAGCCTTGGCCAGAGCGCGCCGTGGTTCTTCGCGGCCGCGACCCTGGTGGTGTCGGCGCTGATCGTCCTCACCGCGTTCCACCGGCGGAGCGTCCTGTCCTCGGTCGCGCTCGGCCTGATCCTGGGCGGGGCGCTCGGGAACCTGGCAGATCGCGTGCTCCGCGGGCCGGGGCTCCGCGGCCACGTCGTGGACTTCATCGACTTCCACGTGTGGCCGGTGTTCAACGCGGCCGACAGCGCGGTCGTGATCGGCGCGATCCTGCTCGCGGCGTCGACCTTCTTCGACGGACGCGAGGACGCCGAGGACCCGGCGGAGCACGATGGCTCCTGAGCGGTTCGTCGCCGCGCCTGGGAGGCTCGACGCCGTCGTCGCGAGCGAGGTGGGGCGCTCGCGTGCCGATGTCCAACGGGCGATCGCCGAGGGTGCCGTGACGGTCGACGGCCGGATCCGGCCGAAGTCCCACCGGCTCGAGGGCGGGGAGCGCATCGTCGCGGATCTCCGCGACGATGCGCTCCCGGGCCCCGAAGGACCCCCGGTCCCGGTCCGGTTCGAGGACGACGACGTGCTGGTCGTCGCGAAGCCGGCGGGCGTGATCACGCACCCGACCGACCGCCGGCGGACGGGCACGCTCGTGAACCGGCTCCTGGGCATGGGCGTCCCGCTCGCACCCGCCGGCGGTGCGCTCCGTCCCGGCATCGTGCACCGGCTCGATGCCGGGACGAGCGGCCTCCTCGTCGTCGCGAAGACGGACGATGCCTACGCATCGCTCCGGGACGTCTTCCGTCGCCACCTGGCCGAGCGACGGTACGTCGCGCTCGTTCGCGGCCACCTCGAGAACGAGCGTTTCGTCGTCGAGGCCCCACTTGGGCGCCGCGCGGCGAGGATCGTGATCGACCGCTCCGAGGGGCGGCCGGCATCGACGTCGTTCGAGATGCGCGAGCGCCTGCCACGGACGAGCCTGCTCGAGGCGGTCCCGAGGACGGGACGGACCCACCAGATCCGGGTGCATCTGCGCGGCATCCGCCACCCGATCGTGGGGGACCGAGCGTACGGTGGAGGAGGCGACGAGGCCTCACGCTTGGGGCTGACCCGCCCGTTCCTCCACGCGGCCCGGCTGTCCTTCCCGCATCCGTCGACGGGGGCGACGATCGACGTAGAGGAACCCTTGCCGGAAGAACTCGCCACGGCGCTCGAGCTTGCGCGTCAGGACGGTTGACTCGCCCGGCGAGGACGCGCTAGCGTCGGCCCGCGTCGAAATCACACTTGTGTAACTCTTTCCACATCTGTGGAAAACCCGGGAAAACCCGCGGAAGGGGCCGAAACGAAGACCCAGGGCAGTCCGAGCTTCGTCCACCTGCACACGCACTCGGAGTACTCGCTGCTGGATGGGGCGGCCCGGATCGAGGCGCCTCGCTCCAACCCACACGCGCCCACGATCTTCAGCGAGGCGGTGCGGCACGGGATGCCGGCCGTCGCCGTCACCGACCACGGGGTGATGTTCGGGGCGCTCCGCTTCTACGAGGCGGCCCGCCAGCACGGCCTGAAGCCGATCCTCGGCGTCGAGGCGTACGTGGCGCCCGGATCCAGGTTCGACCGGACCCCCGGCGAGAGCGAGGAGAAGTACTACCACCTGACGTTGCTCGCGGAGAACGAGACCGGGTACCGGAACCTCCTCCGCCTCGTCTCGCAGGCGCACCTCGAGGGCTTCTACCACCGTCCGCGGATGGACAAGCAGCTCCTCGCGGAGC
>Ga0075433_10003045_pt1 | contig 12885 bp, 13 predicted proteins | sample RhiMethybrSRZTD2_FD_75299 | JGI IMG/M metagenome (GOLD analysis project Ga0075433, IMG submission 75299) | Populus rhizosphere microbial communities from Tennessee, USA - Rhizosphere MetaG P. TD hybrid SRZTD2 | ecosystem: Host-associated > Plants > Roots > Rhizosphere > Soil | place: USA... | reverse complement strand
CGGGACGGCCGTGTGCACTTCGCGGACGACGCGGTGGCCGAGATCGCCCGCGGCGACGAAGGCATGGCGGCGTTCGCGCGCGCCGCCGACGAATGGGCGCTCCGCGAGGGCCTGGGACCGCCAGGCGACGAGGAGCGCGTGGACCGCATCCCGACCGACCCGCTCCCGCCAACGCCCCCCGTTCTCGAGCTCGGGGCGCGCGGTATCAGCACCGTGATCTGGGCCACCGGCTTCAGACCTGACTTCGGCTGGGTCCGGCTGCCCGTGCTCGACGCCGCCGGCGATGCCGTGCACCGGGAGGGCCTGACCGCGCGCCCCGGCTTCTACTTCCTCGGCCTGCCCTGGCTCTCCAAGCTCAAGTCCTCGGTGCTCTGCGGGGTGGGCGAGGACGCCGAGCGCATCGCCACCGCCATCACCGGCCACCCTTGAAGCCTTCGGGGGCCGAGCGTAGTATCGCGCCCAAGATGCCCGTGGAGCTCATCGGGATGATCGGGGTGCGGCCCGAAGGCGCGGACGGTGCGGCGGTCCACGTGATCGGCGGCGCCATCGACCGCGCCTGGCTGCGGGACTTCTCGCTGGCGCACGAGCGCGCGGACTTCGACAAGGTGCTGGTGGGCTATACCACCGCCGCCGCTGACGGCTTCCTCGTGTCCGCCTATGCCGCCACCCACACCGAGCGTATCGGCTTTCTCATCGCCCACCGCCCCGGCTTCGTGGCGCCGACGCTCGCCGCGCGCAAGGCGGCGACCCTGGACCAGTTCACGGGCGGCCGGGTGGCGCTCCACATCATCACGGGGGGCAGCGATTCGGACCAGGCCAGGGACGGCGACTGGCTCGACCACGACACGCGCTATCGCCGCACCGACGAGTACCTGACCGTGCTGCGGCGCACGTGGACTGAGGAGCGGCCCTTCGATCACGAGGGCGAGTTCTACCGGGTGGCCCGGGCATACTCCGAGATCAAGCCCGTGCAGAAGCCGCATATCCCCCTCTACTTCGGCGGGGCCTCCGAGGCCGCGCACGCCATCGGCGTCAAGCACTGCGACGTCTACATGCTGTGGGGCGAGCCGCTGGCCGCCATCAAGCAGCGCATCGCTGACGTGCGCGAGGCGGCGGCGCGCGCCGGCCGCGCGCCGCGCATCAGCGTGTCCCTGCGCCCGATCATCGCGCCCTCCGAGGCGCAGGCGTGGGAGAAGGCTCGGCGCATCCTCGCCACCGTGCAGGCCAAGCAGCCCGATCGGACGCTGCCGCCGCCCGAAGCGGTGGGCGCCCAGCGGCTGGTGGAGTTCGCCCGCCAGGGAGAGGTGCACGACAAGCGGCTCTGGACCCCCATCGCCGCGGCGATGGGCGGCTCCGGCAACACGACTGCGCTCGTGGGCACGCCCGAACAGGTGGCGGAGGCGCTGATGGACTACTACGACCTCGGCGTCACCACGCTCCTCATCCGCGGGTTCGATCCTCTCGCCGACGCCGCGGAGTACGGCCGTGAGCTGATCCCGCTCGTGCGCGCCGAGGTAGCCCGCCGCGACCGCGAGCCCGCGGCGGTCTGATGCCGCGGCTCGTCGCCCTGGTGGGCGCGGTCACGCCCCCGGGCCGGCTCAACGCGGCGATGCAGGCCGCGGTGGACGCGGCCGCCGCACGCCCCGGCGTCGCCGCGACCCTGCTGAGCCTGGCCGACCACCGCCTCGGCTTCGCGGACGGGCGCCCGCTCGAGAGCCTCACCGACGACGGGCCGCGCCTCGTGCGCGCGCTCGCCGACGCTGACGCGGTGCTGCTGGCGACGCCCGTGTATCGTGGGACCTTCACCGGCGCGCTCAAGAATCTTCTCGACCTCACCCCGGTCGAGGCGCTGCGCGGCAAGCCGGTGGGCATCGTCGCGATGGGCGCCTCGACCCATCACTATCTCGGCGTCGACTGGCATCTCCGCGCGGTCCTGGCGTGGTTCGGCGCGCTGACGGCACCGACCAGCGTCTATCTGGAATCGGCGCACTTCAAGGACGGCAAGCTTGCGGATCCCCTCGCGATGGCCGCGCTCGACGCCCTGGTGACGACGGTGCTCGCCCTCGCCGCCCAGTCGCGCGATCGGCTGGGCCCGCCGCCGCTGGCGGCCGGGCGCGGCTAGCGGTCGCGCGTCACTCGAGGAGATGGAAGCGCGCGCGCACGTGCCGCGCGCAGTCCGCGCAGAGGTCGTGGCTGAACGTGATGTCGCTGTGCTCGCGGAGGTAGACCTCGACCGGCCACCACTCGCCGTCGTGGCCCTGGATCTTCTTGCACGAGGCGCAGATCGGCAGGAGACCGGCGCGTGCCTTGTCGGGCCCCGGCGCCGGACGCGCCGGCCGCACGGTCTCTGCGAACGACAGCACCACGCCGTGTGGAGTCGTCTCTCCCGAGCGGAACAGCGGCCGCGCGCTCACCGAGATCCACAGGGGATCGGCTCCCGGTCTGAGCACGCCCATGACGACGCGCGGAGGGGCCTGACCGGTGCGAAGGGCCACCGCGTCCGGCTGCTCGTCCCGCGGAAACGGGGTGCCGTCAGCACGCAGCGCGCCCACGCCGAACACGGTGAGGGAGGCTCCGAGGATGCGCTCCGCGCTGGGATTCCAGCCGGACAGGCTGCCGTCGGCGCTCTCGAGGATCACCCCCTCCTCGAGCGCGTCGATCACCGCGCGATGCCGCTCCTCGCCCTCGCGGAGGCGCGCCTCGATCTGGATCCGATCGGTGATGTCCACCGCGTGGCCGATCACGTAGGGCTCGCGGTCGGGGGGCCGCACGAGCGCGTTGCGGTACGCCCATAGGCGCTCCTGGCCGTCACGGCTCACCAGGCGCAGGACGCCGCGGTCGGCCTCCTTCTCGCGGATCCGGTCGAGGTACGCGCCGAAGAAGACGCGCACCGACGGCGCCAGGAACTCGCGGAGGTTGCGGCCCACGCCGTCCTCGGGCGCATAGCCGAGCTCCCACGCGGAGGCGGGACTCACGTAGAGGAGGTTGCCCTCGAGGTCGTGGCTGCAGACGAGGCCCTGGCTGTTCTCCACGAGCTGCCGGTAGAGCTCCGCGCGGTCGCGCAGCCGCTCGTACTCGCGCTGATGCGCGGCGGTCAGACGCTCGAGCGCGGCCAGGCGCTCGCTCATCTTGCGGAGGTCCCCGAGCAGCTCGTGCTCGTTCTGCCGATCGCTCACATGCCCTCCGCGTCCGCTATCGCCCCTGCGCCTTGCGCTTCCACAGCTCCCACGGGCGTCCGATCGTCCCAGTGATAGACGCCTCGGCCCGCCGCGCCTCCTCGGGATCGAGATACGTCACCGTCCCACCGAGCGCCAGCGCCTGCGCCTGCAGCCGCGCGTTGACCTCAGTGTACACACTGCGGAACACGACCACCGGCAGCGAGGGTCCCACCACCACGGCGCCATGTCCGCGCATCAGCGCGACGGGCGCGGCTCCGAGGGTGCCGGCCAGGGCGCGGCCGAGGGCGGCGTCGCGAACCAGCATGTCGGTCATGCCGCCCGACGCCTGGCGAATGTCGAACACCGGCACGCCGCCCGCGAGGAAAGCGCTCATGTGATACAGCGGGCGCAGCGGCACGCCGGTCACACCGAACGGGATCACCGAGGGCGAGTGGTTGTGCACGATCGCGCGCACGTCCGGGCGCGCCCGGTAGATCTCGCCGTGGATGAAGCGCTCGAGATAGCTCCCGCGGCCGCGCGCGTCCACCGGGACGCTGTCGAGGTCGTACTCCATGATGTCGGCGGCGGTGACCAGCTCGGGAGCGATCGAGCGGGCCATGAGATAGCGCTCGGCCGAGGCAGGGTGCCGCGCGCTGACATGCCCATAGCCGTCGACCACGCCCTGATCCACGAGGATGCGGTTGGCGGCGACCAGATCCTCGACGAGGGCGGGATCGGGCGGTCCGGCGCTCGCTGGAGCCTGCGCCTTGGATGGCGAAGCCGCGTGCAGCGCAACGGCCGTCGCGGCCAGGCCGAGGAGGAGGTGACGGCGGAGAAGGGCGGGCACGGCGGCCTCCTTTCTGGATCCGAGCAGCAGACCGTCTCGACCATACCACGCGGCCGTCTGATAGACTGGCCGCCGAATGAATCCCGAGTTCCTGAACTTTCCGGACGCGCCGCCGCCACCTCCCACCGCGGCGTACAGCCACGCGGTCCGCTCAGGCGAGCTCCTCTTCGTCACCGGTCAGCTCGGCGTCGATCCGAAGACGGGCGCGCTCGTCCCGGGCGGCACGGTGGCCCAGACGCGCCAGGTCATGCACAACCTCAAGACCGTCTTGCGCGGCGCGGGCACGAGCCTCGACCGCGCGGTGATGGTGCGCATCTACCTCACGAACTTCGCCGACTATCCGGCGGTCAACGCCGAGTACGCGAGCCACTTCGCGCCGGGCCGCCTGCCCGCGCGGACCACGGTGGGTGTCACGGCGCTCGCGCTCGGCGGCGCGGTGGAGATCGACCTCATCGTCCGGCCCTGATCGGAGGTGCGCCGATGCGCTGGCTCGCCGCGCTCGTCCTCGTGGCTGCGCTGTGCACCGTCGGTGACGGCTTCGCGCAGCAGCCCGCGCCCCCGCAGTGCCCCGAGCTGCCGTTCTTCGTGCTCGTCCCCTTCAACTACCCCTGCATCATCCATCCCCGCGTGTGCCGGACGGACTACGGCCTCTGCCGGCTCGAGGTCGGCGCGAACCCGGGCGCACCCTGCGCCTGCCTCGCCTACAACGGCATGTGGTTTCAGGGCATCTGCATCCGGTAGCCGTACCAGCGGCTCCGCGATGATCCAGAGGCTCACCGCGGTGTAGCCCACCATCAGGATGGTCAGCGGCAGGGATGCGAGCGCGGCCCGCCGCGGCCGGTCCACCAGGTTGAGCATCAGACGATGGGCGAGCCAGATCGAGACCACATGGCCCGCCACCACGGCGCCCACCGCCACGTACCACTCGAACCCGGGGCTCACGAGGCGTAACTCGGGCGTCCAGTCCGCCGTGCCGAAGAGATCCCACCCGAGCCCGAGGGGATCCGAGACCAGGGGGATGAGCTCCTGCCCGCGCCCGAGCAGATAGCCCAGGTTGTGCGCCACGGCGTACCCGACGGCGAGCGGCACCAGGGCCCAGACGAAGGCGGGCGCGATCGGGCGCCCCCGCTCCGCCGCAGGCAGGACGCGGGACGTGACGCGGCAGGCGGCGAGATAGGCGCTCAGCAGCAGCAGCCACACCGCGACGAGCCCGGCGGTGGCGAGCCCGTACGCCTCCTGATCCAGCCCGGGCGCCCAAGCGTTCACCGCGCCATCCATGAGGCGCCAGAGCCGCGTGCCGAGCAGGCCATCGAAGAGCACCACGGCGAGCATCGCAACGATGAACGCGACGCCGCCCGGCGGCACGTCCCCGGCCTCGACGAGTCCCCGCCCCAGCGGACGCAGGCGGACGGCGCGGCCGTCCCCGGTAGGGGCGAGCGGCGCGAAGCGGCCGAGCATGGCGAAGTACACCGCGAAGACGTCGCCGCGCGCCTGCCACACCGCGGGGCCGAAGTAGAGCATGCCCGCCCAGGTGAGCGCGGACCAGCCGAGCGCCAGCGCCGCGACGTGGCGCGGTACGGGCGCCCGCAGGTCCACCAGCTCGCACCATCCGACGGCGAGCAGCAGGAGAGCGGCGGGCCAGAGGCCGAGGGCCGCAGGATACGGGTGGCCGCGTGCGAGGCCTCGCCCGCCCCGGGCCCGGCGGACCAGCGCGTCCGCCCCGTCGAAGAGCGCGCGCCACGGGTCGAGGGCGGGCCACGCGTTCCCGATGAAGGCCACCAGGAGCGAGAGCCCCACCCACCAGGCCACCCAGACCAGCGTGGGCACGATGTTCCGCACCGGCGAGGCATCTCCCGCGAACCCCGCCACCAGCACCACGCCGAGGAGGAAGACCCCGAGCGCCCGGCCAAGCCGCGAGCCCAGCGGGCCGAGCAGGCCGAGGGGCACCGTCACGGCGCGCGAACGCCCGGCCGGGACTTCCCCCCGGGCCACCAGCACGGTCACAACGAAGGACAGCGCCACCGTCGCGCTCGCGCCCGCGATGAAATGCACGAGCGGGGCGGGCAGGTCGTAGCGGTCCCCCACCCCGTGGGCGGCGGCCGAGACCGGCAGACCGGCGATGGCCGCGGCGAGGGCGCCCGCGAGCCGCGTGGCTATCGCGCGAGCACCTCGCGGGGCGCGGAAGACTCCTCAATTTTCGGGGCAGCGACTATAATCGCCCCGACATCGCGCCGAGACGGCGCTGCGAAAGGGGGTGAGCTCATGGCCAAGGGCACGAGTATGCGGAAGGAGAAGAAGAAGCCGAAGAAGAGCAAGGGGAAGTAGGCGGCCTAGCCTCCCGCGGCCTCACAAGCGGCGAAGCGCTCCAGGTGATGCTCGGCATCGCCGAACGTCTGGGCGATCATCGTCAGGCGTCGGAAGGTATGGCTGACCTTCAGCTCGTCGGTCATCCCCATCCCACCGTGCATCTGCACCGCCTCCTGGCTCACGTGCCGGCAGGCATCGGCGACCTTGATCTTGGCGGCGGAGATCACGCGCCGCCGCTCCGCGGGGCCCGCGGTATCGGCCTTCACGCAGGCCAGACACGCCATGGAGCGGGCCTGCTCGTAGCTGATCACCATCTCCACCATCCGGTGCTGGAGCGCCTGGAAGCTCCCGATGGGAACGCCGAACTGGCGACGCGTCTTCAAGTACTCGAGCGTGGTGTCGTTGGCGTAGCGAATGGCGCCCACCGCCTCCGCGCAGAGAAGCGCGGTCGCATAGTCGGCGACCTCCTCGATCAGGGGCAGCGCCTGCCCCTCCGCGCCCAGCAGGGCGTCCCGCCCCACCGCCACGTCGGACAGCCAGACGTCCGCGGCGCGCAGCTCGTCGATGGTGCGGTACTCCTTTACCGTGACCCCGCGCGCGGCGCGATCCACGAGGAAGAGGCTGATGCCGCTCGCGTCGGTGTCGCTCCCCGAGGTGCGGGCCGACACGACCAGGGTGCCCGCGGCCCCCGCGTGGAGCACCGCGCGCTTCTCGCCTTCCAGCACCCACCCGTCGCCCGCGCGCTTGGCGCGCGCGCCCACGTGCCGGAGCTCGTAGCGCGCGGCGGCCTCGGTGTGGGCCAGGGCCAGGCGCCGCTGCCCCTGGATCAGCGCGGGCAGGATCTGCTTCCGGTGCGCGTCGGACCCGGCGCGGTGCACGAGACGGCCCGCGATGCCCACGTTGGCGAGATAGGGCTCGACCACCAGCGACTCGCCGAGCGCTTCCATCACCAGCATCACGTCCACCGCGGTGCCGCCGAAGCCCCCGTGCTCCTCCGGGAACGGGACCCCCAGCAGGCCCATCTCCGCGAACGAGCCCCAGACCTTCTCGCTCCAGCCCGTGGGCGAGGCCACGATCTTGGCCCGCGCGTCGAATGAGTAGTCGTTGGCGAGGTATTTCCGCAGGCTGTCGCCCAGGAGCTGCTGCTCGTCGCCGAGCTCGAAGTTCATAGGCCGAGCGTCGCCTTCGCGATGATGTTCCGCTGGATCTCGTTGGACCCCGCGTAGATCGTCGCCTTGCGCATGTTGCAGTAGCGTGGCGCCAGCCGCGCGGTGAAGTGGTCGAAGTCCATCGCATCCACCGGGCGATAGGCCTGGGCGAGCGGGCCGGCCGCCTGCATCATCAGCTCGGTGATGGCCTGCTGGATCTCGGTGCCCTTGATCTTGAGCATCGAGACGTCGGCGCCCGGGGGCTTGCCGCTGCGCCGCATCTGGTCGAGGAAGCGCAGGTTGGTGATCTCGAGCGCCATCAGCTCGACCTCGACGCGCGTGAGCCGGTCGCGGAAGCGCGTGTCCTCGATGAGCGGCCGCCCGTTCTTGGTGTGGTGCCCGGCCAGCTCCTTGAGCCGGGCCAGCTCGCGCTTGGACGCGCCGATGCGCCCGGTGCCCATGCGCTCGTAGCCGAGCAGGTACTTGGCGACCGTCCAGCCCTTGCCTTCCTCGTGCACGAGGTTCTCTGCCGGCACCTTCACGTCGTCGAAGAAGACCTCGTTGGTCTCGTGCCCGCCGTCCATCAAGATGATGGGGCGCACGGTGATGCCCGGAGTCTTCATGTCGATCAGGAGGAACGAGATGCCGTCCTGGCGCTTGGCCTGGGTGGGATCGGTACGGACGAGGCAGAAGATCCAGTCCGCGTGATGCGCGAGCGTGGTCCAGATCTTCTGCCCCGTCACCACGTAGTGATCGCCCTGGCGCACGGCCTTGGTCTTGAGCGAGGCGAGGTCGGAGCCGCTTCCGGGCTCGGAGTACCCCTGGCACCAGAAGTCCTCGCCGTTGTAGATGCGGGGCAGGAAGCGCTTCTTCTGCGCCTCGGTGCCGAAGCGCAACAGCACCGGCGCGCACATTCGGAGGCCGAAGGCGACCAGCGGCGGGGTGGCCGCGTAGCCGCATTCCTCCTCGAAGATGTACCGCTCGGTCACGCTCCACCCCGTGCCGCCCCACTCCACCGGCCAGTCCGGCGCCACCCAGCCCCTCTTGGCGAGGATGCGGTGCCACCCCAGGAGATCGTCCTTCGACAGCTCCTGATAGCTCTCGACCTTCTGCTTGAGATCGGCGGGGAGATTGCCCCGCAGCCACGACCGCACGTCGTCACGGAAGGTCAGCTCCTCGGTGGAGTAGTTGAGGTCCATGAGGCTCGGTCTCCTAGACGTGGTGGCGCAGGAAGCCCTCGATCATCCCGTTCACCTGCTCGGGGGCTTCGAGCATGTTGAAGTGGCCGGCGCCGACCGTCCAGCCGTTCACCACGGAGGGTAGCCATTCCGTCATCATGTGGGGCGGATTGAGGGGCGGGGTGGCGGCGATGTGGAGCGCGGGCACCTTGCATCGCGCAGCCGCCTTGACGCCTTCGTAGGCGAGGATGCCTCGCATGGCGGCCGACGCCACGTGGCTGGGCGCCGCCATCATCACCTTCAGCACGCGATCGACCAGCGCCTTGTCGGAGGTGGGGAGGAACAGGCGCTCGGCGATGAACTGCCGGCGCGGCTCTTGGTTGCCCGCCTCGATGGCGCCGACGAGCCCCTCGATGCCGGCCCTGAGCTCGGCGGGAAACGCCAGGGGCGCGGGATCGACCATCACGATGCCCGCGACCTTCTCCGGGTGGGCGGCCCCGAGCTGCAGCACTGTGATGCCGCCCATGCTGTGCCCCACCGCGACGACGCGGCCGAGCTCGAGCTTGTCGATCAGGTGGGCGATGTCGTCCGCGTAAGCCGAGATCGGATACGCGCCCTGAGGCTTGTCGCTCTCACCATGGCCACGCAGGTCCACGGAGACGACCTTGTGGCGCTTGGCGAAGTACTCGGCCTGCGGCGCGAAGAAGGACCGGTCGCAGGTCCACCCGTGGATGAAGACGAAGGCCGGAGATCCCGCCCCGCGCTCGTCATAGGCCAGGTTGATCCCGTCGCGAGTGATCGTCGGCATGGCGTGGCCCTCCTCCTGCCTCGGGCGGCGGCCCCATCGCCGCGTCGCCTCGGGGAGGGCCACACCATATCACCTTTGACCGGAGCGCAGGGCCTCGGGGAAAGGGGGCGCGGGTACCGGGCGCTCGGGTCGCCGCTCGGGCTGTGGCTCGGGCTGTGGCTCGGGCCGCGGCTCGGGCTGCGACGCGGTCGATCGCCGCGCACCGCGGATGTGCAGGAGCTGCTCGATCAGTAGCCAGAGCGGTAGCGAGAGCAACACCACATACGCGATCAGCTCTTCCATCGGCATGTCTGGCCCTCCCGTATCGGCGTCTCTGCGGATGTCATGCCAGCGCCGCGCTTCACCCGAGTGACGACGCGACGAAGACTTACGCGCGGCCGCGCGACGGCACCTGGACCCGGGCGAAGGCAGCACGCCCGAGGCATCGGGCCGACTGTCGGGCGCGCATAGGCGCTGAGGCGCTCCATTCCTTTCGCGTCTCTCGCGCGTATACCCGGCCGAGATGAGGAACGCGACCGGAATGATCAACACCCATGAAGACTCGGCAACGGGACTCGGCGGCGCGTTTCGCCGGCTCGCTTGGTCGAACCTGGCGGCACAATCCGCAGAGCAGATCGCCCTCGCCGCCGCGCCTATCGTGGCCGTGCTCGCGCTCGGTGCGGGCGCCGGCGACACCGGCATGCTCGCCGCCGCGCAGAGCGCGCCGTTCCTCCTGCTCTCGTTTCCGCTGGGCGTCCTCGCCGATCGGATGTCGCGGCGGCGACTCATGACGCTGGCGGAGGCGTTTCGCGCGCTGGCGCTGGGCGCGCTACCGTTGCTGGCGCTCCAGGGCTGGATGTCGGTGCCCGCGCTCGCGGCCATCGGCTTCGCCGCCGCCACCGGGACGGTCGCGTTCAGCGTGGCGGCGCCGGCCCTCGTCCCCGCGCTCGTGCCGCGCGAGGCCTTCGCCGCCGCGAACGGCCGCCTCGAGCTCGCGCGCAGCGTCGCCTTCGCGGCGGGGCCCGCGGCCGCCGGCGCGCTGGTGTCGTGGGCGGGCGGCTCCGTGGCCTTCGTGCTCGCCGCCGCCATATCCGTGGTGGCGGTCGTGCTGCTGATGGGCGTGCCCGAGCCGCCGCGGGAGCCCGCCGCCACGCGCCACGTCCTGCGCGATCTGCACGATGGCGCGGCATTCGCGTGGCGGCATCACCTCCTCCGGCCCGTGCTCCTCACTGCGGTCGTGTGGAACTGCTCGTGGTTCGTGCTCCAGGCCGCCTACGTGCCGTACGCCGCCCACACCCTCGGCCTCGATGCGTCGGGCATCGGGACCACGCTGGCGTGCTATGGAGGCGGCATGCTCGTCGGCGCACTGGCGGCCCCGCGGCTCCTGCGGCAGCTCACCTTCGGGGCGGCGCTCAGCGCGGGGCCGGTGGTCTCGGTGGCCGCCGCTGCGTGCATGGTCGCCACGATCTGGCTCCCGTCAACGCTCCTGGCCGGGGCGGCCTTCTTCCTCTTCGGCGCGGGTCCGCTCCTCTGGACCATCAGTCAGATCACGCTGCGCCAGTCCGTCACGCCGGAGGGGCTTCTGGGCCGCGTGTCGGCGCTCATCATGACGGGCTCGACGGGCGCACGGCCGATCGGCGCGGCGCTCGGGGGCGCCATCGGTGTGACGTGTGGCCTCGAGTGCGCGATCGTCGTGAGCGCGCTGGGCTTCGTCGTCCAGGCGCTCATCATCCTCGGCTCGCCGCTCGCGGGACTCGCCACCGTGCCGGAAGCACGCGCAGCCGCCGCGTAGGGCCAAGGTCTCACTAGCCCGCACGCGGGGCCCCCCGTACGCTTCAGCTCGTACGCTTCAAGTGGTCGCACAATTTTTCCCGTCGCGTGAGGTGCGCCATGACGAACGAGGTGAAAGAGGGAGGCGGAGGAGCGGGCTGGGATGCCACGCAGTGGCATGAGGTGAAGAAAGGCGAGACCTTGTGGAAGATCGCCGCGCAGTACTACGGCGACGGCAGCCTCTACACGAAGATCTTCGAGGCCAACAGGGACACGGTCAAGAATCCCGATCTCATCAAGGTCGGGCAGCGCCTGCGCATCCCGTGAGGAGGAAGCCATGCGACGAGCCAATGTGAACCGGTGGACGGGTTCGGTGGGAGTGCTGATGGTGGCGCTGCTCGTCTCGGCGTGCGGCAGCGCCGACAAGGCGCCGGCCGAGGCGGCGATCAAGGCGGCCGACGGGGCGCTCGCCGCGGTGCGAGAGGAGGCGTCGAAGCTCATCCCCGCTCAGTTCAAAGTCGTCGAGGACGGCCTCGCCAGCGCGAAGGCGAGCTTCGACAAGGGTGACTACACCGCGGCGCTGGGCACGGCGAAGCAGGTTGCTGCCCAGGCCGGTGACCTCTCGTCGGCGGTCGCCGCCAAGAAGGCCGACCTGACCAAGGCGTGGACCGACGTGAGCACGGGCGTGCCGGAGATGGCCAATGCGATTCAGTCGCGGGTGGACGTCCTCTCGCAGAGCAAGAAGCTGCCCGCCGGCCTCGACAAGGACAAGCTGGAGACTGCCAAGACCGAGCTCGCCGCGCTCAAGCAGTCGTGGGCGGACGCCTCCGCCTCCTACAACGCCGGCAACCTCACCGACGCCGTGAGCAAGGCCAAGGAGGCAAAGGACAAGGCGGTCGAGATCATGACGGCGCTCAACATGCAGGTGCCGGCGGCCGCGAAGTCGTAGGGCGTGGGGGTCAGGGGAGGTTCGGGCGCGCGCCCAGCACGCGCTCCCGGACCTCCTTCCACGTGACGCCGTCGACAATGGCGTCGAAGCCCTTGGGCGCGACGAGGGGCAGCTCGCGCTCCTGTTCCTTGCTCACGTACACGTCCGCGAATATCGACGTGAACTCGTATTCGATGATGGCGCGCAGGGCCTCTTCGAGCATCCGGATCCGTTCGATGACCTCCGGGTCCTCGAACTTGACCTTCACCTCGTCGTACACCTCGCGGACGCGGCGCTGCTCGACCCGCGCGTAGTCCTGGCGCTCCGCACGGAGCATCCGCTCGAAATCGAAGAGCGTCCGAAATTGAAAGTCCACGCCCTTGGCGTCACCGGGGCCACGCTGCATGATCGCGATGTCCGAGAAGCACTTGTGAACGACCGCTTCCTGCTCCTTCCTGAGGTCCACCATGCGCAGGACCTCGGCCACGATGGACCCGACCGCGCCCTCCGCCCAGAGGTGCGGCAGATACATCACGCCCTGGTCGAACGCGAACTGATTCTCCTTGTGCAGGAAGATCCCGAAGAAGAAGAACGCACGCACATGCAAATGCTCGCGCTCCTCCGGAGTGATGGCCGGGTCGCGGATGGCCTTGAGCGCCCGCGTCAGCTCGACGAGCGTGCCCGAGAGCGTCCCGAAATAGTCGCGGGCCATGCCCACGACCATCTGGCTCACCGCCTCCGTGGTGCGCTGCCGGCGGTTCA
>Ga0075433_10003041_pt1 | contig 12890 bp, 12 predicted proteins | sample RhiMethybrSRZTD2_FD_75299 | JGI IMG/M metagenome (GOLD analysis project Ga0075433, IMG submission 75299) | Populus rhizosphere microbial communities from Tennessee, USA - Rhizosphere MetaG P. TD hybrid SRZTD2 | ecosystem: Host-associated > Plants > Roots > Rhizosphere > Soil | place: USA... | reverse complement strand
GGCTAACGGCGACACACCCCCGGACATACAGAAGACTCTTACGGCTGCAGGACTGACGAACATTCCGCCGACGGGTAGTCCATCGCAGGCGGGACTGCTCGTCACGAAGAATTTCCTGTTTGCGGGCGAAGGTTCCGGTGGACAGGCGGTGTTCCATGCGTACGACAAAAAAACAGGTGAGCGTCTCTGGCAAGGCAAACTGCCGGCCGGGCCCGCAACCGCGTTGCCGATGACGTACATGCATCAGGGCAAGCAATATGTCGTCGTTGCTGCGCAAGGACCTCAGGGCGGCGGTGCGCAACTTGTCGCCTGGATTGTCGCGCCACCCCCGGAAAAGTGAAGTTGTTCGAACAGCTACAACGAAAAGTATAAAGCCGCAACGCGACTGTGCGGGCCCGCCTGTTTAAGGCCCGAAGCGCGAGCATAAACGAGTTTCCGTCCTCATTCAGCAATTAGCAGTCGCGACGGCAAATTCCCGAAAGAGGCGACCCACAACGTCAGCCATGAATAATAGTGGGATCAATACGGCAACCAACGAAACAGTGAGAGACACGATCGTAAAACCGATTTGTGCCGATCCTTTAAGTGCGGCATCGAGGGGCCGTTCGCCTTGTTCAATGTACCGGGCAATGTTCTCGATCATTACGATGGCATCATCGACAACAAAGCCGGTTGCGATGGTCATTGCCATGAGCGTGAGATTATTTAGGCTATACCCGAGCAGATACATCACCGCGAAAGAGCCAATCAGCGAAACAGGCACGGCAACACTCGGAATTACAGTTCCGGATACTGTGCGCAAGAACAGAAAAATGACCAGCACTACGAGCACTACGGTCAGCATCAGTTCGAACTGCACATCCTTTACGGAAGCGCGAATCGTATTGGTCCGATCCGTGAGGACAGCGATATCGATCGAAGTCGGTAGTGCAGTCCGAAGTTGTGGAAGCAATGCTTTGATTCGATCTACCACTTCGATAATGTTCGTCCCTGGCTGGCGTTGAATATTCACAATGATTGCGGGAACGGAATTCATCCAGGCCGCCTGTTTGACGTTCTCTGCGCCATCGATAACGTTAGCCACGTCCGAAAGCTGCACCGGTGCCCCGTTTCGATACGCAACGACAAGTGGGCGATACTGCGCGCTCGAGAGAATCTGGTCATTGCTGGTCACGGTGTACGCCTGCTCCGGTCCATCGAAGCTGCCTTTTGCCTGGTTCACATTCGCAGCTGCAACGGCTGTCCGTACGTCTTCCATTCCCAGGCCATAGCGAGAGAGCGCCAGCGGATTAGCTTGAATCCGCACGGCCGGCTTCTGGCCGCCGCTTAGGGTTACAAGTCCCACTCCCGAAAGCTGTGAGATCTTCTGTTCGAGTCGCGTCTCCGCGTAATCTTGAACCTCCGATAAAGGAAGCGATGTCGAGGTCAAAGCGAGCGTAATCACGGGGGCATCGGCTGGATTGACTTTGTTGTAGATGGGAGGATTCGGCAAATCGCGCGGCAGTAAATTCGCGGCGGCATTAATCGCCGCCTGAACTTCCTGCTCGGCCACGTCGATACTGAGATCCAGCGAAAACTGCGTTGTAATGACCGAACTACCTGAGGAACTCGTGGACGTCATCTCGTTCAGTCCCGGCATCTGCCCGAACTGCCGCTCCAGCGGAGCCGTTACCGATGAAGCCATTACGTCCGGGCTTGCTCCCGGATAGAACGTCACGATCTGAATCGTGGGATAGTCCACTTGTGGAAGCCAACAACGTTTCGCGTTTCAACGGCGTTCTCTCCGTTGACTACGAATACAAATGTTCCGTCCGGACCGCGTTGAATTGCCGCGGCCGGAATTAAAACGACTCCGCGTTGGACATCCACTCGCAGTCGAGCATTCACAAACTGGTTCGGGAACAGTGCGTTATCGTTGTTGTCAAAGACGGCTTTGAAACGAACGGTACCCGTCGTGACGTCGGCCTGGTTGTCGACGGTAAGCAGTGATCCCGCCGAGATCTTGTTTTTCATGTCCCGATCGTAGGCGTCTACCTGCAGTCGACGGCCCTCCTCCAGATGCTTCATCACCGGCGCGATGTTGTCCTGCGGAATCGTGAAAATGACAGAGATCGGTTGGAGTTGTGTAACCACCGCCAACCCATTCTGGTCGCTCGCGTGAACGATGTTGCCGGGATCTACCTGGCGCAGACCTATACGACCTTTGATCGGTGAAGTAATCCGGGCAAAAGAAAGTTGCAGCCTGGCATTATCGATCGCGGCCTGATCAGCCTTAACAGTAGCTTCGTACTGCTGCACCGTCGCAACTTGCGTGTCGAGTTGCTGCTTCGCGATGGAGTCCTCGGCGTACAGGCCTTTGTATCGTTCGAGATCGACTTTTGCGTTCGCAAGGAACGCCTCGTCGCGCTCCTTCTGTCCTTCGGCCTGACTAAGCTGAACCTCGAAAGGACGCGGATCAATTTGCGCAATCAAGTCGCCGGATTGAACCACCTGCCCTTCGCGTATAGCAAAGTTTTCTAGCTGTCCGTCGACACGCGATCGCAGCACCACGGTGTTGAAGGCAACCACCGATCCCAGGCCTGTCAAATATACCGGCTGATCTCCAAGCATCGCCGTTGCGGTTACTACTGGTATCGGCGGGGAGGATGTTGGTTGCGCGGAGTGAGAAGGCTGCTGAAGGCTATCACGTAAAAACAGCGCGAGCACCAGCATTGCGCTAATGATGATCGTGATCCGCAGAAGTCTGTGGCGGCCCCTACTCACGATTGTCCTCCGGCCTTAATGGATCTTCATAAATTCGACGTGAAGTGTGAAAGGGCCAGGCAGGTCCGGCTGCATCGGTTCGAGCGACAAGTAATAGTCACCGGGCTTCAGAACACTGGTTTGGATCGCTTGCCCTGTGGTGTCGTTTAACTCAAGATCGGTCTCGTTGGCGATCGGCGGACCGCTTAAGCTAATCGAGGGTAGGGCAGCCGACTCATTTGGCCCCGTTGTCCATGCGTGGATTTCGCCGCTATACGGCAGTTGTACGCGAAAGACTTCCCTATCTTCTGGGTATAGCAGCAAGCCGTCGACGGAAGCAGGCACGGAGACGTACTCTGCCGTTCTTATGTCGTGACCATAATGAGGAGTAAAACTGGTGTGGAACACGAATGGATCGCCGAACACGTCGACAGGATCTGGACTGAACCTGAGAAAATAGACACCGGCATCGAGCGTCCACACATTCTCTTCAGGCTTGAGGTTCACGTGAGGAACGGTGATCCGCATGTACCTGTTCCGGACCACTGAATTTCCGGGTCCCACGCCGGCGACCTTGTTGCATGAGGAATCCAGTAACTCCGCGTCCCAGAGATCCAGATTACCGGCCTCCGTCCACACGTCCAGCAAGCCACGGCGTTCCAGAACGATCCGGTATACGATGCGATCCTCGGTGTCGGCAAACGTGCCGCCGGCTTCCGTATTGAGCTCGATTGTCGCCGCTGTCGCGCAGTCGCGGCCGTGTGGAGTATCGGCTAGGGCTGACGATTCGAACAAAACGCACGACGCGGCCACAATTATTCCAAACACAATTGCTTTTTGTACTCGCGTATTCATGTTCACAATCTCCGCAATTCAAGACTGCGTTTGAAATTCCGTTTGCAATTCGCGAATTTGTTAAAGCCCCAAAACGAAACGACAGTGCGGCATAAGGCCAACGGCAATAACGTAGGCGGCTTAGTTTACAAACCTCCCTATTTGCCGGCCGGCAACGATGTTCGAAATCCAAGCACCTGCTGAAGAATTGAACATGTGCAAATGCCTGCCGGATATATAGATCGACCGTGCCGTGGAGACCTGAGTGTCGCGTTCAAGCAATTAGAGCGGGTTTCACGGCTTTTGTGGGCGAATGACGACAAAAGGCGCGTGACGTGTTTATCAATCCTGTTGTGCGGGTGATTTATCCCAGCTGTGTGCGGTCGTGCTCACAGTTTGCGGACCACCTGTTTTCCAGATTCAACCGAATGCGTGACGTCAAACATCCCCGATAGTGAGGAAACGATGAGTACAAAGGCATTGCTTTGGGTCGCCGTCTTGTTTTTGTTGATCGATCCGCCGGCGCGAGGGCAAGCACGCGGCCGAAGTGGTTCGCTCGCGGACTTCAGCAGTTCACTCGAAGAGCTGTCTAACCGTATTTCGCCGTCGGTGGTGCAGATTACAGCCACAGGATTCGGCTTTCACAATGACTCAGAGCAGGCGGGCGCAAGCGTGTTATCCAGGGAACGCAGCACCGGCAGCGGCGTCATTGTCTCCGATGAGGGATACATCATAACCAACGCGCACGTGGTTCAGGGTGCCCGGTCCATCCGCGTCAAAGTCACTAAACCGTCCAAGAGTCAAGATCCGCTGTTTGAGGGAAAGTTGATCGGGATGGATCGTCAACTCGACCTCGCCCTCTTAAAAATCGAGGCCTCCGGCCTTAGCGCCTTGCCCTTCGGCAATTCCACATCCCTGAAGCAAGGCGAGCTCGTGCTGGCCTTCGGCAGCCCAATGGGTATGGATAATTCCGTCACGATGGGTATTGTCAGCTCCGTTGCGCGCCAATTGACCGAAGACGATCCGAAAATCTTTATCCAAACGGATGCTCCCATTAATCCCGGAAATAGTGGGGGCCCCCTGGTGGACTCGGAAGGAAGGTTGGTAGGGATCAACACTTTTATTTTTTCGCAATCCGGCGGTAGCGAAGGGCTTGGTTTTGCGATCCCAAGCAACGTGGTGCGCTATGTCTACGCTTCCCTCAAGAAAGATGGACACGTGCATCGTGGCCAAATCGGCATCTCCGTGCGGACGATAACGCCGGCTCTGGCTTCCGCGTTTAACCTGCAAACGGACAATGGTGTGCTCATCGAAGATGTGATGCCGCAGGGTCCCGCCGAGCAGGCAGAGCTCAAAGTAGGTGACGTCGTGTTAAGTCTTGGCGCGAGGCAGCTCCACACTGTGCGCGATCTCGCGCTCGAGTTGTATCAATTCGGTATCGGAGATACGGTTCGACTGGAGATTCTGCGGGATCAGAAGACGTTCACAGCGACAGTTTCCGTTACCGAGAGCGATGATGATCCGGAGCGCTTCGCCGATTTGGTGAATCCTGAGGATAACTTGATTTCAAAACTCGGCGTCTTCGGGTTAACAGTGGATGATAACCTTCGTCGCATTCTCACTGGCTTGCGGATCCCCGACGGTGTCCTTGTGGCAGCACAAGCCGGAGTGTCCGGTTACTATGGAGACCAAATGCGGGAGGGCGACATCATTCACGCAGTGAACGGCCGCCCCATCACCACCGTCGACTCTTTACGCGCGGAGCTTACGAAGTTGAAACCTGAAGACTCTCTGGTACTGCAGATCGAACGCGAAGGCGCTTTGATGTTCTTAGTGCTGGAGAGCATATAACCATCAAATCCATAAACTGGCAATTCTAGGTGCGGTGTATGACCGCGCGGTTTTGCTGGAATCAATCAAATACGCGCGGTCGTAGCAGCACGGTCGCCCATTGTCAGCGCGAGGCCGTGCCTTCGCCTGAACTCAGTGAGCGCGAGAGCCGAATTTCGACTCGTCGATTCTGCTCGCGCCCGCCGACGGTCGAGTTGTCCGCAACAGGCTCGGCCGTCCCGAGACCGACCAGAGAAATCCGATAGAGCGGGACATTCTTACTTACGAGATAGCGCAACACGGTTTCAACGCGCCGGTCGCTGAGTCCGAGGTTATATTTCTCTGTCCCGGCGTTGTCGGTGAAACCCTGGAGTTCGATAACGTATCCATTTTGTGCTCGAGAGGCTTGTCGGACGATGTCGTCCAGCACGGTCATCGCTTCCTTGCTGAGCGCATCCGAATCGAATTTGAACGTCACGACGGCATAATTTGCCTCCGCGTATTTGTCGAGATTATCGATTTGGCCTTGGATCTGGTCCGCCAACACGCCGGTCCGGTTCATAGCGCCCTGGGCCATTCCGCGGGCTATCCCTGCACGCCGGTCTGCCTCGGCTGCCGAGCTGCCGGCCGCTGTTGCCGTCGCATTTGCAGTAGCCGCCGCAATTGAAGCTTGATTTGCTTCGGTCAATCCCTTCTGCGCCTCTCTATCGACTGAATCAATGCGCTCCGCCTGTTGTGCTTCCGCAGCGCGAAGATCGGTAATTTCAGATTCGATTGACGCAAGCCTATTTTTCTTGCTCGTGGAAGCGCCGTACACAAACTCTTCTCCGATTATTTCGCCAGGATAAAACCAACTCTTGATTGCCTCAGGAGCGCCTTTTTGGCGCTCCTCGAATGTAACGACCGTCTTGTCACTCGGATTCATTCGGTAATCCGGAATAGTCTCCACTGTGGCGTAAACATGTGTTTCGTCGGCATTCAATATTTGAATGACATGCGGATCGCCGCTGTCGGCTCGCTTGAAGACGTACGTTCCTGCCGGCAGTACCTTACCGGGGATTTCAAATGACTGGCTGAACGTAAGGCGTGTCGCCTTATTGAAATCGTCAGCAGTTACGCTTATCGGCCGTAACGACGAGAAGATTGCAAAGGCAAAGATTGCGACGAGGATGCGAATGCGAAGGCTCTTCATTTTTATACCTCCAACGAAATTTGATCCGCATTTTTAGACAAATGGACTGGAGCGAAGGACAGCCGTAGAAACGAAGCGGCAACTGCGGACGCGTCCTTACGTAGTGCCGAACGAATTGGTTGGGATAGGTGATATTCCCCTCCTCACGGAAGGAGGGGTGGACGCGACATCAAGAAAAATGGTGCGAAGCCACCTTATATGGAGCGGACGGGGTGGTCGCTCACAAGCGCCACGTTGCACGAATGCATTCCGAAACTTGCGTTGTGAGCGACCACCCCGTCTGCGCCTGATTCACACACTTGGTCAATCTGTTCACAGGTTCTATGACCGCGCCAACAATTTACAAGCCTGGAACCCTGATTGCCATCGATCCTCCTTGTGGTCACAGTATCTCGGCGAGGCTATGCGCGTTATCTGGCGACTATTCTTAGTCTTGTTGCCGCTTTCAGTCTGACGTGGTCTGCGCGATCCCTATTCCAAGACGCCTTTTACTCGCTATTCCTTGTCGCGGTAATGTTCAGTTCCTGGTTTGGCGGGTTGACCCCGGGTCTGATCGCGGTCTTGTTCTCGGTACTTGCGCTCGACATCTACTTCGCACCGCCTCAGCTTTCGCGCGTCTTAACTCCCGACGATTTCATCCACCTTGGTACGTTTCTCCTTGCCGCAGGACTTGTCAATCATCTCAATCGCGCTCGAATGACAGCCGAGTCCGCTTTGCGGGAAAGCCACGATCGATTGCAGATGCGTGTAGAGGAGCGGACAGCCGACCTGGAACGGCTCTCCGGTCAACTTCTCCGCCTTCAAGACGAAGAACGGCGGCGCACGGCGCGCATGCTTCATGAAACCGTGGCGCAGAGCTTGGCTGCACTCAAAATGGATTTGGCTGTCGTTCAGCGCTCACGAAAAACGAATGGTATTGGAGCTGACAAAGCGCTGGGAGAAGCCATGTCTCTTGCCGACACCTGTATTCGGGGGGTTCGGACCGTCTCATATCTCTTGCATCCGCCATTGCTGGATGAAACCGGTCTCGCTTCAGCGCTTCAATGGTACGTCGCCGGCTTTGAGCAGCGCAGTGCCATCAACACAACATTGGATTTGCCGGAGACGATCGGGCGGCTTCCGCGCCAAATCGAAACTACCGTATTTCGCATTATTCAGGAGTGTCTTACCAACATTCACAGGCATTCAAACAGCCCCACGGCGCAGGTTGGCATCCGTACCACGGATCAGATGGTGATCGTTGAGGTTAGCGATGAAGGACGCGGTATGCCGCCTCACAATATCAGAACCAACGCGGCGGCAACTGCGCTTTTAGGAGTCGGAATTATGGGAATGCAGGAGCGCGTTAAACAGCTTGGCGGGCGCATGGAAATCGAATCCAGTGATCATGGGACGACGGTGCGAGTGGTACTGCCACACACCAGAGTGACCACATGAACCGAATCCGCATTTTAATCGCTGATGATCATGCGATTGTCCGGAGAGGACTGCGTACCTTGATCGAGTCTCAGGAAGGATGGGAAGTGTGCGCTGAAGCTAGCAATGGTCGCGATGCGGTGGAACGAGCCACAGATCTTAAGCCCGACGTCGCCATCCTCGATATTGGCATGCCGGAACTCAACGGACTCGAGGCCGCTCGACACATTTTGAAAGCGACTCCATACACGGAGGTTCTGATTCTGACAATGCACCAGTCGGAGGAGGTAGTTGCCGAAGTTCTGAAAGCTGGAGCGCGAAGCTACGTGCTGAAGTCGGATGCTGACGAGCATCTCGTGGCCGCTATCGGCACGCTGCTGAAACACAAGCCGTTCCTCAGTTCACATGCCACAGACATCATCCTCTCGGATTACCTCAATCGTCACGGCGAAGTGGCGAGCGAGCCGCGAAGCCGCATCACTCCCAGAGAACGTGAAATTATCCAACTATTAGCGGAAGGCAAGAGCAACAAGGAAGTAGCTCGGGTTCTGGATATCAGCACACGCACGGTCGAGACCCACCGAGCGCACATTATGCACAAACTCAATTTGGCTTCCTTCGGCGATCTGATTCGTTACGCGATTCGCAACAGGATTGTCCAGCCCTGATTCACGTTCGGCGTGCCGCCAGAGTTCTACTTCCCACCGATGTGCGCTCGTGCGTATTGATAGGCACTCGAGTACGTGAACTTACGAATGGCCGTTGTTCCTCGCGTTCCCTACACTCAACAGAGACGTTATTTTGGAGTACACGAATGTCAACATCGGCGATAAAAGTGGAACAGAGTGAAAGGGCTTACACCTTAAGCCGGAAGGCATTAAGACGAGTTATACCCGTGCTGCGGGACCTGATCTCGGATACAACAGACCTGCAAACTCACGTAGAAGATGCCCGATCTAATGTTCCCGAAAGCGAGCGTCGAATTCGATCTCTCTTTGAAGGTCTCAATAGTGAGCTTGCGGCCTGCTCTTCCCTGCTTAACGGACGCCTTCGCATGCTTCCGTCGACCCTTCATCTACCGGAGCGCTTTAGAACGGATTCCAATACGTTCTGGCGTTTATATCCAGGTGACGAGCTAGACTGCCGCGAGAACCTCGAATTGTTACTCGCCGGATACAGTCATTATGCAAGGAAGATCTATGAGTCCGTCCGCACGCTTGAATGTATCGGCGATACCGAGAGCGTGGAAATCGTCAGCAGACTAATCGGCGCCGCGGAAAAAGGGCTGTGCTTTATCGAACTCTACCTGGAAGGATTCGCTTTGCATATGGACGGGGAGCGAATGCCGGCATGGCCATCGGCAGACATTTGAAAATCAAGGCCTGATGTTCAATTCTTAGGCACCTGCTCAGATTTCACACATTCAGGAATAAGCTCGCAGCGCTACGTGATTAGCCCGAGTTAATCCTTCCTTCATCGCGCGCTAATTCCCAGCACGTCAAAACGAATTAGATTCGATGCCGAAAGGAGAAGAAATATGAGTACGAAACTTTTTCGACGAGTAAGCCGAGTAAGGGCTGTCGCGGTGCTGGTTGTGGGTTGTGGATTTCTTACGCTGACGGCCGGTGCGTTCGCCGTGACCGCGAAGACGGACTACGATCACTCGGTCAACTTCGAAAAGTACCGCACGTTTGCCTGGAAAGACTATGAAACGCGGCGCAATGGCATTGTCAACAACTCGATAGTCGCATCGCGGATCCAGAACGCAGTAAACGAACAACTTACAAAGAAAGGCTTGCAAGAAAATGATGGCGATCCGGACGTATACGTCGTCGCGCACGTAGGCGCAAAAAACATGACCGATGTCGAATATATGCCGGCGATAGGCGGATGGCGGCATTGGCGATGGATGGGACCCGACATGTTCGTCAACCGCTATGTTCAAGGGACAACCATCATCGACATTGTCGACGCCAAAACCAACGAGTTGGTTTGGCGTGCGATCGCTACAGACACAGGCTCCAATGTGCTGGACGTGGAGAGCTCTAAAAACATCGACAAAATGGCCTCGGATGCCTTTAAGCACTTCCCGCCGAAGGCTTAACGTGAAATTTAGAATTTCACCGGTCATAGCGTCAGCATTCATTTGTTGTCTTCGGTCCTTTCCGCCAACGTGTGGCGCGCCAATTGCACTACCGCCTGCGGACAGACATTACCACCTGCAAACGAGAGGCGCGTTGTGAGGATTCTGATAGCGGAAGATGATCGTAAAGTTGCGAGTTTTATACAGAAGGGATTACAGGAAGAGGGCTACGCAGCTGACGTTGTACACAATGGAACAGATGTCGGCTCCCATGCGTTGAGCTTTGATTACGATGCCGTCATCCTCGACCTGATGCTTCCCGGCCGTCCTGGTTTGGACGTCCTTCGTGATATCCGCACTCAAAAACCACGTCTACCTGTATTGGTCCTCACTGCCAAAGCGAGCCTCGAGGAGCGGGTCAACGGCCTCAATTCGGGAGCCGACGACTACATGCCGAAACCTTTCGCTTTCGTGGAGCTTTCGGCGCGGATACGCGCCCTGCTCCGTCGCGGGGTTCAAACCGACCATCGAATATGCGTTGGAGATCTGGAGCTCGACACAACCACACGGCAAGCCCGTCGCGCTGGCCAACCGATAGATTTGAAGCCTCGAGAATTTGCGTTGCTCGAATATCTGATGCGCAACGCGCACCGGCCGTTGACGCGAACGATGATCATCGAACACGTCTGGGATATCCATTTTGACAGCATCAGCAACGTCGTCGACGTGCACATCAATTCACTACGCAACAAAATCGATAAGGACCAACAGACACCTCTGCTTCGAACGGTTCGTGGCGTCGGCTACATGATTACAGACCGATGAGACCGATTGCTCTGAGATCCAAGCTCACTCTTTTTTACACGTCGGTTCTCGCCTTGTTCATTGTTGCGATCGCCATTGCGTACTATCACACGCTGCGATATCACCTGAATTCTTCGATCACTGAAGAACTTCTCGAACGATCGGCCGGCATTCGTGGATACATACGAATTTCGAATGATGACGCCGGGTTGACTTATGACGAAACCGATCCGGACGAGCTTTTCTTCGTCGAGACTGCAACCCGGCTCTTTCAGATACAACGAATCCGCGACGGCGAGATCAAAGTGCAATCCCCGGCGATGCGGGCATTGGGCCTCCGCTTTACGCCTTCTGAAATCGCCGGATTACTGGCTGGTCCTGCCTTACACGACATCGAAACAGAACACGGAACCATCCGGCTGGTTGGCACCGTCCTACCTTCGGATGGAGAGGGCACATGGCTCATGCTGGTTGGTTCCTCAATGCAGCCTCTCGACAACGCATTGGCGAGTTTTCTGCATACGCTCGCGATCGTGCTGCCCATCAGCCTCGTCGCCGCGGGTTATCTCGGATGGTTAATGGCCGGACGCGCGCTTAGGCCTTTGAAAGTAGCGGCGAAGGCTGCGGAAAACATCACAACCACACAGTTGGGCCGTTTGCCGGTTCGAGGTGCAAATGACGAGCTGGACAGTTTGTCGGAGGCGTTCAACCGCACGTTTGCGAGACTCGAAGGTGCAATTGGTGAGATGAAGCAGTTCACCGCCAGTATTGCCCACGAATTACGCACGCCGTTAACAGTGCTTCGAGGCGAAGCCGAACTTGCGTTGATGCAGAGCCGCAACGATGAAGAATACCGACAGGTACTCTCGAGCCAGCTTGAAGAATTCGACAAACTGATTCGAATGATCAACCAGACCCTGACATTGGCTCGAGCTGAATCCGGTGAAATCCGGCTGGTACCGACGGCGGTTAACCTCAGCATGCTCATTGAAGAAATGTCGGCTGACTTGCAGACTCTCGCGCGCGCAAAGGCAATCAGGTTGGACTGCGAGCTGGAGCAAGGCGTCCTGGTGATGGGCGACGCCGGTTGGCTGGAGCGCATGGCATTGAACCTGATGGACAATGCAATCAAGTTCACCCAGTCCGAAGGTTGCGTCTCGATTCGTACCCGGCGCGGGCTTGATTTTGCGGCTTTGGAAGTGTCCGACACGGGATCAGGTATCGCCCCTGAAGCCATGCCCCATATCTTTGATCGATTCTTTAGAGCGGATCCCTCACGATCTCGTGACCAGGAAGGCGCGGGTCTCGGCCTGACTCTAGTCGACTGGATCGTACGGCAACATCACGGATTCATTCACGTCGAGAATCGAGAGTGCGGCGGTGCAATGTTTACGGTTCGTCTTCCTCTCTCAGAAAGTCTGACGCCCGATTCGTCCCGAATTAACAGCAATTAATCCAGGTTTAAGCCCACCGTCATCTTCCCAACGTTAAATAAGGTGTGGTCCTTAAGAACGTGAAAAGGAGAAACCGGATGACCTGGAATTCAAAACTCGCATCGGCAGTAGCGACAGTGGCTCTGGCTGGAGCGTTACCTATGACTTCCGTGGCCCAGCAGAAACCGCCGCAGACGTCAACGACGGCGAAATCCCAGCTCGTGGAGCATGTTGCACAGGGATCCATTGTCACGATGACGGACACAAGCATGGTTGTCAGGGTCAAGAAGGGTAAAGACCTGACGCTGGCACTCAATGGCGATACCGAAAAGATCGGCGACATCGGAAGCGGAAAACGAGTAACGGTCCACTACCGCAACGTGAAGGGGCAACAGGTTGCGACCAGCATTCAGCAAAGCGTTATGCCTCAAGACACGGCTGTTGCCAAATCGAGGAACAACTGATCGCCCGAGGATTAGCACCGTGCAGTTCAAAAAATGAAATCACGAAAGGAGCTTCATCATGAATATCTATAGCAAACTTGTCATTGCGGCCT
>Ga0075433_10003040_pt1 | contig 12892 bp, 8 predicted proteins | sample RhiMethybrSRZTD2_FD_75299 | JGI IMG/M metagenome (GOLD analysis project Ga0075433, IMG submission 75299) | Populus rhizosphere microbial communities from Tennessee, USA - Rhizosphere MetaG P. TD hybrid SRZTD2 | ecosystem: Host-associated > Plants > Roots > Rhizosphere > Soil | place: USA... | reverse complement strand
CGCCGGGCGTGGGACGATCGCTGGTCGCCGGCTACGCGCCGTCGCGACCCGGGTGGGGAGACGGCCGTCCGGGCTATGCCTGGTACTTCGGCCGCGACGCCTGCTGGAGCGCCATGGCCTTGCTCGCCGCGGGCGAATACGCCAGCAGCCGCCTCGTGCTGCGGTTTCTCGGGATGACGCAGGACGTGAGCGGCAAAGTCATCCACGAGTACACGGCGAGCGGCCTGGCGCACTACGATGCGGCGGATGCGACGCCGCTCTATCTGTTGCTCGCGGCGCGCTATGCGGCCTGGACCGCGGACCTGGCGTTTCTCGAGGAGCGTTGGGCGGAGATCGAACGGGCGCTGCGATTCTGCCGCGAGACCGATCGCGATGGCGACGGGTTGATCGAGAACACGCGCGTGGGTCATGGCTGGATCGAAATGGGTCCGCTCTCCGGCGCCCATGTCACGTTGTACCTCGCGAGCATCTGGGCGGCGGCGCTCGCGGGGCTCGAGCCGGTCGCCCGCGGGCTGGGGCACAGTGCAATGGCGGACGATCTGGCCCGCGACGCCGAGCGCGCGCGCGCGCAGATCGCCCAGCGGTTTCGGGTGGACAACGAGTACATCCTAGGCTTGATGGCCGATGGGACGCCGCAACGCCGGCGCACGGCGCTCACGGCCGTGCCGCTGTTGTTGGGGGTGGGGGACCCGGAGACCGCAACCGGCTGGCTGGACGCGATCGCCACACCATCGTTTTCGGCACCCTGGGGCGTGCGCCTGATCGCCCGCGAGGACCCGCTGTACAACGCGGCCGGGTATCACAGCGGCGCGGTGTGGCCGCTCTATACCGGCTGGGTGAGCCTCGCCGAGTACGCCTGTCATCGCGGCGAGCCGGCCTTCACCCACTTGCTCGCGAACGCGGGCCTGCCGTTTGCCCGGGGACAAGGATCGTTCGATGAGGTGCTGGACGGCGATCTCGGGATCGCGGCCGGCGTATGCCCGGATCAGGCGTGGTCCGCCGCGATGCTCGTCTCCCCGGTCATCGAAGGTCTGCTCGGCGCCCGCCCGGATGCCCTGTCCGGCCGTTTGACGCTCACACCCCATATGCCGGCCAGATGGAATGCGTGCGAGTGGCGCGGCCTGCATGTGGCGCACACGGCGCTCGATGTCCGCGTCAGTACTTCACCCGATCGGGTAATCGTCCGGCTGCGCCGCACGGCCGGCGGGCGGTTGAGCGTGACCGTCGCGCCCGCGTTACCCGCAGGACGGACCGTGACGAGCGTGACCATCGACGAGCAACAGGTCCAACCGAGACTGTCGGAGACGCACGGATGCCGACACGCCGAAGTGAGCCTGGAGCTGTCAGATGAGCACGAAGTGGCGATTCACCACGCAGCGGAGAAGTAGAAGCTATTGCCCTGCGACTCGGACGGGGATGGTGCTCGATCCCAGGAGCGGCCGCCCCAGCTGTCCCCTCGTTCCATCTCCCCAGCAGTACACCACGAGGCCGCCCGTCAGCCCGCACGTGAACGCACTTCCCGCCGACAGTGACTGAAAGCGCAAGCCACCGTGCACCGCGACCGGGATCGGGCGGGCGCTCTGAGAGCTGTCGCCGAGCTGCCCGGCACCGTTTTCGCCCCAGCAGTAGGCCGTACTGTCGGTGGCAATGCCGCAGCTGTGTTGGGCGCCTGCCGTGACGGCGCGGAACGTGAGCCCGGTAGCCGCCGCCGTCGGCACCACGACCACGGAATCGGGCAGGCCGGTCCCGGTCTCGCCGTGCGTATTGCGTCCCCAGCAGAACAGCGCGCCGGCGGTTGAGACCGCGCACGAATGCGCGCCACCGGCGGCGATCGAGAGAAACTGCCGGCCGCCGGTCACCGGGGTCGGACCGTGACGCTCGGCGACGGAAGAATCTCCGAGCTGGCCGGCGTCGTTGGCGCCCCAGCATTGGGCCGTGTGGTCCACGGCGAGCGCGCATGTGTGGTTGGCACCCGTCGAGAGCGCGAGCCACGGCGTGTCGCCGAACACGAGGTGCGGGTCGAAACGATTCATGACGCTGTTATCGCCCAGCTGGCCGGAGGTGTTGCTGCCCCAGCAGGCAATCCGGTTGTCGGTGGCCCGCCCACAGGTGTGGTCCGTGCCGCCCGCGAGCGAGACGAACAGGATCGACCCGGTGACCGGGCCAGGGACCAGGGGATCTCCCGTCGTCGGCCCGCGGCCCAACTGTCCCAGCTGGAACCGGCCCCAGCAGTCCGCGCCGCCGGCGATGGTGAGCGCGCAGCTGTGGCCGCCGCCCGCCGCGACTCCCGCGATAGCCTCAGCGAGCGAGACCAGGCGAGGGACCGGCTCGACGAAGGACGTCGTTCCGGTGCCGATTGCTCCTTCTCCGTTGTCCCCCCAGCAATAGGCGCGCCGGTTGTTGGCGCTGGCGCAGACGTGCTCGGCGCCCGCCGCAACGGTATTGAACACCACCGGCGTCACGAACACGGTCACCGCGCCTTCGACGGCGCCGGCAAATGCGCGAATCCGCGTCACTCCCGGCCGCTGTCCGCGCACGGTGCCCAATCCGTTTTGGCTTCTGGCGATGGTCGTATCGCTGGACGACCAGCTGATCGCGTACCCCGGCAGCTCGGCGCCGCTGGTGTCGCGCACGACGGCGGTCAGGCGGAGCGTGTCGTCGGTGATGATGGTCGCCGAGTCCGGCGTGATCGTCACGCTTCCGGGTGGCGCGGGCGGTGGCGGGTAGGGCAGGGGCGCGACGAACGGGCCCTCGCAGGCGGGGAGCAGGAGTAGCGTCATGGCGGCAATGAAATGACGAGCGCGCATCACCGGCAGAAGCTACACCTGTCCACGGTGGGGCGGTCCCGTAGCGAGACCCCGATCAAACAATAGCTTACTCGCCTCATGGCGTCCGTCACGCTGCGCCAACTCACCAAAACGTTCCACGTGGGCGGTGCCCCGGCGCTCCTCGAGTTGTCGCTCGACGTCGTCGATGGGGAATTCCTCGTTTTGCTCGGACCTTCGGGGTGCGGCAAGACCACCGCGCTGCGGTGTATCGCCGGACTCGAAGAGCCGACCGGCGGTGAGGTATGGATCGGCGACCACAACGTCACCCACCTGCCGCCGGCCGAGCGCGATGTGGCGATGGTATTCCAGAATTACGCGCTATACCCCCACCTCTCGGTACGCGACAACATTGCGTTTCCCCTCACGATGCGGGGCATGCCGAAAGTCGAGATGACCCGGCGCGTACGATCCGCGGCCGAGCGCCTGGGGGTGGGTGAGCTGCTGGACCGGCGGCCGGCCGAGCTCTCCGGCGGGCAGCGGCAACGCGTCGCGCTGGGGCGGGCCATCGTTCGTGAGCCCAGGGTGTTTCTGTTCGACGAGCCGCTCTCGAATCTCGATGCGCAGCTGCGCGTCGAGATGCGCGCCGAGATCCTGCGTCTTCACCGCACGCTCCAAGCCACGATGATCTACGTCACGCACGACCAGATCGAGGCGATGACCATGGGGCAGCGCATCGCCGTACTAAACGAAGGCCGGCTGCGCCAGGCGGGAACCCCGGCGGTGGTGTACGGCGAGCCCGCGGATCTGTTTACGGCGCGGTTCATCGGCAGTCCCGGCATGAATGTCATCCCCATAACCGAGCCTCCGAGGCCGTTTCAGCTCCGCATCCCGCGCCGGGTCTCTGGAGAAGCGGTTCACGTCGGTGTTCGGCCCGAGCATCTGCTGCTCACCGCTCCCGGCAAAAAGTCCGCCGAGGCCGTCGTCCGGATGATCGAGCCGCTCGGCGCGGAAACTCTGGTTCACTTGGAAGCGGTCGGCCAGTCGCTCGTCGCACGAGTTCCGGGCATTCCGGCTCTCTCCGAAGACGCGCGCGTCGGACTGCGGGTCGAGGCGGCCCATCTCCACTACTTCGATGCCGGCGGAGCTCGGCTGGCGTGACCCGCGCCGCTGGTGTCGTCGCGATGCTCTGTGCGGCGCTGGCCTGCCGGGCGGGTGACCCCCGCACGGTGCTCGAGCTCGCCAACTGGGCCGAGTATCGCGAAGCCGACCTCGAAACCCGGGTCCTGGCGCCATTCGAGCGCGACCACCCCGGCATCACGGTCCAGCAGCAGAGCGCCGGCACGGAGCAGGCGGAGTACCGCGAGCGCATCCTCACGTCCATGCTCGCCGGGACACCGCCCGACGTTTTCCTGCTCGACAACATCGACGTCCCCGCGTTCACGAGTCGCGGGGTGACCCTCGATCTCTCACCCTACCTGCAGCGGCTGGGTGTCGATCTCTCGCGGTACGACTCGACGGTCCTCGGGATCTTCCGGCGTGGCGACGCGATCTACGCCCTGCCGAAGGGCTACTCGCCAATGGTGATGGTCTACAACAAGGACCTGTTCGATCGGGCGGGACTGCCGTACCCCACCGACAACTGGACCTGGGACGATTTCGTGCGCATCGCGAAGATCCTGACCCGTGATACCGACGGTGACGGCCAGATCGATCAATGGGGGACGGCCTTCGATCGGCGCGTGTTCCTGTGGGTGCCGTGGGTGTGGTCCGGCGGTGGGGACGTGTTGTGCCCGGACGGAACGAAGGCGTCCGGGTGCCTCGACGCGCCCGCCACCGTGGCGGCGATTCGCTGGTACACGGAATGGGTGACCCGCGACAGCATCGTGCCGCGCGTCTTCAACCTGCGCCGCTCGCTCGGTGACAACCAGCGGCTGTTCAACTCCGGAAAAGTCGCGCTGCTCACGGTCGGCCATTTCTGGATTCCCATGATGCGGCCCTACGTGACGGACGGGCGCCTGCGAATCGGGTTCGTGGAGATCCCCCACCGTGTCGGGGCATCACCGCAGACCGTGATCTATGCCTCGGGGTTCGCCGTCCCGGCCACGGCGCCGCACCGCAAGCTGTCGATCCAGCTGGCCGCGTTTCTCGCCGATTCCCAGGCGCAGGCGATCCGGGTCGCCGGGGGCCTCGAGCTGCCCACGCTCACCGGCGCCGCCACGGCGCTGGAGGCAGGCGATACGAGCGGTTGGGAGGCGGTGTTCCTGCGTGCCAGCCGCCACGCCCGCGTGCCCTGGGGCGCGCGAATCGAGCGCTGGCGCGAAGTCGAAGCGGCGCTGCCGGACCTGATGGATCGCGTGACGCTGGAGGGCGTCGATCCCCAGATCGCGGCCCGCGAGATGGCGCGGCGGATCGACCGTCTGCTGGCGGTGGACCGCGCGCCGTGAAGGGCACCCTCGCCTGGCGAGTCGGCGCGGGCTTGCTCGCCGCGCTTGCCGGTCTGGCCGCGCTCGGAGCCGGCCACTGGGCCGCACGACGCGCCGAGCGGCTGGCCGCCCGGCGGTCGGCGCAATCGGCCGCGGCATATCTCGCGGTTGTCACGCCGACGCTCCCGGGATCCAGCGTGTACGACCTTCCCCGATTGCTGGCCGTGGCCCATGGCATTACCAGCCTGCCGGGTTGGGCTGGAAGTATCGAGGTGTTTCACGGGACGGCTCCGCTCATCCGGGCCAGGGCGGCTCCGCTGCCTGCGGCGACGTTCGTGGAGCTGCGAGACCGCGAGGTTTCCCTACCGTACCAACGGGCGATCCTCGCGCCGTTCAAGGATCATGACGACTGGAACGTGGTTGGGGCCGTGGCGGTGCGGCGCGACGGCGTTGCCCTTGCCATGCTCGGCGTCTGGGAATACGTCATCCTGGCGTTGCTCGCGGTCACGGGCGCGCTCGCGGTCCGGTTGCCGCGGGGCGGCACCACGGCCTGCGTGCTGGCGGCGCTCCTCGCCGGCATGAGCGGCTACCGCCAGGTGGCCGTCGCGTCCCGCAAGGCGACCGACCAGTGGCTCGGTCGGGCGCGCGCGCTGGTCGAGGACGCGGGGGTTCGCGTGCCGCCGCGGGCGGTCAACGCGACGTTACCCGGCATGCGCGCGGTGGTCGCCGAGGGCGAAGTCGTCACCACCGACAGTGGGCCGATCGCGATCCGTCGGGTCGAGATCGCCGGGGTCCCTCGTGCCGAGACGCGTGCGCGCTTCGCTCGAAGCCGCTGGCTCGCGCTTCGAGTGCTGCCAGACGAGGTGGGGATCGGGGGGTGGCGGGTGCTGTGTCTGGCCATCGCCCTCCTCGGACCGGCCGCGGCGGTGCTCATGGGCTGGCTGGCCCGCGCACGGGCCAACCCGCGGGCCCGACGCGAGACGCTCACCGCCTGGGTGTTTCTCTCACCGGCCGCCTTGCATCTCGCGGTATTCGCCTTCATGCCCATCGCGTTCGCCGCCTACCTCTCGTTCCATCGTTGGAGCCCGATCGATCCCGTAAAGCCGTTCGTCGGCCTCGACAACTTCACGGCGCTGGCACGCGATCCACTGGTGTGGATCTCGTTGCGCAATACGCTGCTGTATTCCCTGCACGTGCCCGTGGCGATGGCGATCGCGCTTGGGCTGGCGCTCGCCCTGCAACGCCAATCGCGCGGCGCGAAGATCGCGCGGACGGTGTTCTTCCTGCCGTACGTCTCTTCGGTCGTGGCGATCGCCCTGGTGTGGCAATGGATGTACAACGCGGATTTCGGCCTGCTCAATTATCTGCTGTCGTTCATTGGACTCGCGCCTGTGGACTGGCTGGGCAGCCCCAGGACCGCCCTGGTCGCGGTCATGATCGTGTCGATCTGGGTTCAGGTCGGTTACCAGATGGTCGTGTTTCTCGCGGGGTTGCAGAGCATTCCGCAGGTCTACCAGGATGCGGCGCGGGTCGATGGCGCGAGCGCCTGGCAGCGATTCCGCCACGTGACCCTGCCGTTGCTCCGCCCGGTCACGCTGTTCGTCCTGGTGACGGGCGTCATCACCTCATTTCAGGTGTTCACGCTGATCTACGTGTTGACCGATGGTGGTCCGCTGCACGCCACCGACGTCCTCGTCTACCGCATCTATCAGATGGCCTGGGAATTTCTCCAGTTCGGCGGGGCGAGCGCGTTGTCGCTGGTGCTCTTGATCCTGCTGCTGGGCGCCACGTGGGTGCAATTCCGGATGCTGGGACGGCGGGTGGACTATGCCTAAGCGGGATGGGGGAGGAGGGAAGAGGGAAGGGTGGATTCCGAGCACCTTCGTCATCGTGCTCGGCGCGACGATGCTCCTGCCATTCCTTTACATGGTCAGCACGGCGCTCATGGATGAGTTCCAGGTGCTGCGCTATCCGCCGGCGCTGGCTCCGACGCACCCGCGGTTCGGAAATTTTCCGGCCGCGCTGACGGCCCTGCCGTTCTGGAGGTACTTCTTCAATTCGGGACTCGTCTCGCTGGCCGTCGTCGCGGGGCAGGTGCTGACGAGCGCGGCGGCGGCCTATGCCTTCGCCCGGCTCAAATTCCCCGGCCGGGAGAAGATCTTCCTGGGCTTTCTCAGCGTCTTGATGGTGCCGGCAGTCGTGCTCATCATCCCGCGCTTCCTCATCGTCAATGCGCTCGGCTGGGTCGACAGTTATGCCGGCCTCATTACGACGGAGCTCGTGACGGTCTGGGGGATTTTCCTGTTGCGGCAGTTCTTCCTGACGCTGCCCCGTGAGCTGGAAGATGCGGCCCGTCTGGATGGGGCCGGAGACTGGCGCATCTTCTGGCGCGTGATCCTGCCGCTTTCCAAACCCGCGCTGGCGACGCTCGCGGTGTTTGCGTTCGTCGATCAGTGGAAGAGTTTCCTGTGGCCCCTGGTCGTCACCCGGTCGGTGCGGATGCAGACGGTCGAGATCGGGATCGCCTCGTTCCACGGCATTTATTACTCCAACTGGCCATACCAGATGGCGGCGGCGGTGACGGCGGTGATTCCGCTCGTGGTGCTGTTTTTCGTGGCACAGAAGTACTTCGTTCGAGGAATCCAGTTGACGGGGATGAGGTGACAGGTGAGCGGCCCGGCGTCTCCCTCAACGCCTGAGCGTCTGTTTAAAGGCAAGTACCCAGTCGACGTCCTTTCCACCCGTCCCGTTCACCCATTCGACCACTGCATGTCCTGTTCCCAGCCGAGTCACGGTGCACGGCAGCTCACACTGGCAGCTGACCGGTTCTAGGCCAGGCGGGACAGCGATCGTGACCCGGTATGCCCGCGCGTCCAGGTTCCTCGACGTCACCCTGAGCGTCCTCGTAGTCCGGTCCCATGTCTCTGCCGCGATGTCGATGGCACCCTGCACGATGTGCCGGGTGCTCCCAATCACCTGCGGTCGTGCGACCGTCGCTCGCAAGGCCAGGACCAATGCGCTGTGCGGCTCGAGTCGCGCCGTGATGGTGTCGGCCACATCCGGTTTTGGCGCATCGCTCCACACGTCGTAGACCGCACACCGAGACTCAGGAATCCCCAGCGCGACGACCGGCACGGCGATCGCGGTCGCCTCGTCCCCCCAATTCACCAGGGCCACCGTCCACCAGCCCGGTATGCCTTCGGCGATCCACCAGGGCGGTGGCGTGTCACGTCGCGTGCTCCAGAAGCCGCCGTCGCCACCTCCATCGTAGACCCGAATCGCCAGGGCATTCTCGCCGCCCCAGTTGAGCACGCCTTCGGGAATCGCGTAGCCGCGAAATGATTGCCAGTCTCCTCGGTACTCGGGTGGGAAGGTCCCGGTGTGCCCGACCTTCACTCCATTGATGTAGGTCTCGTCCGAATCGTCGAGTCGACCCAGGTCCAGCAGTGCGGGGAATGTCGTTCCGCGAGCTCGCTCGACCGACGGGATGGGGAGCGTGAACCGGGTCCGGTACCAAGCGAATCCATCGTAGCCGGGATGCCCCGCACGCTCCCAGGTCTCCGGCACGACGATCGTTTCCCATGCCGAGTCGTCGAAGCCGGGGTGCGCCCAGGCCGCATCATCGCCGGTGTGGAACCGCCACACGCCGCGCAGCGAAACTGGATCGGCCTCCGCGGCGACGATCGCCGGGGCGATCGCGCGCGGGGTTTCTCCCGCGTCGACCGCGCGTCCGCGAACGGGAGCCACCGGCAACGCGCGTTGCAGCAACGCCAGCCGTTCGGCTGGCAAACGGGGGAGATGATCGGACAGCAACGCCATCCCGCCCGACAGTGCTACGATCGCGGTCCACACGCGCGCTTCGTCGAGCGACAGCGGCGGCCGCACCACCAGGCAATCAGGATCGTTGAACCAGACGCCACGATGATAGAAAGAGCGCACGGCCGTCGCGCGCGCCGGAGCCTGAATCCCGTCCCAGGAGGCGTCCACGTCGGTCCCGATCCGCATGCCGTTCACCGCTCCCACGGCGTGTTGCAGTGGGGCACCGCAGCCCAGCAGAAATGCGTCGGGGCCGAGGCCGTTGCGAATGGCGGAGAGGCCGGCGCGGTAGGCTTCGGCGTGCGTGGCGCCGCCGGCATGCGCGTCCCCCGCAGTCGCATATAAAAGGAAGTCGACCTTCAGGTAGTCGTAGCCCCATTCCTGAACCGCGTGCCGCCCCAGCTCCTCCAGCCACGACCGGACTCCGGCGTGCGCGGGATCCAGGGCGTACACGGTTCCCCCCCATGTCGCGTTGGTGCCGTGCTCGATCGGTGCGCCATCTTTGCGCAGCAGCCAGTCCGGGTATTTGCCGGGGATGCCGGAGCGTTCGGTGACCGCGAACGGGGCGATCCAGAGCCCGGCCTGGAAGCCGTGAGCGTGAATCTGGTCGGTGAGCCAGCGATGGCCGTGAGGAAACTTGTCGTTCGTTTCCCAGTCACCGGCGGCTCGTTGATACCCGTCGTCGATCTGTACGTAGCGGAGAAAGCGCCGGTCGAAGTTCGTTGCGCACGCTTCGAGGTTCGCTAGGACGTCGCTCTCGGTGACCCGGTCGTACAGCTCGTACCAGGAGCACCACCCCGCCGGCGCACCTGCCGCGAAGCGGTCGCGATCGACCGCCGCGGGGGCGAACACCTGTACCAGCGCCGTGGTTGCGTCGCCCGCGGGGTCGAAAGCGAAGCGCACCGTGGCGCTGTCGCCGACCGGCTGCACTGGCCGAATGGGAAGCCAGTCCGAGCGCGCTTCGAAGGAGCCCCCGGAGATGTGCACGGCCGCTTCGCCTGGTTCTCCCGGCGCGAACGCCAGGCCCATCCCTCGCCCGCTTCGGGAAAGGCCGAGCGTGGCGTGGCTGACGAGGGAGTCATCCGCGCCGATCTCGGTCAGCCGGCTGTCACTCCAGGAGTCATACCCGTTGATCAGGGCTTGCAGGCGACCCGGTCCCGGGAGCACGTTTGCTGCAGGAAGGGTGAAGTATCGGATCCCGTGGACGATTGCCTGGACGCGATCCGGCGACAGCGTGACGGTAATGGCGGCCGGATCGTCGTCCGCTGCATCGGCGAAGGTGACCTCCACGACGATCCCGGCGGTCGTACCGGAAACGATCAGAATACGGCGATCCGGACCGACCCGTCGTTCTACGGTGATGCCGTCGAGTGCCTGCAACGACACCGCCCGGTCCGCGACGTGGACCGTCAGCTCGGCGTCAACGAGAACGGGAACGGGGGCGCCGTCGCCGTGGTAGGACAGGGTCCACCGTTGCCGATCATCGAGTGTGAATCGCAAGCTGCCCGCGCGGGGGGCGGCGTTACCCTCCGGGGTCCGGAGCCACCGGCCCGGGACGATGAAACCGCCCGAAGCCGCCCCTGAGAGGAGAACGAACGTGCGCCGATTCACCGTGCCAATGTTCCTGTTGCTCGCCGGGTTGTCCACGCCGCTCGCGGGGCAAGCGTCGCTCCTGTTCGGGTATGCGGGCACCGTGGGCGGCGGAGAGTGGCAGATCGAAGCACTCGAATTCGGCATCGCCGCGCCGGTCGGGCTGGGGCCGGTGCGGTCGGTCGCCGCGTCGATTCGCACGGGATGGTTCGCGGACCAGGCCGTGTTGATCCGCGGCACGCGCGGATTTGTAGGGGCGTTCGCCCTGGCCCTGCGCAGCGGCCGGCTTTCGGTCACCGAAATCGGCGACGAGCTCAACCCGACGGTCGTCTCGCTCGACCTTTCCCTGGAAGGGGCCGGGTATCTCGCCGCCAACTCGCCGATCCCCGAAGGCAAGCGGTGGGCATCGCTGGCGGTGTTGCCGGCGCTGCGGGTCGGTTCGGCGGATGGGGCGCAGTTCGCGTTCGTGCTGGGACCGGCATTCTTTGCCGGGCTCCAGCGGCACACGCACCTGTTTCTGGCGGCGCGCGGTGAGTTCCCGCTGGCGCGGCGGAGGAGGGGCCCCTAGGTTAGCGCAGCGATGCCAGGGTCGACGCTCGAGTCAGCACCCGCCGGGCTCCGCGTCATCGCGGACGTCGCCGACATCCTCGCCGCCGGACTCGTCACCGAAGACGCGCTCGCCCGGGTGGTCGCCGTGGTGCGGCGGGGACTGTCCCTGGCCGATGCCCGTCTCTGGCTGCAGCGGTTCGATACGCCGGGCTTCCGTTCCATCCCTTCCTCGCAGACCGTGGCTCCCAGCCTCGCGCCCCTCGCCTCGCCGGACGACTGGGTGCGCAACGGCCCCGCGCGCGAGCGCATTGCGGGCGGCGGCGTGCGGCTGCGATTTCCACTGGTGTTCGAGGAAAACGCGTTGGGCGCCCTCGAGCTCCGCACCAACGCCGGCCGCAGCGAGGCCGGCGTGGAGGACGTCGGGGGCGTGGTGGCCCGGATCCTCGCGCCGGTGCTGGCGGCCACCGAGCTGTCCCACGACCTCGCGTCCGAAGTGGAGATGGCCGCCCGCGAAGCCGAATCGCAACGGAATTTCGTGGGCCGCATCATCGACTCGCTTCCCGTCGGCCTGTACGTGATCGATCGCGACTACATCATCCGGGCGTGGAACCGGCAGCGGGAAAGCGGCACGCAGGGGGTCGCCCGCGACGACGCGGTGGGCCGCGAGATCTTCGGGGTGCTCGACCGGCAGCCGCGGGCGCTGCTGCAGCGGGAATTCGACCGCGTCTTCGACACCGGCGAGATCCAGATCATGGAAATGGAATCGCTGGCGAGCGGATCGCCCCGCTACTACCGGGTCTCGAAGATCCCGATGCGGCTCGACGACGTGCGGATCAGCCACGTGATCACGATCGCGGAGGACGTGACGGACTGGCGGCTGGCGCAGCAGCGGATGGCCCAGACCGAGAAGCTGGCCGCCGTGGGCCAGCTCGCCGCCGGAGTCATGCACGAGATCAACAACCCCCTCGCAACGATCAGCGCGTGCGTCGCCGCGATCGAGGGGAGATTGCGTGAGGGCTCCCCGCCGGCGCCGGTGGAGGAGTACCTGGCCATCATCGAGAAGGAAGTGGATCGCTGCACCCGGATCGTCGACGGGCTGCTGGACTTCAGCCGGCCAAAAGGCAAGTCGAAGGGCCCGGTGAAGCTGGATGCCCTGGTGGAGCAGACCCTGTTTCTGCTCAAGCACCATCAGCGGTTCCGACGGCTCACCGTACACCGGGAGCTCGACCCGGCGGTCCCGCCGGCTTCCGGCAACGCTGAGCAGCTCATTCAGGTGCTGATGGCGCTCCTGCTCAATGCGGTGGACGCGATGGAACAGGGCGGCAGGCTGGGCATCCGCACCGGCAGGAGCCGGTCCCGGTCGGACGAGGTCTTCGTCGAGGTGGAGGACACCGGCGTCGGCATCTCCCGGGACGATCAGTCGAAGATCTTCGAGCCGTTTTATACCACGAAGCCACCCGGACGTGGCACCGGCCTGGGGCTTTCGATCTGCTACGGAATCGTCGAAGACCATCGAGGCCGGATCGAAGTGGAGAGCACGCCAGGGCTGGGGTCGGTGTTCCGGGTGTATTTGCCGGTGGCAGCTAACGGTTGACAGCTATCAGCTAACAGCTAACAGCTAACAGGTGTCAGCTGACAGCACACCACGGAATGCACGGAAGTGGCCCGGAACACTCCGGGAAGCCCAATGTCTCCTGCCTGCGGCGGGTTCCGTGAACTTTCGTGAGTTCCGTGGTCCATAGCTTT
>Ga0075433_10003038_pt1 | contig 12895 bp, 11 predicted proteins | sample RhiMethybrSRZTD2_FD_75299 | JGI IMG/M metagenome (GOLD analysis project Ga0075433, IMG submission 75299) | Populus rhizosphere microbial communities from Tennessee, USA - Rhizosphere MetaG P. TD hybrid SRZTD2 | ecosystem: Host-associated > Plants > Roots > Rhizosphere > Soil | place: USA... | reverse complement strand
TCGATCTGGCTCGGCAACGCGATCTTGATCGAGGCGACCTTGTCGTTCCTGGGTGTCGGCACCCAGCCGCCGACGCCGTCCTGGGGCTTGATGCTGTCGAGCACCGGCCGCGCCTTCATGGAGCAGGCGCCGTGGCTCGCGATCTTTCCCGGCCTCGCGATCAGCCTGGCCGTCTTGGGCTTCAACCTCTTCGGTGATACGCTTCGGGACGCGTGGGATCCGAAGCTCCGGCGGAATGGCTAGGGCAGTCGCGCTTCTGATGGATCGCGCTTCCAGATAGAGGGGGAATCATGCCGTACAACCTGATCTCCGGCGACAATCACATCGATCTGACCTACCTTCCGCCCGACCTCTGGTCGTCGCAAGCGCCGGGGAAGTGGAAGCTGATGGTGCCGCGCGTCGAGGAGCTGGAGGACGGCTGCCACTGGTTCGTGGACGCCCAGGACAAGGGCATGTGGAACGGCGTCGGGCCGGGATTCCTCCCGTACACCCGGGGGATGTTCGGTCACATCGACGAGATGCACGACATCGGCTTCGAGTGGGATTCCCGCCCCGGCGCCAAGCCGCGGCCGACCACGCCCGAGCTCCGGCTGGCCGACCTGGACCGCGACGGCATCGACGCCGAGATCGTCTACGGCTGCCTGATGATCAACGACCACATCAACGACGCGTCGATGCGCATCTGGGCCGACAAGATCTACAACGACTGGGCGGCCGACTTCGCGAAGCGCTCGGATCCCCGGCGCGTGTTCCCGCTGGCGATCATCCCCAACACCGATCCGATCGAGGCCGCCGCCGAGGTGCGCCGGTCCGCCAAGATGGGGCTCAGGGGCGGTGATCTCTCGTTCAAGCGCATGACGCCGCCGCTCTATCACTCTGGCTGGGACCCGCTCTGGGAGGCCGCGGCCGAGTGCAAGTTCCCGATCGCCTTCCACTCGACCGGCTTCAAGGCGCTGCGCGCGCCGGACACGCCGGAGATGGAAAAGCAGTTCTTCACGCAGTGGCGGCTGGTGCGCTCGGCCCTGTTCCAGCTCGACACGATGGAAGTGCTGGTCTCGATCCTGGCTTCGGGCGCCTGCGAGAAGTATCCGGACTTCAACTTCGTCCTGGGTGAGTCGGGCGTGACGTGGCTTCCGTACGTGTTCGACCGGCTCGACACCGAGTACTTCGACCGGGCCCGGTCGCTGAACTTCAAGCTGAAGCCGAGCGATTACTTCCGCCGGCAGGGCTTCGTCACCTACCAGCAAGACCAGTATCTGGAGCCGATCATCCCGCTCATCGGCGAGGACAACATCATCTGGGGCGCGGACTACCCGCATCCGGACTGCATCTGGCCGAACTCGCGCAGCACGCTCGGCAAGAACCTGGTCGGGATCTCGGAGCGCGTGCAGAAGAAGATCACGTGCGAGAACGCGGCGCGCCTCTACAACATCAGGGACTAGTCATGTCACTCGAGATCGCGTCGCTGAAGGGGAAGGTGTCGGAGGAAGAGTGGGCGGTGCGCGTCGATCTCGCGGCGTGCTACCGGCTGCTGGTGCGGTACGGCTGGGAGGATCTGACCTTCACGCACATCACCGTACGGGTGCCGGGCGCGGAGGATCAGTTCCTGATCAACCCGTACGGCCTGTTCTTCGACGAGATCACGGCCTCGAGCCTGGTGAAGATCGACCTGCAAGGAAAGAAGATCGGCGACTCGCCGTTCCCGGTGAACCAGGCCGGGTTCGTCATCCACAGCGCCATCCACGCCGCGCGCCACGACGCGCGCTGCGTGCTCCACACGCACACGGTCAGCGGAATCGCCGTCTCCACGCAGCGGGCGGGCTTGCTGCCGATCTCGCAGCACGCGATGTCGGTCATCCCAAGCCTGGGCTATCACGACTTCGAGGGCATCGCGACGCGCGACGACGAGAAGCCGCGGCTGGTCGCCGACCTCGGCGACAACACGCACCTGATCCTGCGTAACCACGGGCTCATCACGGTGGGGGAGACCGTCGCCGACGCGTTCGTGGCGATGTACTTCCTCGAGTCGTCGTGTCAGATCCAGGTGCGCGCCCAGGCCGGCGGCGGCGAGCTGATCCCGGTGCCGAAAGAAGTGCTGGATGCCGCCTACGCCGGCCCGGCGCAGCCGCGGCGCCGCGGCGAGACGATCTGGCCCGGGCTGTTGCGCCGGCTCGACCGAATCGACCCGTCCTACAAGACCTAGTGCCTGTGATCCGCTCGCGAGTGGTCGAACCGCTCGTGGTGCTGGCGGAGTAGATCCCGGCCGTAATCGTTGCCGTTCGGCGTGCGCACCACCGTGTGGACGTGGTGCCGCGACGGCGCGTCGTTGTCGAAGGCGATCCCGCGCTGGTGGTCGAACTCGATCAGGATGACCGGGCTGTGGACCCGGTAATAGAACACGCCGTCCTCGTCGTTGCTGCCGATCCACGCGAAGTACGTGTGGTTCAGATGCCTGCGGACTTCGTTGCGCCTCGCGTCGGAGTGGCCCGGCCGGATCCTCCCCACGTAGGTGTCGAGCACGTCCAGCAGCATCCGCTGCTGCATCGTCGTGAGGTCGCCGGAGACGATGCCCTGGTACCGCATCTCGACGTTGTCGCGGAACGCCGCGGTGAAGACCTCGGTCGGCAGCTCTGAAGCGATGATCGCGCGCTGACGCTGCTCGGGCGTGAGCGCCCGCATCAGCGCCAGGCCCTGCCGCTCCTCGGTCTGGAACACGCGCGTGCCGGCGTACGAGCCCTCGGTGGCCGCGACTGGCTCGGAGCCCATGAACATCGGCGTCATCACGACCTGATCGCCGAGCACGAAGCAGTTGATGATCAGATGGTGGCCGTCGATCTGCCACCCCCACGGGCCGTCGTGCGACGGCGTGCCCATGACGCTGAGCCAGTAGAGCCACTCGCCGTACTCGCTCTGGCTGCCGGTGATGGCCCGGACGAGCTCGTTGAGCCGCATGATGTCGCGCGCGGTCTTGAATCCCTGCGCGCTCAGGCTCTCGCGCACGAGCGCCAGCGCGCGCTCGCGCTGTGCGTGGCTCATCTCGTCGAGCGACAGGCCGTGACGCATGAGGTAGGGATGGATGTTGCTCCACCGCCGCCACGCGTCGGTCTCGAGCGGGAAGAGCGCGCGCTCCCGCAGCGGCTCACTGAGGGAATCGACGAATGCGCGCGCGGCGTCGGTGATCTGGCGCGTCGAGGCGCCCGTCTTCTGGAGCTTGAAGAGCCCGGGCGCGATCCGGCCACCCGAGGTGATTCCCCGGAACGGCTCGGCGACCAGCGCCTCGCCCGTCTCGACATATTTCTGGAGCTGCGGCGGCAGCTCGGCCTGCCGGGCGCGCGCGGAGACCGGCGTACGCTGTCGCACCTTGAGGCCGGGAGGCGGGCTCGGATTGGCCATCACGCGAGGGCCGCGCGCACGGGTGGGAGCACTTCGCGGGCGACGCGGGCCATGAAGCCGCGCTCGGGATCGTCCGGCGAGGCCGGGTTCGGGATCGGGTGCAGGCACACGTAGTCGAAGGCCGCCGGCGCCGCTCGCAGCACGGCCAGGAGCTGCTCGACGATCTGCGCCGGGCCGCCGCGCAGGCAGAAGGCGTCCGCGGCGGCGTCGGGCAAGAAGTCGACGACCTCGCCGCTCGCCTCGAGATCGGGCGCGTGGTGGAAGTCGGGGAACACGTTCCGCTCACGCTTGAGCTTCTCGGGGTCCGGCCCCGTCCAGGACAATCGCGGCGGCTCGAACAGCATCGGCGAGTATTCGTAGTAGCCGGCCGCCATCGACTTGCCCATCGTGAGCGCCCGCGCCGGGTCCTCCACGAGCACGGTGTGGAAGACGGCGCCGAGGCCGACCTTCGACGGATCGCGGCCGGCGGCGACCGCGCCGGCGCGAATCTCCTCGATCGACTTCGCGATGTTCGCCCGGTGGGTCCCGACCCGGATGAAGACGCCGTCGGCCACGCCACCCGCCATGCGCAACGTGCGCGGACCACCCGCGGCGATCCAGATCGGTACGGGCCGATGGTGCGGTAGCCGCGCCGGCTCGCGCGCGCCCACGTCGACCGCGCGGCCATCGAGGAGTGCCCGCATCAGCCGCGTGCTCGATTCCAGCTCGCTGACGCGCGCCGGCTTGAGCCCGGCCAGGCGGACGGCGGTGTCGCCCACGCCCCAGCCGAGCAGGGTGCGTCCCGGCGCCAGCTCGTCGACCGTCGCGATCGACGACGCGGTGACGGTCGGATGCCGGTTGACGGGGTTGGACAGCAAGGTCGCCAGCAGGATGCGCTCGGTAACGCGCGCCGCCGCCGCCATCAGCACGTACGTATCGCGCCGGCGCAGCTGCGAGTCGGGCTGGAACGCCGCGTCCCAGCCGAGCGTCTCGGCGCGCCGCACGTCGGCGGCGAAGGCGTCCACCGTGCGCGCGTCGAAGCGGTTGAGGCCGAAGCGGGGGAGCGCCACGATCAGCTCGCGCCGAGCTGGCCGCCCATCTCCTCGATGGCTTTGTCGAGCACCGCGACGACGCGGTCGATCTCGGCGCGCGTGATCACCAGGGGCGGCGAGAGCACGATCGTGCTGCCGAGACGGCGGCCGCCGCCGGAGCGCCCGACGATCACGCCGTTGCGGCGTGCGAAGTCGACCACGCCCTTGACCCGGTCGCCCGGGATCGCCTCCTTGGTCCGGCGATCGCGCACCAGCTCGACGCCCGCGAACAGTCCCTTGCCGCGCACGTCACCGACCCACGGATGTCTCAAGAGGCTGCGGAGCCCGTCGAGCAGATAGGCGCCGTTCTCGGCGGAACGCTCGACCAGCTTTTCCTCGAGGATGATCTCGATGTTGCGGTTGGCGACGGCGGCCGCGACCGGGTGGCCGCCGTAGGTCGAGATCTGAAAGACCTGGCGGTTCTCGGACGGATCGCCCACGAACGACTTGAACACATCGTTCCGGACGACGGTGGCGGCGATCGGCAGGTAGGCGCTCACGATGCCCTTGGCGATCGCGACGATGTCGGGCCGCACGCCCGAGTGCTGATGCGCGAACATCTTGCCGGTGCGGCCGAAGCCGTTGATGACCTCGTCGACGTGCAGGAGGCAGCCGTACTTCTTGGCGATGGCCGCGACCTCCGGCAGATACTCGTCCGGCGGCACCGCGACACCGACCGCGCTCATGATCGGCTCCACCAGCACCGTTGCCACGGTGTCCGGCCCCTCGCCCTGGATCGTCGCCTCGACGTTCTTCACGCACGCGAGCTCGCACGACGGGTAGGTGAGCCCGAAGGGACAGCGATAGCAGTACGGCGGCGCGACGTGAACGAAGTCGTTGCCGCCGAGCGGCTCGAACTTCATCTTGCGATCGCCCATGCCGCCCGCGGCCAGGGTTGCCAGGGTCGTGCCGTGATAGCCGAGGTAGCGGCTGATCGTCTTGTAGCGGTACTGGCCGGGATGCTCGTGCTTGGTGTACTGCCGCGCGAACTTGAAGCCAGCCTCGTTCGCCTCGGAGCCCGAGGCCACGAAGTAGACGTGATTGTCGCCGCCCATGAGGCCGTTCACGCGCTGCGCGAGCTTGGCGGCGGGCTCGTTCATCGCGGTGTGCGGATAGTAGGGCAGCGCGCGCATCTGGGCGGCGGCCACGTCGGCCAGCTCGGTGCGGCCGTACCCCACGTTCACGCACCAGAGGCCGGCCATCGCGTCGAGATACTGGGTGCCGTCGGCGTCGACGACCGTCGAGCCGCGGCCCTCGACGATCACGAGCGGCTCGGCTTCGAGCTGCCGGTGGGCAACGACCGGATGCAGCACGTTGTCGAGGTCCTGCCTGACGACATCGGATCGTTCCGCCATGGCGTCCTCTCCTGGGCTGTGGGTTCGCCCTGGATTATACGCTGGCGTGCGGGGCGGGTGCCCTCGCGCACCCGCCCGGCCACCTACCGGAACGCTACTCGGGCTTGACCAGGAAGTGCGCCCGCCGGTTCTTGGCCCAGCAGGCTTCGCTGCTCTCCTGGCAGACCGGACGCTCCTCGCCGTAGCTGACGATCGAGATCCGGTTGGCCTGGATGCCGAGGGCTACCAGATAGCTCATCGCCGCCTTCGCGCGCCGCTCGCCGAGGGCCAGGTTGTACTCGTTGGTGCCACGCTCGTCGCAGTGGCCTTCGATCAGGAGGAGGTTACGCGGGTTGGTCTTGAGCCACGCGGCGCTCGCGTCGAGGATCTTCGCGTCCGACGGGCGGATGTCGTACTTGTCGTACTCGAAGTTGATGTCCTTGAGCGCGGCGACGCCCGCGAAATCGCGCGGCGACGGTCTCGCCGTCGTGCCGTCGGCTCGGCCGGCCGCCGGACGCGCCGCCGTGTTGGAGGCCGAGGACTGCGAGGCCGTCGCGGGCTGCGTACGGCCCATCGAAGCCCCGGGCGACGGCGCCGCCGCCGTCGCCGGCATCGTCGCGGGCTGTTTCGCGCATCCGCTCACGAGCAAGATCAGCAGCGCTGCTGGGACCACCGGAAAGCGTCTCATGCGTTTGATCCTCCTTCTCCTACTCGACCCCCAGTGGGTCGGCCTACTTCCGGCCCTGGCTCAGGACCAGCTCCAGGCGCGCGCGACGCTCGCGCTCCACCTGCAGCTCGTCTTCCGTCTTCTTCAGCTTGCCCTGCACATCTTTGAGCGTGGCATCGGCGTCGGCCTGCCGGTTCTGCAGTGCGCGTACGTCGTCGCGCAGCCGATTCGCCGCCGTTCCCCACCAGAGGAATCCGGCGAGTACGCCGACGAGCGCCGCGCCGACCGCGATCGCGACCATCCGCGTCATCAATCTCGGCCTCCTCCCACCGGGAGTTTCACATCCGAGGGCCCATCGGGCCGCTCTTTTTCGATCGCGGCCGCCGCCCGATCCCCCTGAGATCGACCACCCGCGTCAGGGTGGCGGCCAGGGCCTGCCCGGCCATTTGGAGCTCAGCCAAAGAATACAGGGCCAGCTTTTTCAAGATAGCCTCGCCGCGCGCCGTGAGCTCGACGACGACGCCGCGCCGGTCGCGCTCGGCACGCCGCCGCCGCACCATCCCGCGCTCCACGAGCCGGTCGACGAGCTGGACCGTCGCGTGATGACGGATCTGCAGCCGCTCGGCCAGCGCGCCGATCGTCGCCGGCTGCCGTCGCTCGAGCCCCTTGACCTGCAGCAGGACGACGTACTGTTGCGGCTCGACCCCCGCGGCGCGCGCGGCCTCCTCACGGACCCGCAGGAAGCGACGAATGTGATAGCGCAGATCGGCGAGCGACTCGTAATCCACGCGCGGGGCGGCCATGCCGACCAGGAACTATATCACGGCGTGATAGCTGGAGACACAACCGCTTGGCGAGGCCCTTAAGTAAGTCGAACAGCCCACAAAGTACGAGCTGGTCATCAATCTCAGACCGCCAGGACGCTTGGCCTGACGATCCCGCAGACGCTGCTGCTGCGAGCCGACCAGGTCATCGAGTAGCGCGCGCGGCGAGCGCGGCTACGAGGGCCTCGTCGCCAAGGACTAGAGCAGCCTCTACGAGGCAGGGCCGACGCGCCGCTGGCCGAAGGTAAAGCAGCGCGGCTGGACCGTCGCCGAAAACCGATGGCAACGACGAATCATCGCAGTAGCGTGCGCGCGCGCCGCCCGATGACCTCTGGCGCTACAGCACGCTGCGCTCAAATACCCAGGCTTCGAAGCATCGCGGGTGAAGATGGTAGCAGTCCCATCCGAGGTCTCGCCGTGTGAATTGAATTTCGACCTCCGGTTGCTCGCGCTTCACCAGTTCGCCACAAACCGGGCAGGCTGCTCCGCTCCTGCCGTGCTGCGTCAGGTTGCGATCGGGTGGGCGTGCAGGGAGCTGACCTCTCCGGATTGCTTCACGGGCTTGTGCTCGGAGACGCGGCTCCGGCCTCCCGATAACGGTCCGCGCGTTCGCCAGCTGCATCGTCTCGCGTAGCGCCGCCATCGCGGCTCGCTTCGCGCATCAACACGTCCGCACGGTCGGACAACTGCCGACTGTCCTTCACGAGCCGCCGCGCTACGTCGCGCACCTCCCGAGCCCGCTGTCGTACTTCCGCAGGGAGCATGGCGCAGGCGTAGAGATGACCGCGAAGGCTCTCGGTGAGGTCCGCGCGACAGTGTGGGCAGAGGTGCGTGCGGTGGCCGAGAAGATCCGACCCCAGTTGCTGCCGCCGGAAGCTCTGGTCGCACTCGGGGCACTTCGCCGCCGCATGGTCCGAGCAGTACCGGAAGAGAAGGACACGCTCTTCACGGCTGAGATCGCGGGGTCGCTGGCAGTTCAGGTGCACGACGCGTCCGTCGCTGACGGTGACCGTGTCGTCTGGCCAGAGCAATTGGAGGCATCGCGGGCACTTCTGCTGGTCCATGAGGACATCTCCGGTGGCCGCGCGTTTGGTCGCAGCCGATGCCAGGAGGCCCTGACGCCAGTGCGTCAACCCCGCAAGCCTGATGGTAGGCGACATGGATAATACTTTCGAATGCGCCCGCTAGGGGATCGCCGCTGGTGCATGACGCGGCGTCTGGCGTACGCTCATCGCACATGCTCGACGCGCGCGGCCGACTCCTCATGGCGGCGCTCGGCTTCGCCGGGTGCGCGATGCCCTCGTACGACCGTGCCCTCTGGGCGCTGCGGACCTGGCTCGACTCCTGGTCCGGGATCGGGCGCGTCGCCGTCGGGATGCACCGTCAAGGCTTTGACATGCAACTGACGCAGTACGACGAGCGTGGCTGGCGGGCCACCTTTCATACGACAGGGATGGAGCACTCGCCGACGAGCGCGACGGGCACTGGGTGGGAGCGCACACCGTGGCACGCGACGCAGCGAGCGGCGTGGAAGGCGTTGGACAATGCGCACACGCGATGATACGTGCGTCGGGCCGAGGTCGCTATGATGGAGGAGCAGCAGTGGATCTGTCCGGAGTGCTCAAGGACAATCGCGCCTGCGATCACCTCTCGCATCTCGACTGCAAGCGCCCACAGGCTCTGAGTTTTGGGGCTCGTACGAGAAGGTGACGGTGATCCGGCGTACTGCGGGCGGGGGAAGCGCGCCGGCGGATTTGTCGTCAGGCCGTCTGTGCCGGGATCTCTAGCTCCCACGCTGCGAGGCATCGGGGATGCAAGTGATAGCGAATTGCGTCCGCTGTCGGCTGCGTGAAGACCGCCTCTAGCTCAACCCCGTCTCGGCGCAACACCACGCCGCAAAGGAAACACGGCTCGCCACTACCCGGCCCACCCAGGGCGCGGTCGGGCCGCCTCCGTGGCAACCGACCATTTTGCAGGGCGTCTCGGGCTCTCTCGCGGAGGGCGACCTCGTCTAGCGCGGCAACCTGTTGAGCGGCCGCCGGCTCGCTTTCATCGAACAATCGCCCCAAAGCTCCCTCCGATCAGTCAAACGTCAAATGTGCCTCGGCGGATTGGCCGCCTCCGAAATTGCCACGATGGATGACGGTGGAACTCGCTAATTACAATTCTGGTGACAGAGGAGCGCTGGCGCTTGAAAGCCGTGGCGTAAGTAGGTAGTATCCCTAGCCACGGACGATTAGCTCAGTTGGCAGAGCGCTGGCCTCACATGCCAGAGGTCACTGGTTCAAGTCCAGTATCGTCCACCAGCTCACCGACCCGCTCCAAGATCCCGCGAAGGTCATCGCGAAAACAGACGTGGTGTGGCGGACCGGCGGGCTAGCGCACCACGAGCGTCACGAAATTGCTGGCGAACCACAATACGATCAACCCAACGATGACAGCCAGAAATATCCCAAGGACGATCTTGAACCCGGTACTCCCCACAATTGCCGCAATGGACTCTGATTCCCGCGCCCAGGTATTCGCGAATTTGCCGAGTTGCTCGAGACCCTTGAAGCTCGTGGCGAGTTGGTTGCCGAGTCCTTGCTCCCGATTGCTGCGACCGTTCATCGATCACCAGTTCCGGGGCGGCGGGCGTTTGTCGAGCGCATCGTGCGCGTCACGAGGCTTCGGTTTGAATCGGACGACGGTATAGCCCTGCGAGGAAACGGCGCCTTGTCGGATGCGGCGCTCATGGCGAACGCGCTGGCCCACGGGACGATCTGCTCGGCGCTGATCTGGAATTACCCTGACCCCTGGCGTTCGGACGAAGTTCTGCAAGAGGTTCTCGTAGAGAGCCGTGTCGTTCGAACGCACCACGATGAGGAGCTCGACATCAGGAAATGACTTCGACGGAAGGCCCTCGAGAATCTGCTCTTTGTGACTCGAGCAGATCCCGTGCGTCGTCGCTGGGTTCTCGGACGGCGCTCGCTCGCCCAAATAGTTGGGCGCGCCGTCACGCTCGCACCACGCGCAGAAGATCTTCATGCCGTCTACGCGACGATAGGCATCTACTCGGCCAACCACAGCGTGTCGAGCTGATTGTTCAGGTAGTGGCTGGGCGTTATGGTCCAACCGCGCACTCGGGCACTGTGCGGCACGATCCGATGCCACTGTAGCGTGTAAATGTAGTGCGCCTCCTCGTCGAGGAGGCGCCGCTCGAAAGCACGGATGTATCGCCGACGTTGTTCGGGATCGACGGTGCGACTCTGCCGCACGTAAAGATCGTCTAGCACAGGATCAGTGTATCGGCTGTAGTTGGCGTCGCTCCGGCCTCGGGACTGGAATTTGTAGAGATCCAGGTCGGGATCGACCACGTAGCCGCATTGGAAGTCGGTGCTCAACTCGAAGTTGCCCGAACGGAGGTCCGCGAAGTACCGGCTCGAGTCCTGGATTTCTTGGTGCACCTTCAGCCCAATCTGACGCCACTCGTTCACCAGCCAAGCGCCGATCTGCTGGTACGGCATCGGGATGTCACGATTCTTGAGGACGAACGAGCTGCCGATAGGAACGCCTGCCTCCATCAGCAATCGCCGTGCCTCGGCTCGTGCTTCGCGGATGTCACGCCAATAGCCGGCGAGCCTCGTCAAATCCACCGGTGGCGTGGCGAACGGCGACCGCGGGAGTTGGATGCCGGCCACTTCTCCCACGATGGCGGTCTTTGACAGCGCGCCCGCAGCGCTGTAGCGGTCGAGCGCGAGGGAGAGCGCGCGGCGCACCCGGCGATCCTGAAGCGGCTCTTTGTCATGGTTGATTGCGATCAGGAGGCCGCAGTTCCAGGGGCTCTCCTGCACGGTAGTCTTCTTCTCACCGAGCTCGCCGATGATGTCGTCCCGCTGCGTCGGGGAAAAGCCGCGGAACTGGATGTCAGCGCGCCCCGAGCGGATGGCCGACACCTGGGCGGCGTCGTCACGTATGAACAACGCGTTGTAACCATCGAGATACGGCTTGCCGCGGTCCCAATACTCCGGATTCCGTCGGCCAACCCAGTGCGAGCCCTTGAGGTGCTCGACGAAGACGAACGGCCCCGTACCCATGATGTTCTTTTCGTACCAACGGATATCGCGTTCGAGGATGTCCGCCTTGTAAATCCAGTTCCACGGCGACGCCAGCGAATGGATGAACGAGGGCGATGGCCATTTCAGCTTGAACGCGACCACGTACGGTTCAGGCGCCTGGACCGTCTCGATCTGCAGATACTCGCCCCTGCGCGTCGAGGTGATCCCGGGAGGCGGGTTGATGATCTTCTCATAGGTCGCGCGGACGTCGCGTGAGGTCATCTCGCTGCCGTCGTGGAACTTCACCCCACGACGAAGCCTGAGGACGTACGTACGCCTGTCCGACGAAACGGTCCACGACTCGGCAACGTCCCCGACGACTCGAGTGCCGGTAGGGTCGAGCGGGTCGATGCGAAGAAGGGTGTTGTAGTGCGGCGCCGCCGGGTGTATTAGCGCAAACGTCTCTTCCCGGTGTGCGTCGTACGAGGGAGGCTCGCCTGGGACCACGAATGTCAACGTACCGCCGGCGCGAGGGTGTGCCGGAATGCTCGCCGGCGTATCTTCGACGACCGGGACGGATGCACTGACCTCAGTGCGGGTCGACACCGGATCGTGGGCCTGAGGGCGGATCACCGGTGGCGGCTCGGAGTTGCTGGTCGCGAGGTGATTGCGAATGAGCGCGGCGCCGAGCAAACCACCGACAATGCTCGCACTCACGACGGCGAGCCACACGTGTCCGCGCCGGCGACGGTGCTTGGCGAATCGCGCTATTTGGTTGAGACGCTCGCGATCCCCCGGATCGTCAGCCACCGGGTGCTTGACACGCTGAGCCGTCCACAGGACCGATTCAGCAGATTCTGGTGCATCGATCGCGTCGTGTGCCGTCTCTTCCACCGGCGTGGATGCAGCCGGAGCTGTGTGCGAGCCCATCGCGGAAGGCCCGTCGGGCCACCGCCCGAAACGAGCGACAGACGGTATGGCATCCGTTTGTCGCATGTCGCGCAGGCGCAGCCCGCAGTTGCTGCAAAAGTTTGCCTCTCGGCGGTTACTCGCGAAGCAACCAGGGCATGGCATGGGTAACTTGTCGCCGCAAACATCGCAGTACAGAGCGCTGGCCGGATTGCGGTGACCGCAAGGCGCTACGGGACCGTCCAGTGCGCCACCGTCGGTGGGGGACATCACCCTGCTGCCCCAGCTAGCGCGGCTTCACGAGAAAGCGCGATCGCCGGTTCTGGCTCCAGCACCGTTCGCTTTCCTCGGCACACTGCGGTCGCTCTTCTCCGTAGCTCAAAATCGTTATACGGCTCGGGAGCACACCCTGAGTGATGAGATGATTCATCGCGGCTTCGGCGCGCCGCTCGCCGAGGTCGATATTGAACTCGTTCTTCCGACCGGTGGCGCCCCGATTGTCGCAGTGCCCCTCGATCAGCACGAGATAGCCTGGGTTGGCGCGAAGCCACGCCGCGTTCGCGTTGAGAGTTCGTACCTCGTCTGGTCGAATCACCGTTGCGCCGAAATCGAAGTGAATGTCCCGCAGCTCCTGGATCGGCTCGTAGTCCCGCACCCTGGG
>Ga0075433_10003035_pt1 | contig 12898 bp, 12 predicted proteins | sample RhiMethybrSRZTD2_FD_75299 | JGI IMG/M metagenome (GOLD analysis project Ga0075433, IMG submission 75299) | Populus rhizosphere microbial communities from Tennessee, USA - Rhizosphere MetaG P. TD hybrid SRZTD2 | ecosystem: Host-associated > Plants > Roots > Rhizosphere > Soil | place: USA... | reverse complement strand
CATCCGCCGGCGCTGAGATCGTGAATGTGGACATCGACGCTCAACGCACCGAGGCGGCGACCCTCGAACGGACCCGGCACGCGGCGCGTGCTCCGGCGCGATGCGCCGCCCTTACGTGACGACGTGGACATGACTACGCTTCAGACTCCTCACACGATCTTAATCGACCGATCGCGCCACTTCGTGACAGCCGGTGAACTCGGCCATGCGGCTGGCGGTGGCATCGAGCACTCGATCGATCCGCACGCGATCGATCTCGCGCGGCGCGAACACCACCAACAGCGCCTTCGTGGTCTGCGTTGTCACCATCGTCCGCGCCGAGTCCGACGTCGGATTGCCGAACGGCCCCAATCGATCGGCGAGCGTGATCCGTCCGCCGACGTTCACATCGTCCTTGCGGATACCCGGATACGACTCACCTGGATGTCCGATGCGGAGCTCGACGTCGCCGTCGATGCGCGCGGCATCGTAGAGCCCGTACGGCAGCTGGAATTCGAGCGAGCACCAGTTGCAGACATCGACCATCGAGTTGATGCGCGGCAGCGGATCGCCCTTGCGCACTCTCCGCAGCAACGCTTCCGACGAAGGGCGAGTCTTGGTGGGATCGAGTCCGACACGCTTGTACATGGTGCGCACCGCCGTCACTTCGGCGGGCGGCTGAACGCGCACGTCGGACTCGGCGGCGGCCAGCGGCGCATCCATGCGGTGCTCGCGCTCCACGACGGTCGCGCCGTCGAGCCACAGGACACCGGGTCGGACGATGCTCGAGAGCTCAGGCGCGAGCGTGAACCGCATCGACGTCTGGCGGCATCGATCCGAGATCGGCTTCCGCGTCGGGCACGAGGATGCGCCGGACGCGTTCGCCAAACTCCTTGGGATCGGACCCCGCCAGCCCAGTTGTGTCGATCGGCTCATGGATGACGAGCCGCACTTCGCCGGGATACGACGTCACGCGGCCTCGCAACATCACGTGACGGCTGCCAACGACAGAGATAGGCACCACTGGCAATCCAGCTTCGAGCGCCAGATAGAAGCTGCCGCCCTTGAAGCGCGCGACGCGGCCGTCGCGGCTGCGCGTGCCTTCAGGAAACACGATGAGCGAGAGACCGTTCGACGTGAGACGTGCCGCCTCCGTGAAAATCCTCCGGCCGGCATGACGACGGTCGACGAGCAGGTGCCCGGTGCGGCGCAGATGCCATCCGATAAACGGGATGTTGCCCAGCGATTCCTTGGCGATGATGCGAAGCTGATACGGCAGCGACCAGAACAGGATCGGAATGTCGTACAGGCTTTGATGGTTGGCGACGAACACGTACGTCTTGCCGGGCTCGAGGCGCTCGAGCCCCGTGGCGCGTACCTTGACGCCACTCGTCACCAGGATGAGGCGCGACCACGTGCGCGCGCACCAATGGGCGAACCATCCGGCGCGCTCGATCAGGGAAGAGATCAGCGACAGCGTGCCGAGCACGATCGTGTAGATCGCGATCACGGGGACCAGAAAGAGAACCGTGCGCCACCAATAGAAAGAAGGCATGTCTCGACTCTCAGTCGACACACATCCGCGCGATGCGGTTGCCTACTTTCCCGCGGCGGCGGCAGGCGGTGTTGACTGCGTCCGCGCGGGCCGTCGGCTGATCTCCGCATCCGACGACGTGGCCACGACGACCGTCTGCGCGGCGGCCGGCGGCTCGATGAATCGACCGAAGATCATCTTACCCGCCGTCGTCTGTAACACGCTGGTGACGACGACGTCGATGGTCTTGCCGATCATCTTCCGAGCATTATCCACCACCACCATCGTGCCGTCGTCCAGGTAGGCGACTCCCTGGTTGTACTCCTTGCCTTCCTTGAGGATGAATACCTTCATCAACTCGCCGGGCAGGACGACCGGTTTGAGCGAGTTGGCGAGCTCGTTGATGTTCAGCACCTCGACGCCGCGAAGCTGCGCGACTTTGTTCAGATTGAAGTCGTTGGTGACGATCTTTCCCTGCAGCGTGCGCGCGAGCTCAATGAGCTTCAGGTCGACTTCGCGCACGTCGACGAAATCGACGTCCGAGATCATCACCTCGACGCCCGACATCTTCTGGATCTTCTGCAGGATGTCGAGACCGCGGCGGCCGCGGTTCCGTTTCATCGAGTCGGAGGAATCGGCGACGAGCTGCAGTTCTTTCAGCACGAACTGCGGGATGACGATGGTGCCGTCGATGAACCCGGTCTCGCAGATGTCAGCAATGCGGCCGTCGATGATCACGCTGGTGTCGAGCAGCTTGTAACGTTTGCGGGGGCCGGTCGCCCGAAACAGATTGGCGAGATTCTCGGGCTGTAGCCATTCGCCGCGACGGCCGCCGATGACAAGACCGAGATACGGCAGCGCAAGCAGGATGACGCTGTGGAGAAACACGACGCGTCCGTCGCCAAGGTTGGCCCAATAGAGCGCCGCACCAATTGTCTTGGCGGCAACTAAGCCGATCGATCCCCCAAGGAGTGCGCCAACGAGGTGCGACACCGAGGTGTTTCGAACGCGAAATTCAAAGAGCACGATCAGGCTTCCGAGGACCGCGCCAAATACGGTGTTCAGAAGGGGGCCGCCGGCAAGCGGCTGGAGTTGGTGCGCCGAATATCCGACCGCGGCGACAAAGAGAACGCGTGCCACTACATACCAGGCCATGAAGAACCCCCGGAATGAATCAGATAACCGGACCCACGGTTATGAATCGATTAAAAACGTTAAGAACGTTAAAACCGCCGAGACGGAAAATCAAGCGATCAGATAGTCGAGCGCTTCTCCGACCGTCCGGACGCCAACCAGCTCAATTCCCTCGGCGGGGGCCTCGTTCGGGGGCTGGGCGTTGGCGCTAGGCAGGATAATTCTGGTGAATCCCATCTGGGATGCTTCGCGAATTCGCAGCCCGGCCTGCGGAATGCCCCGCACTTCCCCGCTCAAACCGACTTCTCCAAAGACCGCCGTGGCGGGGGCGAGACCCCGGTTGCGGACGCTCGACGCGACCGCAGCCACGACACTGAGATCGGCGGCCGGTTCGTCGATAGCCATCCCACCGGCGATATTCACGTAGACGTCGTCGCCGGCCAGGGCAAGGCCCGCTCGCTTCTCGAGCACGGCGAGCAGAAGGGCCAGCCGGTTCTGATCGATGCCGATCGCCATGCGTCGCGCGTTGCCGTATGTGCTGGTGCTCACGAGCGCCTGCACTTCCACTAGGATCGGACGCGATCCCTCCAGACAACACAGCACTGCGGACCCTGGTGTCCCCAGCGCGCGTTCGGCCAGAAAGAGCTTCGAGGGGTTCGCCACAGGATGCAGACCGCTGCCGGTCATCTCGAACACACCGAGCTCGCTCACGGCGCCAAACCGGTTCTTCACCGCGCGCACGACGCGATGCGAGTGGTGACGCTCGCCCTCGAAATAGAGAACGGTGTCGACAACGTGCTCGAGCACCTTGGGACCGGCAAGGCTGCCGTCCTTCGTCACGTGCCCGACGAGGACGGTCGGTACGTTCTGTCCTTTTGCCGCGAAGAGAAACTGCGTCGCCGCCTCGCGCACCTGTCCGATGCTGCCCGGCGCTGATTGAAACTTGCTGGACCACACCGTCTGCACGGAGTCGACGATCACGAGCGCCGGCTTGAGCCGCGCCATTTCTTCGAGGATGCGCTCGATGCAGGTTTCGGCGAGGAGATACAGCGGCGCGGCACCGACGCCAAGACGATCGCCGCGACTCTTGATCTGATGCTCCGATTCTTCGCCCGATGCGTAGAGTACCGGGCCGACCGTGCGTGCGAAGTGCGCGGCCGCCTGCAGCAGCAGCGTCGACTTGCCGATGCCCGGCTCGCCGCCAAGCAGCACGAGCGAGCCCGGCACCACGCCACCGCCGAGCACGCGATCGAACTCGTCGATCCCGGTCGACAGCCGCACGCCGGTGGATGTTTCAACGTCTGCGTACAGCTTGGCAGCGCCGGTACTCGAAAACTGCGCGTATCGATTCGCGCCTGGTGCAGATGCCGCGGCCGCTTCAGCCGCGCGCTCCTCGACGAACGAGTTCCACGCGCCGCATTCCGCGCATCGCCCGAGCCATTTCGGCGACTGCGCTCCGCACTCCTGACATACGAAGACGACTTTCGGTGGCTTCATGATGCGAACAGGCCTCAGGGCCCTGGGGTCTCGTTACTCGTATTGTCTTTCAACCCGCGTGCCGAGTCGGCAGACGATTTCCCACGGGATGGTACCAATCGCCGCCGCGACTTCGCGCGCATCGATTCGCTGCCAGCTCTCATCGCCCTGCTTGCCAAGGAGCACGACTTCGTCGCCGGGCTGCACCTCGCCGTGATCGGTGACGTCGATCGTGATCATGTCCATCGAGACCGCACCGACGATCGGCGCGCGGCGGCCGCGGACGAGCACGTGACCGCGTCCGCACAGGCGAGTATCGAGACCATCCGCGTAGCCTGCGGGCACCACTGCCACGGTACGCGGCTCGCTGGTCTGAAAACGCCCTCCGTATCCGACGCCCTCGCCTGGCCGCAATCCTTTGACGGCGACGACGCGGCTGGTCAGCGACATCACCGGTTCGAGCGTGATCGTCGATGCGAGTGGCGGCGGCACGATTCCGTACAACAACAGGCCTGGCCTGACCGCGTCGTACCAGACCCGCGAATCGCGCAGTGTCGCGGCGCTGTTGGCGGCGTGTCGAACCACACGCGAGCCGCGCGTCGGCCCCGCAATCCCCTGAATGACCGTCCACACCGACTCGAAGCGTTCGCGCTGCTGGTGGAAGGTGGGGCTCTCCGGCACGTCGGCCGACGCGAAGTGCGTGTAGACCGCGTCGAGATGCAGGTTCGGGCTTCGCAGCAGATCAGGCAGCGTGCGCTGCAGGTTGTCATGGCGGAAGCCGAGCCGATTCATTCCGGTGTCGATCTTCAGGTGATACGCGATCGTCGTGTTCCGCTTGGCGGCGGCCGCCTGCACCGCGCGCGCCGCGCCGGGGGTCGAGATCGTCGGCGTGAGCGAGTACTCGAACAGGCCGTCGAGATCGCTGACGCTCAACGCGCCGAAGACGAGGATCGGTACGCGCACACCAGACTGGCGAATGACGATCCCCTCTTCGATGTCGGCGCACGCCAGCATCGTTGCGCCCGCCTCTTCGAGCGCGAGGGCCACACGCGGCGACCCGTGTCCGTACGCATTCGCTTTGATCACCGCGATGATGCCAGGCGCCGCGCGTCCCGGTTCCCTCGATAGGTACTGTTGAATCGCGCGAAGGTTCCCCTTGAGGGCGTTGAGATCGACGTGCGCGACGGTGCTTCGGATCAATGCGCTACTGAGCGAGGTTCGCGAAGCGCGTTTGCTCGCGGAGGAATGCGAGCTTCACGACGCCGGTAGGTCCATTGCGCTGCTTCGCGAGGATCAATTCGGCGGTACCGGCGTCAGGGCTGTTCGGATCCCGATTGTAGACGTCGTCTCGATAGATCAGAATGACGACATCGGCATCCTGCTCGAGGGCGCCTGACTCGCGCAGGTCGGAGAGCTGCGGCCGATGATCCGAACGCGACTCCGGCGCGCGGCTCAACTGCGACAGCACGACGATCGGGATGTTCAGCTCCTTGGCCAGCCCCTTCAACGATCGCGAGATCGACGCCAGCTCCAGCGTGCGGTTCTCGAATCGCCCGCGCGCGCTCATGAGCTGAATGTAATCGACGATCAGCAGATGCAGGCCGTGCTCCTTCTGCAGCCGGCGCGCCTTCGCGCGCATTTCGAGCACGCCGATGTTCGCGGTGTCGTCGATGTGCAGCCGCATGGCGCTCAGCGTCTCGAGCGCGTGCGAGATGCGGCCGTAGTCCTTGCCGCCGATGGCGCCGCTCATGAGGCGATGGCCGTCGACCTGCGCTTCTGACGTGAGCAGGCGCAGGAACAGCGCCTCCTTCGACATTTCGAGGCTGAAGAATCCGACGACGAAGTCCGGCTGCATCGCCACGTACTGCGCGATGTTCAGCACCAGGCTGGTCTTGCCCATCGACGGGCGCGCGGCGACGATCACGAGGTCGCTGCCCTGCAGGCCGCGCGTCATCTCGTCGAGATCGGCGAAGCCGGTCGGCACGCCGGTGATCAGCCGCTTCTGCTCGAACAGCTGCTCGATCTTGGGGAAGCTTTCCTTCACCAGATCGCGCATCTGCACGAAGCCGGCTTTCAAGCGATCGTCGGCGACGGCGAAGATCGAGCTCTCGGCCTCGTCGAGAATCAGATCCGATTCATGTTCGGCGTCGTAGGCGTTGGTGAGGATTTTGTTCGCGGCGTAGATCAGACTGCGCAGCGTCGATTTCTCTTTGACGATGCGCGCGTAGTACTCGACGTTGGTGGCGCGAGGCACGCCGTCGGCCAGCGAGGCGATGTACGCCGGACCGCCCACTTCATCGAGCTGTCCGGATCGCGCGAGTTCCTCTTTCAGGGTGACGAAATCGATCGCATCGTGGCGCTCGTTGAGCGCCACCATCTTGTCGAAGATGCGCCGGTGCGCGTCGCGATAGAAATCGTTGCTGTCGATGACCTGCGCCGCGAGGTTGAACGCGTCGTTGTGAACCAGAATCGCGCCGAGCACCGACCGTTCGGCTTCGAGGTTGTGCGGAAGCGTACGTTCCGCGGCAGCAACTGCGGCTTCGGCCATCGATTTGGGGGAAGAAGATCGGAGTGACGCGAGTGTAACACGGCGGGTCGAGGGGACCCGCCCTAGCGCGGTGAGCGCGCAGGCTTAAGCCTGCGCGCTACGGCGGATGCGACTACAAGCTTGCGAGCGTCTGCGTGATCTTGTCGTAGTTCGGTTCATTGCGCGCATCGTCCAGGACTTCGCGATGACGGACGACGCCGCCCTTGTCGATCACGAAGACCGATCGCTTGGCGATGTTCTTCAAGCCGATCATGTCGGGATTGACGACGCCGTACTTGGCGATCACGTCTTTGTTGAAATCACTGAGCAACGGGAAATTCAACTTGTTCTCGTCGCCCCAGGCTTTCAACGCGAAGAACGTGTCGACGCTGACGCCGAGGACCTTGGCATTCACCTTGTTCAACGCGCTGGCCGAATCGCGGAACGTGCACATCTCTTTCTGACACACGCCGCTGAACGCGGCGGGAAAGAAGGCGAGCACGACCGGGCCGCTCTTGAGCTGCTCGCTCAGCGTGATCGACTCGCGATCCTGATTCGGCAGCGTGAAATCCGGCGCCTTGGCGCCCACATCTACGGACATCGACGACTCCTTGAAGAGAGCCTCGTATTGTATCCGCCTGACGTAGTATGTGTCTCCAATGAGCTCCTCTGCGGCCGCGACGCCGCTGGCGCCCGCCGTTCCGTGGTACCGCACGGTCACGCGCGAGCAGTGGCGCGTGCTGCTCGCGGCGAAGTTCGGGTGGATGCTCGACGCCATGGACTTCATGCTCTATACCATGGCGGTCGGGCAATTGCGTGCGTACTTCCTGTTCGACGACCGCACAGCGGGACTCCTCGCCACCGTGACGCTGGTGATGTCGGGCGTCGGTGGAACGATCTTCGGCTACGTCGCCGATCGGTTCGGCCGCACGCGCGCGCTCATGGCCACAATCCTGATCTTCTCGGTGTGCTCGCTCGGCGCCGCCACCTCGCAGAGCGTGATGCAGCTGCTGTTCTGGCGCGCGGTCCTTGGCATCGGCATGGGCGGCGAGTGGGCATCAGGTGCGGTGCTGGTCAGCGAAACGTGGCCGGCCGCCCTCCGCAACAAGGCGATCAGCATCATGCAGTCGGGATGGGCGCTCGGCTACATGGCGGCATCGATCGCCGCCGCGATCATCCTCGGTTCGCCGTCGCTCGGCCCCGACGCCTGGCGTTGGCTGTTCGTGATCGGCGTCGTCCCGGCGTTTCTGACGCTGTGGATTCGGCGTTACGTGCGTGAGCCCGAGAGCTGGAGCCGCAAACCCAAGACCGTTGGCGGGCGCAACCCGTTCGCGATCATCTTCGGGCCCGGCCTCCTCGGACGCTCGCTGCTGATCATTGCGCTTGGATCGGCGGTGCAGTTCGCGAACTGGGGTCTGTTCTTCTGGCTTCCGCAGTTTCTCGCGCGACCGGTGGCACAGGGCGGCGCAGGCATGGGCATCGTCGGACAGCTGCCGTGGATCATCCCGGTGCAGCTCGGCGCCTACTTCGGCTATCTCACGTTCGGATTCATCGCCGACCGCATCGGACGACGACAGGCGTTCGTGCTGTACATGGTCGCCGCCGCCATACTCGTGCCGATCTACGGCCAGATGGCGCGCAGTCCGTTCGTACTGCTCGCGCTCGGTCCGTTGATTGGATACTTCGGTTATGGCTACTTCAGCATGTTCGGCGGTTTCGTCGCCGAGCTCTATCCGGCGGCCGTGCGCGCCACCGGACAGGGCACGAGCTACAACATAGGCCGCATGGCCGGAGCCGTCGGGCCGGCCACGATTGGCGCGATCGCCACCGTGCCGGGCATCGGCATCGGCCTCGCACTCAGCGTCACGTCGGCGTTTTTCCTCGCCGCCGCGGCGCTTGTCTTCACGCTGCCCAATCGCAGCGGTGAAGCGCTCGACGCGTAGAATCCGCGACCCACTTCTTCCAGGAGGCCCGATGGCAACCACGGTTCGCACTCAGTCGGCAACAACGCCCGCCATTGCGACCTGGCAGATGTGGGTGCCGTGCATCGGCATGGCGCTGTGCTCGTGGTTGTCGTTCGTCGACCGGCAGGTGCTGAATATCCTCGCGCCGACGATCATCCGGGACACCGGGCTCACGGCCCAGGACTTCACGACCGCGACCTCTTTCTTCTTCCTCACCTACACGCTCGGCAACCCGGTGTGGGGTTCGGTGCTGGATCGCGTCGGGCTTCGCGTCGGCATGCTGCTCGCCGTCGGCGTGTGGACAGCGGCGAGCATGTCGCACGCGCTGATGGCAAGCTTCGCAGGGTTCGCGCTGGCGCGCGCCGTCCTCGGCATCGGTGAAGGCGGCACGTTTCCTGGTGGACTGCGGACTGCCGTTGAAACACTCCCGCCAAGCGTTCGCGCGCGCGGAATCGCGCTCTCCTTCAGCGGCGGCACGATCGGCGCCGTCATGATGCCGCTGCTGCTCGGACCGCTCGCGATTCAGTACGGATGGAAAACAGCGTTCCTCGCCACGGGCGCGCTCGGCGCGCTGTGGCTCCTGATCTGGGCGACGATCGCACGGCCTCCATTCCTGCCGAAGAGCAGCCACATGACATCGAAGATGGAGTGGCCGAATTTCAGTGAACGCCGGGTATGGGCGCTCATGTTCAGTTATGCGCTGCCGGCGATCTCGCCGGGACCGGTGCTTACCATTCTCGCGATCTATCTGGCGCAGCGGCTTCACCTGACGCAGACCGACGTGAACAACGTGGTGTGGATCCCACCGCTCACGTGGGGCATCGGCTATTTCTTCTGGGGCTGGGCGGCTGACAAGTTCGCGGCCAACAATCCGCGGCCGGTCGGCATGTTCGCGCTCCTCACCGTCATCTCGCTCACGCTCGGATTGACGACGATGACGACGTCGGTGCCGCTTGCGATCGGACTGATCTCGCTGTCGACATTCATCGGCGGCGGATTCCAGATGGTGGCGCTGAAGGTCGGCTCCTACGCGTTCCCGCGCGAGCAATCCGCGCTGATGTCCGGCATTGCCTCGGGCTCGTGGTCGCTCGTCAACTTCATCTTGCTGAACGCCATCGGTGCAGGGGTCACCATCGCTGGCATCAAGATTCTTCCAGGGGCCAACTTGATCAGCGGCCAGCAGTGGGAGGCGATCTTCTGGATCATCGCGCTCATGCCGGCGGCAGGGATTGCTGCGTGGATGCTGCTTAGCCGCAACGAGATGTCAGCCCGGACCGCATAGTACGTCGTCGGGTCCGGCTTCTGCCGGACCCAGAGCGAAGATCCGGGCAGCCATGCGCCATGCACTGGCGCGGGCTCGGCCTCCTTCCGATAAACCACTCGATTGCCGGTTTCTATCTGCAGGAGTGCGCGATGAGCAATCCGTACGCTCCCCCCCAGGCTGTCGTCCAGGACGTCGTTGTTCCTGATCAGGGCATCGTTCCTGCCGATCGAGGTACCCGTCTCGGTGCCTCGATTCTCGACGGTCTGATCTTCATGCTGATGGTGTATCTTCCATTCGTCGTCGGCGTCACGCTCTCCGGCGTCAGCGGCGATTCGACCAACTCCACGGCGGTGTTGAGCGGCAGCGTGGTCGCACTCATCGGCCTGGTGGTGTGGTGCTGGATCACCGTCCGTTCGGTCGCGCGGACTGGCCAGTCCATTGCCAAGAAGATGCTTGGCATCAAAGTCGTGCGCACGGATGGATCGCCGGCCTCTCTCGGAAGAGTGATTTGGCTCCGCAATATCCTCAACTCGGTGCTCGGTATCGTGCCGCTCTACGGCCTGATCGATCCGCTGTTCATCTTCGCCGAGTCGCGACAGTGTCTGCATGACAAGATCGCGGACACCATCGTCATCAAAGCGTGAGGCCGGACAGGCAGCGGTTCTCGACACGGTGGTTCCGGTCGAGACGCCTGAAGGCATCCTGCTGGAGCTCCGCCCGGCAGGACTGAGCGCGCGCGCCTACGCCTTTGGCGTCGACTGGGCGATTCGGTTGATGTGCATGTACGTCGCCCTCTTCGTCACCGCGTTCTTCGGCGGCGTCGGTGTCGCCTTCTGGATCGTCCTTGTCTTCCTGTTGGAGTGGATGTATCCGGTGATCTTCGAGCTCACGAAGTGGGGCGCCACACCGGGGAAGCGAACGTTTGGACTCAGAGTGGTGATGGACACCGGGTTGCCGGTGACACCGGGTGCGTCGCTGACGCGGAACCTGCTGCGCACGGCCGACTTCCTTCCATTCGGCTTCGGCTTTGCCATCGTCAGCATGCTGGCGCGGGCCGACTGCAAACGCCTCGGCGACCTCGCCGCGGCGACCGTCGTCGTCTACGAACCGCGGATCACGGCACGCAAAGCGACTGATGATGTGCCCCCGATTGCCCCAGCCATCGCGCTGGCCCCCGACGAACAGGCGGCGCTCGTTGCGCTGGCGGCCCGCGTCCCGACATTGACAACGCAACGAGTCGACGAGCTCGCGGCACTCGCCGCGGCAGTCTGCGGCGACGCTGGGCGCGCCGGGCCCGACGTCACGCGTCGCGTACTCGGCGTCGCGCAGTGGGTGTTGGGCCGACGATGATGACGCCGCTGCAGTTCGAGGAGTCCTACCAGCAGGAGTGGAACGAGTTAGAGGAGCTCCTCGCTCGGGCCGGCGGGCGTGCGACAGGCAGACCGCTCACCGATGCGGTTCTGTCCGGTGCACGGCTCGCGGCGCTCTATCGGCGCGCCTGCGAGCACCTCGCGCTGGCGCGCGCGCGATCGTATCCGGCCTACATGGTCGATCGCCTCGATCGCATGACGGCCGACGCGCACCAGTTGATTTACCAACATCGTGAGCTGGGATTCGCGCGGCTGAAGGCGTTCGTCGCGCAAGACTTTCCGCGTACCGTGAGACGGCACTGGCCGTACCTGACCGCCGCCATCGCCCTCTTCGTGCTGCCGACGCTCATCGTCGCGCTGATGGTGTACCACCGGCCTGAAATGATTCTCTCGGTTGTCGATTCGGCCACCGCTTCATCGTTCGAGCAGATGTATTCGCCGTCGGCGCGCTCGATTGGGCGCGTGCGAACGGCCGCCACGGATTGGATGATGTTCGGGTACTACATCCGCAACAACATCGGCGTCGCGTTTCAGTGCTACGCGGGTGGACTGTTTGCCGGGCTCGGCTCACTGTTCTTTCTTGCCTTCAACGGCGCGTTCTCGGGTGCGCTGGCCGGCTTTCTGACTGCCCGCGGGTTGTCGTCCACGTTCTATTCGTTCATCGCCACCCATGCGGCGTTCGAGCTGACCGCCATTGTGCTCAGCGGCGCTGCCGGGTTGCGGGTCGGACACGCGCTGCTGGCGCCGGGGCGCCTCAGCCGATTGCACTCGCTGGTCGAGGCGACGCGCAGCTCGATCGCGCTTGTCTACGGCGCGACCGCGATGCTCTGTATCGCGGCCGTCATCGAAGCGTTCTGGTCTTCGGCGAGCTGGCTGGCGCCGTCGATCAAGTACGGCGTCGCGGCGGTGTGCTGGGCGTCGGTATTCGGATACTTCATCTTTCAGGGTCGACGTGCAGATTGAAGCGCTCGCCGTCCGTCTGCGTCCGCGCCGGCCGATGGAAGCCACCGATCTAGGCATCCGTCTGTGTCAGGCATCGCCGCGCTCGCTCTACCCGGTCTACGCGCTCACCGCGATCCCGCTCGTGATACTCGCGTTGGCGACGTTCGAGATCGCCTCATGGCTACCCAGCCTTCTGATCTGGTGGGCAAAGCCATGGCTCGACCGAACGGTGGTGTTCGTGTTGTCGCGCGCCGCATTTGGACAGAAGACGACGCTCTCGGATCTCTGGTCGGCACAGCGGCAGGTATGGTGGAGTCAGCTGCTGTTCACGCTGACCGTTCAACGGCTGTCACTCTGGCGTTCGCTGACGCAACCGGTCTATCAGCTCGAAGGGCTGTCTCCATGGCGGGCCCGCGCGCGCGTCCGACAGATCCGCCGTCGCCACACGGGCGCTGCGCTCATGATGACGTCCACCTTCGCGCTGTGCGAGGGAGCCTTGTGGGCGGCAGCGCTGTCGCTCCTCTACTGGTTCGCGCCACAGCAGCAGGCACCCGACTTGATGGCCGTGTTGTCTCGTGAGATTCCAGGACCACTGGCCATTGCGTCGACCGTCGCCTACGCAGTGGCGGTGCTCATTCTCGAGCCGTTCTACGTCGCCGCCGGGTTCGGCATGTATCTGAACCGGCGCGCCGAGCTCGAAGCCTGGGA
>Ga0075433_10003034_pt1 | contig 12902 bp, 7 predicted proteins | sample RhiMethybrSRZTD2_FD_75299 | JGI IMG/M metagenome (GOLD analysis project Ga0075433, IMG submission 75299) | Populus rhizosphere microbial communities from Tennessee, USA - Rhizosphere MetaG P. TD hybrid SRZTD2 | ecosystem: Host-associated > Plants > Roots > Rhizosphere > Soil | place: USA... | reverse complement strand
ATGGAATTCATCGTCGATGAGCGCGGCATAGTTCATCAAGCACTGCCGAACCTGCTCGGCGTTATTCGCGCGCGTCATCTGTGCGCGCATCTCGGCGGCGCCGCGGAAATTACGGCAATACCAGGTCAGATGTTTGCGCATGGCCATGAACCTCGACTGGCTACAAGCATTTTCGAAATGCTCGCTATGCTCTATGATCACGTCAAATCTTTCGGCCAAACTCACCGGCGTCGAATCGATCACGAACGCGCTGTTTGTGCGCAGCGCCTGCTTTACCGAGTCTTTATCGCGAAAAAGCCAAGGGTCGCCTTGCGCGCCGCGGCCGATCAGCACGCCGTCGACTCGAGTTTCTCGCACCCGGTCATAGGCATCGCGCAAATCATGCACGTCGCCGTTGCCAAGAATGAGTGTACTCGACCCCGTCGCAAGCTCGACGGCGCGCGCGATCGCGTCCCAATCCGCCGCGCCTTTGTACCCTTGCTCGAGGGTTCGGCCGTGAAGCGAGATCGCCGCCAAACCTTCCTCGAGCAACCCGGGCAGCCATTGATCGATGACGTTACGGTCATAGCCTAAACGGGTTTTGACAGATACCGGAATCATCTGTCTCTGCCGCGGTGTCCCATCACCGGTGCGGCGCCGATTGGCAAGTTTCACTTCCTCGATGACGTCGTCGCCAAGTTCAACATCCCTGAGCGTTTGACCGTCATACCAATCTCGAACACCACGCTTGACGAAACGAATGATTTCGCGTGCCAATTTGGGATTACGGATGAGGGCGGCGCCGCAGCCGCTAGCGGCGACTTTCTTTGCCGGACAACCCATATTGATGTCGATGCCGTCAAATCCGAGCTCGCAGACGACATGAGCAACTCGGTAAAACAATTCAGGAGTTTTGCCGTAGATCTGCGCGACCACCGGACGCTCGATTTCGCCATAGGTGAAATCTTTGAGCAACGTGTGCGGCGAATAAAATGCAGACTGTATGTTCACGAATTCCGTCAGCGTAACGTCGGGACGGCCATGCTTCGCCGTGATATAGCGAAACGACGCGTCGGTGACGCCGTCCATCGGTGACAGCCCGATAGCGGGTTTGGTTATTTTCTCCCAGAAATTCATGGTCGCTACGAGTGATTAGTTTGACATTGCCATGGGATGAAATCCATCGGCTCATCCACTGTAAAAGGCACGGCAATTGCCTTTTCGTTATTTCTGGCGCTCTATGATATCACCCAATTTTTTTCGTTCCTCATCGAAAATCTTTTCCTGGGACCGCTTTGCCGGTGACCGCTCCGCCTTGTCACCCTTATCGACCTGTCGAGCTGCCTGCGGGCGGGCCTTTGGTTCCGGGTCTTTGACAAAGAGATGACGCAAGTCATACCAATAAAACCAGACGAGAAAGGCGACAAACCACACGATCAGCGGAAAAATGATATAGAAGAGCAGCGTCCTGCCCCTGCTTCGCCGCTGCCTCTTCTTCTGCGCCATGTGAACTCGATCTTATCCCGCCGCTGCCCATCGCCGGCACGAAGAGAGCTCGGAGGAAAAAAGACTGATAGAAAAGCTGAACTGCGATAGCTTTAGTAATTCGGCTTGTGCTCGAAATAGTGCGTTGCGTTGATCACGCGCACGGTCTTGGTTTTCGAGCGCATCACCACCGACTGAGTCGTCGCGCCGCCCGTAAAAAAATGCACGCCGCGCAGGTAATCGCCGTCCGTAACACCTGTGGCGGCGAACATCACGTCACCGGCGGCAAGCTCTTCGATCTGAAATTTCTTCTTGATATCCGTAACGCCCATTTGCTTCGCGCGTTCGATTTCGTCATCGTTGCGCGGCGCCAGCCGGCCCTGGAACTCACCGCCGACACAGCGCAGAGCCGCCGCAGCCAGCACGCCTTCCGGCGCGCCGCCGATGCCGAGCAGTAGATCGATGCCGGTTTCCTCCTTGGTCGTGGCAATGGCGGCTGCAACATCGCCGTCGCCGATCAGACGAATGCGCGCGCCGGCCTTGCGCACTTCATGAATGAGCGCCTCATGGCGCGGCCGCGAAAGTATGATCACCGTTAGATCCTCGACCTTACACCGTTTGGCTTCAGCGAGCGCGTGGAGGTTTTCCGTTGGGCTTTTGTCCAAATCGACCACCCCTTTACCGTCGGGACCCGTGGCAATCTTGGCCATGTAAGTATCCGGGCAGTGGAGTAAGTTGCCGCCATCGGCCATGGCGATCACCGCCAGCGCGTTGGGCGCACCGGTGGCGCAAATCGTCGTGCCTTCGAGCGGATCGAGCGCGATATCGACCTTCGGTCCGCCGGAGCCAACTTTTTCGCCGATGTAAAGCATCGGCGCTTCGTCGCGTTCCCCTTCGCCGATGACTACGGTGCCATCGATGGCGAGAGCGTCAAACGCTCTGCGCATGGCGTCGACAGCGGCCTGATCGGCCGCCTTCTCATCGCCGCGTCCGGTCAATCGCGCGCAGCTCAACGCCGCCGCTTCGGTCACTCGAACAGCTTCCAGGGCTAGGTTTCGGTCCATGTCGGCCTCCCTTCGATGAGCGATTCCATCAATCGAAACGCTTTTAGAGCGACGACGCCGGTCGCTACCGCGTCCTTCTCGTTATAACCGACGACGCCGTTGTTGCGCGGCTGTTCAGCTGAGTACAGGACAAACGGCACCGGGTCAGCAACGTGGGTTTTGAGTGCGATCGCGGTCGGATGGTCAGGCATCAGCAAGATCCGATAGTCTCTTCTGTCCGCCATGCCTTTCAGGACAGTGCCGACAACCTTTTCGTCAAAGTCTTCGATCGCCTGAATTTTCTTTTCGACGTCGCCCATGTGGCCGGCTTCATCCGTGGCTTCGACATGGATGAAGACCAAGTCATTTTTTTCCAGCGAACGAACGCCGTACTCGCCCTTGCCGACGTAATTGGTGTCCAGAAATCCAGTGATTCCCGGAACGTCAATTCGCTCCAGGCCGGCGTAGACGCCGAGGCCGTGAATAATATCCACGGCGGAGATGACGCCCCCTTTGATGCCGAAGCGCTCGGCGAGCGACGGTAACTTAGGCGCCCTGCCCTGCCCCCAGAGCCAGATCGTGGTCGCAGAGCGATGTCCTTCCGCTCGGCGTTTTTTGTTTATCGGATGATCGGCGAGTATCGGTTCCGATGCCTGCATCAGCTCGAGCAATCGATCGGCGCCTTCGCCTTTGGGCAAATAGCCGGCGGTCTTCTGATCGGTGATGTCATGCGGCGGGGTGGTTGCCATTTTCTCTTTGCCGTCGCGCCAGACCATCAAGTGGCGGTAGCTCACGCCCGGGTAGAATTCCACGCCTGCGCCGCCGAGCTTGCGGTCAAGATCGCGGATGATCTCCGCGGCTTCCTCCGTCGAGATGTGACCGGACGTGAAGTCTTCCATTGTCGTTTCACTGCCCGAGCCGGCGAGCGTCACCAGATTGCAGCGAAACGCGATGTCGTTCGGTCCAAGCGCAACACCCATGCTCGCGGCTTCCAGCGGCGAGCGGCCGGTATGATAGACGGCCGGATCGTAGCCCATGATGCTCATGTTACCGACGTCGCTGCCGGGTGGAAAACCCTTGGGGATCACATGCGCGATGCCGAACACACCGCGAGCCGCGAGCCAGTCCATGTTCGGCGTGCGCGCAGCTTCGAGAGGAGTTTTGCCGCCGAGAACGTCTAGCGGATAGTCGGCCATGCCGTCGCCTTGGAGAATGATGAATTTCACTGATGGTCCTTTAATATCGCGAATTCCCGGCGATTGAGAACGACGCTAAACACGGCGGCTGAGTTTCCCGGCAGCGGCTTTTTCACAGCGCCTTCTCTGATCATTTCACTCCCCAGATTGGAAACCAAACGGGATCAACCAGGATATAATCTCGATTGCCGAGAGAATCCAGAGCTCGGCGCACCTGCTTCAAAGTCGCTTGCTCCAACGTGATGACGAAAGGCAGAATCGCTCGGGGATTCACTCTCAGTTTGTAACTCTGTGCCAATGCCCGCAATTCTTCCTCGCTATGCCGCAGCTGCCAGATTTCCGAGATATTGACGCCGATGCGCCCAAAGGTCTGCCCGATATCGCCGACGATGCCGGCGCGGTCCTTGACGAGGAAGCGCAGGTAAAACGCGCCATGGATATCATCCTCGGCTTCAAGCCTGAGACTCCCCGTCTTGACCAGACTCGGCGTGACGATGGACGCGGCGCCAGCGCGCGCCAATTCGCAAACATCGCCCAATACCGCCACCGCGGTCGGCCCGCCCCCGGCTCCCGGTCCGACGAGAACATAATCGCAATCGCGCTCGCCCCGTCCGCCACCGCTTTTCTTGCCGGCAAAACAGATGGCATTGGTCGCGCCGTCGATACCGGCGAGAAAATTTTCGCGCGGCAGTAAAACCGGAGAGACAAAAACCTGGACGGTCTGACCGTTACGTTTAGCCACCGCCAGTTGTTTGATCGTGCTGGAGCCGGTTCGGCCGGCGTAGCGAAAATCGACTGCGTGAATATCTTCGATACCTTTGCGCCAAATCGTGCCGGGCTGGATTTGCAGACCGAAGGCGACTCGGCTGAGTAGTAGCAGTTTGGCTTCGGCGTCACTGCCATTGACGTCGGCGGACGGGTTGGTTTCGGCGTAGCCCTTCTGCTGCGCCTCCTTAAGCGCGTCGGCGTAGGGTTTTCCGCTCCTTTCCATCTGCGACAGGATGTAATTGCAGGTACCGTTAACGATGCCAAAGATGGCTTCCGGCTCTTCTGCGGCAAAGCTCTCGCTGAGCGCGCGTATCACCGGTATGCCGCCGCCGACACAGGCCTCGAAGCGCAGCTGCCTGCCGCTCGCGCGGGCCGCCGCCCAAATCTCATCACCGTAACGCGCCAGCACCGCCTTGTCCGAAGTGACGACGGACTTACCCTTCTTGAATGCGCGCAGGAAATAATCTCGGAACGCCGGCAACTGGGATGCTTTTTGAAAGCCCAGTGCTTCGACGACGATCTCAACCGCCGGGTCGTCGATGACTTCTTCGGCGCGCGCCGTAAACAGCGACGGCCGCTTGGCAAACCATTTTTTGGTTCCAGGATTGCGGGTGTAAATTTTTTGAATCTCTAGTTCGATGTCGTTGCCGACCTGTCCTTTGAGACCTTGAAACACCATATCCTGGATTGCTTCGCCGACCACTCCGGAACCGAGCAAGCCAATACCCACTTTGCGCCGTTTATACACTGATGCCATGGCGAGTCTTTAGAGAGACAAAAGATTTAGCGTGGAATCGGACGCTAGTCCAGCAATTTTCCCAGTGCCCGTTTGATCTTTCGCACGGCTTGCTTGGTGCGATGCTCGTTTTCGATGAGTGCGAAACGGACATGAGCGTCACCATACTGACCAAAGCCGATGCCTGGTGAGACGGCTACTTGGGCTTCCTGCAGTAAATATTTGGCGAACTCGACGGAGCCCAGCTTCTTCGCCGGCTCGGGAATTTCCGCCCACACGAACATCGTCCCTTTTGGTTTCGGAATTTTCCAACCCGCGCGGTCGAGACCGTCAATCAAGGAATCGCGCCGTCTTTCATACATGAGGCGAATCTCTTCAACGCAATCCTGTGGGCCGTTGAGGGCTTGAATGGCGGCGATCTGGATCGGCTGGAAGATGCCGTAGTCGAGGTAGCTCTTGATGCGCGCCAGCGCATGAACAATATCCTTATTGCCGACGCAGAAACCGACGCGCCAGCCCGGCATATTATAACTTTTTGACAGCGAAAAAAATTCAACTCCCACGTCTTTTGCGCCCGGAATCTGCAGAAAACTCGGCGCCTGATAGCCGTCGAAAGTGATATCCGCGTAGGCGAGATCGTGAACGACGATGAAGCCATGCTCCTTGGCCGCTTTGACTACCCGATCGAAGAAATCGAGCTCGACGACTTCGGTCGTGGGGTTGTGAGGAAAGCTAAGGATCAGCATCTTCGGCTTCGGCCAAGTTTGACGGATCGCTTCTTCGAGGTGACTAAAAAAAGCCGCGCTGGTGGTCAGAGGAATGCACCGTAGATCGCCCCCCGCCAAAACCACCGCGTACTGATGAATCGGATAGGTCGGGCTCGGACAAAGCACCACGTCGCCGGGATCAATCGTTGCCCAAGCAAGATGGGACAAGCCCTCCTTCGCGCCGATCGTTACGATCGCTTCCGAGTCGGGATCCAGATCGACTCGATAGCGCCGCCGGTACCAGTCGCAAATCGCCACACGCAGTTTGTAGATGCCGCGAGAAACCGAGTAGCGGTGATTGGCGGGCTTGGCGGCGGCTTCAACGAGCTTCGCCACAACATGGGGCGGCGTGGGCAAATCCGGATTGCCCATACCGAAGTCGACGATGTCTTCGCCCCTATGCCGCGCCTCCATCTTCATTGCGTCGATAATGCTGAAGACATAGGGCGGTAACCGTTTAATCCGCTGAAATTCCACGCCTTGTCCCTTATCCTTTCTTGATCAACGAAATTATAACCCATTTTTATAAGCTATGGCTCAAAGACCTGCAACTGCAACGCAGCCGGGTTCTCCGGAAACTCACATTGATTCCGAACCCTGCCTAGCATGCAAACTTGCGGTCATGCTCGGAAAAGATTCCTCGTTTCACTCGGAATGACACTCGCCGGCTACCCCACTACGCCCCATTGCAATCTCTTTCCCCAGCGGTGTCTGAGTATTTCCTTCATACCCGCGGATTCTCGGCTACGCAGCTCTGGATCTTTGTCCAACCAGGCCAAGGCTTCCTCTCGTGCTTCGGCGAGTATACGAGAGTCTCGCAGCAAATTCGCCAGGCGAAAATCAACCAGGCCGCTCTGTCGCGTACCGAGAAGTTCGCCCGGCCCGCGCAGTCGTAAATCCGCCTCGGCGATCTTGAAGCCGTCACATTCCGATTCCATGACTCGGAGACGCTCGGCAGCGACCGCACTGCCCATGCCATGGTTGACCAACAAGCAGTAACCCGGCGCCGAACCGCGCCCGATGCGCCCGCGCAATTGATGCAGTTGCGACAGGCCAAAACGTTCCGCATGTTCGACGACGATCACGGTTGCGTTGGGAATGTCGATGCCGACTTCGATCACCGTTGTGGCGACAAGTAGATTGAGCTTCCCGTCGCGAAAGGCCCGCATGATCGCGTTACGCTCTTCCGCTTTTAAACGGCCGTGCACCAGACCGATACCGAAGTCTTTGAAGAGTGTCTGGCGCATTTTTTCCGCCATCTGAGTGGCGTCGCGCACTTGCTGCAGCTGCTCGGAAGGCTCGACCAGGGGAAATACGACAAACGCTTGGTGACCACGCGTGAGCTCGTCGAGAACGATCGAATAAACCTGCTTACGCTCGCGCTCGGCAAAAACTTGCGTCTTAACAGGCGTTCGTCCCGGCGGCATCTCATCGACAAACGACACTTCCATGTCGCCGTAGAGGACCATCGCCAGGCTGCGGGGAATCGGCGTCGCGCTCATCAGCAGCATGTGTGGCTGGCGGTCCGTGATCGAAGTCACGCTCACGCCGCCGACCAAACGCTGCAGCGACAATCTTTGCATCACACCAAATCGATGTTGTTCGTCGATGACTCCCAAGCCCATTTGCGGCACGCGCACGTCGTCCTGGATCAACGCGTGCGTGCCGATAACAAACTGAACATCCCCTCGCTCGATCCGCTCCAGTAAGGACTTTTTCACTGTTGCCGGAGTGGCCGCGGTGAGCAGCGCCGACGAAATGCCAAGACCGTCGGCGAATTTTTGCAGATTGCGGTAATGTTGCTCCGCGAGAATCTCCGTCGGCGCCATCCATAACGCTTGAAAGCCCTGCTCGATCGCTCGCAGCGACGCCAACCAAGCCACCATGGTCTTGCCCGAACCGACATCGCCTTGAACCAGGCGCTGCATCGGTCGTTCCGATGCCATGTCGTTCTCAATTTCATGCAAAACCCGCTGCTGCGCCCCCGTCAGCTTGAACGGCAGCAGTTCCCGCATGCGTGCCGACAATGCGCCGTGGCTCCGGGCAAGACGAATTGCCGCGCTCCGGCTGCGCGCCTTGCGCCGTAAGCTCAAGCCGAGCTGCAGATAGAAGAGCTCGTCAAAGATGATCGTACGGTGCGCCACAGAAGATGCATCGTTGAGGGCGCGGACGTCCACCTCGAGCGGCGGATCGTGTAGCTGTCCGAGCGCTTCCGCAACGCTCGTCAATCCGTGACGCGCGACGATCGTCCCCGGAAGCCGGTCGGGAATACGGTCGCGATATTCGGCCAGAGCTTGCGCGGCATATTTTCGCATGAAGGTTAACGACAAACCGGCCGAATGCAGATAGACGGGCAGGATTCGCTTCAGCTGCAAGTCTTCCTCGCCGTTGATAATTTCAAAGTTCGGGTGAACCAGCTGAAGGCGCGCGCGCATGCTGCGCTCCACTTTGCCGTGCACCAGGAGCGTCTGACCCCGGGTAAGCCCACTAGCTAGAAAGGACGGTACGCGGTACCAGACGAGATCGATGCTGCCGGTGTTGTCCTGGAGAGTCGCTAACAGGATTTGGCCGCGGCGGCGCGGGATGTATCTACGCTGCAACGCGGCGAGCCGTCCGACGAAACTCGCCTCACGACCCAAGACGGCTTGACTGATCTTGGCGATCTCGCGGCGATCTTCGTAACGGAACGGCAGATGGTAGAGCAGATCCTCGACCGTTTTGAGGCCAAGCGATGCCAATTGGCCCGCCCGTTTTGGACCGACGCCTTTGAGATATTGAATGGGCGTCGCCAAGGCGCGCAAACACTCGCGCACCCTAGGCGGCTTTTGATTTGAATTATTTTCGAGCGAATCTCGATCGGGCAAATTCATCGCGCCCACTAGGGTAAAGGTGGCGCGCTGTAATCTTGCAAGGCTTTGACTTCGAACTCGCGCTGTTTAAGATATTCGATGCCTTCGGCAGCCGCTTCGGCGCCGGCGATCGTGGTAAAATAAGGCACCTGATAATCCAAGGCACAGCGGCGGATGTAGTAGGAGTCCGCGTGCGAGCGCGCATCTTCCGGCGTGTTGATCACCATTGCCACCTCGCCGTTCTTGATCTGATCGCCGATATTGGGACTGCCTTCTTGAATCTTTTTGACGACTTCGGCGGGAATACCGTGGGCGTCGCAATAGGCGGCAGTGCCCCGCGTGGCAACGATCTCGAAGCCGACGCCGTGTAATTTCTTGGCGATCGAAGCAACGCTCGGCTTGTCTTCATCGCGCACGCTGACGAAAACTCTTCCATTCATGGGCAAACGCATGCCGCTGCCGAGCTGCGCCTTGGCAAAGGCAATGCCGAAGGAACTGTCGATACCCATCACTTCGCCGGTGGATTTCATCTCCGGCCCGAGCAGAGTATCGACTCCGGGAAATTTGTTGAACGGAAACACAGCTTCCTTGACGGAGATATGTTTGGGCACGATCTCGCGGCTCAATCCAAGCTCTCTGAGCTTTTTTCCCACCATGATGCGCGCCGCTATTTTTGCCAGCGGCACGCCGATCGCTTTGCTGACAAACGGCACCGTGCGCGACGCCCGGGGATTGACTTCGAGCACGTGGACGTTTTCTCTCTGCACGGCGAACTGCACGTTCATGAGCCCGCGCACATTCAATGCCTTGGCGAGGGCGATCGTGTGCCGCCGAATCTCATCTTGAATCTCCTGACCTATCGATTTCGGCGGCAGACTGCAGGCACTGTCTCCCGAATGCACCCCGGCCCGCTCGATATGCTCCATGATGCCGCCGATCACGTACTGTTCACCGTCACCGAGTGCGTCGACGTCGACCTCGATGGCGTCGTCGAGAAACTTGTCGATCAACACCGGATGTGCGGGTGACGCCAAGACCGCGTGCATCATGTAATTCCTCAATGCTTCGCCGTCGTACACGATCTGCATGGCCCGGCCGCCGAGAACGTATGACGGTCTAACCAGGACCGGATAGCCCAATCGCTCGGCGATTTTGAAAGCTTCATCGTACGAGCGCGCCATTCCGTTATCGGGTTGCTTGATCTCCAATCGCTTCAACAACTCGGCGAATCTTTCCCGGTCTTCGGCCAAGTCGATGCTGTCCGGAGAAGTTCCGACGATCGGCACTCCGGCGGACTCCAATGGCAATGCGAGCTTGAGCGGCGTTTGGCCGCCGAACTGAACGATCACGCCGTCCGGCTTTTCCCGATCGACGATATTCATGACCTCTTCCATGGTCAGCGGTTCGAAGTAGAGCTTGTCGGAAGTATCGTAGTCGGTGCTGACGGTTTCCGGGTTACAATTGACCATGATGGTCTCGTAGCCTTCCTCTTTGAGCGCGAAGGCGGCATGCACGCAACAGTAATCGAACTCGATCCCTTGTCCGATCCGGTTCGGCCCGCCACCGAGGATCATGATCTTTTTGCGCTCCGTCGGCTTGGACTCATCCTCTCCCTCGTAAGTCGAGTACAAGTAAGGAGTGAAGGCTTGAAACTCCGCACCGCAGGTATCGACGGAATTGAACACGGCCTCGACGCCTTCGTCTTTGCGCGTCTGCCTAACCTCGGCCTCACTGCTTTCAATGAGCTTGGCAATGCGCGCGTCGGCAAAACCCATCTGTTTCCAGCCACGGAGGGTATGCGCGCTGAGATCATTTAACTTGCCTTTGGAGGCTGCGATCTCATCGTCAGCCGCGATGATCTCCCGCACTTTTTCGAGAAACCAAGGATCGATTGCCGAAAGCTGATAAATCTCATCGGTCGTCAGACCGAGACGATAAGCGTCGCCCAGATACCACAGGCGCTGCGCATTCGGCTGGTGGAGTTTTTCCCGGACAATTTTTAGTGATTCTTCCCGGTTGGCCTCCGACAAGTCCACCTTGGGCTCGAATCCGAAGGAGCCCGTCTCCAACGACCGCATTGCCTTTTGCAATGATTCTTTGAATGTGCGACCGATAGCCATCGCTTCGCCAACGGATTTCATCTGCGGCGTCAGCAGGTCTTTGGCTTGGGGAAATTTCTCAAATGTGAAACGCGGAATCTTTACGACCACGTAATCAATGGTCGGTTCGAAACAGGCCGGCGTTTCGCGGGTGATGTCGTTGCGGATCTCATCGAGCGTATAACCCACCGCCAGTTTCGCGGCGATCTTGGCGATCGGAAATCCGGTCGCCTTACTGGCCAGTGCCGAGCTGCGCGAAACGCGCGGGTTCATCTCGATCACGACCATGCGTCCGTCGCTGGGATTGACGGCGAATTGAATGTTCGACCCGCCGGTATCGACGCCGATCTCACGAATCACCCTAAGCGCGGCGTCGCGCATGATTTGGTATTCTTTGTCCGTCAGCGTCTGCGCCGGCGCAACCGTGATTGAGTCGCCGGTGTGCACGCCCATGGGATCGAAGTTTTCGATCGAGCAGATGATCACCACGTTGTCTTTGTGGTCGCGCATCACCTCGAGCTCGAACTCTTTCCAGCCGAGCACCGATTCTTCGATCAAGACCTCATGCACCGGCGAGATACTCATGCCCGCTTGAACGACTTCCTTGAAATCTTCGGGCCCGTAAGCGAAATTGCCGCCGCTGCCGCCGAGAGTGCGCGACGCGCGGATGATCAGCGGGAAGTTCAAGCGTTTCTGAATGCGTAAGGCGTCGCGCATATTGCGCGCGTAACCGCTGCGTGGAAGATCGAGACCGGCGCGCTTCATCGCCTCTTTGAAAAGATCACGATCCTCGGCCATTTTAATCGACGCCAATTGCGCTCCGATCATCTCGACACCGTAGCGATCGAGGATGCCTTTCTCGGCTAGGTCGATGGCCAGATTGAGCGCCGTTTGTCCACCGAGCGTCGGCAGCAGGGCTTCCGGTCGCTCTCTAGCAATGATCTTCTCCGCAATATCCGTGGTGATCGGTTCGATGTAAGTGCGGTCGGCGAATTCAGGATCGGTCATGATGGTCGCCGGATTCGAATTGACCAGGATCACGCGGTAGCCCTCTTCCTTGAGAGCCTTCAACGCCTGCGTGCCGGAGTAGTCGAACTCGCACGCCTGACCGATGACGATCGGGCCCGAGCCGATGAGTAGAATCGATTTGATATCGGTGCGTTTGGGCATCGGAGGCGTCTAACTTCGATGTTTGGCCATCGTCTCGGTAAATCTTCTGAACAGATAGTTGGCATCGTGAGGACCCGGCGACGACTCGGGATGATACTGCACCGAAAAGATCGGCAAGTCGCGATGCACCAATCCTTCGACGGTGTTGTCGTTTAAATTGACATGCGTCACCTCGACCGCGCCTTTGAGCGATTCCGCATCGACGGCGAAACCGTGGTTCTGCGCGGTGATCTCGACTTTGCGCGTCGTCAAATCCATCACCGGTTGATTGCCGCCGTGATGGCCGAACTTCAGTTTGTAGGTCTTGCCGCCGAGCGCAAGCCCCATGATTTGATGCCCCAAACAAATACCGAATATCGGTCTCTTTCCGATCAATTTTTCAACGTTCTCTTTAGCATAAGGCACGGCTTCAGGATCGCCCGGACCATTGGAGAGAAAAATGCCGTCAGGGTTCATCGCCAAGACCTCTTCCGCCGTAGTCGCGGCCGGAACCACCTTCACTCGACATCCCGCCTCGGCAAGGTTGCGTAGGATGTTTAACTTAATGCCGTAGTCGTAGGCCACGACAAAAAATTTTGGCGTAGCGAATTTTCCCCTTTTACCGCGTCGTGATTGGGATATCTCCGTGCTCGAGTCACGCTGTTTATAGCCCACACCGCTCTCCCACAAGCCTTGATGCCAGTCATACGCCTCGTTACAGGTAACGTTTCGCACCAGGTCTTGGCCAACCAACCCGGGCGACGCCTTTGCTTTGGCGACCAGCTCGGCGCTGTCGCGACTCAAGGTGGAAATAATACCTTCTTGCGAACC
>Ga0075433_10003032_pt1 | contig 12905 bp, 10 predicted proteins | sample RhiMethybrSRZTD2_FD_75299 | JGI IMG/M metagenome (GOLD analysis project Ga0075433, IMG submission 75299) | Populus rhizosphere microbial communities from Tennessee, USA - Rhizosphere MetaG P. TD hybrid SRZTD2 | ecosystem: Host-associated > Plants > Roots > Rhizosphere > Soil | place: USA... | reverse complement strand
GCCGACATCCTGGGCTTCGGGCCGCTGGAGCAGCTCCTGAACGACGTGGAAGTCAGCGAGATTATGGTCAATGGGCCGCGGCAGGTCTACGTCGAGCGCAAGGGCAAGCTCTCGAAAAGCGATGTGATCTTCAACAACGACGAGCATGTGCTGCGTGTGATTGATCGCATCGTCGCACCGCTCGGCCGGCGCATCGACGAGTCCTCGCCGATGGTCGATGCGCGTCTGCCGGATGGCAGCCGCGTCAACGCGGTGATCCGACCGATCTCGCTAGTCGGCCCGGTGCTGACCATTCGCAAGTTCCGCAAGGAAGGTGTTAGTATCGAGGACATGATTCGCTTTGGCACGCTCTCGCGCGAGATGGCCGAGTTCCTTTCCGCCTGTGTGCGGGCCAAATTGAACATCGTTGTATCGGGAGGCACCGGCTCGGGCAAGACCACAACGCTGAATGCGCTCTCGTCGTTCATTCCCGAGGACGAGCGGATCATCACCGTCGAGAACGCCGCCGAGCTGCAACTGCGCCAGGAGCATGTGGTCACGCTTGAATCTCGGCCCGCAAATGTCGAGGGCCGGGGCGAGATCACCATCCGCGATCTGGTGATCAACTGTTTGCGTATGCGCCCCGAGCGAATCGTCGTGGGCGAGTGTCGTGGCGGCGAGGCGCTTGAGATGCTCCAGGCCATGAACACCGGCCACGACGGCTCGATGACAACGCTGCACGCCAACACATCGCGTGACGCGATTGCGCGTACCGAGACGATGGTCTTGATGGCCGGCATGGATCTGCCCGTGCGCGCCATCCGCGAGCAGATCGCCTCGGCGGTCAATCTGATCGTCCAGCAGGCCCGTCTCAGGGACGGCAGCCGCAAGATCATTGCGATCACCGAGGTCCAGGGGATGGAGGGCGACGTGGTGGTGTTGCAGGATGTCTTCGCCTTCGAGCAGACCGGCGTCGACGAGCGCGGCAAGATCGTCGGGCAGTTGCGTCCGACCGGCATCCGCCCCAAGTTCGTCGAGCAGTTCGAGCAGCAGAATATTTACCTGCCGCCGAATATCTTTGGGTATACCGGCGAACGATCTTTCTTTTCGTAAAGTATGCAATTGCTCCAGATCCGTATGGCCGAGGCGACCTCGCCAGCACGGGTACAATGTCACTGAACGCTCCGCGCTGAACGATCCTCGTCTGATCGTGATCGTTTGCCGCGAGCGTTCGGCATCCTGGAAAGGAACGCGCGATGCAGCTGCCAGTTAACCTTCCACCAAATCTCACGCCGTTTATTCTCGCAGGTGCGCTCTTCCTGGTGATCTTCGCGGTTTTCGCGCTGGTCTCGCGCAGCCTGGGACGCGGCCCTGATGTCGGCGATCGGCTCAATCAGTTCGCTGGCCGTCGCGAGCGCGAGCAGTCACCCGATGCCAAGCCGCTCGCCAAGCTCGATGCGGCGATGAGCAAGGGCAAGCAGGGCAGCAAGATCGCACGCGACCTGGCTCGCGCAGACATCAAGTTAACAGTTACTGAGTTCATCGGAATCAAGATTTTGTCGGCGGTTGCCGGGGCGTTGGTCGGTGCCTTCATCGGGCGGGCGAGCCCGCAGGCGGCGCTGATCTCGGCTTTGGTCGGCGCGATACTGCTGTCGTTCGCCCCGAATATCTACCTAGTGATCGCTGCGCGGCGCCGCTTGGCGTCGTTCAACAATCAGCTGGGCGATACGATTAATCTGCTGGCGAATTCGCTGCGTAGCGGCTACAGCTTCTTACAGTCGATGGAGCTGGTCTCGCGCGAGGCACCAGCACCGATGTCGATTGAGTTCCGCCGCGTCGTTCAGGAGGTTGGCCTGGGACTCTCGACCGAGGATGCGCTTGGGAATCTGATGCGTCGCGTGCCTTCCGATGACCTGGATCTGCTGATCACAGCCGTAAATATTCAAATGGAGGTCGGTGGCAATCTGGCCCAGATCCTCGAGACGATCGGCCATACGATCCGGGAACGTGTGCGGATCAAAGGTGAGATCCAGGTGCTCACCGCGCAGGGCCGCATCTCGGCCTATGTTATCACCGCGCTGCCGATCGCGCTGGCGATCTTTATCACCGTGATCAATCCCAGCTATATGGCACCAATGTTCAAATTTGGCCTGCCGCCGACGGCTTGGTGCTGCCTACCGGTAGCGTCCTTGATCATGATTGTGATTGGCTTCTTCGTGATTATGAAAATCGTTAATATCGAAGTGTGAGGTACTACGATGAGCCCTCTTCTGATCGGAATAGCCGTAGTGCTGTTTTTCGGCGTTGTGCTGGTTGTTTTCGGCCTCACGCGTTCGGCCCAAACCGACTCGATCGGCGACCGCCTCAGCCAGTTCACCGAGCGCTCGATGAGCCTGGCCGATCTGGAGATGCAACAGCCGTTCAGCCAGCGCGTCCTGGTGCCGCTCACGCGCACGATACTGAATACACTGGGCAAGTATGGTCCTAAGCAGAGCGCTGTGCGGCTGCGGCTAAACTTGCAGCAGGCCGGCAACCCCGGCAATATGAATCCGGTGATGTTCTCGGGCATTCGTAGCGTGCTGGCGGTATTATTGCTGGTGATCTTCGGCTTTGTGACATTCCGCTCAATGGAACCCGCTCGGGCGATGATGTACACGGCGATCGGCGCTGGGCTCGGCTATCTGCTACCGGGCATCTGGCTCGGCCAGCAGATCAAGAAACGCAAGCACAACATCATCAAGGCGCTGCCGGATGCGCTGGATCTGCTCACCATCAGTGTCGAGGCTGGTCTGGCATTCGATTCGGCCTTGCAGCGCGTCACCGAGAAGTGGGATAACGAGCTGTCGACCGAGTTCAAGCGCGTGCTCACCGATACTCGGCTAGGGCGCTCGCGCCGCGAGGCGTTGAAGGAGATGGCGGCACGCACTGGCGTCGACGACGTGCAGACCTTCATCGCGGCGATCATCCAGGCGGAACAGCTCGGCGTGTCAATCGGCAAGATTCTGCGCATCCAGTCGGACCAGATGCGCGTGCGCCGACGGCAGCGCGCTGAGGAAGCGGCCCAGAAGGCACCGATCAAGATGCTGTTCCCGATGGTGTTCTTGATCTTCCCAGCGTTGTTCGTGGTCATCCTGGGGCCAGCGGTGCCCCGTCTGATGGGCGGCCTCGGCAGCGTCGGCGGCGGCTAATCCTGCATGTAGCCTGCGGTACGATGCGGCGGCACCTAAGCAGTATCTGGCCAACACATCGTATCGCAGAAAATAGGTTTTATGCCTTCGGGATCGGTCATCTCGATTGTCAATCAGACGCGCAATCGCACGCTGGCGGATCAGGGTGAGCTGGCGCGTTCGTTTATGGCACGCGGTCGCGGGCTGATGGGGCGTACGACGCTGCCAACGAGCTATGCGCTGATCATCTATCCCGAGTGGAGCATCCACACCTTTTTCATGCGCATTCCTATCGATGTCTTGTTCGTCGATCACGATAACCGCGTGATTGGGCTGCGCCGCGCCATGCCACCGAGCCGTCCGTTCGCGGGCGTCGCACCCTGGCGCGGCCGCTACGTGATCGAGATGCCAGCTGGTGTGATCGATACGACCGGCACGGCCATTGGCGATCAGTTGGTGCTGACACCGCCGCTGTAGCCGAAGTGCGCCGTCCGCCGCATCCCCCGACCGTGATCTGGCCCTGATAGCTAAACGCTGCCCCCGCTGCGCGATCAGCGGTGGTATAATTGCCGCTATGTTTTCCTCTCGCGCAAGTGTTCTCCTGCGTGGAACTGGGCGCTGGCTTCTTACGGAGCGCATAGTACCTCTGGCGCTGTTTTTCTGCACTCTGCTGCTCTACCTCGCGACGCTCACCCAGGTTCATACCTTCGATGCGCTCTCGTATGTCACAAGCGTCGAGCGCAAGCCGTGGACCGAGGTCTTCCATCCGCATCATCTGGCCTACGGTCCGCTTGGTGTGCTGGCGCAGTCGCTCGGTCGCGCGCTCGGTTATAGTGGCGGCGCGGCGCTGCCAATGCAGCTGGTGAATGCTACGGCCGGCGCGCTGGGGATGGCGCTGTTCTTCTCGATAGTCCGCCGTGCGACCGGACGAGGCGACCTGGCGCTCGTGGCCGCGCTATTGCTTTGCAGCGCGTACGCCTATTGGTATTACGCGGTCGAGATCGAGGTCTATACCGTTGCGACGTTGTTCTTGCTGATCTGCCTCGATCTGCTGCTTCGGCTGATCGAGCACCCATCGCGGCGCGGCATGGCGCTTATGGGGTTGGCGCAGGGCGGGGCGATCCTGTTCCACCAGACGAATCTGCTCTTCAGCGCGCCGCTGTTCGTCGCGCTGCTGGTCTCGGCCTATGATGTGCGTCACAGGCACAAGAGCTTGATATACCGCCAGGCGGCGACAAGCGTTCGGCTATGGGCGATCGCACGCTTTGCCCCAGCCTATGCTGTAGCGCTCGTGTTGACGGTTGGCCTGCCCTATCTGTTCGTCGGCGTGCTGGTGAGCGGATTTCGCAGCTGGGATGCGTTCGCCGCATGGCTGACGGAGTACGCGCACACCGGCTGGTGGGGTGGACCGATCACGCCGCAGAAATGGCATGAGCTTGGCACAGGGCTGGCCGATACGCTGGCGCAGCCGGGCGGCGCGATGCTGTGGCTGCTATTAGGCGGGCTGGTGGTCTTGCATCTACGGCGACTCGGCGGCAGGCCGCACGCGCTAGTCGCGGGCCTGCTGACTTGGCTGCTGGTCTACGGGGCCTTTTTCCTTTGGTGGGAGCCCGATAATATCGAGTTTTGGATCGCCAGCCTGCCGCCAGCGCTGTTGCTGGTGGCGCTGGCGCTACGGGGTGAGCATCGCTGGGGAGCTGGTGTATGGCTCGCGCTGGCGGTCGCTATCGCTGCGCTGGGGATCAACGCCGACGCGATCACGCGGCGCGGCGATCCTACGACCGATCTACAGCGCGTGATAGCGCAGACGCTCGCTGAGCACAGCCAGCCAGCTGATCTTTTGCTGGTGCCCGACGGGCTGATCGAGCTGTACCTGCCCTACTATGAACATCACGATACCTTTCTCTCGCTCAACCAGGCGCTGTTCGATGCCGACGACGATTGGCAGCAAGCGTGTTCGACTGTGCGGACGCGGATCGATGCGGCGTTGCACGCCGGTGCTACGACGCTGTTGAGCGACGACGTGCTGCATCCGCCGATGTTGCTGCTGCAACGCCACCAGCTGCAACAGTCCGAGATCGACGCCTGTTTCGCGCCGTATCAGGATACGCTCCAGCCGAGCGCGCTTGGGGCGAATATCCCGCGCTACTGGCGACTGCCGACGAGTCAGGAGCTTGCGGAGGGGCCGGGCTGGCGCTTCGATCGCTTCAGCGAGGGATGGACCGCGCAGAACATCGACGCGAGCCGCTTTAGCGCTGGCTGGCAGTTCGTGCCCGGCGTCGATCCAGCCCTGATCAGCCCAATCATGCAGCTCGATGCGAGTCGCTATCGTGCGATCGAGATCGGCATGGCAAATAAGACGATGTCGAACGATGCGCAGCTTTTTTTCGCTGGACCAGACGGCACTATGAGCGAGGCGCACTCGGTACGCTGGATGGTGCGCTCGTCGGCAGAGGTGACGATCTACCGGGTTGAGCTTGCTGGGCAGCCCGGTTGGCAGGGAATCATCACGCGACTGCGGCTGGACCCGGTGGGCGTGGGCGATGGGCGTGATCTGCGAATAGAGTGGATCAGGCTGGTGCCACGCTAAAACGTGATGCGTGAAACGTGATACGAGGCACGGTTCACATTTAGGGCGCGACCCTGCGATGCTCGCGCCCCACCAGCAGCAGGTAGCCATACAGCAGCACGCCCGATGTGAGCGAGACCGCCAGCTTCACGATGAGCGGTAGGTCGGACGGCGAGATGAAGCCTTCGATCATGCCGGCGATCACCAGCAGCGGTATGCAGCCGAGCAGCAGCTGCGCGGCGCGGCGGGCGGCCAGCACCAGCGCGGCCCGGCGCGTGAGCAGCCCCGGCCGCACGACCGACCAGCCGAGCTGTAGCCCAGCACCACCCGAGATAAAGATCACACTCAGCTCAATCACGCCATGCGCCGCGACAAAGCCCCACAGATTCGCGGCGAATCCTAGCGACTGGGACGCGCCGGCCACGATACCCAGCATCAGCCCGTTTTGCGCCAGAACGACCAGCGAGAAAACGCCCAGCAGCACGCCGCCAGCGAACGCCAGAATAGCGACGCGGATGTTGTTGGTCATGATCAGCGATGATGAGGCAGCGCGACCGTCGCTGTTGATCTCTTTCCACCACTCGCGCTTCGCGCGGATGTCGTCGATGCGCTCCTCGATGCCGGGGAAGAGCGCGGCACCGGCGCTCGGGTCGCGATAGGCGATGGTGAAGCTGGCCATGGCCGGCAGCAGAAACATGAGGAATGCGGCCAGGGTGTAGGCCCAGGTGGCGCGGAAGGTGCGCGGGAAGGTGGCGACGAAGAACTCCAGGATGCCACGGCCACGGGCGGCGCGGCCCTGGTAGACGGCGGCGTGCGCGCGCGCGACTAGGCTGTTCAGGTAGTCGACGACGCGGTGGCTGGGGAAATCGCGGCGGGCGACCGCAAGGTCGGAGGTGACGCTGCGATAGAGTCGGCCCAGCTCGTTCAGCTCATCGGCCGACAGCACCGCTAGACCGCCGATCCGGGATCGATCAAGTATCGCGGTCAGCCGCTCCCAGTTGGTTTTTTTGAGGATGATGAAGTCTTCGGCGAGCATGGTTGTCGGCTCCAGGTGCTGATTAGACGGCGGCTGCAAAGGCCAAGGCGGCTTGAATTGCGTCGAGTGTGAGCCGGGGATGCGCCAGCAGCAGTTGGTCGATCGTTTCGCCAGCCGCCAGCCGCAGCAAGATCGACTCGACCGTAATGCGCGTACCGGCAATGACGGGCTTGCCCATCATAATAGTCGGATTCGACTGGATCAAAGAGTGATCCATTGCACACCTCTTCTGATTACCATACTCTTTACACCGATAGGATAGCACAGGTTGGCTCGTATGGGTAGGTGCCATTCCCAGCATGCCCTCAATCAACGTCTGCCAGGGTCCAGCTACGAGCTTCCCGATGGCCGCGCAGATGTTCCGCAACCAGAAGGTCTATGTGGGCGCTATCGTGGAGAGCGAGAGGCTGTTCGAGACGAGCAAGTGGGCGCATATGGCACGCCAACTGTCGGAGCAGTTCGATATGGGCTTCATCAAGCTGGAGCTACTTCGGAAGGGGTGACGAGCCAGCCCAGGCATGCCCATAGACGACATTACCGACTGTTCCCCGTGGTAACCCCATCGCCTTGGCAATGCCTTTAGGACCAATGGTTTCTCCTTGACATCAGGCAGATAATATGGTAGATTTATTGTGAAATTATTCACTATACCATATACTGCATGGATTCGGAGGAGATAATGCAAGCGCCATCTTCACCGTCGCCTCTCACTCTCACTGCGACAATCACGGGAGTTGTGTATCGCGCGCTTCTCGCTGGTGGTATCATAGGTGCCATCGGCGGCGCCATCTTTGGAACCTTTGTCGTCCCGTTCTTTGGCACGCTTATTGGAGTAATCGTTGGGACACTTGTTGGATGTGCCGTTGGCCTTGGGAACGCAATTGGCGTTGGCCTTCTCACAACACTGGTTTTCTACCCACTCTATGACCCTGCTGCCTATACACGTAGTGTTCGATTGGTCAGTGTGTATCTGACTCTCGTGATTTCGCTCGCCGGTTTTGCTCTTGTACGTAGTAAAGATGCTGCTCTCTTCGTTGCCCACATCCTAGAGCCAAATGTTTTTGTCCATCTCCCTGCGTTCATTGCCACTATCATCGCCTGGTATGTGTCGCGACGCAATATTCAGTGGTATCTTGATGCGGCACCCCATACTCCTTATGATCGGCAGCGACACAAGAACCAAACGTACGTATTTTTAGTTCTCTGTTTGACTCTCATACCATTAACAATCGGCTGGTGTGTTCAGCAATGGCCAGTCCTCCATTTTCGTGCGCCGCCAGGCCAAGACGTGATCATCTACGTACGAGATCACATCAGCGACAGCTACCTGATGTACACATCTCCCGATGGCCTAGTTCAAGGACGCTTAACCTATCACTTCGACACCCACGTACTCAACAATGCTCCTTCGACATTTCAACCACACGTCGCGCCTCACGGCGAAGGAATTGTCTACCTCTCCGATTATGTCGGGAGTGACAGTAGTCCAAATGATCTTCAGCTCTACCAGCTACGCCTCGATGGAACAGCGGCGCGGCGTATTGAAACTTGGACTTCCTGGAATCTCGATGTAGTTTTGTCGCCAGATGGACAGAAGCTTGTCCATTCCTCTGCGACGGTGGTGCATCCCCTGACTAGTTCGAGTGGCGTGCTGACTGAAACAGCACAACGAGAAGATGTAGAGGTACGAACGCTTGATGACTTCCGAGAGTGGTGTTTGACGTGCCGGCTTCCTCAAGGCGATGGTATCGACTTTGCCTGGTCGCCGGACGGCCAGAATATTGCCTTCAGCTACCCCATCGAATCGCAGTATCACGTGTTCGTGGCTGACTGGAACGGAACCACGATTACCCAATTGACGCGGGAGTCTGGAGCAGCAGATTTCGACCCCACATGGTCCCCTGATGGGCGATGGATCGCATTTACGCGCAAGCAGGGCCTCCAAAGCAATATTATGGTGATGCGAAGCGACGGCACAGCCGTGCAACAGTTGACCACAACAGACGCTGATAGTGAGCCAGCGTGGTCACCAGATGGGACGCAAATTGCCTTTACGTCTCAGCGGGATAAAGCAGAAGCTGAGGCAGGTGCTCCAGCCACATGGTACGCTAGCAATATCTATGTAATGCGCAACGATGGCAGCCAGCAGCATCCGATTACTTTCGGGCTAGATAACTACAACCATCCCCTATGGGTACGTGTACCATCGCCATAATCGAAGTCAGGGTCCCGCCGACCATACCCACTCAGCAGAACAATGAAGCCCCTGGCTCTCAAGGGAGTCAGGGGCTTTACTCTTTGCGTATTCACTTGTCGCTGTCATTCGAGCGGCAGTCGAACTACCATTTCGCCGGCAAGGGCTTCTCATAACATGCCCGGCAGCGCGCCTCATACATCTCTAGGCCGCCGACGACAATGGTCGGCGCGTCGTAGGGTGCCGGCTGCTGATCGATCAGGCGCTGTGAGCGAGTGGCGTAGGCACCGCAGCGGACGCAGATCGCGTAGAGCTTGTCGATCTGCTCGGCGACCGATAGCAGCTGCGCCATGGCTGGGAACGGCAGCGCCCGGAAATCCTGGTCGAGGCCGGCGACCAGCACGCGGAGGTTGCGGTCGGCTAGCTCCTGGCAGACCGCACAGATCAGGTCGGGGTCGCCGTCGAGGAAGTGCAACTCGTCGATCGCGACGACCTGCATATCGTCTTGCACATGCTGCGGCACCTCGCGGATCGAGTCGATGACCCGCGCCTCGATGCTCACGCCGTTGTGGCTGACCAGGCTGCCGGAATAGTAGCGTGTGTCGCGGCGCGGCGTGAATGCGCACAAACGCTGGCGCGCGATCTGGACGTGATGCAGGCGGCGGATCAGCTCTTCGGTCTTGCCACTGAACATGCAGCCGCAAATGACTTCGATGCGACCACTAGAGCTTGGACGTGTCATGGCGATCTCCCAAGAATGCAGGACAGATATGTGGGATAGACATCGTTCGGGGCCTTGGTCGTTGTCGGTTGCCGCTCTTCGGCCTCGGGATATGCTACCACAACTGAACTTATGGATCAAGCGCATTCTGCTCGGTTCCAGAGCCTGATCAGCGTGAGGGGCGCATGAATCGCCACCCCAATTATGACGATTTTCTAATGGTACAGCTTTAACTTTTACGATTTATAAACTTGAAATACGCGTTTCTATGCTGTATGATAGAGCTAGAGCCTAGGGATTCCACTAATACGTAATACTGTAGAAGTTCTGCATTCATAGCACGAACGATCACGACGTTCGAGCGCCGCAACCATTGCGTACATGCCTTCCAGTTGATGGAATGTGCGCCTGTTGCTGTCTGCGCTAGGCCATGCGTCCTGTTCGCCACACGCCGGTTATGGCGCGTGTGGATATTGTTTACCCAAAAAATGCGCTCTGGCGAATCACTACATTAAACATGTGCTGGACAAGCTGCGCACGCCGATAGTTTGGCATTAGACAGCGCCACCGCTTGGGATGATACGCTCGAATTCCATCTCTCAAGTGAGCTCACGCCATTAGGAATATTTGTGAGCGGATCGACCCACAAGGCCATGCGAATAGTCAACCTATCGACCGTGCTCGTATCGCTGTTGGTTTTGACCAGCGGCTGCAGTAGCGCGCCCAGTTCCACCGACACGACGGCACCCAGTCCGCTGCCAGAGGCAGCGAACGCGACCGCACCTCAGACACCGGAATCTGTGGCCGCGCAGCATGTTCCGCCGAAGACACCATTGGCTAGCATACAGCTGCCCGCCGAGGCACAGCCGGCACCTCAAGTTCCGACCTCCAGCAAACAGCAGGATTGCCCCAAACTGGAGCACCAACTTTACCAGATCACCCAGGCACCTGACCCGATCAAGCTGGCGCAACAGATCGGGCTGCGCGTGAAACAAGCTAAGATTCAGGTGCTGCTGATCGTCAATCGCGCAGATGCGCAATTCGCGCCGACCTTCGATGTCGAGGTCGGCTCGCGTTCCGGCACGCAGGTGCAGGCGTTCGTGCCGATCGACCAGCTCTGCGCGCTCGCCAATACGCAGGAGGTAGTAGCGATTCGGCTGCCCGCTCAGGCCATGCCAGAATAACCCATGCACTGGTATCCGATTGTTCAACAAACGCTGTCATTTGGCATTCACGCTCGTACATTCAGACAAAGGAGCAACACATGGACACACGCCAAGGGCCAAATCTGATGGGCAAAGCCAAGCTGGTATCGCTGTTTATCATACCAGCCTTGATTCTGATAACTATTGTTGCCAGCGCCGGGGCGACACCACCGGCAGCACCGCGGCCGACCTTCGCAACGATCCAGCTGCCCGACAGCGCCAAGAGCATCTCGATCAACCCGAGCACGAGCCAGCGCGACGTGCGCAATCCCAAGCTCGACACGAGCATGGCCAGGCTCGCGGATGCTGCGAAGACCACGGCTGCGCAGGCGCTCGACCTGGCCCAGCAGCAGTCGCTGCGGCTCTCGGGCAGCCGCGTGCAGGTGCAAGTCGTCACACGCGCCGATGCGCTGGCCCAGGCGCGCAAGGCTATCACCGATGCCGGCGGCGAGGTCACTGGCGTCGCGAACGAGAACAAGCTGATCCAGGGTTGGCTGCCGGTCACGGCGCTGGCGAGCGTCGCCGCGCAGCCGTCGATCGAGTATATCCGCCGGCCGGCCGAGGTTCAGCTATTCGATAGCATCCAGGCCGGCAGTTCAAATAGCGAGGGGGTGGCTGCCGCGAATGCGCAGGTGTGGCAGGCGGCTGGCTACCGGGGTGCCGGCGTCAAGATCGGCATCATCGACGGCGGCTTCCAGGGCTACCCGACCCTGCTCGGCGGCGACCTGCCCGCATCAGTGACGGTCAAGAACTTCGTTGACGGCGAGATCGACACGCAGGTGAACGGCGGCGGCGTGCATGGTGCCGCCTGTGCCGAGGTCATCCACGATGTTGCGCCTAATGCGCAGCTGTTCCTAGCCAAGATCGGCACCAACGTCGATCTGGCCGAGGCGGTTGCCTGGCTGAAAGACACTCAGCATGTGAATATCATCTCTACCTCGCTGGGCTGGTATAACCTGACGCCCGGCGACGGCACCGGCGAATTCGCCACGCTGGTGAGCCAGGCCCGCGCGGCCGGCATCCTGTGGGCCACCGCCGCCAGCAACGACCGCGAGGCGCACTGGGGCGGTGCCTACGCCGACGCAAACAGCAATAATTACCACGACTTTGCAACTACCAACACTGGTCCTCAGGAGGTCAACTACTTTGGCCCCGGCGACGGCAACGCCTATGTGATCCCAGCCGGCTACGCCTTCCGCGTATTCCTACGCTGGGACGACTGGGTCAACCATAACCAGGACTACGACCTGTTTCTCTTCCGCTGGAACGGCAGTACCTGGGTACAGGTGGCCAGCAGTGAAGATGTCCAGAACGGCGGTGCCAGCCAGACGCCCACCGAGTACGCCGCAGTCGCGACCAGTGGTGCTGCCGCCCCGTATGGCTTCGCGATCAAGCGGTACAGCAGCACCCGAAACGTCAACCTCGAAGTCTTCGCGCCGAAGATCGATCGGCTGGATGAGCTGGTGCATGCCCGTAGCCTGGCCAACCTGGCCGATGCACCCGATGCGGTGACCGTCGCCGCGCTGGATGTGAATTCACCTTATCCGCAGGAATACTACAGCTCCGAAGGCCCGACCAACGGCGCAGGCGGCACCGCAGGCGGCGGCGCGAACAAGCCCGACATCTCCGGCTTCGCCAACGTCTCGACCGAGAGCTACAAGCCCGATCTGCCCTACAAGTTCAACGGCACCTCGGCGGCGACACCGCATGTCGCTGGTGCGGCGGCGTTGGTGAAGGGTGCCTTCCCCAGCTACACGCCTACCCAGGTGGAAAACTTCCTGGAGGGGCGCGCGGTTGATATGGGTGCGGCTGGGCTGGATACGCTGTTCGGCTATGGCCGGCTCAACCTGGGCGCGGCACCGTCCGGCGGCGGCACGCCAACCGCGACGGCGACACCCGGCAACAAGAAGGTCTTCCTGCCCTATATGGAAAAGAGCATTCCGCCGACCGCAACGCCGACACAGATCCCAGTCACTGGGCCGGAGCCTGGCTTCTGGGAGAGCGACACCGGCGATGAGTTTTACGTGACGACGA
>Ga0075433_10003029_pt1 | contig 12909 bp, 7 predicted proteins | sample RhiMethybrSRZTD2_FD_75299 | JGI IMG/M metagenome (GOLD analysis project Ga0075433, IMG submission 75299) | Populus rhizosphere microbial communities from Tennessee, USA - Rhizosphere MetaG P. TD hybrid SRZTD2 | ecosystem: Host-associated > Plants > Roots > Rhizosphere > Soil | place: USA... | reverse complement strand
CAGCGGCGTCTCGTTTGTGTTCGTGCCCGAACCGATGTTGAACCCGCGAGGACTCCCATCAATTTTCGGGAATCCCGGTGTCTGATCGTTGAACGACATCCCGGCGGAGCCGCCGCCGTTGAAGTGGCAACCATTGCAATTCTTGTGGCCGCCTCCCGTCTCGAACAGCTCTCCGCTGTCCAAAAAGAGCGCCTTGCCGTCGCTCGCTAGCCTGCTCCTCAGCGCCAGCGTCGAGAGGTTGAAGTCTTCTTGACGGCCAAGGGACAGCTGATACGCCGCCAAGGCGTCCAATTCCTCATCCGTCGGTATCCGGAAATCCACGCCTGGTACGCGGTTCAGCGTGGTCGTTGCATGCTGTGCGATCGCGACGAGCGCAAAGTCACGGAGCGGCGCGCCGTCGTTGCCCCAGCCAAGACGCTCTGGTGGATTGGGATTCCGCCCGTTGGTGCTGAAGTCGATGCCAAAGCTCGGATCTTGCGGCGTTGTCGAGTTGAGAAGCGCCTGCACGTTCTGCGTGCTGCGAAACACATGACCCCTCGAGGGATCGAACCCGTCAGCGTTGACAAGGATCAATCCGAAGCGGCGCAACAGATCGGGGTTCTCGAGCGCGGCCAACGCGGGGTCGGTTTCGGCGACGAACAGCGGATCGGTCTGCGCGAGCGTGGCAATGAATGCGGGATCGACAGTGAAATTGTTCGTCTCGACGTGGCATGTGCCGCATCTCCGTCCGTTGCCGTTGAAGGTCTCGTTCAAAAAGAGTTCGCGGCCCTCAGCCGCCACTCTCGCGAAGTTGGCAACTCGTGATGCAGCGGTGGGATCGAAACCGAGCGCCGCGGTCGCGTTCCGAACGAACCGCACCTGACGATGTCGCAGGCGCGCGAAGAAGGTGCTCGGCCCCGTCAGCAGAAATCCGTTCAGCGGGCTTTCGCCTGCCCTGACCACGAACGCCCGATCCGGAAAGAAGCCGGTGAACGCCCCCGCTCCGAGCGCAACGTTGAGCCTGTGCCTTCCCGAGACGAACGCGTACGTGCCGACCTTGAGCAGTTTGTCTCCGGGCTCTGCCAGCGTGGTCTGGTTGGGGTGCGGCTGGTTGTCCACTAGCCAGAGGTCGAACGTTTCGGCCGGCGGTAATAACTGCAGGAGGGACCCCACGGTGCCGGTTGCGAGATCGATCGCGACCCGTCCGCCGGCGTTCACCGCCTCGCTGCTCACGCCGCGAAGGTTGGAGAGCGAAAGCTGTAGAAAGTTCGCCGGCGGAGCGGCGGCCGAGGAGCGGTCGAATGAGTTCACCAGAGCCACTGGGTCCGCCATACCGCTGTTCGACAGATCCTCGTCGGCCCAGAGGACGGCGAAGGCGACAACAGCAAGAACAACGGCGCAGCTTGCTCTGATCCACAGCATTGGAGAACCCATTGCGAAACCTCCCGGAAAGCGCGACACGCTTTTGCAGAGCCGGGATCGTATGGTTCGAACCGAGGCGAAGTCGTAGGAATCAGGCAGGAATCCGGCAGGTTCTGACGGCAGGGTCGCCGCGATTGCAGGCTAAAATGTGGCCCTCCAAGGGAAACCTGGCACCATGCTCTTTGCCCCGGGCACGCGAGTCGGCCCGTATCAGATTTCGGCCCGGCTCGGTAGCGGAGGTATGGGCGAAGTCTATCGGGCCCACGACCCTCGACTCGACCGCTCGGTAGCCATCAAGGTACTCACGTCCTCGCGCGACACAACGCCCGAAGAACTGGAGCGGTTCCAGCGCGAGGCGCGCGCCATCGCGCGCGTCAGCCATCCGAACATTTGTGCCGTATACGACGTCGGCCAGGAAGAGGGAGTGCCGTTCCTGGTCATGGAATTGCTCGATGGGGAAACGCTCGCCGAGCGCTTGTCGCGCGGTCCGATCCCCATCGATGCGGCCATCGCGATCGGGAGCGAGATAGCAAAGGCCCTCGCTGAATTACATCGCAATGACGTCGTGCATCGTGACCTCAAGCCGAGCAATGTGATGCTGACGGCAAGTGGCATCAAGCTCCTGGACTTCGGTCTTGCCAAGCTGAGAGACGGCGAGTACGAGGACACCAATAGAAAAGCGACGAGGAGCCTGCGGCTGACCGGTGAGGGAACAGTGCTTGGGACGCTGCCGTACATGGCACCCGAGCAGGTCGAGGGCCGCCCGGCTGACGCACGTACCGACACATTTGCGCTCGGTGTCGTGCTGTACGAAATGATCACGGGGCGCGAGCCGTTCCAAGGCACGAGTCGGGCGAGCCTGGCTGCCGCGATCTTGACACGCGAGCCGGCGGCGATCTCGTCGCTGATTCGAGCGGCTCCAGCCAGTCTCGACCGTGTAGTGCAGAAGTGCCTGGCGAAGAGTCCTGACGAGCGCTGGCAAAGCGCCAGCGATCTCGCGTCGGCACTGCGCTGGAGTGCCGACGAGCACGTAGCTCACGATGCGGCGTCCGACCCATCACCACGCCGCCAACGGCGACCGACCGCCTTGCCGCTCATGACGATCGCCGTTGCGGCGGGCCTCATTGCCGCAGCCGTTTGGATCGGTGGCAGCCGACGGCCCGCGGGTGCGGCGTCGGCCTCCACTCCTCGATTCATTCCGGTGACGTTCCGCGCTGGAACAGTCACGGCCGCGCGTTTTACTCCCGACGGCGATTCGATCGTCTACAGCGCGGCGTGGGGAGGCGATCGCTACGGGCTGTTCATGACTCGCCGCGACAACGTTGAGTCGCGGCGACTCGACGTCCTCGACGCGAAGCTGCTGGGCGTATCAGCGAGCGGAGAGCTCGCGTTTCTTCGTGGTGCCCAGAGTGCTTTGCGAATGTTGGCTCCGGGACCCGGCACGCTTCTCCGGGTTTCGATTACGGGAGGAGGGCCTCGAGAGCTCCTCGACGGCGTCATCGCGGCAGATTGGAAGCCCGGAGGAAGCGATCTCGCGGTGGTCCGACGCGGCCAGGTGGAGTTCCCTCTTGGGACAAAGGTCTACGAGGGCCAGCACCGGTTCACGCAGGTGCGCATCGCGCCGGACGGCCAACGATTGGCTCTTGTTGAAGCGCCTGGTCGCGATGCGGACGGGAAACGGGTCGAGGCGGCGATCGTTCTCATCGACCGGTCCGGCCGAAAGACGACGTTGTCATCGGGCTGGGGAGATATGACCAGCCTCGCCTGGTCGCCGTCTGGCAAGGAAGTGTGGTTCACCGCGAACAGGACCGATGACTTTGCGAATTCGGCCCTGCGCGCGGTGTCGCTCGAAGGAAGCGAACGCGTGATATTTCCTTCCGCGTCGAATTTCCTGACGATTCACGACATCCTTTCCAATGGCCGCGTCTTGCTGTCCAGCCATGTCTCCCGAATGGGTTGCTCGTGCCTGGCGCCGGGGTCCACGCAACCTCGCGATCTCGGGTGGCTCGATGGTCCGGCGCCCGAAGCACTGTCGCGGGATGGACGAACGGTGCTCATGGCCGAAATGCTGCGAGGCAGAGGCGCGGCCGGGTCCATTTATCTCCGCGGGACTGACGGTTCGGACGCGGTTCGCCTTGGTGATGGCTTTCCAGAGGATCTGTCTCCGGATGGCAAGTGGGTACTGGCAACGCCGGTAGTTACGCGGCAGCATTGGTTCATGCTGCCGACCGGGGCCGGGGTGCCGAAAACCTTACCGCCGGGGCCCATCGTGCAGCGGGCCGAGGCGAACTTCCTCCCCGACGGACGCCGGATTGTCTTCGCAGGGCGAGAGAAAGGTCAGGGCAGCCGGATTTTCGTTCAGGATATCGAGAGTGGATCCGTGAGAGCGATCTCTCCCGAGAACAGCGGAACTGTTGGAGTTGTCACGCCCGATGGCCGGTTCGTGATTGGTGCCTTTTCAGGACGCCGTTTCTTGTTTCCGGTTGACGGAGGCGAGCCGGTTCCATTTCCCATCATGGCGCCCGATGATCTTGCCCTGCAGTGGAGCTCCGACGGACGACTTCTGTACGTGCGCAGAGACCTCACATGGCCACCGGTCGTGGATCGTATCGATGTCTCGACTGGCCGTCGCGAGGCATGGAAGACGATTCAACCGGCGGATCCAGTCGGAGTCGACAACATTTTCCGTATCGTCGTCACACCCGACGGGAACGCCTACTGTCACGACTACGTCCGCTTCCTCTCCGAACTCTTCATCGTCGAAGGGCTGACGTGAGCCGGGTGTCGTTCGGCGACTTCGTGCTCGATCTGGAATCGCGGGAACTGCTGCGAGCGGGCCATCCGGTTTCGCTCACGCCGAAGGCGTATCAGCTGCTGGAGATCCTTGTCACGAATCGCCCGAAGGCGCTGTCGAAGCTCTCCCTCCAGGAGCACCTCTGGCCGAACACCTTCGTCGTCGAGAAGAACCTGGTGAATCTCATCGGCGAAATTCGACAATCGCTCGGGGATGATCGAAGGCAGCCGCGGTTCGTGCGCACGGTCCAGCGGTTCGGTTATGCGTTTCACGTGGCCGCCGCCACACTGCGATCGGACGACACGTCGAGCCGTGGGTCCGTCGTCCGATTCCGCCTGTCATGGGTTCACGGCCGTGCTGCGCTCGGCGAAGGCGAGCACGTGCTGGGACGCGACCCCGATCTCGAGCTGTTCCTCGATTCGTCAGGCGTCTCGCGGCGCCATGCAGTGATACGCATTACTGGAGACGCAGCGACAGTCGAAGATCTCGGCAGCAAGAACGGAACGTTCCTCGGCGATCGACGGCTCGAGTCCCCGACCGAGCTCGTCGACGGCGACCACATTCGAGTGGGCTCGATTGAATTGAAGTTCACCGCGATACGGGCGCGGGGCTCGACTCGGACGGAGCCCCGGCGTGACAACTGAGGCCATGGCATCAAGGCGTGGACGTCCAAGGCCCGGCACCGACATCACGCGTGGCTCGTCGCCACCGCCGAATCACTTGATGCAGACATCGTCGGCGCAGACCGTACAGTGTTCGAGCGGCTGGGCGCGCGCTACTTGCGCTTTCGTTAGCCTGAAACAGCATGGATTGAGGAGCGAGCCATGAACCTGGTCGTGGGTGCTACTGGGCTGCTGGGTGGCTTGATCCTAGCGAGCCGTCTTCCCATGCCTGAAGGCACGCGATGACGCAGATGGCGGCGGTCGCAGCGTCGTCGCCTGCCCGGAAGGACAGGCGCGCCATCGCGCTCGTCGCCGCAGTGGCGCTGCTGCTGCTCATCCACTTCCTTCCCTCGCCGCCGCCGCTGCAGACGGCCGGCGGTCCCGTACCACTGACCGCTACCGGCAAAACCTGTCTTGCCATCATGGCCTTCGCCGTGACCGCATGGGTGTCCGAGGCGCTCCCGTTCGCCGTGACCTCGCTGCTGATCGTGCTCCTTGTACCCGCGTTCGGCATCGCGGATTTTCGCGCCGTGATCCGCGCCGGGTTTGGCGATCCGATCATCGTGTTCTTCATCGGTGTCCTTTTGTTGTCGGCGGCGTTCACGCGCTCCGGCCTCGGGACGCGCCTCGTGTACGAGATCTTGAAGCGTGTCGGAACGCGGACGGACCGCGTGCTCCTGGGCGTGCTGGCCGTGGGTGCGTTCATCTCGTGGTGGATCACCGACATGGCAGTGGCGGCGATGCTGCTACCACTTGGCGTGGGCCTGCTGCGCGATGCGGCGCTGCCGCCCGGGCGCAGTAACTTTGGCCGGGCATTGATGATTGCGACGGCGTTTGGTCCGCTTATCGGGGGCATCGCGACGCCGGCAGGAACGGCGGCGAACCTGGTCGCCATCAGCCAGCTGAAACAGCTCGCCAACGTGGACGTGTCGTTCACACGCTGGATGCTCTACGGCGTTCCGGCATCGTTGTTGATGGTGCCGATAGCATGGCGGCTGTTGCTGTGGCTCTTTCCGCCGGAACTTCAACGGCTGCCGTTCTCCACGCGCGACGTCGAACACCGCCTGGCCGCCCTTGGCGGGCTGAAGAGCAACGAGCGGGCCACGCTTCTGATCTTTGTCACGGTGATTGTGCTCTGGCTCGTAACACCGGCGCTTTCGGCATGGACGAATGGACGGGTCGCGCCGCCCGTCGAAGCGGTGGCGCTGGCTGGAGGCCTGAGCCTGTTCTTCCCGGGCATTCGCGTGCTGCATTGGAAGGAGGCCGAGCGCGAGGTCGACTGGGGCGGCGTGATGCTGATCGTTGCGGGGCTGTCGCTCGGGCTCGCGGTCTTCGAGAGCGGCGCCGCGCGCTGGCTCGCGTGGGTTCTCCTCGGCAACATCACGACCATCCCGGTGGTGGTGCAGGCGTTCGTGATTGTGCTGGCGGTGGCGGCGCTGCACCTGCTGTTCTCCAGCAACACAGTCACGGCCAGCATCATCGTGCCGATCCTCGTGGCGCTCGCCAACGATCTTCGTCTCGAGCCCTGGACCATTGTCGCACCGGCAGCCTTCACCTCGTCGCTGGCGTTCATTCTCGTCAGCGAGGGACCGACGACGATCATCCCGTATTCCTCCGGTTACTTTTCAATCAAGGATCTGGCGCATGCCGGCATCTACATGACCGTCGCGGCAGCCGGGTGCGTGGCTCTTGCGGTGTTCGTCAACCGTCTTGCCGGCTGGTAGTGGTGTCGAGTCTGCATTCGGTGACGACCGCGGAGGTGCGCGAGGCGCTGATCGAGCGTAGCGAGATCGCGCTGCTCGATGTTCGCGAGGAAGGTCCGTTCGCGGAGGCGCATCCGCTATTCGCGGCGTCGCTTCCCTTGGGACGTCTCGAGCTCGAGATCGGCGATCGCGTGCCGAGGCGCTCGACGCGAGTCGTCGTGTACGACAACGGCGAAGGGCTGAACACCATCGCCGTCGACCGCCTGCGAGCTTTGGGATATTCCGACGTCTCGCTGCTCGCGGGAGGCCTCGACGGATGGCGACGAGCCGGCGGCGAGATCTTCCGCGACGTGAACACGCCGAGCAAGGCATTCGGGGAGCTCGTGGAGGCTCGGCGGCATACGCCGTCACTCGACGCGGCTGAAGTCAAAGCGCTGCTGGATGCCCACGCGGACGTGGTCGTTCTCGACGCCCGCCGGTCCGAGGAATACCGGACGATGAGCATTCCGACCGCATTGAGCGTACCTGGAGGCGAACTCGTGTATCGCGTTCAGGCAGCGGTGCCGTCACCCTCATCGCTCGTCGTGGTGAATTGCGCGGGACGAACGAGAAGCATCATCGGGGCGCAGTCACTGGTGAATGCCGGTATACCGAACCGGGTAGCCGCGCTCAGGAATGGCACCATCGGCTGGACCCTGGCAGGCTTCGCGCTGGACCACGGCCAAACCCGCTCCGCTCCGGCTGCGCCACCTGACATCGCCGACCGCTCACGCGTCGCTGCGCGGCAGGTGGCGGAGCGAGCGGGCGTGAAGCGGGTAGCGTCTCGCGATCTGGCAGCGTGGACCGACGACGATGACAGAACGACGTATCGTTTCGACGTGCGTCTACAGGACGAGTACGCCCGCGGTCACCTCCCCGGATTTCGTTCGACGCCAGGCGGGCAGCTCGTGCAGGAGACCGACGTCTTCGCACCGGTCCGTGGCGCGCGAATCGTGCTCTGGGACCCGGAGCAGATCCGCGCCGACATGACTGGGTCGTGGCTTGTGCAGATGGGTTGGGATGTATACGTCCTCGACGATGCGTCGCTGAATGAGGCTCGCGAGGTCGGCCCGTGGCGACCGGCGATCCAACCGGTGCCTGACGTGACCGGCGTGGACCCGTCGGAGCTCGAGGCCGCCCGGACACAAGGCGCGGTGCTCGTCGATGTCGCGCCGAGTGTCGACTATGTGCGCGGCCACATTCCGGGTGCATGGCTCGTCTCGCGAACGTCCCGCGATATCGCCATGACGGCGTTGCCGAGCACCGCGCACTACATTGTTACGTCAGGCGATGGAGTACTGGCATCGTTCTTCGCCCCGGAACTCGCTGCGACAACAGGCGCCAGAGTCTCGGTGCTCACCGGTGGGACGGATGCATGGAGAGCGACCGGTGGTGCGTTCCGATCCGGTGGCGAGCATCTCACGATGCATCCGATCGACGTGTACAAACGACCGTACGAGGGTACGGATATCGACGCGCGGGCGATGCAGGCGTACTTAGATTGGGAGTATGGCCTCGTCGCTCAGCTCGAGCGGGATGGTACTCATGGATTCCATGTCATCTGAGACGCAAGGCAGGTCGGCTCGCTCTGTGAAGTCGGCGTTCGACATCGTGCCGACCGGCCGCTCGATCGGTGCGGAGATTCGCGGTGCGGATCTGAGGGTGCTCGGACCCGACGAGGTCCATGCCGTGCGCGCCGCGTGGAACGAGCACCAGGTGCTCCTGTTCCGCGGGCAGTCGCTTACCTTCGAAGAGCTGCTGGTCTTCAGCCGTCACTTTGGTGACTTGGAGCTCGCGCCCATTCAGGAGAACGGACGACGATTCGTCGAGGGCCATCCGGAGATCTATGTCGTGTCAAATGTCGTGGAGAACGGCGTTGCCATCGGCAGCCTTGGCTCTGGCGAGGCGGTGTGGCATTCGGACATGACCTACGTCGACGATCCACCGAACGCCAGCGCGTTGTACGCCGTCGAGGTTCCGCCGACCGGAGGAGATACGAGCTTCTGCTCGATGTACGGAGCGTGGGATCGCCTCTCGCCTGACCTGCGCCGACGATTGGAGGATTTACGACTCAAGCATGACGCCACGTACAACAGCGGCGGGTACGTCCGTCAAGGCGTTGTCGAGACGGATGATCCGCGGACGGCACCGGGTGTCTGGCATCCGTTGGTGCGCATGCACCCGGAGACCGGGCGCTCGGCACTGTTTCTCGGCCGGCGACGTAATGCCTATATCGACGGCTTCACTCCACGTGAGTCGGACGCGTTGCTCGACATGCTCTGGACCGTGGCGACCGACCCGGCTCACGTCTGGCAGCATCGGTGGCGTGAGGGCGATCTGGTGCTCTGGGACAATCGATGCACGATGCATCGCCGGGACAGCTTCGAGGCGTCGTCACGGCGGGTCATGTACCGCACGCAAATCAAAGGTCACGTCGCTCGAACCCGTTGACGGGCGCACGCAGCATGCGGATTCCGCCTATTTTTTCTGTTGCGCCTCCGCTTCGCGGACTCTCCCTGCGAATGACGTTTCGGCGTTCGCAACCATCGCCTTGAACGCCTCGGCGTCCATGCACGTGACGCACAGCGGATTGACGGGGAGCGCGGGATTCAACGGACGTCCGAGGTTCTGCCGGTGATTGTGAAGGAAGAGATCTGGAGGCTGGAGCGTCTTCATCCTTTGAAGCGTCATCTGAGTATCTTCGATAACCTTGGGGTGCCTGGGATTGCCGATGAGTTGAACCCCCGCGTTAGGAGTCTCGCCACCGCGGAATGCGACCGAATAATTTTTCCCGCCTTCTGAGACGGTGGTCATCCACACGGTGGCCCCCTGCGTATGCCCCGGCACCCAAAGGGCGCGCAAGGTCACGCCGCCCAGGGAAACCGCATCCCCGTCCTTGATTACGCGATCGACGTGGACCGCGATCATGCCGCGGAATCCCCCAGCGGAGTTGTCCTGACCTGCTTCAAGCGCCGCGGCATCGCCGCCGAGAGCGATGACCTGCGCGCCGGTCAACTTTTTCATCGCCGCGTGTCCCTGGACGTGATCAAAATGCGCATGGCTGGATATGATCATTTTGATGTCCTTGACGTCGAACCCAAGCTTCTTGACGTTCGACACGATGACGTCGTGCATCTCGCTGGTGCCCGTGTCGTGGAGTATGTGGCCCTGCGGAGTCGTGATCAAATACGAGCCATACTCGCCGCCCACCCAATAAATATTGCCGATGATGCGGAACCCTTCGGGCGGGGGCGCCTGATTCTGAGCCTGAACGGGTTCCACGCGTCCCGCAGCGCCGAGCGGTGCCATGATCCCGAGCGCTGCACCGAGCAGCATCAACGCACTGATCTGACGCATAAGACCTCCCGGAACCTGTCGCGGCGAGCTTCTGAGGAGCAAACATAACCCTCGCCGGAAATCCAGTCCAGTTGCATTGTGGATGGCGCTTCGCTCGCAAAGGCGAGAAAGCCGGCTATGCGCGGCTCACCAGTTCACGAGCGGGATGGAGCGCGAGAGACGTGCCTCGAACGACTGGTTCTCGAACACATACGGTCCGGCAGCCTGGTAGATGTAGACAAGTTGCACGGCCGTCCGATCGCGAAGCGGGACGCGCGAGGCCAGGCGCAGCGCACGCAACGCCGGTCCGCCGCTCGTGAAACCTACCTCGGTGTCTCCGGTGATGCCGACGTCACCGACGACGTCGAATCGGCCTCTCAGTGTGGAGCTCACCGTCGGCTCGCCCCGACCCGGCTTCTCTGTCAGAACGGCTCCAACGTCCAGTCGATTCCGAAGGTCGCGAGCGATCCAGCCAGGAACCTCCAGCTCCATTTGCTTGGATGACACCGCCGGCAGGAGGCGATCGCGCGGCGTTTGCTCACTCTCAATGTAGCGGACTACGATGCCGCCAACCGGCTTGCGCCTCCACTCGATGCGCGTTGCGTCGACCTGCTGCGCCGAGCTGTCCACATCCTGTCGCGCCGCGCTGAGTACCCCGATTGGCAGTCGATCGTACGACACGCCAATCGAACCGACGGTCGTATCGGCACTCGCGGGGGCGCTCGTTGGGCGCGACCGGCTGGCTTGTGTTGAGATCGTTATGCCCGGAATGGACCGCACCTGCCCACGGATGATCTCGCGATCCAGCGACCTGACCGTGGGGATATCCTTCGTACCCACCGGCGACGCACCGCGGAGCAGATTGGTTTCGAACTCCGCTCCGCTCCAATGCCCGATGATGGCGGCAGAGGCGAGCGGATCCCAGCCATGTTGTGCCGTGCCCGCCGCACCAACGTCGCTGACCAACGACACATGCTGACTAACCTCGGTGCGAATCGCGGTTCCGACACTCGCCTGTGTCTTCGAGTCCATCGGCACGAGCGCGCGAGGCGTGACCGAGACCTCCTTGTTCGACCTGGCCCCCATCGACAGTGCTACTACGCCAGGCGCTTCGCCCGGTTGAATCAGCGGCCGAGCGCCGTCCATTTGGCCCACGAGAACGTTCACGGGTGCCGAACCGGTAGTCGAAAAGCTGAGGCCGCGGATCGGCCGCTTCACGAAATCGCCCGCCCATGGCGAGGAACTGAATGTCCGCGGAAGCGCTTGATCGCCAAGATTCGAGGTGACTGGGGTGCCGCCGATAGAGAGCGGGGGGAGCTTCAAGGCCACGTTGCTCATCCGCGGCCCCCTCGTCGTCTCGACCACCGTTACCGACGGCAGCGCAACGACCGGCTGTTTCGGTGGTTCGACAATATCGAAATTGAAGAGTGTTGCGCCTGATGTGTTGAGCGGTGCCCGAAACGAGACGTGCGCTTCCTGAGCCGTTGAACGGCTGACAAAGCCGAGCAGAAGCGCAACGGAGACTAAGCCCATTCGTACGCAGAGAGTCATTCTCATTAGAGCCGGCCGACAGAACCTTGGGACGATCGATTGTTAAGGGGAACTCGATAATGGGCTTATCGGACGAAGGTGTCGCGATCGTTAGAGCGCGTACCGCACCTTAATCAGCGCGCAATGCCCCCAGCGGCTCGACGCGCGATGCGCGATAGGCCGGCAGCGCGCATGCGATGATGGCGATGGTCGCCAAGACCAGCGGAACGATCGCGAACGTCACTACGTCGTGGCTCTCTGTTTGAAAGAGCAACGACTGGACCGCTTGAGCCATGAAAAACGAGGCCACCGCCCCCGCCAACAGACCGATCGATACGAGTTTGAGTCCCCGCCCGACGACCATGTGAAGAATCCACTGCGGCTCGGCGCCGAGCGCCAGACGAACGGCAATCTCACGACGCCGCTCCCGGACCATGAACGCGAGGAGTCCGTACAAACCGGTCGCGGCGAGCAACAGCGATCCACCCGCGAATGCGCCGAGCGTCATCGCGCTGAAGCGACGTGGCGCCACGACCTCACTCACCCGATCGGCCATCGTTGCGATAGATCCGATGGCGAGTTGGCTGTCGAGCCTGCTGATTTCAGTGCGCACCGCCGATGCCAGCGTGAGCGCATCGCCGTTGGTGCGGACCGCCAGTTTCACCGTTCGTCCGAACGTCGTGGGAATGTCGTTCCAGATGAACTCTGGAAATTGGCTGAAGGGCTCGTAGGCATGAAAGAACGGCTCGGCGTCGAGTGGGCCGTCGGCGACGTCGGCAATGACGCCGACAACCGTCAGCCACACGTTTTGATTCCCCGGCCCGCGGCCCCACCGGAGGCGCTTGCCCACCGCATCCTGGCCTGGCCAGAACGAGCGGGCCAACCGCTCGTTGACGATCACGACACCTCTCTGCTCGACGCTTTCGACATCGGTGAAGGCGCGCCCGCTCGTCACCCGGATCCCGAGCGTCGTGAAATAGGGACCATCCACCCAGGAGAGATACGTGCTCGGAACGGCCGTAACATCGTCGACGCCTTCGGCAGACACACCACGTTGCTCGTACCGTTCGAGCGGGAGATCGGTCATGAGCGCCGCGGATCGAACACCAGTCAGCAAAGCGGCCCGTGCCAAGAGCGTTGTGTGGAAATTGCGAACGCTTGCCGCGTTGGCGTAGCCAACGCGGGGAAGCACCACCGATGCCGTCAACACGGCATCAGCGTTGAATCCGGCATCCCGCGCCATGAGCGCCGAGAAGCTTCTGGTGAACAGACCGGCGCCCACCAGCAGGACAAACGAGAGGACGACGGTGGACACAACGAGACCGGCCTGTAGACGATGCCGTCGAGTCCCCGGTGTGGTGCGCGTGCCTTCCTCTTGAAGCGCAGCTCCTGGAGTTCGGCGCTCGAGCGCGAGAAGCGGGATGATCGCGAACAGGATCGATGT